>Ga0307508_10000067_pt1 | contig 119965 bp, 137 predicted proteins | sample 9_EM_MG_FD_203089 | JGI IMG/M metagenome (GOLD analysis project Ga0307508, IMG submission 203089) | Populus trichocarpa ectomycorrhiza microbial communities from riparian zone in the Pacific Northwest, United States - 9_EM | ecosystem: Host-associated > Plants > Roots > Unclassified | place... | reverse complement strand
TCAGTTTCCCTACATTTTCTACTGTTATGGTACAGCTGACTCAAAAGTTTTTGTCCTCTGCAGCTTTCCGATACCGTTCAGGATGACAAAGCTGTGATAAATGCCCAATTCAGCATCAAGAGCCATATAACAACCCCCCCCCCCCCCCCCACACACACACACAAAAAGAGAAGAAGAAGAAAAGAAATAATCCAAGTGGGGGAAATGCAGGGGTAGAATAACCGCCGCCGCCCGCTCTTCCTTCCATCCCCGCTACTTCTCCGGCCAACCAGGCACTCCGCCTACCATCATCTGCAAAAAAAAAAAAGACCTCGGGCTCTCCACTCCGCCTCCTCCGCCTCCTCCTCCCCACTCCTCCGCCCACTACCATCACATCCTATCGTTATCGCCACGTTCACATCCACATTGTGTTCGTTCATCTCGAACATCCGCGGCCCTATATTCTGCATGAGCATCAAGTGCAAATGAATGAAGCCAACGCGTCTTTCCACCACATTCGCTCCCGGCGCAGGTAGTCTCTACTCCCCGAAACATCCACGGCCCCAACCAACGAACGATAGCGCATCCTGCCTCGAGCAGAGGACCAAAGCCATCCATCAATCGGAACATCGATACTTATCCCACCTTGTCCTATCCCCTCCGCGGAACATCGATGGGATGAGCCACCTCCCCCATCCGTCCACATCGCTCTGCACATGTTCTTCGGGGAAAGAAAGAGAAGAACGTCCTGCCGCTCGCCCTGACTAGACTATGGCCGGCGATAGATGGGCAGATGCGGGCCAACCGATGGAGCAGAGCAGCGCAGCGCAAAACATCCGTTTCAACTGGTTTCCGGAGAAGGGAAGAGCGCTGAGCAGAGCTATCTGCCCTATCTGCGCCGGTTGCAAGCGTGAGGATACCGAGACACGGCCGCGCTTGAGCACATTATCAGCTATCTCGCTCTGACGACATGGGAGAGAAGCGGGGTACTTGCCATGCCCGTCCTCGTCACCATCGCTGGTCGGTAAGTCAATTTTCACTACATATAATTGCTTACGTACTGCTTACGGAAAGTCGGTTCCGCGGGCGAATGAGTTGGATAGAATACGTGCACCTCTCCGGGCGGGTGCCCGGCATTCTCGCGGCAGCCCTCATCGACAGCCCCGCCCAAATCGCGCCGGCTAGCCCAAGCAGACGGAGTGAGATACGGTGATCCTTCCCGACAAGTCACGCTTCTCTTGTACCACGGCTCCCGATCGGCAGCCAGTCAATGGGATTATTGAACGCCACCCTGGCGCCTGCTGTGGTGCAGTGCACCACACGCCCCGAAGCTAACTCGACAGGCCAGCTGCTGTTTCACGGTCATAGCTAGGCTGGTTGCGTGCTAGTTCATATGAAGCCCGCACGTGAGATCGCAGAAAATAAGCCATATAGGAGCCGACTCTCACGGGCAATGGAAGCCCATTGGGCCCCCACCGGCTTTGCCTGCGAAGCTCTCGTTTCTTCGTCTCCCTCTCCTCCATCTTCCACTAGATACTAGCAGAACCCCCCACCCCGCCACCACTCGTTTCCTTCTTCTTCATCTTCTTTCGCGGTCATTCCCTCCGTCTTGGCCCGCCCCGCCCGGCGACGAGTGCCCTGTGCCATCACAAACGCAGACGTCTCGTGCCTCGCCGCTTCGCCCACAAGCGGGGGACCCATAAGCTGCCACGACAAGTCCCACCGCACCATCCCTGCAACCGGAACGGAAACAAGCTCGGCAAACAAACAAACCGAACGCTTTTTTCTTTCTTTTTCTTCGGCAAATACGAAGTTGGGTGATGCTAGATGGCGGTCGTACGTCGCAGTGTTTGGCGGCCTGAGCCTGAACATTGGCTTCGTGATGACACACTCTCTCGCCTTTCCGGCGCACACCTGCTCACCGTATGCATGTATGGGTATGGCGTGCTTGCTCTCCTCCCAGGCAGCAACATTGCTGCTCCATCCGTGCTGCCAATATCTACACACAGACATACATATTCTATTCTCCCACCCGTCCCGTTCAGATGGTGGAACGACAAGACCCGGCGCTTCTTTTTTTTCTTTTTTTTTCTTTGGGGGCTGGTTCGATCCAAGATAGATACAGTGATCGACTGATCACCACAAAAAAACAAAAATAAATATCGGCAAAACACGAGTATGTACTTAATGTATCACATCTTCACGGATGGACTCAGCATCCGTCAACCAGCCGGCTGGATATGTGGGGTTTGTTTTGCGTTGAGGCACAGATTAATTTTCATGGATATCCACATATGCGGGGGAACTTTTGTTTCTTCCGTTCTCCCTCGTATGTATGATACTTGCGTACATATGCTCTACTCCGGGGCTACCATGAATAGAAACACCGTGCATCACGATCGCATAGCCGCAGCGGGAACGAATCCCCTCGTGTCGTCTCGTCTTCGCACGCGGCAGGCGCAGGCCACACCTGAGCAGTGCGCGTATCTGCCGTGGAGCACACGGAAAGGAGAGGAGGATGACGCGGACATCTGTGGGACCATCCATGTTGCGCCGTGCCGGTCTGGGGGTATGTAGCTAGCCGAGACGAGCGATGCGGCGCCGCATTCGCTGGAGCTGGAAGACGTGTATACAGATGTCTGTCGATGCGCATTCTCTGGCCGCGGATTCTCTCCGGGGCATCGAGAATGGGTGCGTGGAAGGAGTATTCGATGCACAGCGAGCAAGAGCGAGTCCGGATGCAGCTTCGCGCAGCAGCTGCACACTTTCCGGCACGGCCCTCGCCGTGCATTAGCTCGCCCGATGCACGTTGGCCGGACCAGCTCCTGGTCTAGACTACATACGAGGTTGTTGTTGCTTGTTGCGTCACGGCGGAACGAAAGCCCCGAAAACGCCGATGGGAGGGAGCATGTGCGCGCCGCTCTCGTCGCTCCGAGCGAAGCAACGGCATCAGAGTGGTTCGGATCTTGGACCGGCAACTATGCATCTCCACCTTCAAAGCTGCCCCGTGGGGAGCCTCGGCAGCCGGCTGCCAGCCGTCACCGAACCCTCCGTGGGCTCCTCCTTTCGACCTGCATGCGTCACCACCAGCGAGACAGATCGTTGGATACTGCACGTGTCCATAGACGGAGAAAATAACGGCCATGCGGCGTTCCCAGCAGCCATGGGCGCCGGAAACCGGGGGGTTTGCCGCCGATGCCGGAATCTGTCCATGTAGGTACTTACTTACTTAGGCATGTGCTGGTGTAGAGTAGCGTGGAAGCTCAGTGTAGACTACTAAGTAGTTAGTACAGGACCGATATGTAGTTATGTAGATACGCCACGAGCGCGCGTCTTGGCGATGGCCATCTCGACACCTCGACCCCCACCATGACAAAGCAAAATGAACCTGCATGGTCTTCGGACCCCACAAGCTCTGCTCTACCAGGTCTCTACTTGCATGTGGATACAAGGCGTGTATATACACGGTCCGGTCGGTGAGACGATACCCACCCCCCGCCCCTACCCCCGCCCCCAGATTTACCGTGGTGATCGTTCTCCGTCTTGGTAGGGGTCCGCCGAGCACTGGGCCAGGAACGGACATTCGTCGTCGCCCGCGTCCCTTGTTTGTCGCGCTGGTCCGGACATCGTTGCGGAGCGTGGGACGATGCCCAATCCGTGCCCAGGGTCACGGGTCTGCTGCAATACATGTGGGAGGGAGAGCTTCCGGTTCGACCTCACGCAGTCTCTCTTCTCCCGTTGCCCCCTCCTTCCTGCCGTGCTTGGTTGTCTCGAACAAGAGCACTCGTTGCCGCGCATGCATGCGGAGGGTGCGAGGAGTGCGAGGAGAGAGAGAAGAGATGGAGGAGGACGGTCGGAATCGAAGCGCGGAGAAAGGGGGAATTGAATTCTTTCCGGATGTCTTCCCCTCCGGGCCCCGTGTCCCGTGCCCCTCCAAGTTGGCGGCTAGTTACACCGTTCTCCCGGCCATAGTGTTGTACGTCGTGTACGTTGTGTGCGTCTATACTTACCCAGGTAGATACTACGCAATCGTTCCTTGCCTGCGTCCCTGTCTATAAATACCGTCGCGGCACTCCCTCCAACTCCCAGTCCGCAGTCCGCAGTCCAGCAAAGCTACCCAACTCGCGGCCGGCCCCATCTCAGCACCCGCCCACGATGATTCAAAACCTCCTGGCAGTCGCCCTCTTCGCCGGAGCGGCGTTCGGCCAGCAGGCTTCCTCGCTGGCCTACAGCCCACCCTACTTCCCTTCGCCTCGTATCGACGGCTCTGGGGACTGGGCCGCCGCCTACGTCAAGGCGCGGGAGTTCGTCGGTGGCCTTACCCTGACTGAAAAGGTTAATCTCACCACCGGTACCGGATGGTCTTCGGACGCCTGCGTTGGCAATGTCGGTTAGTAGGATTTTCTGGTGTCCCCTCCCCCAATTGATCGGCGAGAGGAGGGAAATGGGTTGCTGATATCGAATCTGTCCCCCAGGAACCATCCCTCGCATTGGCTTTCCGGCGATATGTCTTCAGGACTCCCCCCTCGGCGTTCGGTTCGCTGATTACGTCTCCGCGTTCCCCGCGGGAATGAACGCTGCTATGACTTGGGACCGGAAGCTCATGTACGAGCGTGGATACGCAATGGGAGCCGAATTCAAGGGGAAGGGCATCAACGTTGCCCTGGGTCCTGTGGTGGGCTCAATTCCCCTCCTACCTTACCCGTATAGAAATTAAATGAGTGTTAGGCAGGACCTCTGGGACGACACCCCGAAGGCGGGCGCAATTGGGAGGGATTCTCCGCCGACCCGGTCCTGACCGGCGTGGGCATGATGGAGACCATCCGCGGATTGCAGTATGCGGGTGTGGTGGCTACTGCCAAGCACTTCATCGGGAACGAGCAGGAGAATTTCAGACAGCGTGGGGAGGCGTTCAGGTGGGGCTTCGATATCGCCCAGTCCATCTCCAGCAACATCGACGACAGAACTATGCATGAGCTCTACGGATGGCCGTTCGCCGATGCTGTTCGTGCGAATGTTGGCGGTACGGGCTTCCCGGACGAGATGGTGCCGTCGGAATCGTGCTGACCCCAGTGGTGTAGCGATCATGTGCTCGTACCAGCAGGTCAACAACAGCTATGGTTGCCAGAACAGCAAATTGCTCAACGGGCTGCTGAAGGACGAGCTGGACTTCCAGGGTTTCGTCATGTCCGATTGGCAGGCTCAGATGGCCGGCGTCGATAATGTGAGTTGTTCTGGCGAAGACGCCCCCGGGGTGAACATCTTGGCTGACCCTTTCCTTTGCAGGCTCTCTCGGGCCTCGACATGAGCATGCCTGGAGATTCGGAATTCAACTCCGGGGCGTCCTACTGGGGCGGCAACCTCACTCGTGCCGTGCTTAACGGGACTGTCCCCGAATGGAGGCTCGACGACATGACCACGCGCATCATGGCTGCCTACTTCTTCGTTGGCCAGGGCCCTGAAACATACCCCGAGACGAACTTCAACTCTTGGACCACCGACGAGTACGGTTACAAGTCCGCCATCCAGAAAGCAAACTTCGGACTCATCAACCAGAGGATCGATGTGCGTGCCGACCACAGCAAGAACGCTCGCGAAGTTGCCGCCAAGTCCAATGTCCTGCTCAAGAACGTCGACGGTGCGCTGCCCCTGTGCAGGCCCAAGCAGATCGGCGTCTTCGGATCCGACGCCGGCGAGGCCCAGTACGGTCCCAACGGCTGTGCTGACCGCGGCTGCCACAACGGAACTCTCGCTATGGGCTGGGGATCCGGAACCGCCAACTTCCCCTACCTCATCACTCCCCTCGAGGCCATCAAGCGCCGTGCCATCAAGGACGGCAGTGTCGTCCAGTCCGTTGTCGACGACTATGCCTACGCCCAGATCAATTCCACCGCCAAGGTTGCCTTCACGTGCTTGGTCTTCGTCGCTGCGGATTCCGGCGAGGGATACCTTCAGGTGGATGGTAACATCGGCGACAGGAAGAACCTTACCCTCTGGAATGACGGAGAGACTCTGATCAAGACCGTCGCGTCCCACTGCAATAACACCATCGTCGTCGTCCATGCCGTCGGTGTCGTCCTCTACGAGGAGTTCATCGAGCACCCCAACGTCACCGCTGTCGTGTTCGCTGGACTTCCCGGCCAAGAATCCGGCGATGCGCTCGTGGACGTTCTCTACGGCGACGTAAACCCCTCCGGGAAGCTGCCTTTCACCGTCGGCAAGAAGGCCTCGGACTACGGCGTGAACCTCATGTACGAGCCCACTTCCCGGCTCCCGCAGGAAGACTTTGACGAGGGCCTCTTCATTGACTACCGCCATTTCGACAAGGCCGGCATCGAGCCGCGCTTCGAGTTCGGCTTCGGCTTGAGCTACACCACCTTCAATTACTCCGGCCTTAGCATCAAGAAGGTCGGCGATGCATCCGCGTACACTCCCGCAACCGGCACATCCCCCGGTGTGACCAAGCCGCCTACCGAGTTCGACGCCGCGGACTATCTCCCTCCCGCCGACTTCGAGTCCTACCGCCTTCCGTTCTTCATATACCCCTACATCAACTCGACCTCCGACGTGGTCCCCAACAGTACCTACGACATGCCCGAGGGCGCCTACGACACGGACCCGCAACCCATTCCGGCCGCTGGCGGCGCGCCCGGCGGCAACCCTTCCCTCTACGAGCCCGTGTACGAGGTCTCGGTGGTCGTGACGAACACCGGCTCCTGCGCCGGCGAGGAGGTGGTCCAACTGTACCTCGAGACCGGCCTCGACGACGACCCCGTCCGTGTGCTGCGGGGATTCGACAAGGTGGCCCTGCAGAAGGGCGAGAGCAAGACGGTGATCATCGTCCTCAACCGGAGGGACGTCATGAGATGGGACATCGTCAGCCAGGACTGGATCGTCACCGAGGGGGCCAAGACAGTCAAGATCGGCGCCAGCTCGAGGAACCTTCCGTTGTCCGGAACCCTGGAGTAGAGAGACCGGTGATGTAGGGGGTTTTAACGATGTTGAAAGTTGATGTTGACATGTTTTTTTCTTTTCTCTTTTCTCTTGTTTCTCTGTGGGGGGCAATGCCAAGAGGAATGGCTGTAATGTAGTTGTGTATATACTTTAAACCCCTCCCCATATCAGACAGTAGAATGGGGGATGGGAAGCGAAATAAACGGATACGACAAAACAAGCATCCGGCAGACGCCGCTCTCGATCACGGGGTGTCACCCCCACATCCAAGCCCGCATCAGTCCGACTGCGCCATCCCGAACCTCCGCCGCTCCACCTGGTCGGACACGCAGCCTCCATGTGTTACGCCGCCGCCGTGGCGGTATGTAACATTCCGACGGGTCGAGCGATGCAGTGGTGTGGTGCCGTCGTGTGGCCGGCGAGGGCGCGGGTTGCGTGGGCATCTGGACATTGTGTCGTTCGCAGACGGACACGCGAGATGCGATCTATGAATGAATTTGCACCCACCGGCAACCGGAAACGAACCCCCCCGAAAAAAACAATAGCTGATCGCGAGAGCATCCCAAAAAGAAAGAAAACAACCAGAGGGAAAAAGGAAGAGAGAAAAGGAAGAAAAAAAAACTACCACGAAACTGGAGTGAGTACAAGGTTGTGGGTTTTCCGTGAAAGGAGAAAAACTAATTTTTTTACAAGCACGCCCAATGCGCGATGATACGCAACAACCTTCTTACTCCCATCCTTGGTTTGTAGATGATTCCCCTCTTCCATCTTCCTCGCGAAAAAGACCTGCCCCACATAAAGTACAACAGTAAATTGTCGAAACAAACCCCATCCCATTTTTTGAAAGCTCCCGCAAAGCATTATCTACGTCCCCAAGAACACACAGCAGCCTTACGATCCCACCGCCGCCCCCACCATCTCGTCCCTCCGCACCCTTGGCGATCCGCTTATTTGAAAGCCTTTCCGAAGAGGAGGAGCTGGACCTGGTCGTAGAGGGACAACACACCGGCACCAGCAACACCACGGAGGATGTTGGCACCGGCGCCCTTGAAGAGCGACTTGACACCCTCGGCCTTGACGATCGAGGAGAAGGCGTGCATGGAGGACTTGTACTTGACGGCCTCACCGGAAGTCTGCAGTGGATGTTGTCAGTGACAGGGCATCGAACGGCGGCAAGCGGGTGATAATAGCTTACCATCATCATGCGACGACGAACGGTGTCAAGAGGGTACGAGGCGATACCGGCACCGGTGGTGACGCACCATCCAAGAGCAAACGACGCCAGGAAGTTGCCCTCGAGCTTGCCGGTGAGGACGACAGGCTTGATGGAGTCGTACATACCAAAGTACAGACCACGGTAGACGATGATACCGAGGACAGATGGACCGAAACCACGGTAGAGACCAGCAATGCCATCGGAGGCAAGGGTCTTCTTGTAGACATCGACGAGTCCGTTGTACTGACGGGCACCACCGGTCTTGGCCGACTTGTTGTCATTGGCAAGGCGAGTACGGGCGTAGTCTAGCGAGTAGACGAAGAGGAGGGAGGTGGCACCAGCAGCTCCTCCGGAGGCCAAGTTACCAGCCATCCACTTGGCGTAGCCGTCACGGTCCTTCTTGTATCCGAACATGGCCTTGAACTTGTCACGGAAAGCGAAATTCAGAGCTTGTGTGGGGAAGTAACGGATGACGTTGGCGGTGTTTCCACGCCACAGGGAGACGAGACCCTCGTCGGCCATAGTGCGCTTGAAGCAGTCCGAGATACCGTTGTACTTGCGGTCGAGACGTCCTTGCTTGATCATCTCATCCTGTACGGGCGAACAGTGGTCAGATCCTACTGTACGACAGGACACATACGAGAAGGAGGAGTACGAACCTGGTTCTGTATAAGAAGCTTGACACGCTCAATGGGGGCAGCAGCAGTCTTGGAGACCGCAGCGGAGATACCGCCCATCATGAAATCAATCATGAAGTTCTAAGAAAACAATCCCGTCAGCACACACGATCAATCACATGGCAACGATCCTTCCGGTATTGTGCACCCTCGCTACAGAGAGCGGCGCAGCTCAACGGCCCGGAGACAGGAAGACTGCGGATCTGAGATCGAAAGCATCTATCCGCCAGATCTCCCTCGTCGGAGGTCTTATCGGAGCTATTGGTTGCGAGTCATGGCAGATGACCCGTTACGACCGGCGTTACGGAAAAATTTTCCTTTGGCACGTCGTGGTTGCCATGGGGGAATTTGGAATGCAGCAGTGAAGCGGTAGACTTACGGATTGCTTCTTCTCAGACATGTTGCCGGTGTTTCTGTTCAAACTGGTAGAACAAGGTGGGTGGAGGGGTAAAGAGCGGATCGACGACTCTTGATGGTGGGTTGTAGTGGAGAGAGGAGAATGAGGAAGGGGAACTTTGAGTTGGGGGGAAAAGGGAGGAAGTCACCAACGGGCAGCAGCGACAGGGCTTAAAAGCGAAGGTTTGCTAGAAAACTACTGGCTTGGCGAAAGTTTTTGTGGCCGCTTAGTGCTCGTCGGAGAGGAACGGAGCCCAATCAGGGCAAAGGGACAAAATTCTGGCGGGACAGGATCAACTACATCCCTTTCTCCACTCATGCCCGCCTCCTGTTGCCTGCCGTACTGCGAGATAGAGTGGGTCTTTTCTTCGCCTTCGCCTCACTCCGGAGCGATACTGCATACTTTCTTTTCCTCGCCATCACCGCCATTTGCGGGATTGCGGCTGTCTGTGAAGATAGTCCCAGGTGACTGCTCCAGTGACAGCTGAGCAGATAGCCGCTGGTCTTCTCTTCGACGGAGCCCGATCGCTCGACCTCTGTTTTGCCGCGGCGTGAAGATGTTGCCATATGCGCTTCGTTCCAGCGTCAGCCAGTTCGTGTAGACACAGTAAGCTGTATGTAGGGTAGGTGTGCAATAGGAAGAGTGCGCAGATAGATGGAGCATCTATCCGGAGCACCAAGCAGGTAATGGAGAAGCTTCCTTTCTTTTCTTATTTGTCTGATTTTTATTTTTGTTATGTGGAGGATCCGGATCGCATTGCATGACGCCTACTTTGTGGTTGCTGGCCAACCGGATTCTTCCATCGCGCTTCGAGGAGCCAAAGGCAAAGTGGGCGTCTTCCAATTCGACGTCTGGTCCATGGCTGACGGACCTTGGGAAGAGGATCCCGTCCAACCGGCCCATCCAGGTGGATGGTTGTTTTTTTCTCTTTCTTCTTCTGCTCCCTGCACCCGAGGGACATCCCATCCTGTCGTTCTACATATTTACTCGGCCAGCGGATCAAATCAACCTCGATCTGAGCTCGGTAGGTACCAATTGGCAGCCGGCAGCTTGAGTAAAAAAAGGTAAAAAGAAAGGAAGAAAGAAAGAAAGGGGAGATACTTATGGCGACAAAAAAGAGGGTCGGTTCCATTTTCCCCTCGGCCTCATGGCAGAAGGGGGGAAAAGGACAGATGGAGTGGAGGGGACAAGAGCGAGGCGTCTGCTCGAGCAAGCAAAGCCCGCGAGTCCGTCTGCGAGAGAAAAGAAAAGATTGTCGTGGTTAGTCAAAATATCAATTCGCATAACGATGGGCCGGACCAACGGTTCGGCATGATGTCGGGAAGTTTCCGACCGACCTGACTTGGTCCAACTTTTCCGTGGCATGCACGCGCAACAGGAAAAAAGAAGCAGAGTGGCTCTCCCTCCACTGCCCAGCTAGGCAAGCCGAGGAGACACGGATATGTAGAGGTATCTGTCCTTGCCATAAAACGTAACCTTGCGAGGCGGTTCTCCACTGCCCATGAGGTGGAAGTGGACGGTAAGTACGCACATACGAGTTGTGGTACCTGGATCTGGAGGAACTTTTTTTTTTCGATCGTGCAACGGAAGCGTCGGGCCTGCATGGAAGATCAAACACTGTGCGTGATGCAGCGATAATTCGGGCGAAGTTCCGAGTATGATGCAAACGTCAGTGAGGTATAGTGGTGGACGACAGTGTGGAATTCAACGAGGTGCGTCTGGCTTATATACCGTTACTTAGGTACACACAAACGGAAACTCTACAGATCCCATCATACGATGTTACCCCATCCGGAATCACCTCTATTATCGCAGTGTCGCGTGAGCTCTAGCCTGCCCCTCATCTAGATACTGCTCGCCTTATTTAAAGGGCACAGACAGCAACAGACTGCATGTACATAAGAGACAAGTTTTAAGATCCCCCAGTAAGATATACGAAAGACGACAATCGTGCACACAACCACCCATTATGCCTTGCTGTTCTTGCTCTTCTTTCGCCTCTTCTTTTTCCTTTCGCCATCTCCGTCTCCGCCCTCCCGGATATCAGCTTTCCCAGCAACGGCTTCCCCGGGCTTTTTGGTTGTTTCGCCCGTTGGTTTCCAGTCGGCCGGCATCTGTATTCCGCTCGGATCGCCGAAGGTCTCCTTTCTCCACTGTTTAAGCAACTTCTTTTTGGCGTACCGCTTCTTATCCCTCTTCTTCTTCTCCTCGTCTCTGAACGTAGCATACTTCTTGAGTCCGGCATATGCGTTGAGATCGGCGTCGTCCGCGGCTAGAATATCTAGTGTGCCGAGGCCGTACGTTTCTGGCGTGGTTTCGCGGTAGCGGAAACTAGAAGCTTTGGAACTGGGGAGCTAGAGCGCGTGTTAGTACATGGTGGGGGTGGCGCGGCGTGGAGGTGCAGGGTGGTATAAGTTTACCTCGCTCTCAAAGTCGAAATTCTCTTCAACAAGGCGCTCAATTTTGCGGTGCGTAGACCGTGCTTTGGCCTTCTTTACCTGTCTGTCCTTAATGTGATCTTTCTTCGACTTCTTTTTGGCGGGCTTTTCCGCCTCGGCATCGTCAACGTCGTTCATCTCGACGCTGTGATCTTCCGCTTCACCGGCTGCTTCCTCATCAAAGTCTGATAACTCATCCTTAAAGTCTAGAACCAGATCGCCGATATCGATGTCGTCGTCAAACTTGGGTTTCTTTGGCTTGCCATCGGTCTCGTAGTATTTGTTGCCGAATCGTTCCTGCATCCACTGATCCCACTCTCCATCGCTGAAGTCACCGTCCAGCAATTTAGCCAAAACAGCAGCTTCAGCCTCTTCGTCTGCGTCATCCAGATCGGCCGCCTCCTTGATCAGTTTGAATTTCTCCACAAGCTCTTCCGTCTTCAGTTTCTTTAGCCTTCCTTTCTCCATTACTCGCTGCGCCGCTTCCTCTTCCTTCTTCCGCCGCTTTTCCTCTCTGGCCTTCTTCCTCCGACTCTTCTCTTCGCGACGCACCGTGTTCGCGCTGACAGCATCTCTGCCGTAGGAAACAAGTTTTGCGCGGGCAGCGGCATCGGGATCCTCGAATCTCAAGTTGTAATTCACTTCGTACTCCTCCGCCATGGCATCTTCTTCCGAGTCATCAGACTCGATCGGCATATAAGCCTTAGCAGATGTCTTTGTCCAAGCACGTGAGGCCAGGAACTTCTCGAGAAACTCGTCGGGATTCTTGTCAGCGAGTGATGGATCGGGGAGGTCTAAGTCCTGTTCGTTCTCATTCTTCTCACTGGGCTTCCGGACCAAGAACCCATCATCGTCGTCGCCATTGCCATCCGCCTCTGCCGCCTCGTGCATTTCCTTCACCACCGTACGCTTTAGATTCTCCTGCTCCTGCACAAAGGTCTGCTGCTTCTCTGTCTCCTCCTCATCTCCTCCGGCGTTACCGGCAAGGAGGTTCTCGCGGTGGTAATCGCGCAGGAACATCGGTTTTTCCTGCTTCGTCTCGGCGGCGTCCGTACCTTCTGCTGCATCGATCGGCGTGTAGAACGTTGTTGAGCCATCGTAGACTCTGGGGTCCTTATTCCTTATCGCCGCAAGCATCGCATAAATTTCTTTGTCCAGTGTTTCCGTGGCAAGCATACCGACGTCATCCTCGCCTTCGCTCGACGAGGAAGACTCGGAATCGCTCGCGTCCTCGTGGCCACGCTTCTTTGAGTTGGGACCATATTTCTCCTCCACTGTACACATATCAGCCCTCTTTCACTGCCTCAAAAATGAGTGCACATTACGTTGCTGCAACTCCTCGCGCTTCTTGTTGTATGCAAACCTCCGTGCATACTCTTCGTTAACCTTGAACGCTCCGCTGACGGCTGGCGACTGTACGGCAGTGTGGAATTCCTCTTCGGAGTCGGAATCACCGATCAAAACTCGGGAAGTTGCGGGGGTCTTTGGCTTTTCGGCAAGAAGCTGGGCTGAGGGAGTGCCCAGTGCCTTCAAAACGACCTGTTTATTCTTCTTCGGGCGGGGCATGATTGTAAGGATTGGTTCGGAGATCAGAAGGTTCGCGATTTTGCAAGTGAAAATTCGAGAGGGGAAAATCGGTGCATATGTAAGAGTCACACAAGTAACTAACTTTCTCCTACTTGGGTTAGTCTACCGTTCCTGACACGCTAGATACTTACGCCCTATGTAGAAACCTTAAGTGTCAGCGACGCGCCTATCTAATCGGTAGGTAAACAACCATCTATTTCACCCTCACTTTGGCACCATCACCTTAGATACACTCATCCGATAAGCTTCGCAACCGATACAGGTCCGTTCCTCCAGGCTCTGATTGAAATCTGCCCATCCCACCATTGGTTCCACGGAAGCAACTATGCCGGAACCGCAACGACGAAACCAATCTGTCCCAGGCTGGGACACAGCTCGCTGCCATCGAATAATTCGACCACTTTCGTCTTTACTTGGGGGGCTCAAGTATTACGTTACACTCCCGTCCATCACTACTCTTGCCGTTTCGCGAAAGGAAGCGAAGACAAAATCCGATGATCCCCTATATCATCCCTCGCAGTCCAAAAACAATACAAGAAGAAGCCGACAAGGAGATGATCAATTGCTATTCTTTGGCGTAAGTCGGCCCGGCCGTCGCAGAGTTCCGTACACGTATATGTCCAATACACGGCACTCCGCTCCACAGGTCGGGTTTACTTATTCTTCTGCGGAGCCCATCGACTACGATCTGTCCTTCCGTGCTCCAGCGATAGGCTTCGACAGTGCAACAGCCACCAAGCCGAACCCATCTGAAGTTCAGCCTTTAAAAGAATTCCTCGATCCTCTACGCTCAGAAGATCTCCTACGATCCCTCGAAAACAGCGTCACGGCGGATGTGTTCCGGATGTACACTAAGATTTACGCCGCGTTTGAACTCATCCTTAAAATGACAACGTCTCCATCACCTGCACACGAGGCCGCGCCGTTATGGGTTCTTGCAGCACGGAAAATTGCAGTGCGTATCCTTACGACGGAGGACGAGACGGAGCCTGATGACGACTTGTATGATTTTGTTGGGGACACTGGGATAGCAGACGAGTATAGGAGGCAGATCTTACGGTGGCATGCTGTTGAGCTCGTGAGGGGTGCAATACGCTCGGGGTTGCTTCCCTCCTACCAGAAAAATGCGTTGGGGCTACCTGGGGTACTAGTGGGGCTCTGTCGACAACTGAATGCGAATGCTGAGGCGGAAAGTCTGCTCAAGACGCTGGCCGAGCGGTATCCGTTGTCTGAGAGCATCACTAATCCGTGGCTGGTCACTCTGACTTCGTTTTGGCGTGGTCAGAATAATGAGCTATGCCGACTCCTTGGGAACGCCTTCGTGACTGAGGGGAACCCGGTCGTTCTGGGGAATATTACCGTCAACCACATGCTAAAGCAGGCAGTGGACAGCATAGCATACTGCGAGGTATCAAGGAGCCTCATTACGAGAATTCTTGAAACAGCATTCGGGATCTGGGGCAAGGGCCATGTCCTTTCTGCAGCGAAGAGACGCAAGGAACTCGCCAAGCGGAAGGGCGAGCGTCGGACTAGCCGTGTTACCGCCAGCAAGCACGATCTGCTCCCTGATAAGTCACGCAACGCGAAGCCCATACACGCGCGGACTGGTGAAAGGGCGGAGGATATGGCACTTTATCTTACCGAGAAGCTATTTGTCGCTGCCCACGGCGCGGCGAACGCCCACATTATCGAAATGCTGGAGAATTTGACTCGAGGTTTTCTTCTACAAGATGAGACTATGCGGACTTCTACCGAGGACGGGTGGTCGCGGTGGTATCCTATTGCTGCGAAAGTGACTATTCTCCTCCAGAGCTTGGGACGAGATCTGGTGGATGATGCTTCCATTGTCGGAGAAATCGTTCGGTGTCTCGACAACCTTGGTGAGGACGACCTCAAGTCTCTGGGAGAATTCGTCGCTAGGTGCTACGGAAACCTCTACTCGGCCACTGGACAATCCATCACTGGTTACAACGAGGTGAATTATCTCGTCCAAGGGCTGATATCCTACGCTGCAACCGGGATATTCCCACCAAATACCGGGAGTGCGGAGAATTCAGTTGCGACAGTCGAGCCGACGACACCCTTCAGGTCCCGGTATGAACTCATAATCTTCACCCCTGGCAAGACACCAGTCGACCCTCGGATGGAAAAGGAGCGCCACTACATCTCGAGGTTGGCGGTCAACGTGGCAAACGGATTCTCGTCACTTGATAGTACTAAACACGATGTGAAATGGAACCAGTGGCATAAAGAGGTCGTGTGCAAGGTTATCGGGCTGAAGCTCCGCACCCCGGGTAAGCCGGTGGTTGTCCCCGCCAAGGAGCGGAAGGGGTGGCGGTATGAAGAGGGAATATCTGAGTGGGTAGAGGTTGGAGGGACTCCGGGTGGTACCCTTTTGGAGACGAAGGGGAAGAAGGACGGAGAGGGCAGAAAGGGCATGAAGGCCATACACGTCGAGATCCAGTCATACTTCGATCGTATTCCGAATTGGAGGGACGCGTATAAGATTTTCTCCGACATCGACAGCGAGTGGTCAGGAGATAGCGAAGAGGAGGCGAAGGGGAATATGGAAATATTGGCAATCGCCAGCGCTGAAGACGTCCAGCAGCCGTCGCCGACTTTGCCAGCGTCGGAATCCGAACTCAATGACTCTTTCCGGTCGCGGCTCTTCGACGACCAATCGGAGAGCTCCACGGGCTCGATGTCGGGGTGCGGTGAGGGTGGCGAGTGTTACGAGCAGATTCGCGACCGCCTACCGTCCAGCTTCCGCGGCTCACCGAGATGTGCTAGTCGCATTAAGCGCAGTCTTCACACGCTATCCGCTATGCCGCCGAGTTCGCCGCCGATGAGGTTTAGACATGCGTTTACCCCATTGCGTGACGAGAGAGTAAAACGGAGACGGCCTACTGTGACGTTTTCATCTCCATCCCCCATGAGCGGTGAGGACGGGGAAGTGGGAGACGAGGAAGTCGAAGGAAAGTCCCATCTGAAAGGAAGGGGTCTATCCTCTACCAATTCAATTATCGCCCTCTCATCTCCACCTCTCACGAGTGAAGAGGGAGACGCGGATAAGGTGATGGAGGAAGACAATCCTGAAGATGAGGACACTGTCGCCCTACCAAAGCGTAACAGATCAGCAACTCGAACCAAGACGCGACCACTCCATATCCTCCAACCGGTCAAACGGATGCGTGTGGACCTTGGCACCTGCGACGATGAAGATGAAGATGAACTGAGTGCCTCTTATCACAACAATACGCATTCGCTCTACTCATCCGGGCGAGGGAGGAAGCGAAGGCTCTTACTTGGTACTGGGCCGTCAGAGCAGAAACAAGGGAGAAGGCTCCGCCCTCGTGGAAAGGAGAGTGATGATGAGTTAGCTAGATGAGGTTGATTACTACTCTACCTGGTAGAGGGAGGAGTCTGGGTGCTTTAGTTGCTTTCTTTTGGTCCGATTTCTGTGCGTACTCTGTATTGCTTGGCTATTGGTTTTTCCCTAGGCCTGTAGTTGTTTGTAGTGTTGCCATCATCACTTTGGGCGTTTTGACTGGTAGAAACGATTTGTTTACTTGTTGCATCACTCGGACTTCCTTCAGGTGTCATTAGTTTTGCCTAACTTTATTTTCCGTCCCCACAAGCATGTAGCACACAAGAATTCAAAATCAAACATTTAGACAAGGACAATTCAAAGCTCAGGAAAATTGGAAGGTAAACAGCCACAACATCCATCACCATCCCGTGCACAGAAACCTATGAATTTCCGACCTTGTCCTTCAACGCCGCCAAAAAGGTCGGTAGTCCTGCACCCATATCTGCACGATCCTCTACGAGCATAGTCTGCGCCCACAGCCTCAAACTGGGCTCACCGTCCTGGCGAACAATGTATAAATGGGGCACAGTTATGCATCCAACCTTCTTACTCTTGTGGTCGCGTGACTTCTCGACGACTGCGCGGATCCTCTCGTTGAACTCGCTATCTTCGACGACGGGAAGAGTGGCCTTGCCGACCTTGACGTGTTCGATAGATGGGAGACCAAAAACATCTTGGATCAGCTGGGGGACAGCTTGTGAGCCTACCCAGAGGAACTGGGTCTGCCCGTCATCGATGAGGTAGAGCCCGTAAGGGTGCAGGCGCTCCGACGAGAGGTTCATCGGTGTGGGCATGATTATTTCGCCGGTTTCCGGGTGCACGGTACCGCACTCATCTGGCATATCGTGAAGAGAGTAGAGGCGCGGGTAGATGTATTGCATCAGGAGGGGGGCTGGGAGGCTTGAGAGGAGGGCGAGCGCGGCGGAGCGAAGGTCGGTGGGGATTTGTGTGGATTTTCGGAGACCGACGTGTTTCATCAGTGCGAGGAACAGGACCGCGAGGCCGCGAAGGTTGCCAGCGAAGCAGAGGGGGCTGGAGGCGCCCATGTGCGAGGCCGTGCATTCCTTCTTGTAGGTGATCAGGAGTTCGGTGATCTTTTGTTGGAGGGCATCGCGGGCGGCGTCAAGGCCATTGCTGAGGGTCTTCTCGACGGCCTTGTGGGCAAAGTACGTGGTGATGGCGACCTGATCAGCGGAGGCATAGACATCCGCGATGTTTTGGGTCGTGGGAAGTGCCAGCGTTATCACACGGATACGTCTCTCACCGTTGCAGGTGGTATGGAGAACGGCAGTCTGCATGCAGACGAACTTCTGACCAAGAGTCTCGTCGATGGCCACCTCGACGACGTATCCCTGGTCCCTGGGAAACGCTGGGAAAGAGCACAGATCCGAAGACCGATTGAAGAAATTTCCGTAGAACATTTGCATCCGAAGGCCAGTTGTGGCACGAACTCGCATGACTGCCTCAAGGGCAATCTCGGCTGACAGATGATCTGAGAATTCCCTCGCAAACTTGATCGCGTCCTCGCTCCTCGTAGCGTTCCATCCAGGGTAATGCAAAGTCTGTCCACCGGTATACCTTGGAAGGTTGCTGAGCGAAGCCACATCCTGATAGCCATTGGCGAAGAGGAACATGTCTACGGAAACCTGGTTCTTGGAGCATTCAATGGCCAATGATTTGTAGAAGCTATTACCAGTCTGTAGAAGCGAGCTCTCCTTGCCGGTGCCCAGCAGCTTCTTGTCTTCTCGCATCTCCAATTTGCCAGCACCCATGTTCGGCAAAGTGGCCGTGAGAACCACCATCTTCCCACCAATAGCAGCGATGAGCTTGTGGCCTGCCTGAAGAGCGCTGCCCATACAGCTGGAAGGGTTTGTAGTATGCTGGAACATATCCTGCATCTTTCCGAGCAGATTCTCAATGCCCTCGCGGCAGTCGGCCAAGGGCACTAGAAGGTCTCCCGGAATGGGCAGGAAAGGCTCATCCAGGTCCGAAACCACCAGCATACTGGGCTCTGTACTATCCCTTGGGATCGAGAAGTAGTGCAACGAGCTATCGACGCAGATGAATCCTAACCTTGTTCGCCTGTCTGCATTCGGAATTCGGTCCAAGCTCTCGAGGATGGTCCGCGCAGCAGTGGCGAGCAGTCCGCACTGGACCGCCTGATAACTGACGTCCAGAAGGAAAAGATACACCAGTGGTTGTGGCGAGCGAACCATGTACTCTTGTGGCGCAATAAACTCGACAACGCTGTGGTTCAGCTCCGCTCGCTGCCACCTGTCTACGTTCTGCTGCTGCGCCGGGTCCCAATCAAAAGCCTGAGGAACTTCATTTGTGAGATTGCACATGTTGCAGCGCCAACGGTGGCCATGGTCGAGGAAGGCGGCATATGGGTTGATGTAAGAACGGCAACGGCGGCAACGCGAGATCACGGTATCGGAGACGAGTGGTACGGGGTCTTCGGCATCGCGGAGGGAGGTGTAAGGTTGGATGATCAGTGCAAACGGCAGCTTCGACTTCTTGAGTAAGTGGTTCGTAACCGGTACCGCGTTGACGGTGGATCGCATATACTGCGGGGGACAATTTGCGTTCGGACTCGGAGTCAAAGAGGCCTGCAATTAGGGTTCATCAGCTCCAGGGCCCCACGCGTAACAGCAGTAGTAGTACAAACGCACGTTCGGTGGCAAAATAATTTCCGGCGGCGGATGATCCAACTCGGTGGCATTGAACGGTTGCTGCATCAGATCAACGGTAAACAGCTGGTTCAAGCCCTGAGCTTTCTGCGCTCCCATCGGCTGCGGCATCATCTGCGTTGCAGTCGCCGGCACCGGTGGAGCCCCACCCAATCCCAACTGGCCAAACTGTTGCGCCATGCCCCCAACAGGATCGTAGCCACCGCCTACAGCAGCAGGATAGCCAGGTTGCTGCATCCCCATCGGCTGAACGAATTGTGGCTGCTGCTGTGCCGAGTCCACATATCCAGGTTGAGCTCCAGGGTACCCTGGGACACCGCCCTGATACATTCCCCCGGCGCCCACCGAGCTCTGCGTCAAAGCGGCATTGGCGCCCTGACCGAACTCAAACTGCTCCTCGGCGTAGCCTCGCCTTTTTCCCCGGCCTGCAGTGGTGGCAACGCCAGTAGGAAGTAGGCCCTGTGCTTGCGGCGCTGGGAAGCCAGGTTGCTGGGGAGGATAGCCGGGTTGCGGGGCCTGGCCATACTGTGCGGGGGATTGCTGCTGTGCGTATGGATCGGGCGGGCCGAACTGCTGGTACTGCTGTTTGTTTGGGTCTGCGTATGGACCACCCGGCGGGGGAGGAGATGCCATTATTTTACGTCGTAGATGTTTCGTTCGTTAATTTGTTGTGGGGTAGGGGTGGTAGGTTTGTAGGTGATGGATGGGGAAGTTGTGGATGATGTGGTTGATAGAATTGAGAGGTACCCGCCAACGGCTCCGGTTCAAAGTCAGATCTTAGAAAAGCAACGAAGATGGAGTAAGAGTAATCAAAATGGGAACGATTCAGGGCAGAGGAGAAGGATAGAGGGAGCTTTCTTTCTTGTGAAGGTTCTTCGGTATGATGTTGATGTAGCAAGAAACAAATATCCCGCAGCCCACCACCACCGCCACGACTTAGCTATCAATAATCTTCGGTAGAGGACAGAGTTGCGATGCGTCGTGATGCTCTTTGCTGCAGCTCGGATGGGATTAGCTGGGTTTGTTTAACTCGGCTTAGTCATGAGATATATTGGATCAGATTGGATTCAAGATTAGATGGATCTGAAGATAAAAATATAGATAAGTAGATATATCTTTTTGGCAAAGAGAAGAAACTGGGAGAATCAAGTCACCCACGAGACGGAAGTTCGGTGACGCTGTGAGTTGCGTACTACTGCTCTTGTGGTTCCGCTTGATTTCACACCCATTCCAACGTATCAACCAAACCGGAGCAGAACAACCTCACACTCGCCGCAGGCAACCTTCAAATAATAGCCACCCCCGCCACACTATTCAAATCCTTCGTCCTCTAACCCACCTACCACCACCCTTTTCCTCCACCCAACTCCACGTTTACAACCATCACCACCACCACTGCCGCCGCCGCCGCAACAGCAATGGTAGAAACTTCCAAAGCCATCCTCTATGGCGTAGCCGTGGCATTCGCTTTGACAAGTGGTACGCCTCGCAACTCGCACGCAAGTTCCCACCACTAACCGCTTCTCCACAGCATGTACGTCACCTCACCTCCAACCTCTAATCCACCACCCCCCGACCTACTCACTGATCTCGCAGATGCCGCATACTTCGACTACAAGCGCCGTCATGACGCCAATTTCCGCCAGTCCATCAAGCGAGAAAAGCGTCTGCACGCGAAGGCGCAGCGAGCACAACAGAACGCGGCGAATGAGTCTCAGCGGGAGCGCCTGCGTCAGGCGGTTCGTCAAGCACAGGTCGAAGGATTCCCTACTGACGTGGAGGAGAAGGAGGCGTACTTCATGAGTGAGGTTGCAAAGGGAGAGACGTTGTGTGCCGAGGGTATATCCTTTCCGAGAGAGGGAAGGAAAGGAAAGGTGCTAACGCTCTGATGAATAGGCCCCGATAGCGCCATCGAGGCTGCGCTGTGCTTCTATAGGGCTTTGAAGGTCTACCCTCAGCCGCAGGACTTGATCTCGATCTACGACAAAACCGTACCTAAGGTATTACCTCCTCCCCGTCGTCACACCGACATACTGCTAATCTGTACTTCAGCACGTCCTGGACTTGCTCGCAGAGATGCTTGCCGTCGACCGTAGCATCATTACGGACGTCGATGGCCCAACTCTGGACGAGTAGATGTTTGCCCATTCCACCAAATGAATCACCGTGGCCGAAGACTTAGCTCGTCTGAGAAGTTTGAATTTCATGGGACGGTTGGCATTGACGTCAGAAAAAATTAATGAAAGGGTTTCCTTCACGTCTCTCCCCAAGATCTCACTCTCCTGCTGTTTTCCTTAATCGTTCTCCCTTCTCTTGATTTCTTTCCATGTCTGTGCGTTGTACGATTTGTAGTGATGCTTGGAAAAACCTGGCGTACATCGGTGGTGATGGGGGATAGAATCGCGGATGCTTCGATTGGTGGCCTACAGGTAGGAGAGGGTTTCCTTTGCTCTGTATCTATGACGCTGTTGTACATAAAAACACTTTTCCTGTCTGTCCCTGAAATACCAAAACTCCCCATAATATCGCCAGATGTAAATTTACACGCAAAGAATCCCATTTGCTCAAGCCTTCAAAAGAGTACCCACTACTGTCCCTTCCCTTTTCCCTCGCCTTCAGCCATTTCCCTAATAAACACTTTGATAGTATCAGCTGGACACTCGCCGTCATTTCTGCCGTCCTCGAACCCACCACTGCTACCTATCGCTAAGCATTTCCCGTCCTTGTTGAACGACAAACCGGCGATGCTAGCTCCAAACTTCTGGTACTGTCTCAACCTCCGCTTCGCCATACCATCCCACAAACTCACGACACCGTCGCCACCACCAGACGCAAACGTTCCATACACCGGGTGGAAAGCCAAGGCATTGACCGGGTAGACCACATCGACGCCGTTCTCGACTTGTCTATGGCATTTGAATGCATATTTTCTGGCCTGAACCTCGTCGCTTGGATCAAAGAACTCAACCGCTACCCGTCCCTCAATCGAGGATGATGCGTACCCAAGACCGTTGGGCATGCATGCGACGGTGCGTGTCATGAACTTGAGACTAGATTCGCGCACCTGCGATGGCTTCGACATGTTGCGGAGGTCGTAAAGGTGGAAGGCACGCGCTGCCATCGCTACCACTAGGGTGTGACCGCTCGTGGACAGAGAGTAGATCTTGTGGGGTTGCTCGTGTTTGCTGGTCAGCGGCGACGAGGACCGTGGATCGTAGAGGTGCACATGATTGTCCCAGCCACCTGATATCAGGGATTCTGATTGAGGTTAGCGACAGGGCAGGTGAATGGAAAAGCTGGGGGAAACTACTGATTTCAGTATTATAAGAAATGGACTTGACGCTTTGCTCGTGAGTTCCCAGCAGCTTAACCTTTCCCGTCTCCGGATCTAGCCTGCCATTACTCTCTCAATCAGCTTCCGCCGCTACTCTCTCCTTCCCACATACACCCCAAGTAGAAGTTGCGCACTGATTCACAGTCCAATCTAGACCTCCAGAAAACACGTCTCCATCACCCTCACCGAAGCAGCAGCCAAGAACAGGCGCTGCATGTGCAAAACGCGTCAGTTTCGACCCCGCCTGTTCATCCCCACTATGCGTGTCGTAAAGATGCACGTACTTGTCCCACGAGGAGACGAGGAGCCGCGTCGGCGTTTGGGGGGAGAATGTAAGAGAAGAGATGGCGTCCAACGGTGGAGAGGGAAGCTCGCGCTGATTTGATGCTGCTAGCGATGATGAATGTTAGCTGAATAATTAGTAGATTTGAGAGAGGGTGGATAGGGAGAGATACCCGAGGCCATGACCTGGTGAAGTCGTTGGTATTTGTTAGTTTTGGTGCTTTGACTGATGGCTGGCTGCTGTTAGCGGCGGCGACGACGCGGCAAGCAAGTGCGTTCTGACGCGGAAGATATCTAAGAAGTTGGAGTGTGGCAACCTTGATTTACCCGGCAATCTCCTCGCTTACCGTTTCTTTTTCTTTGGGTGCATTCGCTACCAGGGGGATCAGGAGGGACTCGATACCAATATATATATAGATAGATAGAGTGGAATCAAAACTGCGGTGCAGAGGGTGACAAAGAATAAAACAGATCCAATTGATACTGTTGAATTGAATTGTGGACTTAGATATCTTGATGAATTGATGGACTTGAATTGATAAAAAATTGTACGGAATTATCGATCCGATTGGGGGTAGTAGGCATTGTTCATGCAGACACAAAGGGGAAATTTGAGTCACGTGCAGAGAAATCTATTGCGGTTCTTTGGTGTTAGACGATTTCCAGTGGTTGCCGCACGATTGACTGCTGTAGCCATCACTCGGTGAGGATCACTACTCTGTTTGTAGACGTGGATGAAGATGAGTGATGGAGAGAGGAATACTCTGCACAGACTCTATCCTGAAAGAAGTCTCAACCCGCTTAAGAAGACGATCGAGTGCCTTTACTTCTGTCTCGCAGATTTTCAACCCTTCGTCACTCCAGCAACTTCCTTTCCATATCTTCTTCGCTTCCTCTAACTAGCCTTTCTCATTGTCCACTTCCCCCTCTCGAATTCCGTCCTCCCTATCCTCGCTTCGGTGGTGGTATCTGTCGGCGTTCGTTACCCCGTTGTTGCTAGCAACACCCCCGATCAAATCAATCAATAGTAGATTGCCCGCTCGCCCTCTTGACGCGCTTCTACATACACCTCCGCTCGTCATCAATACCACCTATCAAGCCCACCCCACGCACCCCTTCTCCATGCTAGTATCGCTACTTCCTCTACGACGACCCTCATCGCCATGAATCCGATCAACATCCTTGCTCCTCGCCAAAAGGACGAACTGTCAGTCCTCCTCTTCTCTTCCGTTCGCATCAGTTCTTCCCCGCGCACGCACGTATGCACACATACGGTCTTTAGCTAACGTGCCGCTTCGCTCACTGCCTGCGTCCACATTCCAGACACAAAGCTATACTTGCATACCTCAACTCCAATGGTTTACCAAATACGTGCGCTGCGATGCGGGAAGAGCTCGGCGTCGGTGACGAGTTCCTGGACGACGGAAAGATGAAGAAGTACGAAGGACTGCTGGAGAAGAAGTGGACCTCGGTCGTACGTCTGCAGAAGAAGGTGCGCCTCCCCAGCTACCGCTATGTCCACCGGTGGCACAGCGTTGAAAGGAGCGGGATGCTGATATGGCGCTGCGCGTGTAGATTATGGAGCTAGAATCCCGGACATCATCTCTACAGAGTGAGCTCGACTCGACCACACCGACTTCTCTGGCGCGCAAGAACGTCGATCCGACCGCATGGCTCCCCCGAGCACCTCCGCGACACAGTCTCGACGGTCACCGTAACCCAGTTACATCCGTAGCCTTCCATCCGGTGTTCTCGGTATTGGCGTCTGGCGCCGAAGACTCAACCATCAAGATCTGGGATTGGGAGATGGGGGAACTGGAAAGAACGGTGAAGGGCCACACAAAGGCTGTCCTGGATGTCGACTTTGGTGGTCCCAAAGCTGGGGTGCTACTTGCTTCGTGTTCGAGCGATCTGACCATCAAACTGTGGGATCCAGCCAACGAATACAAAAATATCCGTACTCTCACCGGTCACGACCACAGTGTCTCGGCGGTGAGGTTTATCCCTAGTGCGGCTGGAGAGTATCTAGTTTCTGCATCGAGGGATAAGACTCTGCGAATATGGGGCGTAACCACAGGGTATTGCGTAAAGACTATTCAAGGCCATTCCGACTGGGTTCGGGATGTGTCGCCTTCCTTTGATGGCCGGTGGTTGATCTCGGCTGGAAACGACCAGAGCGCCAGATTATGGGATGCATCGACAGCGGAGCACAAGGCCACATTCATGGGTCACGAGCATGTGGTCGAATGCGGCGTGTTCGCACCTCCAGCGGCATACCCATTTCTTGCCCACATCGCCGGCCTCAAGAAACCTCCTCCAGCCACATCATCGTCGGAATTTGTCGCCACGGGATCCAGAGACAAGACCATCAGGCTATGGGATTCGCGGGGAACATTACTCAAAACCCTCACCGGTCACGACAATTGGGTACGAGCACTGGTTTTCCATCCCGGCGGAAAATACCTTCTTTCGGTGAGCGACGATAAGACGATACGGTGCTGGGATCTGACGCAGGACGGACGATGCGTGAAGACGGTTGCCGATGCTCACAGTCACTTCATCAGTTGCATACGATGGGCACCCGCACCGGCAAAGGAGCCACCCCAGGCCGCTAATGGCGGGACAAAGATCAACGGTACGCCGGGCAAAGACGCGGCGGCAAAGGTGAACGTGCGATGTGTGATAGCGACGGGAAGTGTGGACATGAGCGTCAGGGTGTTTGCATCATGATCAAGCTTCCACTTATCTATAACTTGTGCGGTGACCCTGTCTGGGTTTTGTTTGTTTTCGTGGACGTTGGTGGCTGGATTTCTTCATACCATCTTGTTTTGTGTCGGTGTAGTCGTAGGTATTCCTTCTGTCCCTTTACTTTGCTTGTCCCCATCTTGCTCGTCCTGCTCCGTGTTTCCACGTGCGTCCCACCCCGTGTATTTCGTCTGTCTGCTTTCCATCCCTATTATCCTTGTTCACACTATTCTTCTGCGTTCATCGTTCGAGGGTCCGGTCAAAGCATCATTCCCGCTTCCTTCCTTCTTTCTTTTGTCTTGCTTCGGGAGTTTTCTACTGGGGGTTCATTGCCTTGTTCTACTTTTGTTTTGGATAGGATGGATGGAGAGGGTAGGTGGAACTGTTCGGTCGTATTCATGTTACGGAAATGGAAATGGAAGGGAAAATAGATCATGATGGCTTTCTGTCTTGTTTTGCTTGTGGTGTGTGGTTGGATGTATATGCTATCAATCGATTTTCATGGCATATACAGATGGACAATGCGGGGGAGATGTTGGGGTATGAGTACTCGCCATGGTAGATAGCGGAATCGGAAGCACAAAGCATACACAATAGCAGCTACAGTCAAGTTATACATATCTGCCACCATCTAGCAGCAAGAGCAAAAAAAAAACCCACGCAACCAATCAAGAAAACAGCACCCATCATCCAGCACACACTCCACTCTACCCTCCAGGCGTCTACCCACTAGTCTTGGTATTCAAAATCAACCCGACAATAAGCCCGTACAGTCCCAACACCTCCGCAAAAATGAGGATCAGCACCATGCCCACGAACACCTTCGGCTGCAACAAAAACGCCCGACTTCCCGCGTTCCCCACCAGTCCGATAGCGTATCCGGCAGCGAGGCCCGCCAATCCGACGCTGAGCCCAGCGGCGAGATGTACCACCCCCGAGAACAAACTGTAGCTGCTTTTGGGCCCCAATTCACCGGCGATGAGGACGGCAATGACGAGTCCGTACACGGCGATGATACCCGACATGATCACCGAGATCAGGGATTTCATAATCAAGTTTGGTGCGAACGTGCCGACTCCGGCGATGGCGATGCCGGCCTTGGCCGTGCCGTACGCGGCGCCAAGGGAGGAGAAGATCATTGCCGCGGCCCTAAAGTTTGGTAGTGTTAGTAAGGGTGAAATAGAAAAGGGTATGGGTTAGGTACACGCCCGCCAGGCCAAAGAATGGCGCATGGATTGGGCTCAGTTCGGTTGACATATTTTGGTTATGGTGGCAGTGGTGGTGGTGATGAGGCGAGGCGCGTTGTGGTGAGAGGCGTTGTGAGGTTGAGAGGTGGCATTGTGTATGGCTGGGGCTGGTGGCTTGGCAGAATGGTGGGTGATAAGCTGTGACTGACGTGGCCAGAGCATTTTGTATCAATTTGTTCGAGAATTGGTTGTTTCATTCGGCAAAATGGGTGGTTCGGTTCCATTATCAGCACTGGCAGGCAGTCTTTGCTTTAGATCAAGTACACACATGTTCTAATCTAAAACTCGTCCTCCCCACTGCCAGATATGATTACGTTATTGACCTTCAACACCATTCTACACAACTGCGTAGCAAGTAGCAGCTGCTGGCGCTTTCCGATCAATGGGTCGATGACGAACGCCTCCCTCATGTCGTTTTGTCCAGTGCCCATGCAGTCCACCCCCAATCGGGTGTTCTTTTCCCGAACCTGGCGAGACTTGATAGATGCCAGCGTCTCGATGGGCGAAAGACCGGAATTCTCGGCGAGGGCCATGGGGATGTTATCGAGGGCAGTGGCGAATGCCCGCATTGCGTACTGCTCAATACCGGGTGTCTAACCGCGAAAGTTAGCATCCCATCTCTTCTCGAGAAGGCAAACGTGTACGGAACCCACCTTGTCAGCAGCGTCGGAGACGGCAACGGAGCAAGCAATCTCGGCAGCTCCTCCACCGTATACCACACGGTTATCCTTGACAAGGTTTCGCACAACGCAGAGAGCATCGTGGAGAGCTCGCTTCGCCTCATCGACAATCATCTTGTTGGATCCGCGGACGAAGGCGGTCACAGCTCTAGTATTGGCACACTCCTCAATCACCAACATACGGTCTCTTGTGGTTCCAAAAGACAGCTCCCTCACAAGACCAGCCTTACCGAGTTTCTCGGGGGACAAATCCTCGAACCGGGGGACGATTCTTCCGTTGGTAGCGATAGCGATCAGTTCGATCTCGGGACCTCCAACCCATCGTACAGCAGGAAGCTTGTTCGTCAACAACAAATGGTTCGCCTCGTCGTCGAAACCCCATTGGCAAATGACCAAGTTGGCGCCCGTATCTTTGATCTGCTTGATCATCTCCTCGAATTTGCTTTTCTCATAGCTTTGGAGACGCTTGAACTCATCGACACTGGTGATGTCGAGCTTGTGCTTAGTCTTGGGCTTCGGAGGCTCAAACGCACATGTGAGGATAGCGATTTTTGCGTCTCGGACGATACGCGGCATCTGGGGGTGCGACATGTCCTTGTCGACGATGACGCCCTTGACGAGCAGCGAGTCCTCCAGCGAACCTCCGACCTTTCCGTCTACCTTGATGAGCTCGAAATCGACGTCTTTTCGGTCAAGGTCGGCAACCGACAAGACGGCGTCGACGGCGATCTGTGTGAACTTGTCATGTGCCTTCGAGACACTACGGGATAGAAGATTAACAGCTGAACTAGCCACTGTACTTCCGGGGGTGTAGAATAGAGCTCACATCTTGCTTCCCAGGGAAGTTTTTGCGCACTTCAGCAAATTTTCGGTGTTGTCCTTCGTGAACTCTATTGTGTCGGCAATCGAATCCAATGTTTCCACAGCAACCTCGCAAGCAGCGTCGAATCCATCCGCAATTCTGATGGGATGGATTCCCTTATCGATTAAGTCGCTCGCAGCCTCCAACAGGGCGCCCGCCAAAACCACAACACCAGTAGTTCCATCTCCGATTTCGTCGTCCTGGGAGGTGGAGAGTTCGACCAACAGCTTAGCAACGTGGTGTTCGATTTCCATCTAATAACGTTCCAAAATCAACATCCGAGTTTATGTTGAAGAGCTTCACGTTGAATCGACAAATCCGTACCTGACTCAAGATGGTTGCTCCGTCGTTGGTCACCGTGATGTCGCCATCGGGAGAGATGAGGATTTTGTCAAGGCCGCGGGGGCCCTTGAGAGATAGATATTAGCATAATCCCGAGCCCCTCACCCGCCCCACTATTCCCAAAACTGAAACATACCAATGATGACTTCACGATGTTCGCAACGGTCTTCGCTGCCAGGATATGCGATTTGATGGCTTCAGTACCATGTTGCCGCTTCTTCTTGCCCTGACTGTAGTTAAAATGCTCGTATCAGCTTGCTGCCGCCCTTGGAAGTATGATGTTCAGACCGGCCGCTTACTCTTTCACAATGATGAATGGCCGTCCGTTCTCATCCCGGACCATCTGAGCATTGCTCATATCAAGCTGCATAGCCATGACAAAAGGAGGGATGTACAAAGGTCTCTTCAAGAAAACGGTGGTGGGGGGGTTTGGTGGGGGAGAGATGGGAGAGTTGAGGTATATTGTGATAGGGCGCCAAACTGAGAGAAGCAGGCAAATAAACTCCCTCGAAAATTAGAAGAATGTCTTGGCGTTAATTAATGGGGTAAAGTAGTAAAGTCACGTTGCTCTCCCAACTTCACCCAACGCGCCGCGCCACGCTTCGGTCAACAACCCCCTTTCCCCACCGACATCGCACCCACAGAAGAGAAACACTTGCGGAAAAGTAGTCACCATGGCAGGAGGAGATTACGAGAACTTCGAGGGCATCTATATGGATCTCTCACGATATCCTGGAAGGTGCCGCTTCAATACCAGCGGAATGGGTTGGAGACCCGTCGACGGCGAGATGCGCATGCTTGTCAACTCCGAGATTGCTTCTGCGCAGTGGTCACGAGCAGCAAAAGGCTACGAGGTGAAGATCGTCACACGGACCATGGGAATTGTTCAGCTGGATGGGTTTGAACAGGATGTGTGTATTCCGCTACCTCGCCGGTCGTGCGGTGCGTTGATTGCCGTGAGATTGCTGATTATTGCGTCTGTGAAATCAGGATTTCGATCGTGTCAAGTCGGCTCTAAAAGCTTACTACAAGGTCAATATCGAGCATCGCGAACACGCCCTTAAGGGATGGAACTGGGGAAAGGCCGAGTTCTCCAAGCAGGAACTTCATTTCAACGTCGCCAACAAACCCGCGTTTGAGATTCCGTTCTCCGAGGTCTCCAATTCCAACCTTGCCGGCAAGAATGAGATTGCAGTTGAATTCGCCACGACGGATAGCTCGGTGGGCAGCCGCCAGAAGAAGAATTCTGCTGCCGTAGACCAGCTCGTTGAGATGCGATTCTACGTTCCCGGCACTGCCAAGAAGGGTGAGGGTGAAGACGGTGCTAGTGACGCCGAAGGAGGGGAGGATATGAGTGCTGCCACCCTGTTCTACGACACTCTCAAAGAAAAGGCAGATATTGGAGAAATTGCTGGAGATACCTTTGCGACGTTCTTGGATATTCTCTTCCTTACGCCCAGGTGTGTTGTGTTAATTCCGTTCGGACCAGGAGGAATGGCTAATCGAGGTTGTTCAGAGGTCGCTACGATATCGATATGTACGAGTCGTCCTTCCGCCTCCGTGGTAAGACGTATGACTACAAGATTCAGTTTGAGAACGTCAAGAAGTTTTTCTTGCTTCAGAAGCCCGATGAAGTCCACAGCTTGATCGTGATAGGACTCGAACCGCCGTTGAGACAAGGCCAGACCAAGTACCCGTACTTGGTGATGCAGTTTAAGAGAGAGGAGGATATGGACTTCGACCTGAACATAGCTCCAACCACACTGAAGGAGAAATACGGCGACAGGCTGCAAATGCACTACGAGAATCCCGCCTACCGTGTCGTCGCAGATATTTTCAAGGGCTTGACTGGCAAGAAGATCACGATACCTTCCAAGGACTTCGTTAGTCATCATCAACAGTCGGGTGTTAAGTGCTCCCTCAAAGCAAATGAAGGTCACCTCTTCTTCCTGGACAAGGCGTTCTTGTTTGTCCCGAAGCCAGCTAAATTTGTGCCCTTCGAGCGTGTCTCGCATGTCACTCTCTCGCGGTAGGAACCTTCCATTTTCCCCTGATTGATACGATTCGCAGGCTAACGCCATGGCAGCGTTGGTGGATCTGTGTCGGCTAGCAGGACGTTTGATGTAACCGTTACCATGAAGGGTAGTGAGGGAGAGCATCAGTTTAACAACATCAATCGGTAACTCCCACCTGTGACCACCGCCACACTTAGGGCTCCTAGCTAACAGATTCAGTGAGGAGCAACCATCGCTTGAAGAATTCTTCAAATTCAAGAACCTGAAAATTAAGAATGATCTGGTCGACGATGCTAGTGCTCTTCTTGCCTCTGCCCTCGACGATGACGATATGGACGATGAAGATGTTGCGGCTGCCCGGGCCGATCGTGGATCTGCGGATGAAGACGAGGAATCCGTTGATGAGGATTTCCAGGCTGATTCCGAATCAGATGTGGCTGAGGAATACGACTCTGCCCACGAAAGCAGCGGATCGGACGACAGCGATGCTGGCAACGCCGGCGGTGATGACGAGGACGAAGACATGGAAGACGCACCTCCTCCTATCACGGAGCAGCCGGCTAAGAAGAAGATCAAGACGAAGAAATGAGTTGAGAGTATGCCACTGACGGCGTAATGAACTTGTCTTGAGAGAAAGCTTTGTCCTTTGATTGTGCTTTCTAGGATAAGGATGCCTGTTGCTACTTTGGGGGTCTCGCCGTATACCACATGTAATTTTGCGATCCGGAATTCGCATGACCCCACAGTCCGATTGACCCCCGCCAACAATTATCAGCTGTAACGGTATTTAACTAGGCAAACACCGAGACCTCCGCCCTATTCCCTTCCACCGACCTATGCCCCGCAGTAGTCCGCACCAGTTTGACCACAACTCATAAATCGTATCCCTGCTAAAACTGAATCTACGAGTAAATACGGCACGAATAACATCGATACAGCTCGCACTGATTAGAATGAAGTGTTTCGGGGCGATGACTTCACGGCATAGTAAACTTACTGTTACATGTTACATGTTACATTTTACACGACCACCGGAGACCCGTGTCCATGAACCGTATCGTCCGACCCGGTCGAGCCATGTACGTACGTAGCCCGGTGGTGACTTGAAAGCAACTGTCGATGCCGGGAAGAGAACGCCTAGAATGGAGGGCGATAGGGCTGGGGCTAGGCGAAGCTGAATAGAAAGTCAGACGTGTGTGCGAGAGGAGATCCACGAGAAGGCCTGTTTCACTTCTCCGGATTTCAGCAACCACCGTGACTCACTCGCCCGAACAAGAGACGAACTCTGGCCGGATATATTGATGCCCATTCGGATGCCAACAGGGAGCGGTACAAGCCTCAAATCATGTTGACCTGCCACTCCAGTGCTCCTGTCATGGCCTTTTTTTTTGTTTATTCATTACTCGCATGCGACTAGATAGATCACGGCGAGATACACACTGTCTGGGATTCCCGTCCGCAGTCTGCGCGAAGGCGGCACATTGCAAGCTCCCATTTGCCCTCCGCCCAGGCCTGTCCCCAGAAGGTAGAAGCGCACCAAAGAAATCACAAAGGAAAGAACAAAAGAGAGAACACAGGAAACCGTGACCGCCCCTACTCCTCTCCCGCAGATTCCATGAACGAGGGTGTGGGGAGAAACAACGGTAGTTCCTCCCCCCGGCACCCAGCTCCTAGGCCTCCACCCTCCGCTCCTCTTCCCGCTCCCTGCGCTCCCTGCGCTCCCACTCTGACACCTCGCTTTCCGCGCTTCCTCAGCAGGGACCAGCCTTCCCGCATCCGTAGTGAAGAGGATGTCTAGTATCGCCTGGCTGCACTTCCCGTCGTCGAGGAGGTCCCGAAGCTTGAAACGGCTCTTCCCCTTCCCCGCCTCCTTCAACACCTCTGCCCACAGGATCTTCAGTTGGGTCTTCCACTCGGAGCACACCTTGAAGAGATGATCACGCGTCTGCATCCTGCACGAACACCACCAGCACTGAGCAGTAGGTCGGCTCTTCGTCCAGTGTAGGTGCTGCCCGGTGAGGCAGTGACCTGTCTTCAGCTGGTAGAACCGTGAGGCGAGCCTCTTGTGGCTACCCGTAACTATCCCATCCAGCTTCTGCTTGCTCGGCATTTTGTATTTCTTCCTGGAGGCCCGGCCTCCAGCCCATTGGCGGGCTTCAATGGCGGCCTGGGCGTCCGTGAAAATCGGGACCCTTTCCGGATCCGTCTGTCTTCTCGAAGCCGCTTCCAACGCTCTGGCGAGAGCGGCCTCCTGTCGTCATGGACGTGACAGAAATACCGTCATTCTAATGACTATAAATCGGTGTGGGATGGCAGTCGACCCTGTTAATGCAGCACCCGATCATGGGCCTCGGAATGTAAACTGCTGTGCGGCCACTTCAGCCTGGCGCAAAGCTATATCCAGATATTCCGGATCGGCGTAACTCCTATTGTTGGGAACTCCGAACTTGTCTTTGCGGATATGCCGTCACCCGTGGTTCTAAATAGCCACCGAAAGTCAGCATTGCGGTTGAGTTGGTCCTAGAATTCACCGGAAAGTTACAGAGACCAGGTGCACATGATTTCGGCTACCGCTCATTCGTTCATTGCCGGCGACACCAAGAGTTCGGTTTGCGGTAGACGCTGTGCAATTGAGTTACCGTAACCGAGTGATGTTCCAGGAAAGCCAGACATCAAATGCGGAATGATACACGGCGTCGGACACCGATTCAGCCGTTATCGACTCCCAGACCTTCGGGACCCTGCATAAGCGGGATATTTGCGATGCTGAACTGACATCGCGGTGTGAGCTGAATTTCACACAGATGCCGTAGGTACGCAATATCGTCGTCCGCGTTGAGCTTCTCGTTGGCCGAGGCAAAGGTTTGAGCAGCACTCGAGTCTGGATGTCTCCAAGGTGGGGGATGCCAGCTTCCTGCCCCTTTGTGGCTTCAGTGCCCGGGGAAATGGTATATAATGAGGATCTTCCGCAGGCTTTTTCACGCTCACCATCCGGCAAGATCTTACCAAACATCGCTTTCCACTCTCAACATCTCATTGGCTTTACTGTGCTCTCTTCTTTTTCTTATTCCAAAATGCTTATCTTCACCATCCTCTTCTCCGTGCTCCCCGCGGTCCTTGCCATGACCCAGGCTGAGGCCGACAAGTGGTGTCAGGACCAGAGGGGCCCGGGTTTCATGGCCGAGCTTGATGCTGCCGGAAACCCCGTCAAGTGCGTGACCTCGAGCGCCTCGTGCTTCGGAAACGAGTATAAGGACCCGGTCAGCGGTCAGACGAAGTGTTGTCCTGTTTATCCGGCCAATACGGTCTACTCCTTTGACCCTGTCACCAAGGTTCGGGATGATATCCTGCGTTTTCACTTCTCGGTGATGGACTAACTGATCGGTTTTAGACCGGTGCCTGCTGCCCCACTGACCAGAAGTGGTCCTACGATCCCGTAACGAAGGTTTGAGAGGATCCAGTCTCCCTTTGGTCATTCGGAGGCTAATGATTCCAAAGACCGGAAGCTGTTGCGGAGCCATTGGACACTCGTGGAAGGTTGATCCTGTCTCCGGCAAAGGAAGCTGCTGCACCAGTGACAAGATCTTCGACGGATCCCAGTGCATTGTTCCCAAGGTGCCAGATCCCCAGCCTACACCATGCCCCTCCCACTGCGGTGCACCCGGTCCAAAGGTTGCCTTCTGCCACGGAAAAATCGCATGTCCTACCGAGACCGATCTCGGCATCGAGTACGGAAAGTGCTACGTCCTTTACTTCCCCGATGGGAAGCAACTCGGTCGTCAAGTCAACCGTGCCTACGAGAAGAACGGTCGTTTCCAGGACATCCCCTTCAAGATTTGCAGCCCAACTTTTGACTGCGCGGCTACTGGACCCGTCAAGCTTAAGGATGGCTTCTCGCTCCAGGATCAGCTCGGTATTCCCGAGGATGCCACTGGCGCGATGGGCTGGATGAACAACTATTCCGGTGGAAGCCACAAGATTTACACTTCTGACAAGGCTACCGCGGCCGTTTTCAAGGGTCAGTCTTCGGATCCTCTCCCCCCCCTTTTTTTATGATCTTGGTATTGACTCCTCAAAGGTCGTCCTGGATGCATCGGCGATGGCTGTTCCATCTGCATCAACACCGACCCGAAGGGGCTTGCAATCGCTTGCCCCGACACTGTTCCGGGTCTAACCTCGGTCGGCAACCCCCATTACTGCCAGAGGTTGGTCTTCGAGAAGGTTGCATGCCTTAACTGAGAGTCCCTCAGAGACGAACACGTACGGATGGGTTAGAACCACAAGCTGCCCGTAGCCTATGGGTATTTCATTTGTCATGTTTTTATTTACTCTTGCTGCAAACTCCATTTGTTCTGAATTTGGAAATCTATTTGAATTGAACTGGAAACGTGGGCATTGGCCCAGACAAATCCGTCCAATGCCGAGTGACCACTGTGATTGGAGCTATGCATTCGGCTGGCATGGACGGTATGGTATGTACATAGTTATGACGGCTGACCTGACCGAAATACTTTTAAGCGAGGCACTCCTCGATCGATCTTCCATCGATAAATATATACATGAGTATGTATAGATATTATCTACATATACATGCCGGCGCGGATATACACATACTTAGGTAAGTACTTATACCTTCTCGTTGAGTCCGCGTCAGATATTCGTGGGCTACCAGAGGTTTGCCGCTGATTTTTGTTGTTGCCGTGCCGAATTGAAAAAAGCCGTGGCTGGTCATCACTCTGGATATCGCTTGTTGACGCCCGCCCGCCAATCATAACCCCCCTCTGAGCTGTCCTGTCAACTAACGCAATACCGCTTCTGGTACTCTATGTACCCACACTTTACCAGGAGCTGCGCGGCATCACACCTTTTTTAGAGAAGGCGCCTGAGAATTGCAGAGGTTGGAGACAAGTCAAAACTCCCACGCAAAGACACGCAGTGAGGTGTTCTGAGCTACCCAGCCTCTCCACCACCCACAACAAACCCCTGCCGGCCGTCCATATCCCTCCTTCACCCCTCTGCTTTCTTCTCCTCCTGTTTACACTCTTGTTTCGCCCACCCCCCCGACTCCCCATCGCATTGCATTTGCGGTTCGGTCATTCGGCATTGGAAACCCGAGCAGCGATCGAACGGAAGCTATCGTGCAGTTCGTCATCGAGCTACCCCCCGTGCGCTCGGACGGCGTCACAACAAAACAAACTGTCACTCGCGAGCATTCCTCAACGGGGAAGTGGTTCGGCGCCTTCTCTTCGTTGCGGTTGATCGGTGAAGAACGAGTGCACCCGCCGCTACGATGTCCGGTTCACCGACAGTACTGGCACCGTATGCAGGCCACACAGATGCCGCCGGCAGATATCTTCTCGCGCCGTTGCAGGGCCTTTCGTTCGATGAGATGGTTATGAATGGTATGCACGCCCCACCCTCCGGCATTTTTTCTGCCACAGCGGGACTAACCGTGCTTCACCCTCGCAGGCGAAGGAGCGCGACACCAAGGCGATCCGGAGTACTACCGTTTAATCCTCCTCCATGCACTGTTCGCGTCATTCGCATTCCTCGTGTTCACGCCCGCCGCCATAATATGCGCTCGGTTTCTCATCCATGGTCCGAGACCGCGACTCGCCATGGGCGGCCACATAGGCTTCCAGATTGCGAGCATCATCTGTTTGACGATCACGTTCATTACGGGCTACTTCGCGGTCGACAGGGGCAACTGGGGGAAGAATCCGCATCATGTAACTTTTTCCTGGTGCTTGTACTATCGGTGGAGGGCATGAGTTAACAAATTTGTAGATCATTGGCGCCACGATATATGCCGTCATGCTCTTCCAGGCCTTTTTTGGTGCTTTCGTTCGATGGAGGGACCCGCAGAAGATCAGAGAAGCGCCCCCGCTTTACAAGATGGTAGCTGCCCCCTCAATATGGACTTCAATTTTTGATTGCTGATTCGGTCGCCGGGCAGATCCATCAATGGCTCGGACGCGCGGTCTTCATGCTCGGGCTGGCGCAGATTCCCCTCGGCCTATATGTCTATGGATCGCCCAAGACCCTGTTCATCCTATACGCCATCTGTACCTTCCTCTTCCTAACCGCCTGGTTCGTGTTGGAATACCTTAGGAATCGCAAGTGGTTTGAGCACAGATACGGAAGCGTCCGTAGTATTCCAACACCTATCCCCGAGATGTCGGAGCACCAACGCAGCGAACACCGCCGCACACCAGATGTTGAGAATGGCTACAGGCCTGTTGGTATGGATGAGACGCCGTTGCAAACACCCAAGAGATCTCGCTTCAGCAAGTTGTCGTGGTTCGGTAATCGCCGTAGTTCCGGAAGACAGACGCACGAAACGATCGGAATTCCATACCAATACGACACTGCCACGATAGACAGTAGCCGTGTACCTAGTGCGCAGAGTCCTGCTATCGGAGGGCTGGCGCCTGGACCAGGTAGAAAGCAAGAAATCATCCCCCCGGTTCCGGCGCTACCTACACACTATGAACAACAACACAGCTCCGGCAGTCTTCCAAGTGAGGAGTTCAGACAAAGATATGGAAATTCCTCTGCGTTGAAAGACACGGTTCTAAGGGACAGCACAACACTTGGTCCAGCTAGAGGAGGGCACCCGCAGCAGCAGCACCAGCAGCAGCACCAGCACCACCAGCAACAACAGCAGCAAGAAGTTATCGACATGCCGGAACCACACATTCCACAGTCTTCCGCTGGGTATGGACAGATAGCACCGATGTTCGGAGCCACGCCACGTTCCTCGGGGCATAGCCACAACACTCATCATTCCTATCAGCAGAACTCGCCTGGACATTTCGACCAGATGCCTGTCAGCCCTCTCCTAGGAGATGGCTACATGGAAGCTGACAACGGATTCGTACCTACCCCGGCCGACGACTCTCCAAGACGTCCACTTCCTCTTCCTCCGCACCGCCGAGAACGATCCAATGACAGCAGCGCTAACCGATTGCCCATCGTGGATTCTCCAGGAGCGTCCAGCGTCGGCGAAGCTCAGACGATCATGGTTGGTGGGGACACGGGCGCTGGCGGCCAACAGCCCCAAGTTGCAGTTCAGGTCAAGCTCAATCCCGACGGTAAATCTGTTACGGTTCGCCGCCTGCGACCTGAAGAAGCAGAGGCAGAACGCCAGGAACGCTCTCGAGCTAGGCAAGACCGTGCGTTGCAGATGGAACTAGAACTGGAACGCGAACGACAGGCCCGACGATCTCAGAGCAATGAGCGCAGGAATGGTGATCGTCGAAGGACTCGACCACCAGGGAATATTGAACGTCAGGAACAGCGACCGCAGCGGGTGCAGCTACTCGATGACGGCATCCGTACTCCGGGCAGCGACAGTTACACGCCCAGCATCGGTGGCCAGAGTTCAACGATTGCCGGCGCATCCGGTGGGCTCCTCGGAAGAGTGCCGGAGCCGCAAACCCCATCGAACGAGCAGACGCCGCTCAACGCCATGAGTCCGCTCGTCGGCATGCATCCCGTCACTCGGTCACCGGCGCCTCCTGTGGGGCTTTCCTCAAGCCAACGGGCCAGCGTTACTAGTGGTGGAACCACGGCGGAAAACTCGGAGATTGAGCAGGAGATCGTGAAGGAGCAGCGTAGAAGGAAGAGACGGGAGGAGAGGGCAGGGACCACCAGCCAGTTGGGCGGTGATGGGGGATACTATGGTCCGCAGGGGCCTGAGTCGCAGTGGACTTAAACCTCCTCCGTTAAGAAAATGAAATGCTGTGTGAAATGATAGATACCCTTTCTTTCTTGTACAGTTTGTATTATTTAGCGTGCATTTCCGGTAACGGGAAACGGGAGGTTGAGCGGGATGGACTTAAACTTGTACTTTTTTCCTTTCTTACTTTCGTATTTCGGGAGTTGGTTTCAGAATTTCTGTCGTTTCATTGTTTTTTGTTTCACGGACGGCGATTTTGATCGATGTTGGAAGGAAGGCTGGGTGATATGTGGTGATTGATACGGGGTGTCATGTCATTGTATGTAGTTTTTACGAACGCAGAGAGAGAGTTACGGTAATGAATGATGTATGTATAGGGTGGGAGTTTAATGCCACAATGAAGCTAAACGGTATTTCGAGTTTGCCAGATCACGGGCTACGTGTGGGAATAGCTACAGTTTGGGCCTGTGTTCGTTCAACCATACCGATTGGGTATCGACATAATTTTCCTGATATTCCGATGTGCCTTGATGCATGTGGGCAAAAAACCTTCCATTGACCGAAACGTAGCCGAAATGAAAGTGAAAAATATTAGTCTCTGCACGGTCAAGCGACTGAGCAATTCAAACTCCCTCTTTTCTCCAGCTGTGTGGCCGTTCACGAGCTCACCCGCCATGTCCAAGCCGGGCGGCCTCCTCCACCACCCCTCATGTTAGCCTTCAAAAGCACGTGAAGGGTACTGTCAAGCGACACCTCATTCTGAACCAATTTGATAGATTCCACAGTATTTGATAGAATGGTGATCTAGAGTAGTCACGCTCGATTCGTGTGCGAGCGGAAAGAGGTGTGCAGCCTTGAAGCCTCTCCAGCCATCATGAACACTTGACGCCGGTCCTCCTGTTATGACGCATCGGCCACCACGCTCATCACGGAATTCTGCCACACGGGTCCCGCTATCAGCGGAGTTCGTATGAACCAGCCAAGGCTCACCGTTGGCAGTGATGGGACCACCCGTGAGAATGTGGTCGTCGGGCTATTCGGGCCGTGTGGTGGTCATCTCTCTGCACGGTGGCCCCTCGTCTCGCAGGAAGTAGTCACTGTTGAGGCCTATAAAGATGATCTCGACTACCGGATGCTCCTTCCAGTCAGGATGGTTGACATCGTAGATGTGTACGTCTCGTCCGGCTGAGCGATCCACAGCCATGGTCGTATCGCCGGGCTATACTGTAGCTGTACTCTGATCCGTAGTCTGATCAGCTTGGTTTTGGAACTTAATTTCTAGCTGTGCCAGAAAAGTACGTTACTTTCTGACGGGCGTGACGACCTGTGATTGATCAAGAGGTATTCAAAGCGTCGAGGCTGTAGAGTACAAGCCGTGAGCGGGATGCCGCACGTATAAACCGTTGGCAACGCATCCGCGAACAACATTATGCCTGGTAGCTGTGAGAGCATATGGATCAAAGACATCGCTTCAAGCGACCGAAGGTAACCTCTTGTGTTTCGTATGGCTGAGCCCGTCCAGGTGGCTATCTGATTATTCATATTCTGCCTGCGGTTAGATGGGTCTACCCGATGAGGAAATTGGCTCCATACACATAGAGTAGTGACATCTGGTGACGATGGAGAAGCACAGTATTTCTTGTGTGTACCTCCTTCGCGGCCATCACATCGCTACGCACAACGGATCTCAGCCAGAAGCACCACTTATCACCAGATAGAAGGCCTACAGGAGGTCTATCCGGAGACCAGTCGATGAGGGATACTGATTTGCGACAGCAGATTCATGCTAGGTACAAACAGTTCAGCCCAGCTTCCAAAAGCTGCCAGGCGCACATACTACTTGTTGCCGAGGTTGTGGATTTGTGGGCTGAATAATATTGTCGAGTAGTTAATTTAGACTTGCTGGGTCGTTGTCGTTGATAATTTCTGCTAAACGAGCTTGCGAGCCTACTCTGAGCGGCTAACTGAGTTGACACCACCTGATCTCCCTCCACCAATGCCTTAAGGGAAGTGACGAAATGGTATTCCCATGAATTCGGCCTGACCTATCTAGCAGCGACGGCCATTTGCCATTGTAATTGGATCCAAAGTAGAAGTTCGGCCGGTGAGAGGATGATCGTCCATCGTTTCGGTCCAGCCATATCGACCTTCTATCGCGGGGAGGAGGTGGGCCTATCCATTATATGGGAATGCTAGTTGAGATTCCAGTCCACAGATACTAGTGTCCCCATCTCCGCCTCCTCCCATCCTCTCCACTCGGTCAGCTACCGCCCCAGCTCGCCTCAACTCTTCTACTACTTACCACTCTATACTCACACAATCCGGCAAATTCATCACAAGCAACCATCACCCCTCATAGCTACCTACCTGCAGCTAGCGCCAGTCACTTTATCGCTGCCTACGCGCCTTCCTGCTGGCGATCTCTGCTGCACTCCTCTGCCGAGGGGCAAGATAATTCTTGACGGCTGCGAACCAGCGAGGGCCGTTGTTTGTTTACCGTACTCCACCCCCACGGCGCTGTGATAGGTACTGGCTACGAACGAACTGTGGGTGTTGAATGCCCGATAGCTTGATGCATTTTTCGCACGGCATACCGCATGTCGGCCACCACAGCCGGAGTGCAGAAGCACAAGGTGAGCAGAATTCAAGCTTGTGTAGTCTACATGCCTGGATATTATTTCCCCCGCCCATTATCTCCACCTCCATCATCCTCAATACCGATTCCTGTGCTCCCTTCCATTCGCTCACCCTTACTCCTCTCTTCCCCGCCCATTCGGCAGTCATAGCCTGGCATACTACTGGGTTGCAGACACACTTTTTGCGTGCTGCTTATTATTCCCCGTCCTTGATCGGAGAAGGGGGCGAAAAAGAGGAGGAGGATGAGGAGGTGTGAGGGAAGTGTGCCGTGATCATCGACGAGCATCGACATGATGTGGTCTTGTGCTACCAGTAGTTAGTTACTCAAAGTACTCGACTACGTCCTGTTCTGTATCGTTACCTTGAGGTCTCACCTCCGAATGCTACATATTGACCTCGACCACACGCCACCACTAACTGCCCACTACCCACTGCCTACCACCAAATTCAACCAACCAACCAACCACACAGCCTACCTGCATACTTGCTGATTCACATAACGGTCGCGCAATGTTAGAGTCCGCACGACCACAACATCCTCCGAGCCCGAATCCGGGTCCACATGCACCGTCCAGTACCGCTTCCCGACGACCCATCGAGAATGGTCGGCACCGCAAGAACGGAATAACTCTCGACACTCAGAACCCCACCAAATCACCTGGATCCTCTCGGCCGTCTTCAGCGCACTCCATGACGAGCGGCAGCAGCGGAAGCGCACACGCCACACCCGAAACTTCTCCGTCGCCAGGCAGTGCCCACCCCCATACTCCGTCGCGGCGGCCGTCATGGCTGGCCAATTTCTCATCAAAGTTCTCGTCAGCGTCCAGTGTTGAAGCGCAGCCGGCGGGGAGTACGTCTGCGACCACTTCGCCGACGGCAACACCCGAACCGCCGAAATCTCACAACACCCCGCCGGGGTTTCTGATATCGACTCTTCGCCGCCTGTCATCGTCGACCGCTCGCGAGACGTTTGTAAGGAGGCCTTCGGTGCCGTCTGCGGCAAGGTGTGAGCGGGTGATCCTCAACAGGGACGAGCATCGCGAACGCTCCGAGATTCCAGAACTGGATGGCAGTAAGCTACGGAAGGTCTCGTTTTGCGTCGATGTGGAGGTTGCGCCGTGCCATGAGGACGTCGAGGCTCGTAAGGAAGCCCGCAGGAAGCGGAAAGAAGCCAAGGAAAAGGAGAAGGAGCGGTTAAGGCAACTTAGGGATAACGAATCTCCGGAGATCGCCAATTGCGATGGCGCTGGTACGGATGGTGCGCCTGTTGCTAACATCACTAGAGAAGTCGAGAAGTCGAGGAAAGCGCACGGGGATGATGTGACGAATGGTTACGTGGACCCGGCATCAGGGAACAGGACCGCCAACGACACTAGTGGGGATCGGCTGCAAGACCGTGCCGCTTCTACCGCCGAGGATTGCCCCTCGGCATATCCAGAACCGGCTTCTGGGTCGGCGACAGACAAAGCGCCAAAGTCCCGTCGGCGAATCCATCCAAAGCCCACAACGGATCCACTCAGGATTTATACCCAATGCTGCCAGCTCCGGGAAACAAGGCTTTTGCCCGAAGTCCAGGAGCAGCTCGTCAAGGAAAACTGTCCTGCTGTGTTGCGGGTTATGGATCTCACCGGATATAAGTTCCAGCTTACAGATGCTGTTACTTTCGCCGACTTTTTGGCTCTGGTTCCCATCAAACGGCTGATATTGGACGACTGCGATCTCACAGATGAGATACTGCGGATGGTGCTTTCGGCGCTTTCTGCAGTCCGGCCAATTGTGGCCGCCATCGCCTCCGAGAGGAGTGAGGGTGAGGGCAAAGGCAAGCCAAACGGAAAGGAAATGAAGCATCACAGGGGCGTCATTGAGCGATTGTCGTTGAAGAAAAACCCCAAGATTGGAAGGGAGGGGTGGAGTCACATCAGCTGCTTCGTACATATGTCGCATTCTCTGAAGGCACTCGATCTATCCAGGATTATTTTGCCGAGGCCGATGCCGGTCCAAAATGCCACTCTGGGGCGGATGATCCCATCGAAGGAGTTGCCTTCAAATGATTCGACGGCGATATTCTCAAGGGCGCTGGCGGAGCGCCTTTGCGGTCATGGCCTCGACGAGTTGGTCATGGGTGATTGCTGTCTGAGCCCGGACCAGCTGAAACTCGTCCTGAAGGGCGTCGTCGCCGGCGGGACGAAGCGGTTGGGGCTTGAGGGGAATTCGCTCACAGACGATGGCCTGGCCATGATTGGACAGTGGATGAAGGGTACTGGTGCTAGTGGGACTTCTGTGTGTGAAGCGCTCGATTTGTCCAACAACGATGTTCAAGTAAGCCCCCAAATTTGGTCTCGACTGTTCTTCGCATGAGTTGACCATTGAGCACAGGACCATATTGAAATCTTGTCGGCATCGATCAATGAACTGTCACCACTATGCGCATTAAGCTTGTCCAACTGCAATCTCACCCCCGCATCTCTGTCGAGTCTTCTTCCAGCACTCGCGACTCTGCCACATTTCCGATGGATCGATCTGTCACGCAACCCGCGGTTGTTCTCGGAGCAACCGGACAGCCTCACGCTTCTTCGGAGATTCCTGCCGAGGATGAAGGCTCTACGGAAGATTGATCTGTCGGGCACATCAATGACATCTGATCATGCTATTGCACTCTGCGAGATCCTCCCGGAAATCAAGCTGTTGTCATTCTTCAGGATTACCGACAATCCGCTGATTCAATCGGGCCACAGCGATATGGACGAGGGATCCATGGAGGAGGGCGCAGCTGTATACATTGCACTCGTAGCCGCCGTTAAGGTATCGAAGACAATAGTTAGGGTTGATATCGACGAAGCCGGCTCGTCCGCTGGAGAAGTCATCCACGCACTCTCCAGGCGATTACTCGCGTATTGCCTACGCAACATGGAGGCTGGAGCTACGGAGGAGGACTGGACGGTCGATACGGTAACTGTCTCTCGTGATCGCTCGGAGTTGAAGCTTGCTCCGCCAGATGTCTCAGTTAATGTTGGCGATCTCGAAGAAGAGGACCGTGGCGCCAACTACGAATACGATGGGGATGGAGTTTGGCAGGATGAAGAAAACTATGTTGTCGGCGGCACCGGCGTGGTCAAAGCACTGGGGGTGTGCCTGGGCAATAAGCCGCACCATGGCGCTCGTTCCAATTTGCTCAATGGTTTGCCGCGTTTGCAGAAAGCGGAAACCACCAATTCGATTGGCGCCTCCGGCGAAGACGGAGTGGGTCAGGAGAAGGCGAATGAGATGTCTAAAGCTTTGCTAACCCGGGCTCGAAGCATCAAGGCACGTATCCAGCCAGCACTGCGCAAGGCCTACACCGGAGATGTCGAGGAGTTACACCACAGAAGACTGCTTTTCCTGGACGAAACCCTCTACCGCGTCATTCACCGCTTCGAAGAGGAATACCCTGAATGCAGACAGCCACTCCCTTCCATCATCGAACCCGAGTGCGCCGCGTCATCGTCTACCTCAACCGTGCCTATCCACATGATATCCACTCAAATGAAGCACGACGATGCCGAATTTGAGCACGACGACTCGTCGTTCTCTCCGACCGCCGCCACCACCACACACATCCTCAAGCCCTCGTCTCGCCGCGGTTCCGAGGTCTCGCTGCACTCCAAGTACCTACAGAACGAGGAAGGTCAGATGCACAAGCTGGGACACTACATGGCGCATGAGATCTTTTCAGATTCGCCGCCCGGCAGCCGGTCGGAAGCCGAAGAGGACGCGGAGGAGATCGCGGATAGAAAGGCCCACCGCGAGAGCGTATTGCAGGCCGTTGAGGGCTACTCTGGTGAGGAGCTCAAGCGCCGCGTTATGGAACAAGAAGGTGGCGTTGATGGGTACATCTCCAAGATCGAGGGCGAGAAGGCTGCCAGGAGGTTAAGCAGAGGTCCTAGTCCCATGCCTCCGATGGAGAGGCAGAGGTGGTAATTTGCGCAATGCCACTACCGTTGAGCGCGTGGCGAACTCGTTCTTTTTACCCTATATTGCAGTGTTGTTTCCGCATGATGAAAGAGTATAACCTTAGTTTTGTTTGATTGTTTGGCTGGCTGGCGTATACGTAGGTTTAAAGGGGTTTGGAAAGGGGGGGATCGTTTCGATTGATGGCAATGAGTTACTTATCTATGTTCTACTTTTTTTCTCTCTCCTCTTTTTAAGTAATTTTTTTGTTTACTTGATGGTCTGGATGGTTAGGCTACCTACTGTTGATGAAACGATATGACCGTTATGAAGTGCAGGATCATTTGTGTACCAACGACACGATACAGGAATGGAGGGGGATATGCATATCTATACCATTGCATTTTCCACTTGATAGCTGCGCTGGTGACATGGTTGTTTGTGGCGGTTTTCTATTGTTGGCCAGCTATGCTATGGACTATGCTACGCTATGCTACGGCTGCTGCGGATGCTGGATATGCTCCTCCCTCCTATACCTTCCCTCCATCCAGTCCCATCCCTCTACCAGGATTCCATCCGATCTATCCCGTCCGATCCAGATCCCTTAAGTATCCTATCCAGACATCCCATCCGATTTCACAACCCCAAAAAGAACGCCAGCACGTCGTCGCTCCTAGTTAACGAACAACCCCCAATCCCTGATCACGAGGGTGGAGAGTATCTGATCCCTAATCTCGTACCCCTTCCTGAGCACGTCGCCCATCCTGCCGCCGGCGACGTTGACGCCCGCTCCGGGGGCGCAGACGCTGCCCTCGCTCGCCGCCTCGGCCGCGGAGATGGGGACGTTGACGGACACGACGAGGTCGGTCTTGACGGTGGCGAGCCTGACCACGGTGGCCAGGACGACGGTGTATCCCGCGCCGCCGCCGCCGTCGTTGACGGTGCCGACGATGCACCACGCGCGCGTGGGCGTGTGTGGCTGCGGCTGCGACGGCGGCTGCGCGCCAGGGACGGGCACGGGCACGATGCTGAAGACGCGCGATGCATGAGGAGAGACGATGTCCTCCCAGTGGATCTCGAGCGCGGCGAGGTCCGGGTTCGTGGTCGTGTCCTTCTCCTCTTTCGACGCGGCCGCGATCGCGAGCGGCGGCTCGAGAATGTCGATTGTTATCGACGTGTTCGTCTGTGTCGTAGGCACGAAGACCTCCTGTGTGTTTGGAACCTCGCGCACCGTCGAGGCGTCCAGGTAGCCCGACGGGAGATGCACATGCAGGGCGCCGCCGAAGAGGTCCGTTGGCACTGGTGCGGGGGTGATCATCATGGATGAAACGGCGTGGTGGTTCTTGAAACGCGGTATTCTTTTCGTGTTGTAGTCTGTTAAACCGTGGATTGTGTCGTGGTATTAATGTTGGTTGGCCGTGGAGTGGGATTTGGGAGGTGATTTTTTGATGGTTGCGGGATTTCGCGTTTTACGGATGGGGGGGTGATTTATGGTGGGGCAAAGAGACGCGTTGTCACGTGACTTTTCCATATATTGAGTCACACGCAATTTTGCATAGGGTGACGAGCTCCAAAGGGGAGTCATCATTGAGTCACAATATGTAAGGCGAACATAAGGTAGATAGATACGTAAATATGTACCTAGGCATTACATCGTCGTATTGCTCTGGCATCCAGCCATGACAAAGACTTGCAATCCTTCTTGAACTTCTTGAATCGATTCGATGATTTTCACTAGTTGTGATATTCTTTTCCGCCGCCTGCTCGGTTGCCCACAAGCAACAGAGACCCAACCATCCATATCCCATGAACCCCGCCCGTCGTATCGCAGCAAACAACAGAAGCCATGCAGCAAACAAAAAAAAAAGACAAAAGAAATTAATCAAATTCGAATTTATGCGAGGTATGTGGTGGCCGACACGGCTCCTCCCCTTCCGGTCCAGTTGATGTGGATGTTCTCACCCTCGGGCAGCGACTCGGAAGCGTTCTCGGGCTTCACACGGAAAGTGTGGGCACCTGTATGCATATGTTAGTACCGCACTTATAACGACGGGACGGATAAATGTATACCGAAGTAATCGCGCTGGGCCTGAAGCAGGTTGGCGGGAAGGTTCTTGGTCCTGTAGCCGTCATAGAACGACAAGGCGGTGGAGAAGGCCGGCGTCGGGATACCGAACTCAACACCCTTGGCAACAGCACGCCTCCATCCGGCCTGGGCGTTGTGGATGGCGGCCTTAAAGAAGTCGTTGAACAGCAGGTTCTCGAGGTCAGGCTCGGCACGGTAGGCCTTGGTGATGTCGGCAAGGAAGACCGAGCGGATGATGCATCCACCGCGCCACATGAGGGCGATAGCGGGGTTGTTGAGCTTCCAGTTGTACTCCTTAGCAGCCTGTTGGATGTTGCAGCATTAGTAACCACCCATTTTAATTGTCGTCCGGGCCCCCCACACACGTGGGGGGCCTTCGGCGGGTTAGCGGGGCAATAGAGAAGTCTTACCTCACGAATCAACATGAAGCCCTGAGCGTATGAGATGATCTTGGAGGCGTACAGAGCCTGAATTCGCGGATATTAGCCCAAATCTTTCGGAGAGAAGCTGAGCGATTTTGCGAAAGCTGGTTGCGCCCGTCGCCAACCTCTATCACCGTTTCCGCCGAAGCGGTTGGAATTGAGACTAACCTGCTCGAGGTCGGCAATAGCAGCCTCCTTGTCACCAGTGAATGCGGGAATTTCAGGTCCGTCCAAGATACCGGAGGCCCTGACACGCTCCTCCTTGATGGAAGACAGGCATCGGGCGAAGACAGCCTCTCCGATCAAGGTGACAGGCATGCCCAGGTCCAGAGCATTGATAGCGGTCCACTTTCCAGTTCCCTTCTGGCCAGCGCTGTCAAGGATCTTCTCGACGAGGGGGGTGCCGTCAGCGGGGTCGTTGTACTTCATGATGTCGCGAGTGATCTCAACCAGGAACGAGTCGAGGACGCCAGTGTTCCACTTGGTGAAGACATCGCCAATCTCAGAGTTGGTCATGCCGTATCCGCGCTTCATGATGTCGTAGGCCTATACTCATGGATCAATCGCACGCACCGGAGTGAATGGTGGAGGCGGGGGCTCAACACACCTCGCAAATCAACTGCATGTCACCGTACTCAATACCGTTGTGGACCATCTTGACGAAGTGACCAGCACCCTCGTCTCCAACCCAATCACAGCAGGGCTCCCCGTCAGACTTCGCGGCAATGCTCTGGAAGATGTCCTTGATGTGGGGCCACGCCTCCTCATTACCACCGGGCATGAGCGAAGGGCCGTAACGCGCACCCTCCTCGCCGCCAGACACACCAGCGCCGACAAAGCGGATACCTTTGGCAGCAAGCTCCTTGGTGCGGCGATTGCTGTCGGGGAAGTGAGAGTTGCCTCCGTCGATAATGATGTCGCCCTGGTCGAGGAAGGGGAGGAGGGCAGCAATGAAGTCGTCGACCGCCGAACCAGCCTTGACGAGGAGCATAATTCGTCGAGGAGCCTTCAACTTCTCGCACAAGTCCTGAAGCGACTTGGCTCCGATGATGGACTTACCTATAGCGCATTCTTCAGCACATATCGACATCGATGAGGAACCATGACAGGCTGAACATACCCTTGGCCTCGTTCTCGACGAAGTGGTCAACCTTAGATAGAGTCCGGTTGAAAGCAACAACAGTGTAGCCTGTGCAGCATTGTCAGCGCACATAGTTCGCGATTGCAGTCGACGCGAGTGCAGGATGCGAGGCGTACCATGGTCGGCGGCGTTAAGGATCAAGTTCTGTCCCATAGAGTACCTGCATTAGCTTTCTGCACCCATCTGTCTCTGGCTGAACGTCCTGGGGTTCGGCATCACCACGAGCGGCGGGGAATTTTTTTTTTTGTTCTTTTTTTTTTCTGCGACTTACCTGACCCATGACAGCCAGGCCGATAAGACCGAAATCTTCGGGCACATAGCGTCAGCAAACGGCAATGTCGAAACAACGTCCACAAGCGCGCGGAGAACTTCTCCGTGCAAACGACCCAGACACATCCTATCCCCCGCAGCATGCGACTTCGTGGGGGGGGTCTGGTGGCGATCTCGAGAAGAAATATAACTAACCTCCACTGGGTTGCACATGCGCAAGACCACCAGTGATGGCAGCCAGTCGCGCCCTACAGTCAGCCTCGAGTTCAATATACACTCATAATACCTCCCCCAAGAGCCATTGACTGGGTGATGCGAAAGCCCCATCGACAACGCCGCCCAAGAGCCAAGCTGCCAGTCTTCTCCTCGTTCCCGCACATGAGGGGATGGTCGTGCGGGTGCAGGGTTGATTGCCTACGCACCGAGGTGGGGCGGAGAGAAACTGGGGGGTATCACCGCTATGACGACATGGCCAGGCCTGGCGGAAGGAAGACGGAGAAACGAGCAGAACACAAGATACTCACACTGCCTTAGTATCAGCCATGTTGATGTGGGTTGGAAGATTCGGTATTGAGTGGATATAGGTTTTGGACGGTTTAGTGGAGATGGGCTGGAGGAGGAGGGGGAGGAGGAGGGGGAGGAGGAGGAGGAGGAGGAGGAGGAGGAGGATGAGGTTACGAAAGTTTTAAGTGGGAGGGAGAAGATGGAGGGGGAGGGGTTCGCAGAGTTAAGTACGCGTTTCTGGATTACTGTTCATGCAAGCCAGCCCCACGGAATTGGCTTGGGAGAGGAGGGTGTGTGTGTGCAGCAGACTGAGGAAGGGAAGTCCGGTCCGCGGAGGATGAGAGGGGTAGCGTTGGATGGGTAAGTCGGTTGGTTACCGTTGAGTAACACGATGTTTGGACCGACACACAATTATTGGAACTCGGCAGAATAAGAAAGGAAGGGCGTCCGGAAAAAGAACGTGTGTGCGAAGGGGTGCATGTGCAGGTCGCAGGCGAGGCAGCAGAAACCAGCGCGAAGACATCTCAGGCGTCTCTGCGTAGGCTCAATCTGCTCGTGCGAGCTCGACTCGTATGTAGAGGTAGGTTCCAGAGCATAACCCGTGATGTGAGGCTTTTGCCGACCGCTTCCCACCACCTGCCACCACTGCTTGCCTCCGTCGACTTGCCGTCACCGCCTCACTGCCCATCACGCTGGTCCCCATGACACCGATCCGGGTTTGCGGTCCAACTGGCGACGTCTCAGACCTGCGACAACTCGCCAGCACGAGCAACGGTGATTGCCTGATGTGTGTCGCCGTCAAGCAATTTGCTACACGGACGGAGAAGACGCATAGATACAGACCATGCTCGCTTGCCTGCAGTTACCACCCACGCCCGTGGCCATATTCGCTTTCATCATCGAAACCAACTGTGGACTGAGCAGTATCACAAATAGCCAGTGAGATGGACGCAGCGCGGATGGCCGCAGTCTCCGAGATGGAAGGTGGGGGTGGGGCACAGGATGGTGGGACATCCTGCCGGATTGGATCGTTCACCTCTCGGAGAACCATGCCGTCTGTTACCTACTGGATGAGGGCTGGACCATGTGCCCGGCGATGGTGGTTGTTGGTGGAGGCCATGAGGCGGGGTTGGACTTTGTGCGTACGGTTTGGGCCTGTAACGGACCGGGGCGGACGTTGGATTGGGAAAAAAAATCGGCTAGTCTGCATAATTGTTTTCACATACGGCAATTATTAGGCGGAAAAAGCAAAAAAAAGCTCACACATGTGTCATCGTCAGGCGGACTAGCCGAACTGGTAGCAAACTCTTTAACACCTTCCCAAACAGGTATATTAGGATGTATTTCTGTTCATGCGCTAACCCAAAGCGGCTATTATCTTCCTCAAATACCTGGGTGGGCCCCCACCAAAAACGATTATTTTTTTTCAAAATTCAGGCAAATCAACGACGCAACTGTTTTAATGGCTACAACATGTATCTCTTTTTGGCTCGGGGAGTGCATTGGTGGAGATGCTGTCGGCGTCAGGAAGCTTTTCTCTCGGGTTTAAGGTGACGCCAACTAAAGGACTGTAGTCTAGTCTCCGCCATACGTATGTATGCATGCACCGACGATGTCATCCCGCGTTTTCTTAGCCACGGCTGGCGATGGTACCGCCGAACCGGAAGGCGAGGATGATTTGTCCTCGGAGGCCCGGCAGAGACGGAAGGGAAAGGGCCGACGATGATTGCGATCGGAGACCGAAGGTGGGACCGGACAGGGGTGGAGCCTTAGGCGCTAGGCTCACCGCAGACCCAGAACCAGCGGAAGCCGCCGAGCAAAAAAAAAAGGTTTGGAAATCAACGGACCCCCGAGCAACCATGCCTGCATCATAGGTGACAAACAACCCAAACCAACGAACACCACCTCCCAACCAGATCCCCCAGCCGGACCCGCGACGACTTATGTCTATGTAGAATGTAACGAGCACATAATTGCCCCTAGCCTAACAGGGAATGTTACCCTGTCACCCTATGTACTGTGTAACTCGTACGGAGAAAGCTCGTGTCCCTGTCGGACACACGACCACAGACTGCTTCGCTTGCAACTTTCTCTCCGTTCCAACACCTTCCCCACCCCTCCACCCCCCTACGACAAAAGAAACTCATCCTCACACCACCACCAACACCCCCGGCGATCCCGAAAGCTATGGCCGCTGCCATCAAAGCCCTCAATGCTAAAATCCGAAGCAACAAGTACACCGATTACTTCTGCTCGACCCGTGCGCTACCCCGCCTTCCCCCTTCTCCCACTGCCAACCACCAACATCAATGCCCCCCAAGACACACCACAACACGATACGAGCTGCACCGTGCATTGTTCGGTGCTCAGCATGCTGATACGGCGTGATCGGATTCAGACTTTTGGGGACCAGCATCCAACTTTGGTATTCCTGTCGCTGCGGTGATGGACATTACCGGCAAGGACCCTGAAGTGTATGCGACGCCTCCCGCAACCCAAGACGCCGACATCGAGAGGACAGCCCAGTAGGAACTGACGGAGTGCTTGTCGCAGCATCTCGGGGAAGATGACTTCGGCGCTTGTGGTCTACTCGGGCGTCTTCATGCGCTACTCGCTGGCGGTAACTCCCGCAAACTACTTGCTGTTCGGTCCGTACTCTGTGCCCAGTCGGCTTCTATCCTTACCTCCGAACTCCGATGTGTGGCAGAAGGCAGATATCTGACATCGATGGAGGCAGGTTGTCACTTCGTTAATGAGTGTGCACAGTTGGCTCAAGGTTATCGATACATCCAGTACTGGCAGTACGTTTTCCCATTCGATTGCACCCGCCACTCGCCCGTTCCTCCCACTCTTTCCCACTTGCTTGTCTGTTTGCCTACTCAATGTCGGGTCCACATTGCACGAGAAACGCACTCTATCCGAACACTGTGTTTCTTCTCAGTATCCACCCTCCCCATCTGGCGCAGATCTCCCGCACATTCACCTGCATGTGCCCTCGTGCTGTTCCCCGCACCTTGGCTTCTCCACACTTCAGCGGCTTCCCTTTACACACATTCGCCCTCTCCCTCCTGTTGGCTATTTCATGCGCTTTGCTTTTACTGACAGCCCTTCTGCTCCACAGTAACGGAGGTCGTGAAAAGAAGCTTGCGGAGCAGGGAACCACAAGTGCGATCAAGGATGTCGTGAAAGCCGTGGCCGAGAAGGTAGCGAAATAGTTAGGGCCATATAACCCCCAAAGCCATAGTCCTCCGTCCTCAGTTTTGCTTGTACTCGATGCAATAGAGGTGGCGACAGATTAGCACTCTCCGCCACAGTGGATATGTGGCAGAGAGCACCATATTCGATCATACTCTACGATTAACAATGGGGCCCCGCAAATCACGAGATATCGTTCATTCGTGTCATAAAGAAACAATCGACCGTGTCCCACCCCAGGACATCATCAACGCGCAGACATGTGCAATGACGGAACAGCACAATGACAAGCCAGCCAGCCAAACTAAGAAATGCTAGCAGGAGGTATATACAACATTCCAGGCACGTAGATGGTCATTGGGTAGATCGATACGTAGCATGGACAACAGACCTCGTCATCCACCACCATCCCCTTCTTCCCCCTACTTTGCCACGCGCTTAATCGCCAACTTCCTTCCGATGTTTCCAAAGCAGACGCACGCACAGAACAACACGCTGGCGATCCAGGTGCCAACCGCGATTCCTCCCACGGACACAAGGCCGCCGACGACGAGTTCGTCGTGGAGAGCATTCACGGGTGCCCGTATCATCTCCGGACTGACCCGCAGAAGGAAGGCGGTACCAGTGATGCCCACCAGCGACGCGAACCAGAAGCCGGAGCGGGTACGGTCGACGAGGAACCACAGGAACGGGTTCACCAACGCGAGGGCGAGCGAGACCTGGAGGGTTGATTGCCAGGGGAGACGTCGCTACCATGGGTGTTAGCATCCATCCGCCAAAATTGGAGTGAGAGAAAAAGGGAGGGGGGGGGTTAGGTACAATGCCATAAGCAATCCCTACGAACGCGCCGATGCTCCTCACGGCAGGTATCCACTCCGTCCTCCCGACGGCGCCGCTGACATCAGGGTCCTTCCCGTCCAGCCACGGCAGCACGCTTCCGAGTCCGACACCCGCCAGGCCCCAGAACACGAGGTACCCAGTCGCCCAGCGATCGATGCCCACGCGCAGGCCAGCACCGCCCTCGTGGAGGTGGGTGATTATGACGCCGTACGCGACGCCGAAGACAAAGAGGCTAGCCCCCCTCAGCACGAGTCCCGACGCGGTCTCTTTCGGTCTGTGGGCCCGGACCTCGGCCTCCTCTCTGGCTGCGAGACTCGGTCTCGCGTCGGACGATGTCAGAGGAGATAGCCCGTTGAAATTGAAGTCCGCCATCGAGTTGTTCCGTGTCAGCTGTGACGGAGTCGCCGGCTCGTCCGTGTAGGTGCGACCGTAGATCCCGAAGAGCGTGCTCGCTGTCAAAGAGACCGCCGAGCGGCTGCGTCGCGGAGGGACATCCCGGTCCGCATCCGAGGAGTAAGGGTCAAGGTGGTCCGAGTCGCCTGGGAGGTCGAAGGGACGTCGGGGAACGGGACGGTGGAGTAAGGGGCTTGTTGGGTCAGTCATCTTGTGCTGTTTTTTTTTTCTCGTTTTTGATGGGGGGGGGTGTAAGGGAGGATATTTTATATGTAAGTGGGTGGGATGGGTGTGTGCTGTCGGTGAGGAGAAACTGTTCATATGCGGTTTATTGATGTGGCGGAACAGCCGGTTGTGTCTCGGTTGCTGGTGAGGTGAGCTGAAAGCGGATGGGATGAGATGGGATGGGGTGAAGATCAGGTCACGCACAGGCTTTTCAGGTTTAATAGTGTATCCGGATGGACCCTTTTTTTAAAAAAAAATAACAATAGGAAATCCAGCATAATACACTATCTAAGTCGAACCCAGCTTCGGTCTTCTGGAGCCTACTTATAATGTATGTAGTTTGGGGGAAGACAGACGTTGACGCAAGCTTGTCATCCTGTTGTCATCCCTTCAGCTGACAGGTACGCAAAGTAGGTAGATATCTACTCCACAGTGGTTACCTTATGCCCGTCGCCAGAATTCTCATCCCGTCTGAGAAGAGAAGAACAGAACCACGTCCTTCCTTTCTTGCTTCAATAACATCCCCTGTTGTATTATTTATTTCTCCTTTTCTCACTTTCAAAAAAATGCACACATCTCTCTGGCCCCTTCTCCCGCCGCCAGCCAAAAGTGAAGTTGATGAGGGTTCCGAATAGAAACATCCCTGTCACGCAGGCGTCTTCACATGTCAACCTATGAAACTTTTCAGGGCAGTGGGATCGACACGGGTCCGGAGTCTCGGAGTTAGACCCGTCTTATCTCTCTTAAAAGGCACCGCAGTTATTTGCTTTTTTGAGGTTTGGCAGCGAATCTATTGTTGTAACGGGAAATAATTTGAATATTTCAAGCCGCCAAGAGACTCTTTATTGCCTATTCGGGTAACGTTTTTCTGTACCTCTCAAGAGAGTTTATACAGTCCGTGCGCAGCTTCGACATGTGCGCGCTCTAAACGGAGTGTCTGCATGATTTATTCACCTGGAAAGACGATACAGAATCACGGATGAGAGCCGAACGTGCTAGGCGAAACCGCGGGTCCTGATCTCCGGCGATATCTATGAATGGTGCTCTTTGCCTGATGTCGCTGGATAGAGTAGTTAATGAGGAGCCGCCCACAAGTCTGATCCAGACGTGCACCATGTGCTCGGACGATCGTAGGCAAGGAATCCGACTGGCGGGTGCACCAAGATGATTCGTGGGGAATAACTGTATGTATGTAGCTTACGGAATACAGACAGATCAGCTCCACAGACTGTTTCGAGGCACCCACGATGTACATGTACCTAGAAGCAGATCCAGTGGATATCTATCAAAGGGATCCCTACTGTCCGCCAAGCCGTCGGATGTTGGAATCAGAAACCGCGGCCGCCCGCTTGTTTCTTACGTACTTGAGAAATCTGTGGAATCCTGCTCATGATTTAAACCTGAAGCAAGTGAGATCAATTAATCATCGTAACACATTATAGTGCCCATCTAAGTAAGTACTTACTTGCGTCTATAACTTCAAAGAAATCGAAAGGGCGCCGACCAAACACCAGCCTGCCAACCCCAAAAAAGTTATCTGACATATGAAAACCTCCCCATACAGGTGAGGGCAAGCGGAAATAACAAGTGAAAATGTGACAATAATTCCCATACGGTGCAGAGAAAACGAAAGCCCCAGAAACAACGAAACGAGGTAGGTGTCATTTATCTAGATCCTAAGGTAGAGCTTGCACCGTTCATAGACAAAGAAGCTGGTTCTGTTGGCAGGGAGAAGTCAGTATGAGTGCTAAGAGAGGAGGGGGGGCTTGTGATAAGAAAGTGTACTCACGCAACCATGGGAACGACCTTGACGTAACCGATCGACAGTCCCACAAAGAACCCTCTGAACCCTCTTTCCCTAGCAATCTTTATCGCCGTCTCTGCGATACTAGGGAACCTCAAATCACCCATAGCACCACCGACTTGCATGCGCCTCCGTATTACCTCTAGCGGGTAGCTCGCCGTCTGTCCAGCCATACCCGCTAATCCACCAGCCGCCAACTCTGCCCATGCCTTCAAAGCCGGCTTCTTCTTGTTAATCCCAGTTGTTTCATGTGGCGGAGGGTAGCGCGCAAACGGTAGAGAACGTAGCCAGTCCACGGCTATGTCGTGTGTAAGGAAGGAAACGCCCGCGTAAGGAAACATTCCCAACACTGTTGGTGAAAATCCGCGGTAAAAGTTGCTGAACCCTCGGAGAACAGGGTAGGAAGTGTGTTGCTCGCGGTAGATATTCGTGCACAGAGCGCGCAGTTCGATCCTGTCCTTCCTCGTATCAAACGCGGAGCGTACGCGCACGACCTCCAGCGGGTACGTAAAAAACACGGAGGTGACACCAGCCAGTGATCCCGACGCGAACCGCCGCCATGACTTCTCCTGCTGCGGGTTGCGGATAAGAACATTGCGGATCTGTTCGTAGGCGATGAATTTGATGGCGGCGTAGGGAAAGATTCTTAAGAGCGTTGCGGAGTGGCCCCGGAAGAGGCCGAGGAGCCCATCATTGCGCCGAATATCTTTCACGGCGTGAATGACACCCGACCAGCTGCCGGAGTACTTGAGAAATTTAGGGCTTGAGGCTTGAAAGAGGATCTTGACGCGGTCTAGGGGTGCGATAAGCGTTTTTGCCTAGAGAGGGTGAGCATGTGAACAAGGGACAGAGGGCGAAGAGTGGCTTACGGCGCATCCAGCAGCTCCTCCAGCAAGTCCGCTGCGCAGCATGTAATCGAGGGACTGTTTATGGCTCTTGCCTCTGCGGGGAGAAGGTGCTCGCGTCGTCGACGTTATCGTAGCTGCATTTTCGGAGGTCTTTGATACTTGGGCGGCGACGAGAGACTGGTCGTGGCCCTCAAGAGCCAAGGCTTCTGGCATTCCCGTCCGCAGAAAACGTGCTGGCGCTCAGTAAGACAATATTAGAATGTAAGAAGGAAGTGGGATCGGTGTTATATATAGAGCGAGTGGATTCGGATCGATCGCTACTTCACGCTATGTCGCGTGTTTCGTGCCAAAGGTGTGGAGGAGAAGACTACATAAGTAGGTATCCGAGGCTAACAGGGTATGACGTTTGTCCCGCACATACCCATTGGCCCGCACAAAATGCAACCAACTGGACAGGAGATGATCCGTGAGACAGGTTGTTTGATAATCGTTTGTGGTTAAATATCCGAAGGCCTTTCTTTCGTCTGTTCTTGACGAAAACACTCAGGAACGGACGCTCGTAATTGTCCTTTTCTGCACAACAGGTACAGTGTCCGCAATTAGTATCCCACTCTCGTTACCCCGTGGCAAGCCGGCTACCTTCGGTTCTCTCTGCTCCAAGCTTCCACCATAGAAATCGACCATCACCCACTCGCTATCGGGAAGTGTCTATTCCACGCCCACGAGGTAAACTACTTGGCTGGTTAAGCAGGCTGGACCAACTGCAGACCACAGTGGATCACTCGGGGCGACGAACGATCGGGTTTTTGCCGTCCATGTGGTCGCGAACTTTGGCGTACCAGTTGCTGAACTCCTCGCTGCTACTACCTAGAGCAGGTAATTGTGGTTAACTGTTATTCGATTTGGAGCGCACATAAATATATTACCGTAGTTCAATCCAATTAATACTGTTGCATGTGAGGGTCCAACTTCGTCTCCCGAAATATATGTCGATTTACATGTCGAAATCCTTCGCTCTAATCGAGTTAACTCGATACTTATCGACGGCTACTAAGCCTGCGTCGCGATATCCCAATGACCGAGGCACAGTCATTGAATCAGCAGAGCCGACCGCAAGCCTCACAGATGCAGCATTCATTGTCCGTGACTACACTACCGTACTGTGGTTTTCTGGTCCTTGAAGTTTGCGAACCCACAGGCATGTTTTCGAGTTTCATACAGCAAAACCTACCAACTTGGGAGGCATTCGAACATTTGCCCAGCCATTTACGTAGGCAGCGGAGTTGTGGTATTAGCGCGCCGAAGAAGAGAGTACGGAAACAAGTGTTTGCGAAGGATAAAGAAGCACGAAAACCAGCTCAACAGAAACCAAGATCAGAAACGCCGTGCCCCATCCTGTCCAAATCCACAACCCTTCCGTAGCTTTATTTACAAGTCTCGACCATTTTCCCCACCAGCCCCATCAGCGTTTCATTCTCCAGGGCGCTCATCACCCGCTCCTTATCCGCGAGCTGTTTATTCAACTGCTTATCTGTCGTATGCGTTCCCTCCTTGCACCTAACATCGATGCGGAACCTCGGAGGCAAGGCCTGCTGCAACCGCACTACCAGACCCAAGCCTATCACCGTCGCGAGGTGGCAGTGAGTAATGGTCGGTGTGAACTCAAGAGTAACATTGGCGGTCAGCTCATCGGCATTGTCACGGACGGATATGTGTTCCAAATTAACAACGGCGAGCTCGCCCAGCGTAATTGGATGTTCTGGATCACACATCGTAGCTACCAGGTCTGTTTTCTTGAGTTAGCTATTTGGATACAATGCGGGCGAGAAAAAAAAAACTTACCGTAGATCTCCTGCGCATCGATGCTTTCAACTTCATCATCCTCGCTCTCATCCGTGCCTTCGTCGCCAGTCAAATCGGGGGTGGTGGCGAAAGGATCGACCGCGTACGTTGGTGGAAAGAACTCAAGCGCTCTCTTCGGACGAGCTGAAGCCGTAGGCTTCCTGGTGGGAAGGTCGGCGACGCTGAGAATCGTTGGGTTGGCGTTTTGCATCTCCATCTTTGCTGTTAAAGTGAAGTGTGACGTCAAGGGATTCGGGGTTATGCGGGGTAAGAGCCTTCAAGGCGAGTTAGAGGGGTAACAGCTAGATGAAGGCAACACGGGCGGTGGCGCGTTCGAGAGGGATGTAGGCAATGCAAACTGTGTGTCTGGAGGGGTGATGACAAGTGTAGTTAGACAAATATGTACGTAGCTGAGGCGACGGCAAATTCCGGTTCGATGCCCCACTTATATGTACATAAGTAGTTACTATAAGTGCATGGTGGGGCAGATGGCACGCTAATTTTTGAATTACAAATTCATCTCGAGTGAGTTGGAACCAAATCCACATCCGCGCCGAAAACGCCATAACTGCTCACGCTCACTCATCTGCAGCATTCTATAGTACTACCACAGGTGGGTATTATCAATCCTTAAATCCGCACGAATATTTGCTTAAGTACTAAATCTACTCTACTGACGCTTCTTCTCTAATAAGAACTCAAACCCTCTTCGCGCACGTTGAAACACTCCTCACATATACACAACTACAATGGCCACCCCCACAGCATCAAACCCCACCGTCCACGACGAGCACGATGACGACAATACCCTGGATATGAACGAGATCGAAGAGATAATTGCGGACGACAGTGACCGTGACCACGCCATGGACGAGGACTTTGACGACGACGAGCCGATGGCCGATGACAACGACGAGGAGATGCAACTTGAAGTCGCCAACGATTCGAAAGCATATTTCGACGGCCACAGCAGCAACAGCATATTCAGTATCGCCATTCATCCAACTGACTGTTCGCTGTTCCTCACTGGTGGAGGCGATGACGCAGCGCACATCTGGACGTCCGCGCCGTCTTCCGCGGCGGATGCTGCCGTCACCCCGCGAGAATGCAAGACAATCCGAAAGCTCGAAGTGCACAATGACTCCGTCATCGCGACAGCGTTTACGGCGCCCGACGGGGCCTTTGCGGTCACTGGAGGTCTTGACGGCCAGCTTCAACTTTTCTCGGCCGCTTCCGGCTGGAAAAGGGTCGATTCCGCACAAGAGGTGGAAGAAATCGTGTGGGTTGCCTCGCACCCGAACGAGCCGCTGGTGGCAGTGGGAACGAGTGAGGGTTCCGTGTGGCTGTACGATGTGGATAGCGATACTCTCAACATCCGGCATGTGTTGTACTCTCACACTGCATCGTGCACCGCGGGAACATTCACGAAATCTGGTGCGCTGCTGTGTACCGTGTCCGAGGACGGGAGCTTCATCGCCTGGGATACGTCCTCTGGGCAATCCATCGTGGCTCTCACATCGAACGACCAACGGTTCGCAATTGAGGGTGGACTTTACTCTGTTGCTACCTCGCCGGCTGGCAGCGTCGCGGCTGTTGGTGGTGCTAGTGGTGAAATCCGTATTGTTGGACTTCCTACAGGCGCCGCCCCTGCCGCAGGAGGTAAGCGCACTGCAAGTCGTCCACAGGCCGGCGGCGGTGGATCCACTGGAGGAGGTCAGGCGGGCCAGATCCTCGCGGCGTTGAACACTCACTCCGAATCTGTCGAGAGTCTCGCCTTCCACTCGACCGTTCCTCTCCTCGCCTCAGGATCCGTTGACGGCAAGATCGGGCTTTATGATGCCGCCCGCGGGTTCGCGCTCAGGAAAATGCTGGAGGGGCACATTGATGCGGTTGTCAAGGTGGAGTTTGCTCCTACTGACGGGTGGGTGCTGACTAGTTGTGGTATCGATGGCACTGTGAGAAGGTGGGACGCTAGGGCGGGTGTGGAGGTCGTGAACCTGAAGGGGCATCTGGGTGGTAATGGGAACGAGGGTGAGGGCGGTGTGCTCGGCTTTGTACAAACAAGAGATCGTATCATCACGGCGGGCGATGATGGTGTTGCGTTGGTGTTTGAGCTTGATGGGGAGGCAGTCACCGGGATTGCTATCGGTACTTCGAGGTAAAAGTCGGTGTTTGGAGTTTCTATAGAAGGTTTACTAGGTGAGTGATATGATATGGTGGAATCGCGTCATTTTACTACCCAGGGTGATATCTACCAGTTTGCTTTTACTGATATAAAAGTTGGATCGAAAGTCTGCCTTTCATGAGTAGATACATCCGATTCCGAAGTAGAGATCCAGTTGCCCCTGGTCTCACAGGAGAGCCTCCAGACACACCAACAGCTCCGGTCTAAGGTATAGCTACACTGGAAGGAGGTAGGTGTACTGTAGTCTGTAAGAAGAAAAGAAACCTAGACAAGCGCCAAACCCAGCGTTTTGGCACCCACCCAGGCAGAAAAAAAACCATTCATCAATGATGTAAACCCACATCATTTCAATTCCACTTGCCTCGGGGCAGCAAAACACGAATTATCTCAGTTTGTGCCAACAGGAACTGTGGTATTCTATACCATCACATGGCTGAATAAGAACGACACACTCTCACCATTATGTGTCCGCCTGCACGCCTCGGCGATCTGCATCACAAATCAGCACTCGCATCTTCACCGTTCACTGCGGGAACCAACCGTAGGAGCAACGTCGATCGTATCGATCTTGGGGCATCTCTTCTTCTTATCCTCATGTGGCACAGTGTCCGTGACCACCAACCTACTCAGCTTGCTGTTTGACACCTTGTCGCAGGCATCGCCCGAGAGGATCCCATGAGTGACGATAGCAACCACCTCCTTCGCTCCGTTGCTGATCAGTACATCGGCAGCTTTGCAGAGAGTACCGCAGGTATCTGCCATATCGTCCACTAAAATTGCGATCTTTCCAGTCACATCCCCAACTAGAGTCATTCGGGACACCTCGTTGGGGCGTGAGCGCTCCTTGTGAATGAGGGCGAAATTAAGGTCTAGCCGATCGGCGAGAGCCGTAGCGCGCTTTGCTCCGCCGGCATCGGGGGATACAATCACGGCATTCTTGTAGTCGAAGTGCTCGCGGATGTATCGGAGGGTAAGGGGCTCGGCGTACAAACTGTTGACCTTATTGTTAGTCCTCTTGCGCCCCTTTTACGGGCGTTGTGGCTCGGACTCACTTATCGACCGGCACATCAAAGAAGCCCTGTATCTGCGACGCATGGAGGTCCATCGTAATGACATGATCGCATCCCGAGCGCTGGATCATATTCGCAATGAGCTTCGCCGAGATCGGTGCGCGGGATTTATCCTTCTTGTCCTGGCGAGCATATGGGAAGTTGGGCATGATAGCGGTAATGCGGCGGGCAGACGCAGTCTTGCACGCTTTCGCGATGATCAGAAGCTCCATCAGGTGGTTGTTCAAGTCCTCGCCGGGACAGGTCGTTTGCAGGATGAATACGTCCTCGTCGCGAACCGACTCTCGCATTATCACCGAGGTCTCTTGGTTTGAGTATTTAAACACACTCATGTCTAGAAGCTCGACTCCCAATCTCATGTATGTCAGCGCTGCTTTGAAGCTGCCGCGGGAATATCGTGGTATATACCGGTCTGCTACTCGCTTCGCCAATTCGGGGTGTGAGTTTCCAGTGAGGAGTTTGATCGAATTGGAAGCCATGTTGTCTGTGTTTGCGACGAGTGATCGCAGGTATGAACTGGTGAGAGGCTCGAGACTTTTTTTTCTTCGACTTTCAGACGGCGAAAATCAGTGGTTGAATCTTCTAAACATGTCAGCGCTCCTAGGCAATTAAACTTGCTACCCCCACAAGATCACCGGAAACACGCACAGCGGCGAAGCACAAGCAAACAAAAAAATTATATTGGCTGGTGAGGATATGAACTATGGGGATGAGAGTCATTTATAAGTGGGCATGACAGGAACTCGTCCAACTGACTAACTAGCCGGGTAAAGATTATCACTGGGTGAGCTAACCCTTTTATGGATATTGATGTTGCAGCGAGAGCTGTAACTAGCCATTATCGATTTGAATCTAACAAGCTGTCCTTCCTTCCTGAACTTTCCAATACCACCACATACCAAGCACACACACTATCACGACGTTACGAAGGAGAAATAGAATCCTGTCATCATGGTCTGTTCTTACTTAGGCAGCATGGGAAACAAAGGCAACGTTAACTGACCGAATGCGGTATACAGACGCACACACAAATGTCAAACCTCCATGAGAATATGATTGTGAGCTTCCCTTCCCCGCGGATCTACATTATCTACACCAGTATTGACTCTACGATGCTCTAGCATGATGCTGCTTTGGATTACTACGGCAAGCGCCTTGCGGTATGCACAACGCCCAGTTAGCTGCCAGCCCTTATTAATCGCTTTTTTACACAGACCTGCTCCTCCGACAAGACCATCAAGATCTTCGAAGTCGACCGTGAGAACCACCGTCTTCTCGAGACACTACGAGGGTACACCCATACACGACCCTCCCACTCATCTCCCCACGACTGACCGCCGTACTCTGCAGCCACAATGGGCCCGTTTGGCAAGTCTCCTGGGCGCACCCCAAATTCGGCAACATCCTCGCGAGCGCCTCCTACGACGGCAAGGTGATAATCTGGCAGGAGCGACAAGGCCAATGGTCGAAGCTGACTGAGCACGCGAACCACCACGCCTCCGGTCCGTTTTCTCCTTCCTCTCTTCCCCCCAACAGCTAACCATCCGTAGTCAACTCTGTACAATGGGGTCCGCACGAGCTTGGTGCAATCCTTGCCTGTGCCTCCAGTGACGGAAAAGTTTCAGTCCTCGAGTTCAAAGACGACGGTTCATGGGACACCAAGATCTTCAGCGCGCATGCGATTGGCTGTAACAGCGTCTCTTGGGCACCCGTAACCAGCCCCGGAAGCCTTGTGCAGACCTCACAACCGTCCGCGGCCGCCACCCAACGCAAGTTCGTTACCGGCGGTAGCGACAACCTCGTCCAGATCTGGAGCTTTAAGTTTGTCCCCAGATAAAGGAATAAGGGAAATGGTTGCTGATTGATTAGTGCCGAAGTAGGAACGTACACCGAAGAAACCACGCTCGATGGTCACCAAGACTGGGTCCGTGATGTTGCTTGGGCACCTAGCATTCTCCCCAAATCCTACATCGCCTCGGCTAGCCAGGACAAGAGCGTGATAATTTGGTCTGCCGAGAGTCCCGATGGTCCTTGGACGAAGAAGGTGCTCCCCATGGACTCAATCATGTGGCGGGTCTCTTGGAGTCTCAGCGGAAACGTGCTGGCGGCCAGCGGAGGAGATAACAAGGTCACCCTGTGGAAAGAGACATTGAAGGGTGAATGGGAGAAAGTTAGCAGTGTCGAGGAGTAAATGTTCAGGTTTCTGCGTAGCATGGCCGATTTCACTTGCTTTACAAATCATCCTCGATAAACTTTGGCACCCCTTTGCAGTGAGGTCGGATGGTGGGATAATATCGGGTTGGAATGCTTTTAGCTCTTTTACTACCGAGAGGCAATTGTGGACGGTACTGCGGATTTCAAAGACTAGTGGGGTTGATTGGGGTTCTTACAAACATCTTACACGGGCCGATAATGAGATACGCACAAAATTTTGCAAAGCTGAATCTTTTTTTTTTGAACAGCCCAGCACGGTCAATGAGTTGTTTTTCCATCTGAAAAACCATTCCTCCACCCACAGAAGTTCCTCCATGCACAAACCAAGCAAGGTATCTCTCTCCGGAGAAGGAGGAACTATCACGTGCCGGGACCACCAAGGAGGGCAAACCGCCTCACGATGCTAGGGCCAACCTCGTCGTACTCAGCTTTAGTGTGGCAGTAGCTCCTGAACTCGGGAGTCTGGCCCAACAAACTTCCACCGAACCATGGCCCATGACGCTGTCGCTTGTGTGTGATGACCTGAACCTCGAGGCCGCCGGACTTGGCACCGCCGGAGCGGGCCTCCGAAGCGCGGAGGCGGTCGTCAACTAGGTGGCGGATGTCGCGTTGGAGACGACGGCCGAAGTCTTTGTAGAGTGTTGAGCCGCCCGAGAGGACAATGTTCTGATCATATGGCTTAGCCATGAGTTTCGGGGAAGTGGGAGGCAGTGGACACACCTTGTAGAGACCCCTCCTTACATCAATAGGCGAGGATTGAATGACATTGTCGACGACATTGGGCAGTGGCGTCAGGAAATCACTAGAGTAGATCTCCGGATTGAAGAAGATCTCCGGTGCCAAAAAGCGCTCATAACCCACGTCAACCGTGACCTTCTTTCCACCAAGCTGCTCGACGACGTATTTCTGGAAACGCTCAGGCTCGCGGTCGAAGCGTGTGAACTCCTTTACGATGTCGGGACAGACGTAGCAGAGCTCCTCCTTGATTTGCTCGGCGGTCTTGAGCGACGAGTCGGGCTCGCCACGGTCTCGTAGTAGCGATTGAACGAAGTACGTGATGTCTCGTCCCGCAATCGGGATCGATTTGATCGATGAACCAATGACGTATCCTTCGGCCTGCGCAAAGAAGTCCGGTTTAGTTTGGAATAGCTTGGGAGAGGGTGAGAATGGAGGAAGACCTACGACTGGGATAACGTGAGTGACACCATCTCCAGAGTCGATCACCGTTCCTGTCAAGCTCCGGTCCTGGACCTTGCTACTGGTCCAGCTGGCAGCAAGGGCGAGCACGGCTTGGACGGCGATGTAGAGACCGGCGCAGTTGAAGGACTCGAACATGATCTCGGCGGTGTTTTCTCGGGATTCTGGAGGGTTCAGAGGCTGCGCAGGATATATGTTTAGCTTTGCTGCTATGTTTGTCCAGCTTCGATAAGACCAGAACATACCGGCTCGGTGAGGAGGAAGTAGTGGTCTTCTGGTTCAACGCGTAGGTACTTGAAGATGGAATTCTGCCAGAAGCGCTCCATGTGATCCTACAACCCCAAGTCAGCTATTAAAGGGCATCAGCAAGCATTTTCTATATCACTTACCCAGTTGTCGACCTGTCCATGCCTTATGGGGTAGTTGATACTGTATCCTGCGGTGCTCCATGAGTTATTTGGCCAATGTAGCTCCTGAGACGGGAAACCGTACCGGGACCCGCAGCTTGAGCAAGAGCTTCATCTCCAATAAAATAGTCCAAATCCTCGGTTCCCCTCTTTGCGCTTAGGTGGCCGGAAGGTCCGCCTCCACCGGCGAGATACGATGGCTTCTGGGCAACAGCTGGACGTCCTGAACCTCCGGAGCCGCCGCCGGCTGGACCCTTTGTCGCGATCGCCGTCGGGAAAACGAAGGAAGGAGAATCATTGCCGGCGAATCCTGTACGCCCTTAGCTCGAGGAAGATTCGAGTGGAATTGAGATGACGCAACGAACCCAATTTCGAATACCCCGTGCCGCTGTTGGGAAGCTTTTGTCAGTAAATGTTGATTCTGGGATGCGTGGTCGGTGACGCTGGACATGCACAGGAGCTTACTTGTCCATGACAACGGCGGGAGTCTGAGAAGACATCGCAAAAGGTGGTATATGCACGTGAGTATGGGAAAGCCGCGGATGACAGTGAAGTGGAACCCACAGGTGTTCGTGGTGAACTGTTTAAGGTGTTATGTAGGAGAGGCGGGGATGAACGTTTACGTTAGGTTGTTGCGTCAAAGGCTCGGCACATGTGCCTCAACATCTCCCGCTTAGAGATACTCGGGTCGTACCAAAGTGCGGTCGCAGCAGACGATGAACGGGAAAGGACTGTATGTAATATCGCCATGATCCGACAGGGTCGCATGCGATCAGTGAATAAGTAAAAAATAGGTCGCACCATACTGTACCCAATTAATAGAGAAATAACCAAACATTAATCCAGGGGGTTCATCGGAAGGAGTAGATCTGAATGTATGCAGTAAGTTTACTACTTACATACATAAGACATAACCGCAAACACAGCCATAATTATAAGTGCGAGTTCATCATCATAATCTCCTCCTCCACCATCCGGAACCCCTTCATGATCTTGCCATACTCCTCCCAGACACCTTTCTTGTACGCATCCCCAATCCTAACCACGTGTGATTTCTCCTCCCAATGCTCACCCACGTAATCCTCAAACGCCTCACCAGACTTCCTCTCAAACGCCCACGCAGCATAGTATGCCGCACCTAGCGCACACGCATTACTGCCAATATCCAGCTTATACACGCCCTCGAAGCCGCCAATAACCTCGGCCATGATGCTTATAATGGCCGTGTTCTTGCTCCCACCGCCAACGAAGTATAGTCTGCGTGGTTGGGCCTTGTGTCCGTTGTGCACGTCGGGAGAGAGCAGCGCCTCTGAGCGCATACGCATCGACAATGCTTGGGATTCGATAATGGCGCGGACATCGTCATGCGGGATGTTCCAGCCATCTTGCGTCTCCTCGATTTCTCCGTTAGCGGCAGGGTATGTGTACCTCCAGGTTCCTGGATTCGCGCAGGGAATGTTTTCTGGGAGCGGGAAGTAAACGCCGATTTTGGCGGGGTCGGAGGGAGAAGACCGTCCGGCGACCTGCGTCGAGTCCACAGCTCTGTCGAATTCGGCCCAGGATTTGTCAGTGATCCCTTTGGACTTGTTGATTTCGTCGCGCACGCCTTCACGGGCGAGGGAACCGTTGCAATAGCAGAGCATGAACATGTATAGGCCCTTTGTGGTTGGGTGGTTGAAAAGGTGGTATTCGGTCGAGGGGTAGTAAGTTGGGGTAGACATCAGGAGAGTTGTAGATGTTCCCAAGGAGATGATTATATCCAGAGGTCTCAAAGGAAGCGCCAGAATCGTGGAGGGATTATCGCCAGTGAAGGGCATGATTGCACAGTCTACAGAGCGGCCATATCAGTCTCCGGTTTTAAGTAGCGGTAGGAGAAAGGCTCACCAGAACTGAAGCCAAAGCGCTCGACAAACCACTCCGAGATACTCCCCAGGATACTGCCCATGTTGTGTTCGACATTGCCAAGCTTTGCTGATAATCCTGCGACACCGCTTTTGGAGTCTTCTGCGGTAAGGGCAAGCAGCTTCTTGTCCCAGCAGTCGCCTTGGATGTCCCAGAGGTTCATCCCACATACATCGCTGATATCAAGGGGCGCAATACGGCCAAGTAACAACGAACACAGGAATGAGGAGACGAGAGAAATTCGTGCGGTCTTCTCATACACTTCAGGGTTCAGGCGGTGGAACTTCTTGATTTGCGGGCCGGTGAAACGCTGTAAGCACAGCCGTACGTATCTAGATCAGCTTGGAACTGACTAGAAATATTGGAGAGATGTGACTGACATGATGCGCCTTTGAACCCGTAAGCCGTGCTAGTGCCTTTCCGCCACCAGTTGCTTCCTCGAATTGTTCACACTCACTCTGCGTGCTGTGATCTTGCCAGTTGGGGCTCCACGGGTGCGTAAAAGCCTCCTTCTTCAGTTGGTCGACGAGAGATACCTTGGGATCTAGCGACGCAAGGATTACCTCCGCTTTGCCTGACCAGTACCTGTCCTGGTTTTAGCAAGGGCGATATGAGGAAGTGGATCCAACTCACACACTGCCATGTTGTTGTCCAGCTCCAGAGATGCCCTTGACGGATGAAAAGTCAAAGCCACTCGCTTTCATCCGGGTGAGAATGAGATCGAGTGCTTCAATCCACATGGCAACTGGTGCATAAACCTCATGGTCTTCCTCGTTCTTGTGGACGCCGCCATGCACACCATAGTGGGGGACGTCTTTGTCAAAGACGATGGCTTCCTCGTGAACTGGTTTGAGTTCAGCGGTAACGGTAATGCCTGCTCAGGAAGTCAGACCGAGACCGAGCTTACTCTGGTGCGTGGTTCTTACTCTTCAAACCAGAGGAGGAGAGGTCGAACCCGATGTATGTTGCGGGCATCGTCGGAGCTTGGACAACACGGAGTAGGTAGAAGACTGTTGGGTTTACTCGGTAGAATTGATGAAACAGTGGGAGGCGTAGAGATACAACAGAGATCCCGAGAGAATAGACAGACAGATTTCAGAAACATTGTGGTTATGATGTACCTTTTGCACCTGTTTCTGCTGACGTTTGCATTTCGATGGCAGTGGGAGTCTGAAAGCTCCCGCTTTACCCGCGCATTTATCCGTCGCGTATCTACGGTCGTCCAGATGGACACTCTGCAAACTCGTGGAATGATATGGCTGGCTGAATTGGACTGCTATTCCGGACAGTGCGGCCGCAGAATTTGTTCGGGCATTTGGGGCCGTCGCTCGAGTATTTACGGGCGTGCGGACTTGCGACTTGAAGCGTTGTGGGTAAGTACAACTAAAACGTATTCAAGCGACTGCAGAAACTTCATTAATCCCATTAAAAGTACTGGAGACTCTCTCGGGAATTGCATGGCACATGGGCCGCATGTGTTGAGTTCTCGCTTGAGTTGAGGCTTAACTGCGGCTCACTTATGCGAGACGTCACCACCTCACAACTCAGGGAACACCTTCCCATTCCCGTGACCCCCAAACTCGAGAAGTCGGAGCTCACCCACGTCTAAAGCCCACCCTCGGAGACTCGCTGCTTCAGTCGTCACCAACTCTGCTTCTGAGCTGAATGGCTTTCGATCCGTCGTCCTTTAATCCAGCTGCGGGGTTTCCCGACTTCGCCGACTTGTCGCCCATATTCCATGTCGAACAGGTCCAATTGCAGTTCCAAGTAGCTGCTGACTTCGCTGCTGTTCAGGTCGCTAATAATGTTATCATTCTCGCTCTTGTTTCTGGGAGGCTTCTGCGCATTGATCTGGCAAATCCGCAAGACGTTGACGGTGAGGAGCATGGCAAATCCCTTGGAGCTCTGTCAGGTTATCGCGACTGACGGTTGATTATCAGACATCGATCTCCCAAAGAAAGCATCCGAGGTCGGCACCATTCGAAAGGTCTTTCTCGATCCTACAGCCTCACACCTCATAATTTCCACTAGCCACGGCGAAAATTTCTATCTACACTCACGCTCGACGAAGCCGCGACATCTCTCGCGGTTAAAATCGGTACACATCGAGTGCATTGCATGGTCACCGGCGCTTCCTTCGACGTCCACGCGCGAGATCTTGGTCGGTGCACAGGATGGAAGTGTGTATGAAACTTACATCGAAGGAGTGGAAGAGAGCTTCATGCGGCGAGAAGAGAAATACTCCAAACTCGTATACAGAACGGCGGATGGGTCACCCGTGACTGGGCTGTGGGTGGATATGCTATCAGGCAAGCCAGATCTACGGAGGGTGATCCTCACAACGCCAAGCTCAATCATGCATTGGGTTGGCGGAATACAACGTTATGGACACGCGGACATCGCATCTATCTTCGCGAAGTTCTTTGAATCCGAGGGTCCCAGTAAGTTCCAACAAGCGTCATCTAAGTCAAATCCCCTCGTGGCTAAACAGTAGTTAGGTATCCAAGAATACATGGATAGTACTTCGCCATACAGTATGCTCTCAATATCGCCCGAGTCTACAGATGAAGACGATCCTGCGCGTATCTATGCTTGGTTGACTGGCGCTGGTGTTTATCATGGAAAACTACTTACCCAGCCTAGTAGCCCTGAGCTCGGGACACATGTGTTTTCCACCTCAAAGCTATTCTCGAAGGCGGCAATACCCACCATGAAATCGCCCATAACATCGATAGCTCTGACAGAATACCATGTACTCATCCTCTGCGGAACCGACATCTATGCGATCAACCGATTAGACGATTCTGTTGTCTTCCAAGAAGCGATTGTGGATCCTGGTACTAAAGTACTCGGTCTCTGTTCCGACGTCAAAAAGTCTACATTCTGGGTCTTCACCACGGCTGAGATTTTTGAGGTGGTCGTGTCAGACGAAGACAGAGACGTGTGGAAAATCTACCTAGCAGAAAGATCCTTCGATGCTGCCATGAGATTTGCTAGACTGCCGGCCCAGAAGGACCAAGTCGCCGTAGCTCACGGAGATCACCTAGTTGCTCATGGAAAGTATGTGGAAGCAGCCGGTGTATATGGGAGAAGTAGCAAGAGCTTCGAAGAGGTTGCTCTTACGTTCTTGGAGAACGGGGAACAGGATGCTCTGAGGACGTATCTGTTGGAGAAACTCGTGACTTTAAAGCCATCTGTGAGTACGTTCCAGCAGAGGCCACCTCACTCGAAACTACTAACATTATTCACAGTCTTCAATGCAGCGAATCATGGTTGCCAGTTGGCTTGTTGAGGTATTCATGTCCCGACTTAATTCGCTCGAGGACCAACTATCCACTATCACCTCTCATGCCCACGCGTCACAAACCTCATCAGACGCCATCGCAGCTCAACTCGCAAATGTGAAGGAGGCATACCAGCACTTTGTGAACAAATTCAAAGCCGATCTGGACCGCAAGACCACATATGAGATCATATCTTCACACGGGCGACAGAATGAATTGCTTCACTATGCAAACAGCATCAACGATTACAGCTACGTGCTAGCTTACTGGGTGCAAAGAGAGAAGTGGCTCGAAGGGCTGGATGTGCTGAAACGTCAGACCGACCCGGAGATGTTCTACAAGTATTCGAGTGTCCTGATGGCCAATGTTCCCATGGAGACTGTGGATATCTTGATGCGACAATCAAACTTAAAGCCGAGAAATCTGATACCCGCTCTTCTGAACTACAACAAGTTTACGAATGTTCCTCTGAACCAGGTATGTTTCGTATGAAATTCCCGGTGCAACGGTAGTTATTGACAGTATGAAGAACCAGGCAGTCCGCTACCTCCTCTACGTAATTCACCAACTTGGGAGCGAGGATGCCGCCGTACATAATACCCTCATCAGCATTTACGCGTCACATCCTTCGCAGGACGAACAGCAACTGCTGCAATATCTTGAGGCTCACACCGGCGAGTCACAGTATGATTCGGACTTCGCGTTGAGATTGTGTATCCAGCACGCACATGTGCAGAGCTGCGTGCACATCTACTCAAGTATGGGGCAGTACGCCGACGCGGTCGAACTGGCACTGAAGCACGGAAATGTCGAGCTGGCGAGTATCGTCGCGGATAGACCAGAAGACGACTCTGTGTTGCGTAAGAAACTGTGGCTATCGGTGGCAAAGAAAGTCATCGCACAGTCGGACAGCACCAAGAAGTTTGTGCGCCTCTATGTCCTTTTACGACAGTTGCTAACTGAGGACTATTTGCAGTGCTATCGAGTTTTTACGCAGGTGCGAGCTTCTCAAGATTGAAGATCTGATACCCTTCTTCCCGGACTTTGTGGTGATCGACGACTTCAAGGAAGAAATCTGCACCGCGTTGGAGGATTACAGCCACAATATAGACCAACTGAAGAAGGAAATGGACGAGTCTGCTCGGACGGCGGAGCATATTCGGAGTGGCATAGCCTCGCTCGACCGAAGATATGCGATTGTTGAGCCAGGCGAGCGGTGTTATGTCTGCCAGTACCCGTTGTTGTCGCGTCAATTCTTCGTCTTCCCCTGTCAGCATGCATTCCACAGCGACTGTTTGACAACAGAGGTCGTTAGGCACTCTGGCGTCGGCAAAAGCCGCAGGATTGAGGATCTGCAGAATAGCATTCACCGAGGACTGGTCACAGGGAGGAAGAGGGAAAAGGCAATTGAGGATCTCGACAATCTTGTTGCATCCGAATGGTAAGCGCTTCCTACTACGGACGACGCGGGGAGCCTGAAGGCTAACCACATATCACCGCAGCATTCTATGCAGCGAATTTGCTATCAAGAGGATCGACGAACCATTCGTTCTTCCCACGGATGATCTTGCGGAGTGGGCAGTTTGACTAATTGCCGAATACATGTTATGCTATACATTGTACGCGGTTAGGATATCCATGGAGCATATCTAGCAACGATTTAGACATGAGTAGGCGTCATGAGAGTTTGCAATTTATTACTTTAGAGTCGGGTTTCCCACACAATTCCTATCTAGACTTACCAGCAAGACACCTTATGTACCATGCATTTGTTCGGCAACTCCAAGTATGGATTTCGCAGTACCCGGGGTCGCATGTAGGGGAATGATTTTGGATTAATAGTAAGTGTAGCATCCGAGTAAAATAACCACAAATCCACAACGCTGGCTTAAGAACAGTAGGGGTAATCAAAGTGCTGTGGTAGCGTCGCCAAGTTTGCCAAGGATAGAGATGATTGGCTGTTGAGTGAAAGAGTTCTACCGCTGGAAAACGTGCGGAATATGTATGTAGATACCTAGAGTACATTCTTGCAATTGGCACGCTAGCCCGTTTTTAGAACTGCCGCCACATGTGGCACCGAATTAAATATTTAATTAAATCAAATAAAAAAATTGCGAGGACTCGTCGCGTTACATCGAGTCTTCCCCGCCACATCAAGTCCTTTATCGTGTCGAGTTCGCCTCTTCGTCTTCGGGCTGTCCATCTCACCAAGGATATTTAGTTAAATTGTCATTAACGTAGTAGCGCACGAAGTGAACTAAACGTGGAAGTGAATCACTCCTTGAGGCGTGATTCAAGGCTAACTACTTTGGCAGTGCTCTGTGCTATCCCACCGCCACCACCACAACAACCACCACAATTACCACCTGTCCGCGAGCGAGTGTAGACGGAAGGGTAAGAATATCTTTAGTTCATTCATCACTCATGTACAGCCTTTATAAACGAAAGAGTGGGAGAACGCTGGGCGACAGACTCGGGTGAATACAGCCGAACCATTACTGACATGAAGACAAAGAAAGCCACTAACGGCAATAAGCGCTCACACAGCTCTGCTGTTACTGTCTCGTCGCCCCGCTTCGACCGGCCCCCGCCGCCCCCCACGGAGAAAGGATTTTGCGGGAAGCCAGCGCCACGGCAACTCTGACTAGACGACACAGCACGGTGACAGTATCGCGACTAAAGCCAGCTGCTTGGTGGATCAGTATTGAAAAGTCGGAGAGGGGTACAGTTATAGAATCACATTCAGACTACATGAACAGTGGGAGAGAAAGCATCCAATCTGAGTACATAGAGGTTATGTTACATCTAATTCCGAGTCCAAAGAATCCTCCGATGGACATGAGATATGAACGGAATCTCTTGTTCGAATGCGCCGACAGCCTCAGAAAATATGATCGTTTCTTGCTCCTGGTTGCCGAAAGAGTGCTATTTTCTCTAATGCTTTAACAAGCACCAACAGAACGCTAATCCTTTCTCGTCCATACTATAATTATAAATGCAGTGGGGCTTGATACTCAATTTCTGAATCGTTTGCTTCAATCCTCGAAAGTACTCGCGGATGACCTTGGAATCGCTGTTTAATGTGCGGTATTAAGGGGCTTGCTGCCCATCGCCGAAAGCGCTGGATGTCGTGGTAGAATCCGTTTGTACCAATTCTTCTCAATAAGATCGAGATTCGGACCGAGCAGATTTCCGTCTAATAACTGCCGTCAGTGGATCAAGCATCAGGTGAAAGAAATCGTTAGCGCATTCAAGATTCCGCCGTTCTCGGTCTTCAACGACAGCCATGCCATATGTACTTAGTAGCAGGTCAAGTCGTGTCGGGCAGCCCGATGCATATGTAAGCACCATTCGTCTTTCCCTTCTGCGATCGGCAGGGCCATATCGTTCTCGTGAGCGTCGGACCAAGTCTTGATTTCGCCATTGGTGCAATCGCTCTTCGTGTGAGGGAGCAGTCTCATGAATCTTTGCTACACGCCGGATAGGGTAGCCGTTGGTTATTATTTTTTGCTGTTCTTACATGGGTAAAATTGGGGAACAGGAGTTTCTCAATTATCGCAGTAAGAGGTGACGGTTGTTTCGAGGCTCTATTTTCTGGGACCACTGCCGACGCAGCCACCAGCCACCCTTCTCTTTTTCTCTCTCGGCAACCTCTTTTATTTTATTTATTTATTTATGGCTGAGGCGGCACTTTGCAAGCTCCCATATTCTGACACCTCTCTCCCCGCGTCTTCCTCAGCCGAGACCAGCCTCCACATCCGTGGTGGAGAGGAAGTCTATGTGTCTACATAGATAGTGCTAAGAAGTCGAGTGCTATGTTATGAGTACCTTGAAAAATCACGCTGCTCATATCCCCTGCCCCGCTTTCCACGCTGCCATACCACCCTGGTATCTCTCGAACATCACTACCAGCACCACTTTTCATATCGCCGACTGGAAACTCCAGGTATAATAGCAGCAAGAACCTCTTAGCTTGAACAAGTGTACCGTGTCAACCGTGCTCGCAAATTTATTTGCTTCATTCGTTTATCATGCCTCGTCCCCGCAAGTAATTGCTACCCGAACATCGCAAGCTGTAGCAACAATTTAGAGACGAAAAATTGCTACCACCCGTGAGGAGATTCCGGATAGGTGCTCTGATGTTAGTGCTCAGATGATTTCTGGAACGAGAAGTCAATGCCTGAAATTGTTATTCTCCAAGCCAGACACGAAGCTATCTTCTATCCGAAATTCCACTGCCAGCTCAATTGTATTGAATATTATTGGGCTGCGGTAAAGCGATATACTCGTGAGCGTTGCAAGTATTCATTTTCTGAGTTGGAGAAGACAGTATTGGAGGCTATAAATTCTGTTAGCATCAAAACCATACGGCGTTTTGCAGACCGTAGTAAGAGATAATTAATGGCATATATCAATGGGTTGACTGCAGAGCAGCGGGCATACACAAAGAAGGAGTATAAGTCCCACCGGCGGGAGTACCAGCCGATCTTTGTGTAGGATAGCAGACATGAAATATCACTCGATTTTCCTTATTGGTTAGTGCATTTCTATTTGTGGTTAGCGCCGGTACAAAACACACCCTCGCCATACCGAGGTGGTCAACATTCAACCGAAAGTAGTGCTCCACCCTCCACATTATTTTGTAATTTGAGTTTGTAGAATTGAACTCTACCCTTTTCTTTTCTATTCTACAAATTCCTTTTCCTCTCTTTATTTGACGGTCGTCTGGAGTAAAGGATGGAGTTGTGAGCATTTTGCAACTCGGTCGCACACTACCCCGCTGCATCTCCCATCGACAAGGAGGTCCCAGACCATGAACGGGTGCTTCCCCCTCCCGCTTTCCTTTCGTACCTCTGTCCACAGGAACTTCTGCTGGGCCTTCCATTCTGGGCACACCTTGAAGAGGTGGCCCCGCGTCTGCGTCTGACACCAGCACCACCAGCACTGAGCCGTGGGGCGGTTCTTCATCCACTGGAGAGGTACTGCCCAGTGAGGCAGTGGCCTGTCTTCATATAGTAGTAGAACCTTGAGGCAAGCCTCTTGGAACTCCCAGTCACCGTGCCGTCCGGCCTCTGGCTCTTCGGCATTCTGTACTTCTTGATTTAATTATGGTGTGGGCACACTGTACTTTGGTGGGTAGATATTGTGTCCCTTTAGTAAAACGACCAGATACCTTTTCTCATTTTTTTTTCTAAATCTGCCGCCGGGATACCATATCGGGAACCTCGCCTACATCCTGGGCACTTTGAAACCCCGCAAGCAATCCGACGAATCTGAGGTCGGGCTCTGGGCAGTGATCCCTCAGACAGCACGCAATCCGGCTTGCCAAGATTTCCCTTGCTTTAGATTTTTTTCCCTACATCCTATCTACCCCGCCAAACCCCCCTCCGCTCCGTTGTTCCCCACCCACCTTTCTCTTCATCCACCCTCAATCTCTCCCTCCCACCTTTAAACGCCTTCTCAGCCATACCTCGAGTTGAGTTCTGAGCAAAAATGGTTCAATCGTAAGTTATGGACCCTCTATCATAATTGACTTGAATTCGCTGACAACCAGAACAGATCAGTCCTCGGGTTTCCCCGCATGGGAGGTCAGTTTACGGCTGGCGGGAGCGCAGTGCCCTTTGGTCATGGCAGGATGAAGTTACTGACTCAATTCTTTCCTTGCAGCCAACCGTGAGCTCAAGAAAGCCACTGAAGCCTACTGGTCGGGAAAGATCACTCAGGAGTCTTTGATCGAGACCGGAAAGACCCTTCGTGCTGCTCACTGGAAGCTTCAGAAGGAGTCCGGTGTCGACATCATTGCCAGCAATGACTTCTCGTTCTACGACCAGGTCCTTGACCACATCCAGATGTTCAATGTAAGTTTTCAGTGCTCAATTGACCCAATGTAACTCAATTCGCTGACTGGATGGATAGGCGGTTCCTAAGAGGTACCGCAAGTACGGCCTCAACGCTCTTGACGAGTTCTTCGCCATGGGTCGTGGTCTGCAGCGTGCCGCTACTGAATCGGCTGCTGCTGTCGATGTTACTGCATTGGTAAGTTCTAAACTTCGTACCGCCTTTTTTGATGGCACGAGCTTCATCGCCGGCTGGCCCGATCAGGAACAGAATACTGATCGCTCTTTTCTGTACACAGGAGATGGTAAAGTGGTTCGACAGCAACTACCACTATGTTCGCCCCACTCTCCAGGATGGCCAGACTTTCACCCTGTCTGCCGACCCCAAGCCCATCCGCGACTTCCTTGAGGCCAAGGCCCAGGGTATCGTTACTCGCCCTGTCATCCTCGGACCCGTCTCTTTCCTCCACCTCGGAAAGCCTGACCGTGGTGCCTCGGTGGACCCCATCACCCTCCTCGACGCCCTCCTGCCCGTCTATGAGCAGCTTTTGACCAAGTTGGCCGAGGCTGGTGCCGAGACTGTCCAGATCGACGAGCCTGTCCTGGTTCTTGACCTCCCCCAGAAGACTAAGGATGCTTTCGGTCCCGCCTACGAGAAGTTTGCTGCTCTCGGAAAGGACATCCCCCAGCTCACCCTGGCGACCTACTTTGGCGACATCGTCCACAACTTGGACGTTCTCCCCAAGAGCACTACCGGAGTTCATGTCGACCTTGTCCGTGCTCCCCAGCAGCTCGAGGAGGTCATCAAGACCCTCGGCTCCAACCAGGTCCTCTCCGTCGGTGTTGTTGATGGACGTAACATCTGGAAGACCAACTTCCAGAATGCCATCGAGAAGGTCCAGAAGGCCGTCCAAGCTCTCGGCGCTGAGCGTGTCATCGTTGCCACCTCTTCTTCCTTGCTCCACACTCCTCACACTCTCGCTTCAGAGAAGAACCTCCCCGCCGAGGTTGCCGACTGGTTCTCTTTTGCCGCCGAGAAGGCCAGTGAAGTTGCTGTCATCACCAAGGCCGTCAACGCTGGCCCCGCTGAGGTCAAGGCTGAGCTCGAGGCCAACGCTGCCTCCATGAAGGCACGTGCCACCTCTAGCCGCACCAACGATCCCGCCGTCAAGGAGCGTCAGTCCAAGATCACCCCCGAAATGTTCAACCGCAAGTCTGCTTTCCCCGAGCGTTTCGCCTCCCAGCAGGCTCACCTCAAACTCCCTCTCTTCCCTACCACCACCATCGGTTCTTTCCCCCAGACGAAGGAGATCCGTATCAACCGTCAGAAGTACACCAAGGGTGACATCACTGCCGAGGAGTACGACAAGTTCATCGAGCATGAGATTGAGCTCGTCGTCCGTGAGCAGGAGGTTCTTGGTCTCGACGTTCTCGTCCACGGGGAGCCGGAGCGTAACGACATGGTTCAGTACTTTGGTGAGCGCTTGAGCGGTTACGTCTTCACCACCCACGCCTGGGTCCAGTCCTATGGATCCCGTTGCGTGCGCCCTCCGATCGTCGTCGGTGACATCTCGCGCCCTGCTCCCATGACCGTCAAGGAGTCCAGGTACGCCGCCTCAATCACCAAGCTCCCTATGAAGGGTATGCTTACCGGACCGATCACCTGTCTGCGGTGGTCTTTCCCCCGTGATGATGTTCACCAGTCCGTCCAGGCTGAGCAGCTCGCTCTTGCTCTCCGTGATGAGGTTGTTGATCTCGAGGCTGCCGGTGTCAAGGTCATCCAGGTTGACGAGCCCGCTCTCCGTGAGGGACTTCCCCTGAGGAAGGGAGCTGAGCGTGAGGCCTACCTTGACTGGGCCGTCAAGTCGTTCCGTCTTGCCACCACCGGTGTCGAGAACAACACTCAGATCCACTCACACTTCTGCTACTCTGAGTTCCAAGACTTCTTCCACGCCATCACTGCGCTCGACGCCGATGTTCTCTCCATTGAGAACTCTAAGTCCGACGCAAAGCTCCTCAAGGTCTTCGAGGATGAGGCTTACCCCCGCCACATCGGCCCCGGTGTCTACGACATCCACTCTCCCCGTGTTCCCTCGGAGCAGGAGATCAAGGACCGCATCGAGGAGATGTTGGCTTACCTCAAGCCTGAGCAGCTGTGGATTGATCCTGACTGTGGTCTTAAGACTCGCCAGTGGACCGAGACCCGTGCTGCTCTGAAGAACATGGTCTCTGCTGCCAAGTACTTCCGTGAGAAGCACTCCAAGGCTTAACTACCAGCCCCTTGCATTCCACGATTTTCATTTGTAGTATATCTTAAGGGTAGGGGATGAGAGAGGTGGGAAGGATTCAACATCGGCGTTTTGTGGTGCAAAAAGTTCAACTTTTTCTTGCGAATTTCCATTTCTTTTCATTTCCATTTCAGTGCATGGGTTGGGATAGGGTTTTCTTGTCTGGGTGCATCTTCAGCTATTTTTACCATCAACTGGTAAACACTCCGGTAACTCGTAGTAGTTATCTCGAAGAATAAAAAAACAACCACTCTTCGCTTATACACTCATCTACATGCCCAGCATGCTCGTATCAGTTGTATTGCGCCATATATCTCGGTTCCAAACCTTCTTCACCCCAGATTTGGCCAGTCATTCAACAGCTTGACCACATTCGGCACTTCCAGATGGTCCCGCGTATTCTCCATACGATGACACCACTCAATTTTCTGATCGACCCAAAGGAACTCCCCACCATTCTGTCCACAATTTCTGTCAGCATCTATCATCCCATTCTCCCGGCTCGTCACCACTCACCCTTGTGACATTCCCTCCACTAAAAACCCCACCCCTCAATCCTCCCACAACACCATTCCAAATACTCGTCAACACAGGCGTGGTAATATATTCTGGTTTTGCCCCGAGTGCCAGGGACTTGTGCATCCCCAGCGTGTCATACACCGCGCCGCTAGGGTCACTGTAGATATCCCATGGTGCCCCCAGTGCCTCCTTGTATGAGCTTATTTGATTGAAGGAACCGCAACCGATGATTATCAGCTTCTTTCCATGCGCAGCGAGGGCGGCGGGGGCGAGGGTGGGGGTGGAGCAGAGAGTGCGGATGTAGCTGGGAAAGCTGTTAGCGGGGAAGGAAGGGTTAGATATATACGGGGGAAGAGAGGAGGGTGTGGAACTCTTGACAGCTACCGCAGTAGAAATGTCGGATGAAGATAGCGAGGATGTAGTCCGGTTGGCACGTAGTCAGAAGCTGTGGCAGCGTTACGGCCGTCCCCATAGAGTCGTATACATTCAGCTCGGCTAGCTTTTGCAGGGCCGCAGGTGTCGGGAGGGTGTCGGAAACTAGAGAGGTGGCCATTTTTTGTGGGTAGGAGGTGGTTTTGGTGGTGAAAACCTGGTGGATACGAAGGACAGTCACTGGTCTTGCGATACGACGGGTGGTACTGGTGATAGTGATGGAGCCGTAGCTGGGGTTGTTCACGGGCGGCGCGTGTCGGCGGTGGCACTCAGCTGGATCTGAGACTGGGAATTTATGATATGTTCACATACATATAGTCTAGGAAGCATGGCATGGAGCCTGTCTTGGAAATATCGGATGCGCCACCGATGTCACAGGGCAGTGGTGGAGTGTTTCGAACACTCTTCCCCTTACCCCACCTTCTACCCCCGCGTTTTCCTCTCCACCGCCAAAAGTATTGTCATTGTATCGCTATCCTGCACGCTTCCGCACGCAAATAAAAAAAAATGTCCCCGAAAGCCATAATCGCCCCCTCTATCCTCGCCTCCGATTTTGGGAAGCTCTCCCACGAATGTTCGCGCATCATCGAGCAGGGCGCCGACTGGCTCCACATTGACATAATGGACGGACACTTCGTCCCGAATATCACCATCGGTGCCCCCGTGGTGACCTGCATCCGCGGCTCCGTCGATCGATCCGAGGACTGGTCCAAAGGCGTGTTCGATTGCCACATGATGGTTGCTGAGCCGCAGCGGTGGCTCGAAGACTTCAAGAAGGCTGGGTGCGATCTCTACTGCTTCCATTACGAAGCGGCTGAGCAGTCGAAGGCTCCACATACGCCGAGTGAGGAGTTGATTAAGCAGGTGCACGCATTGGGGTTGAAGGCGGGCGTTGCAATCAAGCCCGATACGCCTGTGGATGTGCTATACCCTCTGCTGGATGGTGAAAGGGAGAAACCAGATGTACGCCCCTCCTTCCCGGACTCCTCCGCACACATGTACATACACACTAACGACGATAGATGGTACTGATAATGACTGTGGAGCCTGGCTTCGGCGGACAGAAATTTCAGCATCGTTGCATGCCGAAGGTCGAGGCGCTGAGGAAGAAGTATCCAGAGCTTGACATCGAGGTTGATGGTGGATTGGGACTGGGGACTATCGATGTTGCTGCGGAAGCGGGTGCCAACGTTATTGTCGCTGGAACGGCGGTGTTTGGTGCGGCCGATCCCAAGGAAGTCATCGCGAAGTTGAAGAGTGTGGTTGAGAAGAACTTCGCAAGGTAGGTGGTGATGCGGGGTGAGAAAAGAGGGGGGTCTGTAGTGTGTAGATAAATCACGATACAAGCCCATCTTATTTCCATCAGCCCAAGAGCCTACGGGGCAGGTCTGCATAATGCCGGCATTGAGCACGTCGAATAAGCGTTCGACCCATCACGCCCCAAAATTGGCGAACACCATGTACTGGAGAATCGAGAGGGTCAGCCTCTTCTGTACTGGACTCGTCTAACATTCGAACAGCCTGATCGCTATCGCTAAGAAACATAATTCGCTTCAACTGCAAGAAAGCCGGCTTCCGCAAGTCGGGGGAATGCCAAAGGTCTCCCTCATGTGTCCGTGCGCCCAACAACTAGTATCGTATTAAATAAGTCGAGTATCCCCCTTCCACATCCCCTCTCATGCCACCGCTCTCCCCTCGTGTCACCGCTTGCATGCGATTAAGCCTTCTTCTTCCCTGCAGTAAGCGCCTGCTTGGCCCTCTTCTTCTGCGCGCTCTTTATCATGACCATGCTGAGGAAGCTTCCAACAACCGCGATTCCGACGAGGATGATGATCATGGGGATCCGGATAGCCCATACGCGCGGCGGGAAGAAGTTGTGCAGCTCGATGTTTTCGTCCACAAATGGCTGCGATGGGGGTTAGCAAAGGAGACGGAGAATGAAGGGAGGACGGGCGGAGCGGGTGAAGGCGGATACCATGAACAGAGTCCAGATCGTGTAGTATAGGAAGACGACGGTGGCGATGATTATCATGGCGAGGCCAGCGAGTTGGGCGAGCTGGGCGGTCATGTTAGCTACGTTTTGTTCTATCCTCTCCCGTCATTGTCCCAGGTTATTTAGGGGGGTGGCTACCATGATTGCGTATGCGCGGAGTGGAGACGCGACTCCGAGTGTGTTCGTGGATGTGAAAAGGAAAGGAGCGTGTCGGGGTCGGCCGATTTACTCTAGCCGGAGTTGTGGTTTACGTGGATTCAGTTCCATGTTCTCCAAGATCGTCCCTCCTTGTATTTCCTTGGCGCTCCGAGCCATCGCGTCACTGGCGATGCATTAGTTAGCAGGGATAGACGGATAATGATCAACATTTGTTTCGAACGTAATAACCTTGGACGAGTATTTAGCAATGCTTTTCGCCTGGTTTTCGTACCTTTTCTGCTCTATGCTCCCTCTTCTCTTTCTGTATTTTCCATTCACACCGCACAATCCGCATAAACACACGATCACGAACCTCAGCCGCAAGCGACGTGCACGGATCAAGCCATCCGAAGGCATCTATGTCCTCCCCGTTTGCCCCTCCGTCGCCCGTGGCGGCCTCCGCAGGTCAGGCACGTGAAACTCGACCCAGGAGACCGTCATTTACAGAGTCGTACATGAACTCTCGGGCGCCACTCGGCGCGCTCGCTGCAACTGGCGAAGCAATCGGCAGTGCGCCGTCCTTGGCAGATCTCAGGCGACACAGCGTCGAGCGCCGGAGAAGCTTGGGCGCGGGGCGGCGGGCAAGCTCGGCTAGCGTACTGGGGACGCCGGGAAGTCCGCCCATCGCTGAGAGGAAGAGTGAAGATGTCTGTGGCGTGGATAGTCTGATGGTTGCAGCAGAGAGGGCTGGAGCACCCGATGGAGGGAAGCAAAATGGTGTGGCGGATGGGGGGTCGGAGTATGACGACGAAAAACCCAGCTGCTGGGCAGTAACCGTCAGCGGTCTCAAAGCGTTCTGGAGGTTTTTCACAACATGGACCGGATTCCTTGTAACTATTTACATGCTCAACGGTGCTTCCTCCTAATCCAGTCCAATCCTTTCTCTTCTTCTCGCAAACTGATCATAAATAGTAATCGCTTGGGGTGGCATGCTCTTCCTCCTCCTCTGCAACGCCTCACCGGCAATGTGCCATCCAACTTGCAATGACCTTCAGTCTCCCCGCAGGATATGGATAGAAATCACTTCGCAAATCCTGAACTCCCTCTTCTGCCTTACGGGGTTCGGGCTGATCCCCTGGCGGTTCCGGGACCTCTACCACCTGCTGAACTGGCGACTGTTCGGCAACAAGATGGGGTACGTCAAGCTGCGGAAGATAAACCAAGACTGGTACCGCCCCGCCGCCCCCACATCCGCGGAAGAGGGGGCGGCAGCGGCGGAGACGTTGACAGGCAAGCGGGCGCCACCGACTGGGAGTTGGAAGTTGGATTATGTCATTTGGCTGTACGTTTGGAACACATTCTTCCAGGCCTGCTTGAGTGGATTCATGTGGGGGATGAATCGGTATGAGCGGCCGAACTGGAGCACCGGGTTGTTTGTGGCATTGGCGTTTCTCGTTGCAGGGTTGGCGGGAGGACAGGTGTGGTGGGAGACGAGGAAGGTAAAGAGGATCGAGGGCGATCGGAAGAAGGAGGAGAAGAAAGCGCCCAAAAAGGAGAAAAAGAGAGGGAGGTCGTAGCAGACGATGTGATACTATGGCTTTTCGGTTGGGCTTGGAATGCGTACCATTTGGGATTTAATGACGATGGTGCCGATTGTAATCTTAGGGGTTCCTTTTCTGCTGGTTCCGGGGCGGGCAGCGTGCGTATATACGATATCAACGGAGCAGTGGTTTTGGTTTTGATGGGCTGTTCTTCCGATGTCACTCGTACATACATTTTAGGTACTTCTGTCATGAGATGTCGCTCGGGCGGGACCTGAGCACATTCTCGGAGATGAGACTGGTAGCGTCGGCATATCGTCCAGTGGACTGGCCACCGAGACCGAGAGCATCAGCATAGGTATGTACCGCTCTCCGGTGGACTGGCCACGGAGACCAATAAAGGGGGGCATCCCCCGCCCGGACGCCCGCCCTACACCGAACACACAGCATATCCATCTACATACATTGATAACTTCATCGAATCGCGGTTGCGCTACGGATACGGCCATAGTCTCACTCCCTTGGAAAAGGCTAACCTTAGACCTGAGAACGCCCACGAACTTCTGCCAGGCACGCACCTACGTAGCTCTAGGTATATGAAAATTGAACTGTCTCGGGAAGACATACAACTCACCCTCAGTCACAGGATGAGGTTTGTGTGCTGTACTTAGTATAACATACCACAAATGGTCCAGCATACCTCGCTTGTAGGCCTCGGAATGACTTTAGACTTGCCCTAAGGGTATAAAGAGGATGAATTGCTGCGCCGGGCTGGATTTGGGGTTTTGTCTTTGTCTAGAGGGGTGTTGATCTACCCTCACTCATTACCGTTATGATCTATATAGGCGCACGCGATTAATGAATATATATATATATACAAGCTACGGATACTGCCCAGGTCAGGGCGGAGGGTGAGGGAGCCACAACGAGCCGCCACCAGAGGCGATACCACTCCGGGCGGCCATCATCGAGGATGAGGAAACCGCCAAGCAAGCAGCGGAGGGACCTCGGGCCCCAGGGCTGTCTATCTTTACGGATGACTTCCGGACAGACCCAGGTGCAGTGGGCTGCGCTGTCACTTGGATGAGGGGGCTGCGGTGGAGGGGCCACTAGGTACTCATGGGCTTCCAACAGGAAGCCAGTAATGCTGAGTATGCAGCCATTGCCCGAGCACTGGAAGCCGCTGCCCTCCGGCCTCTTGCACACGAGCCCATCACAATCTACACAGACGCCCAAGCAGCGATCCGAAGGAGGAGTCGGACGATCCTGGCTCTGGTCAGACCGTCAGAGGTACGCCCCTCGTGGCAAGGAAGCATATCACAACCATCCACCGGAGAAGACTGGGGGTTACAATCGAACTCCGCTGGTCTCCTGCCCACAAGGGGGTGCCGGGGAACGAGAAGGCGGATGAATGGGCGAAGTTGGCAGCGGACGAGCCAGACGCTCACAGCGCGGAACACCTCCGGCCTAGGCGGTACGGCGAACAACCAGGGCAAACCCCCCCAGGTCACTAGCGCGCTTGAAGCGCTCGATCAGAGGCCAAGTGCGGGGAAGCTAAGGTGTAGGCGGAATCAAAGATTGCGGGGAAAAGATACTAATAGTTGCAGCCGGCTCCGAGAACCACGCCAGAAGCCCGACTCAGGCCCTGCAAACGCCAACAAAAGGCTCGCTGCGAGCTTCTACCAGTTGAAGACAGGTCACTGCCTCACTGGCCAATACCTCGCGTGGACAAAGAAGCGGCCCACCGCTAAGTGCTGTTGGTGCCTTCACAGGACCCAAACGCGGGAGCATCTCCTTAACTAAGTGCTGCCCACACTGGAAATGCTAGCAGAAAATCCTATGGGCAAAGGTGCGGAGGGAGACAGGGAGAGTTAAGGAAGGGTCCAAGATCCAGAACCTCTTCGACAACGAGCGATGCAGCCAGGACTTCCTCGCCACCGCAGAGGTGGGGAGGTTGACACTGAAGCCGGCTGAGGAAGACGCCCGGAGTGAGGCATCGGAGTGGGAACTCCGAGAGCGGAATGAAAGGGAAGAGGAGTAGGAAGTCACCTTTCAGTAGGGCTTTCCTTTTCTAATTTCTTAGGCGGCTCTATCTTCCCCGAGACAGGCCAGGGCGGAGGACAAGGGGAGAGCCACAGCAAGTCGAAGGGGACGGTGGGCGGAAACGGACGGTATGTAGCTATCACCATGATCTAGACAAAAAAAGAGCCACAACGAGCTGCCCGCGGACTGACAAAGGTCCAGGTTGGGCAGTGGACGGGGACCGGTGTGCACGTCGCCATGGACTAGATGAATCGCATGCGATTAGTGGGTGAATGAAAAAAATTCTACGGATATGGTAATGCCTGTGCGTTTGTATGCGAACGGTCAGATATGTATCAATACTGCAAGGGCAAAATTGTGTGCGGGATTCGAGTGCTGCTCGTGCCCCCCCGCCCCATCACACTCTAGTCGATCATATCTGGCATCCATTCCACACTACATACTCTACTTACAAAATCTACGGCGCGAGCAGGTATCAATCATGCGGATAGGGAGCCAACTTAGGATCAAATACAACACAAGAATTATATCCCTATGTACGCCGGCGGGGACAGAAGAAAAGTACATGAAAAAAAAGGTGCATATCGCCCGTTCTCTTATAACACCACCACTCCACGCGTCTAGAACATACCAAACTTCTTCTTCTTCTTCTTCTTATCCTCCTCGTAGTACGGGCGGTTAGGCTTATGATGTACGGTAAGCCCACCCATCTCCATTACGGGGGGCGCATGAGCCTGTGAGGCCGGTGATGTAGCAGCAGCAGGTCTGTGGACCGGCTGTGGCGGCGGCGCGGGCTTCGGGATCACCGGATCGGGGTCGGTGAGGTGTCTCGGTACAATCTTCACCGGGGCATCGGCCGGCATCTTGAGTTTATCCCGCGATTCAGAGAGACCCTGAAGTTGTGAGAGGAAGGAGTTAGGTGTTATCATGTGGCTGGTGCCGAGGAATACATCGCGACCGGGGCCATGGGACACTTCGTAGCAGGCGCGGGCTTCCGAGAAGGTTGCGCCACCGGCCATAAATACGATGATGCGCTGGCGTGGCTCGATGACAGAAGAACGGGATTTGGAGGACCACGTGGGCCTGGCGGAGCGGAGGGATTGAGTGCCTGAATCTATGGAGCTGCCCGTATCCATGGGCACTAGTTCAGGTTTAATGTAGGGGAACATTTGGGGATCCAGAGTGCCAGTTTTGTGGTCCTCGAGCATCTGCTTTAGCGCTGTTACATAACGTGAGAAGTCGTTGGGCTCTTCGCCGGCTTTGGTCGGAGGTCGAGGTTTACGAAACCTGTTGCGATTTGGAGTGGGATCTTTCAGAGGTTTGGTAACACGGACGCCGAGAAGGTTGAGAGAGCGGACCACGCGCTCGTCGATACGCCGCAAGACTGAGTGGAAGATAAGCTTCTGGAGGTCGCCTTCCAGGAGGCCGTCTTTGAAGAGCAAGTAGAGGATTATCAAGCGTAAACGCTCAGGAGGTCTTAAAAGCAATTAGCAAAACAGGAATACTGTGGTCTCGACAGAAATCCTACCCTAGAGCCGGATCGTCAAGGAGACGGACAAGACTATCGGCGGCATTTCGTGGTGGACGGCCGGTTTCATCCAGTCCAGTTGAGAGTGACTATTCGCAACGTAAGTGACGGCGCATGATCGAGGCACCCAAATCTTAACATACCTGCTCCAAAAGGGCAACCTCCGGCAACTTCTTCTTCTCGAACTGCCCCATACATTCCTGAGCCATAGTCAAATGCAACGAGTACATATCCTTCTGGCCCTGATATTGTGGCAAACTAGCCATCATATCCCTGATGGCATATAAACTTGTTGACGACTGGCTGTCGACAAAGTTTTTATTGTCCCCCAAAAACTTATCAAAGTCGGCCATCAGCTGGGCGATGGTGTCCTTCATGTGTTTATGTCTGTTGGCAACCCAGACTTGGTCCTCGTCGCTGATGGTCATCTCCTTCGCTTCCGTCGCTCCTGCCGATGTGGTGATATCCACCTTGTACGTGATCTTATCCCCCTCCTTGATATCCAGAAGATCCTGTGCCATAGCTTGATACGTAAACTCGTGCAGGAATGGCGCATATAGGTCCATGGATCTGTCCACAATGAACAATACACCACGTGGGCGAATCCCCGCAGGGGGCGGAAACTCCGGGTGCTTCTTTGCGTATTCGTCCAGCTCTTCCTGGACGTTCTTTGCCAGAATCTCGGACAATACACGCGCCTCGTGCAGCATTAACCCTGGAGGCCGGAAGTACCTGATAGTGGGGTACTCTCCCAGCGATACGCAAGCACACACAATCTTACGCGCCAGGTCGGAGAGATGCTGCGACACTAAACTCCGACATTCCGGGTGGTATAGGTTGAAGAAAGATGTGGAGTCGCGCATTGTAAATAGATGAGACTCGCGGGGGAAGAAATCGATTGAGAGGACACGTTCGCCGCGTATGAAACCGCGAGCTGGAGAATTGAGGATTTGCTGTCGCAACCGATTGTCGAGCTCTGTATCGTGTCGTTAGTACGAAACCAGAGCTCCCTCCCCTTTGGAGCCCGTATGCATACCGGAGGTCCACAATAGATGTGCAGCAGTATACCGTGGTCGTTCCCGCGCAAAGTCGGATATCAGGCACTGCACCGAGAAATCCTCGGGGGTGAGGATGTAGATACATTCTATCGGCTGTGGTATGCGCTTCTCCTCAATCTTCCTGACCTCTGTTGACCCCGCCGGATATCCATCAGCACTCCTCTCCCACACGTGACAATGGCGGCGCTCATACCCGACACCTTCTCGCCCAGAATGTGGTGCTCCTCTACCACGTTTGTCAACAGCCTGTAGCTCGTTTCGTCGGTGACGACACATCGCCACTATCCACATTCGTCAGTATGGTAAGGGAAGTGTCGAGGGTTGATTGTCCAGGTAATGCAGACCGTATTTAGGGGGGTTGTAGTCTGTATGGCCTCAATAACAACTGAGAGTAAAGCTATTAATTTGGCGGATTTCCCGGGAAAGTGGGGATTTCATACTGTTCTTTTGGATCTCCAATAGAGAGACCATGCTTGCGGAATCCTGTGCTCTCTCGTCAACAAGAACAGGGAAGAAAGCTTCTAGCGAAGAACAGAGAGCTCGTATGGGGGCGGCGGAGTTCGTGGATGGCAGCTTCAATGAGGGGCTCCGAGATGTTGCGCAAGAGGGAGTGTAGGAGGGTATGGGGATGGATTACTGTTACAGGAGCAGGCGGATGGCAAGGTGAGTAAGGATAGGGTAGGGTAGGGTACTCCAGCTGGTTAGAGTAAGTAGTTGGGTCACAAGCATATCTATGTATCTCTGTTGAGTTAAACGCCAAGATTATCTGAGAGCCGTGGGAATGAAACGGAGGAACCCAGTAACAAAGGCGAGAATGAGATATTCTCTTTCATGATCAATTGATTGATCGGCTCGAAAAGGTGCTTTCTATGGAAACGCTGAGGTAGGCACGGACCATTACATTTCCGCAAATGGCCATCCTTCGATCTTGATCAGCCGTCAGCTAATCTGCCCGCGAATACGTGTGTACCGATCTCAACCCACAAATTTGTGGTCATGGAGAAGAAACGGCGGACGATATCTATGTACAAACCACTCCCATATCGCCCACATAAATGTTACAACCCACCAAAATCCCTCAAATTGATCGATTGAGATCAAAGGGTGTAAGAGGGCACCGAGGCGACAAACCCCCGCAACTGGGAATGTCTCAAGCCGGCGAGTTTAGGTCACTAGGGTAACAGTTCTCAGATGCCATCAAGTTAGGTGACATTGCACGCGGTAGAAGCCTAACCACTTCTCCATTAATTTTTTTTTTCGCTGTCAAGGACAAAAAGAAAAAATGTCCATCGTGTTACACCCTCCTCCCACAACCGTTTTCCCACAGAAAATCCCAAACTTCCGATCGTTCGCTCGCGAGTCTATGCAAAGGGTTGATCAGAAGCGCAAAGAATCTTGATGCTTTAAGCAGTCAAGACACGAAGCCTATGTTAATCTATCAGTCCATCTGGGAATCAAAAGCAGCGCAGACGCTATCTTTCCTCTTATTGCCGGCCAGCGGAACAGGCGGGGCAGAGGGGAGTAGTCGTCGGGGGGCTTTGAACTTACGTGTTGGTGTGGCCCAAACCGCCTCTCCAGCCTTGAACGGCGATGACGGTGCTGCCGTCCTCCAATATACCCAACCCCTTGGCCTGGTCCATACCCCACTTCAACCGCTTGTCGACATCCTCCTGCCAGATAACATTGTTGAAGTCGGGCTTCTGCTCGGGGTAGTGGAAGGGATACACGCCACGGGACAAGTGCGAGTAGCGGGCAGCAGCAGCGGTGCGGGTGACCATGATGATCGGACAAGTGGGACTGTACTTGGAGATGAGACGAGCAGTCACGCCACTATATGCACCAGATTATCAGCCATGCAACTCGTTATGCGGAGAGGGAAATGAACTCACGAGGTAGAGAGCACAATAATGGCACCAGCCCTCTGCTCCATACTGGCACTAACAGCAGCAATAGCACAGGTCTCGGGGGTGCCGGTCGGGCGGGGGACCAGCGAGCGGAGCTCATTGAACAGAGGAGCGTAGGGGATGGCGGTCTCAGCCAACAAGCAGGTCTCGTGCATCATGGTCACAGACTCGATGGGATAGTTGCCCTTGGCGGTTTCTCCGGACAACATGACACAGTCGGCACCATCGAGAACGGCGTTTCCGACGTCAGAAACCTCAGCACGAGTGGGGCGGGGGTTGTAGGTCATCGATTCGAGCATCTGTGTGGCACAAATAATGGGCTTTCCGGCCAAGTTGCACTTGGCGATCATCATCTTCTGCGCAATGAAAACCTGCGCGGGGGGTATCTCGATGCCGAGATCACCACGGGCAACCATGACACCATCAGTCTGCTTTAGGATCTCGTCGAAGTTGTTGACTCCCTGCTGGTTCTCGATCTTGGCAATAATCTGGATGTCCTTTCCGTCTTGGCCGAGGACCTCTCGGATTGCCGCAATGTCGGAACCTTTGCGAATGAACGAGGCGAAGACCATATCAACCTTGTTCTTGACACCGAAACGGAGATCGTCCTTGTCCTTCTCGGACAGAGGAGGAAGGTCGACATCGGTCTTGGGAAGGTTGACACCCTTCTTGGACGAGATTTTTCCGTTGTTCAAACACTTAGCCTTGATGGTCTTGTCATCAACAACCTCCAAGACCTCGAAAGACAAAACACCATCGTCGACGTAGATGATGCGGCCAGTCTCGATGACCTTCGTGATATTATTGTAGTCGACGTACCTGCGGTTGTCAGCGTGGCCTGAGAGTAGAAGAAAACTAAGAGCTCCAAGCTAACATGATCTTGTCGTCGCAAGCGGTGGCATATTGATCGTCGGTGGAAATGATCATCTCCGTGCCAGCGGAAATGGGGAAGTCGACATTACCCTTAGTGTTTCCAGTGCGAATCTCGGGTCCTTTCTGTGTGCCCGTCAGCGAATGAGCTCGCTGGATAGCCAGCCACGCAATTGGCGCAACTCACGGTGTCGAGAGCGATGGCGACGGGACGTCCTTGGTACTCCTTCTCGGCCTGGCGAGTGTGGTTGATGACGCTTTGGTGGTACTAGAGGATCAGAGCTCTTATCAGCCAGACATTAAGGGAAACGACGGTGGGGTGAGAAGTAGCGGCAAACTAGGCGCGAAAGGGATACACCCCCCCATAAGCTCCCTTACTACCCCGCCGCCCCCAAAACCACAACAGAATAAAACATTGTAGTGAAGGAGGAGAAGTAATACCTCGTGGGAACCGTGAGAAAAGTTCATACGGACGATGTTCAGACCAGCTTGCACAACACGATCAGCGAATCGGATCTACACACCATACGCTAGCGGGCTAATAGATACCTTTGCGGAGCTTGTTGATCATTTCCACCGAGTTGGTCTTGGGGCCTATTCGTGACACGCTGTCAGCAGATGAATGACGAACACATCCGTGCGACAGCGCACGGAGAACGAGGCAGATATCTGAGCTGGACAAGAGGGAGGAGAAGAGTAGGTGATCGCATACCTATCGTGCAAATGATGGAGGTTCGTCTGTAGTTGTTCTTGGGGCGATTCTCTACATTGAGCCTGCTCAACCACTCGTAGTGGGTACTGACACTCTCGTTGGCATAGGACATGATGGTGGTGGTAGGTGATGGGAAGGTGGGAAGGCGAAGGAGTTGGGTGAGGTGGGTGAGGTGAAGGAAGCAGCAGAGGTGTGAGTTGATGATGGAGGGCGGTGTAGGAGGAGGAGAAGGGAAGGGGAGGAGGTGATGGTGGGAGAGTTAACTTTTCCAAGGTGGGAGACATGAGGGGTTCCTTTTAGCTCCGAAGATGTTTGTGGTTCTGGGACTAGTCGTCAGCGGCTTCCTCAGTCTCTTCTCCCAGCGAAGACTCAATCCTGTTGGGCCAGTTCCATACCGATCTACTGTTTTCATGGCCACGCACAAGTCGGTCAACAAATCAGCATGCTTACCCCCACCACGGCGGTGAGGGGAATAAACAACTTGTTCCAAGATGTAGAGTAGATCTCATGCCTCTAGAGTGAGTACACCACCCCACCTGCCGAGTTGTGCGGTGTTTACGTGTAGGTAAAATATACCAGGAAAGCTGCACCGAAGATCTGAAGGTATTCGATTCCTAAAAGCAGTGTGTAAGCCGTAGGCGGTGCCTTATCCAACCTGCTAGTCCTGATGCACCATTGGCGAGTTCCATCAGGAACGTGGGGCATCTTAAAAATCCCCAAGAACGGCGAGAAAGAAAACCCCGCCAGGCACATGAATTTACGCACGTTTCCAAAAAAGGAAGGTTAGACCCCAACCCCAGCGCTTTTAAGAGTCTGGCTACAACAGGGTTCTCATGGCCGACCCAGCGACAGATAAGAACCCCAGCTGTCACGTCCCCGCGCCACCCGCGGATGCGACTGAGTTTGGATCCACGACTCCGGTTCGTCCCCGCCTCGGCGAGCAACCCCCGCCATCTATCGGTACGCGTTTCTGATTTCTCAGGTCTTCGGGGGCTGTTCTCGCGGTGGGCATGAACATGGACAGGTGCCGCCGGCGATCGGGCTTCCGGAAAATCCACCCAAGAGAAGCAGTGTTTTTCAACAGTCTGACGAGACCCGTCACAGCTGGTCACTCCAGGAAAGGCTGGAGAGGTGTTGACGCGAACTGGGGGGGGGGTCTTGGGAACTCAACTTGTGTAGACTAATTACATGTTCCTGGTAGAAATGGCTCCCCCAAGAGCACATGAAAATGGCTTCGGGTGCGCCTGTGAAGCGTTGGAAGGATTTTGCAATCGCGAGCGAGCACGGCTTCGACATCCATTACGGCCCAACGTGTATAAGCGGTACATAGGCGCGTAGCGCCCTCAACTAGTTACATAATACACATGCAAAAAAAAAGACAGGTCTGTACGTGAAATGGATCGGAAGCCGAGAAGATGATACGTGCTGGTGGTGCTGCAGACCTGGGGTTACTCAAACACGTGAACATCTGCTCAAGGTATGCACTGCATGGCGCAAGCAGCAAAAGGTGCTATGGAAGGAAGTCGGATCACAGACCAAGCGTGGACGGGATCGTTTCCGAATTGCCGATCTGTTCACAGATGAACGCCGCACTGACGCGATTCTCACGTTTCTCAAGACTACCGATGTGGGACGGAAGGTCAGAGAAGAGGAATGGGAGAGAGGAAGCGATGGTTTTGTGGAGGAGAATGACGAATTGGTGGAGATGGAAGCTGAGGTAGTGGTGGTGGAGGAAGATGGTGATTTGTTGTATGTGGAGTATTGTTGTTGACTGGGCCAAAGGGAGAGCCGCAATGCCAGACCCGCGGACGGATATCCACGGGTTGGTGTTGGTGGTCGCCGTAGTCTGGACAGGCATATGATACATGGGTAGATAGACACGAAATAAAATTGATGTTCTATCCCCCCTGCAAAAAAAAGTCGCATCCACAGCCGAGGCCCCAGCCCTATATGTATGTAGGTAGTAAAGTCCCTTGGTCATGTCACTAGAGGGATTTTGCAACCGGTTGGGGATCGAGTTGGGGATGGGTTTCGGGGTATAACTGTGGCAACCAGTTAAAACCAGCAACAACAATTGATCCTGAACTTCTTGGGGATCGCTAGCGGGTTGGGGATGTCTTTGTTAGGAATAGTGAATATGCTCATCTAAGGCAGATGAGGAACAGCGCTGACATGGTGAAATCTAAATTTTTCGCCAACTCAGCACCAGCGATGAGGAATACCAACGGCAATTCGGGTCCTGCAGAGAAGCAACTTGATGGCCCTTCGACTGAACTCTGGTCCATCACATAGAGTGGTGGGCGATACCGATAGGGATGCTGCCTGGCAAGTCGCTCGGCCTCGAGATTATCCTCCTGTTGCGACCAGTGGATAAACTACCAGCTCATAGCCAAATTCCACCGTTGAACAGTGCTGAGTGCGGGCATGAGAAAAAAATTCACTCAAATTTTTTTAGTCTTGTATTGGTAGCGCTACATCTCCCGTCCCCAACCCGAATTTAAGTTGGGGTTCGGCCAGAATTCCACTAGTATCACCCCAGCTTACATCCCCAACTAAACTGCAAAATCTCTCTACTCTGAAGCCCAAGCCAACTTCAACTCAGCCCTGCGATTCACCGTCAGGTATCTGGTAGGATAGATACCTCATGATGTTTAGACATAAGTAGGGAAGCTTATTGTTTGCTGGGGAAGCTTATTGTTTGCTAGGGAAGCCTCCGTTTGGTGGTGGTTGGCGGATCGGGGGATCGGGCATCGAGATCCTCGGAAACGACTCGCCGCTAGACATGGATGACATCTATCAGGTCTCATACTGACCTCTTACTTACGCATGTGTATTTGGTTTGCCGTGCCTGGGCTGATATGTGAGCTGCCTAGCTGTAAATGACGGTCTGTCTGTGGAAAATCAAATCGTAAACAACCTTAAGTCCAAGCTACAACCCCCGTGAATTACCAGGTATATAATATACAACACACTTCATTCCGATCGCATAGGAGACGAAGCCGCCAGTCAATCCAAGTTCGCTCCAAACCCTATGAAAGAAAGAAAACAAACAAGTCTTTTAAAAGCACTTGAGCAAGAAAAATGATTCAGTTCATCACAGTTTACTCTAGATCTTTAACAACCGCATACAATACTTCCTCCAGATTCTTGAACCTTGTGCGCGGATCCTTCGCAACCCTCTGCCACACCTCACCATGCCGTGGCTCAGTGATCGAGAGTTTTGCCAACACATCCGCACGCTTCTCTTCGCTACCGTGTTGGACTAGGAACTTCCAGTACCACGCCCAGGTATCGCCGTAGTCCGGATCCACGAGGATCGCTTTCTCAAACCAGTTCATAGCCTTTGGAAGCTTTCGTTCTGCCCAGAAGTTGCGGGCAACGGCAACGTAAAGGATGGGATCGTTGCCGACTTTCTCAATAGCTTCGACAAGTCGCGGACGGCGGTGTGTGCGCGCTTCAAGATACCATACACTCTCCGCCCATAGAAGTCCACTGTGGGGGCACTCCTGTAGGGCCTTTGCCATAAGGGTTTTTGCTTGCGTAAGGTTATTGCCGCGCCGCTCGATGCGGACTGATTCGCACCATAGCTCAGGACATTTGGGCACGGCGAGACGAGCGCGGTCGAGGATGGAACGGGCACGGACTAGGACGCCAGCTTTTTCTTCGAGACGCGCAAGGAGAAGCCATAGTGGCACCGATTTGGGGCAGGCTTTGGTGCCGGCATTGTAGGCTTCTCGAGCGGGCGGAAGCTTGTTCTCGGATTCGTAAATTTGGCCTTTCATCATCCATAGCTTGTCGGCCTTTGGGTAGAGCTGGAGACCCTCGTTGACAAGTTCGAGGGCGGCGTCGATGTTACCTTGTTGTCGCTCGAACGCCACACTCTTGATCCATACTCTATCAGTACCTGCTTCCTGCCGTGCTGTGGCAAGAAGTGTCCGCGCAGCCTCGTGCTGTTGGTTCTCCGCTTCTAGTTTGACGGCTGCAAGCCAGATGTCTTCATTGTTAGGATTCTGGTTGAATGCCTTCCCGAGAACGACGCGGGCACCGTCAATCTCGCCGGCTTGCCACTTCTCCTTGGCGAGCATCATCCACAAGATCTCACTCTGCGGACACGCCTCGACCGCTTTTTCGAGGAGACTCCACAGCGCTTCTTTCGTACCGTGGTTCTTCTCCAATTCTGCGGCGGCGCGCCAGACACTCTTCTTGGTGTAGAAGACTCGCAGAGCATAGGCGTAGATTGCCCGTGCGGTTTCGTATCTGCCGCGAGAGGCGCTAGCTTCGGCATCATCCATCCAGATCTTTTTACGACCGTCGTCCTCTTCCACTTGCCAGCCAAGGGTTTCGCGGATGATGGCATGGCAAGTTTCCACCGCTCCTTCTTCTTCGCACTTTTCGGCTTCCTTAATCCAATCCTCGCGGGACAACATGGCTTCCACACGCGCGAGTGCTTGGACAGCACGCTTCATGACGTTGATTTTGTTCGCGTTGCCTTGCTGCTCCTGAAGTCTTGCAGCGGCCAACCAAATCTCATGACTTGTCGGGATGGCTTTTCGAGCTTTGTTGAGGACTGCCTGGGCATTCTCAAACGTCTCCAAGCGCGCCAATGCTAGCCATAACTCTACGCTCAGAGGGATGAGTTCCACCGCACGAGCTAGGAGGATCTTAGCATCATTCGGATCGGTCTCCAGTTTAACAGCCTCCTTCCACAGCATTACCGACTGTGGAATGATATCCAACGCCTTTCTGATGACCTTCTTTTTTGCTCTGGGGTCGGTTTCCAGCTTCATGGCCTCCACCCATAGTCGTACCGCCTTCGGATTGTGTTTCACCGCATTTGCCGCAATGATTTTAGCGTTATGGACTTCGTTCAACCGCATAGCTTCTAACCACACGTCTTCATTCTTGGGGCAATGTTCGCAGCCACGCTGCATTATTGTCCGCGCAGCTACCATCTTCCCGGCTACCTCCTCCAGTCTAGCTGCCGCAATCCAGCCCGGCCCGTGCTTGGGATTGGTGCGAATAACACTCTCCAATAACTCGCGTACTCGTTTAATGTCGCCGATCTGCTCCGCGCTCTGCGTTGTATTCCGTGACAAGCTGGTGAGATAACCCTTTGGGTCGATATTGGTCGAGCCTGACGCTGAATCGCTTGTGCTCGTCCCAGAGATACTCCTATCCAGCCTAGCCTCAAGCACCTTCGTCTTCGCCTTTCCGATATTGACGAAATTTGTCATCGTGCCATCGACCTGATCTTGGCTTACCGAGGTTGCCACTCCGTCCTCCTGCACAGAGGTCTCGAATTCTGATCCACTGACCGCACCGGCAAGCACCGAATCCGGGGTAGGATAGAACTTCTGCCGCATGGCTTGCCTTGCGCGGCGATTGCGACCAGTCAAATCCCCCACTTCCGGTAGATTCGCCCATTCGTCGTCGCTAACAGTGGACAACGATCGCTTTAAGTCGGCAAACTGTTGCTGGATCTTCGGGTTCTTCGCTTCGTATTCCTCTCGCTCGGCCTTTTCTCTCAACTCCCTAACGCGTCGCAAAAGATCTCGTCGGTAAACGTTTTCCAACTAAAGTAAAGATCACAAGCAGACGGGATAAACAAAGTACCGTAGAAAGGATATAGTTGAGGAGGTAATACCTTTGGGTTTTCCGCCGCTTTTCCATCTTCTCGTCAACCGTTTGGTATATCCTATCAGCCTCGTCGTCGTCTTCATCATACGCGCCACCGGCAAAAAGCCCTACTTCATTCTCGGGATCTTGGAAGCGTGGGTCATCATCGTCGTCGTCGTCCTTTTTCTTGTCGGCGCCGTAGGCAGTGGGAGGCGCGAGACCTTGAGCTTCCGCACGCCGGGCGAGAGCCGCTTTGATAGCCTCTTCTGATGGTCCCTCTCGTGCAGGACCGATATCGGAGCGGGTAGTGAAGCCGGTGGCGCCACGGCCCAGTCCAGCTACGTAGTTTGCCGGCGCTTCTTGCTCAAGGAAGTTGCGTTTCGACATTGATGGGATGTTTCGGGGGTGTTGGTTTGATCTTTCACTCGCGAAGGCTGGTAGTTAGTGCCAAGGGGTCTGGGCCGATGGTAACTAAACGCTTACCCTGCGCTCCAATTTAGTCTCAAGCAGCAAAGCATCGCGCTTTTTTTTTGGAAGAAACACTTCCAAGCTGTGACTTGTTAGACAACTCAACGGATATGGTCAAATCATACCTGTACGTCAAAAATCCTGCGTGCTTTCTTGTTTGTCTGCTAATAAAAATTAATAAAATTCCAGCCGGTGGGAACACCTAAAAACTTTCGGTGTTATTGCCTCCGGCACCGCGAACGCCGTCTGGACACCCGAACCATCTACCGCTGGCTACACAACACGCACCACAGCTGCAGGCCGGGCAGTCGTTCCTGCCAACGAAGAGGTTCTAACCTGGGACATCAAGAGGGGCGAGCTTCTCTCCCGTTGGAACGACCCTAAGAACAAGTCGGAAGTGTCGGTGATCTCACAGAGCAGGACGGACAACGATATCTTTGCGGTCGGTTACGTCGATGGGTCGATTCGCCTGTGGGATTCGAAGACGGCGACGGTGGTGATCTCGTTTAATGGGCACAAATCTGCAGTTTCCGCACTGGCATGGGATGAGAGCGGTACCAGGCTAGCGAGTGGTGGGCGGGATGCACATATTATTGTGTGGGACTTGATTGCGGAAGTGGGGCTGTACCGTCTTCGTGGGCATAAGGATCAGATCACCGGGCTGGAGTTTTTGCGACACGATTGGGGCAATACTATGCGGGATGCGGCTGACGGCGGTGGATGGATTCTCAGCACTGGAAAGGACACTCTGATAAAGTTGTGGGATCTGTCTACGCAACATTGCGTGGAGACACATGTGGCACACCACGGAGAATGTTGGACGATGGCGCTCATGCCTGATCACCAGGGGTGTATAACTGCCGGTCAAGACGGGGAGATGAAAGTATGGTCAATCGACACGGAGAATCTTGAGTCGCGTGCTAGCAGTGGCGTGGATTGCCTGATCGACCGGGGGACATTATATCGGCAGATCAGGGACCGAACAGCATCAATCAATTTCCACCCGGATGGGAACTTCTTTGCAGTGCATGGAATCGACAAGAATGCGGAGGTTTGGCGGATACGAAGTGCGGACGAGGTCCAAAAAGCGATGAAGCGGAAACGAAAGCGCAAGGAGCAAAAGGGAGAGAAGGTGGAAGATGACGAGGGAATGATGCCAGCGAGTATAGTGGACATAATTGTCTCCTATGTAGTAGTTCGGTCTGGTGGAAAAGTCAAGAGCGTAGATTGGGCGGCGAGGCCTCGAAGTAAGGGCTCTGATCTGGAGTTGCTCGTATCCTGCACCAACAATTCATTGGAATTTTACACGATCCAGAAGCAGGGGGGAAAGAAGACCACAGAGTTACCCGAGTACAATAGACTGTATTCCGTTGAGCTCCCAGGACACAGAACAGATATCCGGTCGATATCATTGAGCACTGACGATCGAATGTTGGCATCTGCGTCTAACGGCTCTTTGAAAATATGGAACGTGAAGACGGGAGTATGTATTAGGACATTTGAATGCGGTTATGCTCTATGCTGTTCTTTCCTGCCCGGTGACAAGATTGTGAGCCCTTCTCTCACTCCCCATGGCGTCTCGAGTTGCTAACCGGATGAAATAGGTCGTAGTGGGAACTAAGACCGGAGAAATCGAAATGTTTGATGTAGCATCCTCACAACTGATCGAGACGGTCAATGCCCACGAGAGTGCAGTGTGGGCCTTGCAGGTCCACCCGAATGGAAAGAGCTTGGTGACCAGCAGTGCCGACAAATCCGCAAAATTCTGGGATTTCCTAGTTGTAGAGGAAGAGATCCCGGGAACAAAGGTCTGGAAGAATCGCCCATCTGGAAATGTTAGTATTTGCTAACATTATTCAAGAGAACCACCCCGCGGCTGAGACTCAAACAGACCCGCGCCCTGAAAGTCACCGATGACATTCTCAGCGTCTGCTACTCTCCCAACGGAAAGCTCCTTGCCCTGGCTCTTCTCGACAACACTGTCAAAGTATTCTTCACCGACACCTTGAAGCATCTCCTCAACCTGTACGGACACAAGCTGCCTGTGCTGAACATGGACATCTCCCACGACTCGAAGCTGATCGCCACATGTTCTGCAGACAAGAACGTCAAACTCTGGGGCCTTGACTTTGGTGATTGCCACAAGAGCCTCTTTGCTCACCAGGACTCGATTATGCAGGTCAAATTCGAGAAGAATTCGCACAACTTTTTCTCCGCCAGCAAGGACAAATTGATCAAATACTGGGATGGCGACAAGTTCGAACATATCATGAAGCTTGATGGCCATTTTGGAGAGGTACTTGCGCTTGTGGCTGGTAAGACTAGTGACATCATTGTCAGTGCGAGTCATGATAAGAGTATCCGAGTATGGGAGCAAACCGATGAGCCCGTGAGTTTATGCATGCCAAATCGTTGCGATACCACTAACAATCTCTGCAGATATTCCTCGAAGAAGAACGGGAGAAGGAGCTCGAAGAACTCTACGAGACCACTCTTACTACGTCCATTGAGGGCGCAGGTGAGGATGGTGAAGCAACGTCGGCCGGAAAACAGACAATGGAGACTCTCACTGCAGGAGAGAACATCATGGAAGCTCTTGAACTGGGTATTCACGATCTTGCCCTGATAGGGGAGTACTATGCTGCGAAGGAGTCCACACCAAATCTTGCCATGCCACCACGAAACGCGCTTTATATCGCACTCGGTGGGATAAGTGCGGAGAAGCATGTGCTCGGCGTTGTCGGGAAAATCAAGACAGCAAGCTTGCAAGATGCTTTGTTAGTCTTGCCGTTTGACAAAGTTGTGGATATGCTCACCTTCCTTGATATATGGGCTGAAAAGGTATTGGCTCTCCTTCGTATAATGCGTTCGCCTCATTACTGACACAGTTCCTAGGAATGGAATATCCCCCTCACCTGCCGTGTCCTATTCTTCCTGCTGAAGACACACCACAAACAGATCGTGGCGAGCAAGACGATGAGAAACATGCTGGACAGCGTGCGCGGCCACTTGCGGGCAGCGTTGAGACACCAGAAGGATGAGATGGGCTTCAACCTTGCGGCAGTGCGTTACATCAATGGTGGAGTCGACGCGAAGAAGTCCAAGAACTTCATGGACGAGGAGGAGTTCAAGGGTATGGAGGAGCGCAACAAGAAGAAGCGTGGGTTTGCAACTCTGGCATAGTGGGGGGAAGCGGACGGAACCACATCTCGATGTAATATAGACGTAGGCTGGTGCGATTACAAAGAGTTCGACATTTCCAGCACTCGTAATTTTCATCATCGCAAGAACAGACACCGATGCTATCAAAAATACACACACCTCCTGGCCAACTATGCCTTTATGCCCGCACAAGATTATAGAATAGTGTCCATGTCAACACGAAGGAGAAAAATGAATTCGTCCCGAACACCTCATGCGTCCAAATGTCAAATTGGCTTCGAAAGTAGTTCTTTGGCGCGCGGTCGGCGATGAGGAAGAGCATAAGTACTCCGACGAATAAGCTGCCCACGAGATAGAAAATGAATCCCACGAGCGACTCGAGCCCGAGGATGCCCGCTGCAACACCGAGGACGGAGGATGTGAGGGAGCGAATATCGGTGATCGTCTGGCTCCGAGTTAGCTAACTGGAGAGCTGTCTCAGCTTCCAGCTTACCTTGGTGTTGTGCATGACATTCTCCACAACCAATGGGGTGATCTGGAGATCTCGTTCTTCAGTGAGCGACATATCGAACGGTGTGTATGTGATGGTGAAGGTGTAGGTCAGGGGTGTTGCGGTATTGAATCTGGTCGTATTGCAGAGTTGAATGGGGGTTCTTACAGGTAGAGTCGTAATGTTGTTAGTCATTGATTAGCTACAGAAATCACGTGAGGGGTGACACCAAAAAGTCGCGCTAGCATACGCAATCGCCTTGGCATATTCTGCCAGCTATGCTCGAACTTCTCCGATTAAGCAACACACGACGCAGACCACCATTCACGCGACACAAATCGGCACAAATCGGCATTAACTCACCCGAAACGAGCGCGCGACGATGGCGAATAAAGAGCGAAGCCCTCCCGTCGAGGAAGAATTGGACGACGACGATGCACTCATATCTTCAATCCTGAACAATCAAGGAATGGATGACGGCGGTGGGACTTTTGACTTCGGTGACACTGTTGGAAAAGTTGACGACGCAGTCGACTATGAGGACATATCCGATGAAGATCTACCTTCAGAGGAAGATGCGCCTTCGAAACCTGCCGTGGACGATGTAAATCTGGGCATGGACGGCGACCTGCTGGGCGAGCTGGCGCAGGAGGGGGAAGAGGTGGAGGGGGAAGTGGACTACTCAGAACTGTTTGGCGATATGGAGGATCAGACCATGTTGAGCGATCCTGTAGTACCGCGTGCAGACAATGAGCTGGAAGGTCTGGATGGCGACATGGACTTGGGTTTCGGGATTTCCGACGATGCTGTGCCGCCGTTGTCGAGTGCTGGGCCGGCGAACGACATATATCGCTACGATATGCAGGATGTGGCGATGGGACGCGTTGCTCCAGAGCACGACCGGGTAGAGCTCGCGAAGCAGTATTACCCCGACTTCACACCGCACTCTGTCCTGAGTTTTTCGACGCTGTTCAAGGCGAGGCCTGGAACACTGCAGACTGGTCCTCAGAAGGTTCCCAAGATCTGCGTGCCGACTAAGATCAACATCGAGATGGCACCCGACGAAGCCAACCTGTTCAGCAAGGCTACTAGCGCCACGCATAAGGGCACTGTCGCAAGCCGTAGCAGAGGAGTGGTGGTTATCGCGCCCCTAAAAGAGGAAGTGGGCGATGACGATGAGGAGATGGAAGATGCGAAGGACATGAGGGATGAAATCTTTGATCGCGACCTTGAGATCGCCTGTGACGATTGGGACAGTAAACTTGAAGCGGCGATGTTGACCCCTCCGCCATCACCACCAAGGGAATATCACGGCCCAGAGGATATCATTGAGCTTGGGCGCCCCATCAAGGTATGCTTTCCAACATTTGGGATTATTCAATGACTGAAGATCCCCAGCGTCGACGACTTGAGCCCATGTATCTCGATGAGATGCCCGATTCATGGATTGATGAGGAGGCTGTCTATGAGGGCAACCTTTCGATGTTGGCTTCTAAAGTTGTGCTCGATCTGAATGACCCTCATCTTCTGGTGGATGTCCGACAACCCGACCAGATCCGACGAACACGACGGATTGGCGGTGAGTTCAAACGACGTCTCAATAAGGATATCACGCACAAGTACAACATCAGCAATGATGAAGCATACGACCTGCTGAAGGAGAACCACCAGAACCGGGTCAGGAGCACAATCGGGCAACTTAACATTGAGCACACCATGCCTGCTCTGAGAATGCAATCACCCTACTACAAGACGAAACTTTCTGTCAAGGAAGCCCGTGCCTTCCATCGGCCAAACATGCACTTTACCACGGGGCATGAAATCCGGTTTGATAAGATCAAAAGTCGGAAAAGAAGAACGTGGAAAGGCAAGGAGATCCAGGAGATCTTTGCTAGTACGAAGGACGTCTCGCTCTCGGACGGCTCTACGTTCGTTCTTCTCGAATACTCGGAAGAATACCCCACCGTCTTGTCGAACTTTGGTATGGGAAGTCGTCTCATTAATTACTACCGACGAAAGAGCCCGGAGGATGAGTCCCGGCCCAAGATTGAAGTAGGCGAGACGCATGTGCTTATGCCGCAGGACAGGTCGCCGTTCTGGAACTTCGGAACTGTCGATCCAGGCGAGACGGTGCCTACATTGTACAATAAAATGGTGCGCGCGCCGATCTTCAGGCACGAGCCGAAGAACACGGATTTCTTGGTCGTTAGAAGCAGTTACGACAATGCCAGCCGATACTACATGAGGAATATCCCATATTTGTTTGTAGTGGGGCAGCTGTTTCCTGTTACCGAAGTTCCGGGGCCACATTCGAGAAAGGTCACCACTGCAGCTAAGAACAGGCTCAAGATGATTGCCTACCGAGTAATCAAGCAGAAGGAGCAGAAGGCGATTGCTGTGAGGGACATCTCAAAGCATTTTCCCGAGAATAACGACATGCAGAACCGCCAGAAAATGAAAGAATTCATGCATTACCAGAAGAATAGTGGCTTGTGGGAAATAAGGCCTGGCGAGGGAGTCATGGACGAGCGTCAAATCCGGAGTATGGTTAAGCCTGAGGATATTTGCCTGCTCGAAGCCATGCAAGTCGGTGTTCGCAACTTGGAAGATTCCGGATATTCGAAGACGGTGGAAGACACAGATGACGACGGCAAGGATATTATGAGCTTGGAGCAGCAACTCACGCCGTGGGTTTCGACGAAGAACTTCATCAACGCGACCCAAGGTAAAGCCATGCTCCAACTGCACGGTGAAGGGGACCCCAGTGGGCGCGGAGAGGCGTTTAGTTTCGTGAGGACGAGCATGAAGGGAGGATTTAAAGATGTTGGTGAGAGTATTGATGAGAAGATGGACAAACAACGACTGAAGGAGCTCGGTGGCCATAGCTACAACGTTGCACGACAGCAAAAGCAGTACGAAGAGGCCATCGATCGTATCTGGCGTGCACAGTTCAAGTCTCTCTCCTCAACCGAGGAACCCCAGGATGTCGACATGGATGGCGACAACGGTGGTGATGATGACGACGACCTATTCGAAGAGGGCCGCACACCACGATCGGAGAGCACCTGGATGCACCGCGATGATGAGACTACGAGCCAATTCTCCCGCATGAGTGCCAAGACCCAGAGTCGTAAAGTTCTTCGAATTACTAGGAAGGTCATTAATAAGGATACTGGCGAGCCTGAAACCGTGGTGGAAGTCGTTCGAGATCCCACGGTTATCCGGCAATACCTCCAGCGGCGCCGAGAAATCGATGCCGAAAGAACCCAAGTAGAAACGTTGCAGCCAACTGGAAACCCTGAGGAAGATAGGCTCTCAAGAAGAAGGTAACATTAATCCGCTGAGCGGACACCCCGATCGCATTTTCGTGTGTAAATTACTAACTCGGCTTCCATTGCAGGTTGCAAATCGAACTTGCCCGCCTTCACCGTAATCGCGAACGTCGCGAAGCCCGCGAACGCCAATCCGGCAAGCGACCGGCCGCGGATGTCATGTCTCCAGACGCGTTGATGAGTCCCGCTTCACCCATGGTGACTACTCCAACTGTCGGCAAAGCGGCGACCACCAGAAAATGCGCCACTTGCGGTCAAGCTGGACACATCCGTAAGTCCACCCTCACATCCCATTTCACCTTGCGGCCACTGAATCTCGTGAGTAGGTACCAACAAGAAGCTCTGCCCGAAACTCAATGGTCAATGGAAGGAACTCGGAATGAGTCCTCCAGCGACGCCAGGGCCTACCCAGTAATTTCATAACAATTGTATATTATGTATTTTCTCGTCATTGGAATGGATGGCAAGATTTGGCGTGATTGCTTAGGGGGTTTTCTTTTATGGAGTTCGGTGTTCTTATCATTGCGCTAAGGGTGAGGTCGGTTATATGTAAGCTAGGAGAGCGAGTGGTGCTAAAACAATGATAGCACCTTGGGATGGAGGGTGGGTGAGGAGTCGAGATTGGGGAGGTAAAGTCAATCACACGAGATCACCCGCTGCTTCGTACTGGAGGGATAATATCGAATCCCAACAGCACGGACTACGCAGACAAGGGAACACCTGTTCAAGAACTGTGACAGGTGGAGGCCGCAACAGAAGATAATGTGGGCGGAGATACGGAAAAAGACAGGAAAAGGAAAGAACCGGTTCACGATCAGGGAAATGTTCGCGGACGAGCGGTGCACTGGAGCGGTCCTGGACTTCTTGAGAACGACGAGGGTGGGGGCGAGGACGGGGCCGCGAGAGCCGCCACCGGAACCGGGGGAGGAGGAAGAGGGGGGCGACAGACGGTCGCTGTAGCTTCACTTGTGTCTTTCCTTTCGAGTCTTTCCTCTCTCTTATGTCACTCCTTTCGAGTCTTTCTCTCTCTCTCTCTCGCTCTCTTTCCTTCCTTCTTACCTTTCATTTCTCGTATCGTGGGACAGGCCAGGCGGGGGCAGGGGGAGTTGCCGCGAGCCGCTGGCGGACTGCTCGAGGTCGCAGCGGACGGCGAACAGGAAAGGACTGTATATAATATCGTCATGATCCAATAGGGTCGCACACGATTAATGAAGCATCATCATCAACAGCACGGACTATTTCATCAAGGGGCGGCCACAACGAGCCGCAAGGACGGTGGGAAAGTATCGCCATTGATCTAGATAGGTCACATGTGATCAATGAACAAAAAATAAACGGCTTTTATCCCCGTGGACCCTCTATGCCGATGGACCCACAAACCTCTATAGCTGGTTTGAAGCAGGGTAAATTGAATCACTACTTCTATTCTTGAGGCGCACATTTGTTCCCCACACCGCAGACTTTCACCTCCAGACAAGTGATATGCGCACAGCGTCGTCCGCAGCCTCCACAGTACCAGGCCGCCTGCGTGCCCAGCGGCCCCGGCAACACCTGGATCGCCACTTCAACCACCTTCCCACACCACCCTTCGTGCTCTCACAATACACACTTCTCGTTTTAGGGCAGCAGTTCGACTCCTTTCTGGACTTCAAAGCCGGTATAACACGTTGGCCCGAGGCCGGTATCTCAAATCAAGGAGCACATTGGATGTGGTTGTTTGCGTGGACATAGACTGCAACTTTCGAGTCCGACCCAGTTAGAAGAAAAGCTGTCAAATGTGCGGAAGTCGAGCCCAAACATACGCCATAACAAGCCCCATCGAAACATCCCGTTTTGGGGGATGGTACCTAATAAATGCTCTCGTACGGATACGGTATCAACCCGTTTATCGGATCCATAGTGTTAATCTTACCCTGTTTTTTTGCTACCATACGTAAGTGCCCAACTGGTGGTCGTCTCCGGTGGACAGGAACAAAAGGGCAAGGTATTTATTCAAAATAACAAATTCCGGAACCTACAACACCAGACCGCAGCCAGCCAGAAGTAGCTTTCAAACAATAAATCAGGCATGAGAACAAAGCTGGAGCTTAACGATCAACGATCCTCGGTCCAATTCCACGGCTTCATCCCCCCGGGTGTACGCACCCTATCTTCGTCTCTCACCTCACCTAGACATCGCCAACCCACCCCAAAACTACACCCACAATCGCCGTAGCGCCAACCCAAACTCCACTCAACCCTGCCGCACCCATCAGATCCCCGCCCTTGACCGTCGCCGCGACACCTGCGGTCGCACCCGCAGCCTGGTATGCCGCAACCAGTGCGGTCCTCTTAAGAATCTTCCTCGTCTTCAAGCTCAGCTTCTCCATCCACATCTTCCCAATCCAATCCAACAGGCCCCCCACATCCTCCTCGATCCCTTCTGCCTTCGTCTGCTTGTTCTCCCCACCACTGAACACCTCCGTAACCGCCCATCCAACTGGCAGCATCATAATCGCACGCAACAACATGAGGGCTTCAGTAACCAAGTACACACTCCCCACACTCTCCAACTCCCACCCAGCACCGATGAGCCATGTGGTGAGGAACTTTTTGGAAGCGACCTGCAGGACAAATTGGTAGATCATGGAGATGAGGAGAGCAGTCGTGATGCGTGCAGAACCAGACGCAGAAGACCGCGCGTTGTTGTCGGGACGCAGGAAACGCATCGGGAGGTACACAGAGAGAACGTCAATCAGCGTGCTGACGGTGAGAGTAGGGACCAGCGGGGAGTGCGTGGGGTGATAGGTGTAGGAGTAGTGAAGCCCTGGAGCAAGAGAGAGCATGCTCAGGGACGCAGCTTGAGTGGCTGTGAAGTTCATCAGTTCTTGGTTCCGCGTTACTTGGAGGAAGACGAGGTGCTACCATCCCAACCACCAATCCAGTAACCCAGGATCTCCACGATACGCCAGGATGCCAGGCTCGAGTAATCAGCCAGTGTCTTGATGGGCCTTTCTACGGCCGCGAGATCACTGCTGATCCACGGAGACGCGAGGTATTGGAGCAGCATGGAAAGACCCATGTTTAGCCCGACAGCCAGTACCGGCTTCAGCTTTGTAGGTATTTTGTGCGAGGCACGTCGAAGTGGCGAAGCGGGCGACATTGCGTGGTGGTCGGTGGTGAAATCTTCTGTGTATGTGTGTGTGATGCGCGGTACGGGTGATGCGGAGGGATGGTGGAGGTTGGCGAGGGATATAGAGTAGGTAGCAGCCTGGTTGGGAGCTGGCTAGTGTGTGTAACGTAGCAGCGAGTTAGTGACTCTCTTGAACTTCACCGCACATTATTCGTCCCAAAAAACTGAATACTTTTTACATAAGTACTTCTTAGCGCGTAGGTAGCCAACCTACATACCCATCTGCGTAATTATAACATACAAAGTACCGCATCATCACTATTTTTTGGCGTCGGTACCGAGTCATCACCATAGGCACACCCCATTTACAAGTTAGTTGGCTTGATGGAGTGCCAATTTTCCCCACCCTTTGCTGCTGTAGCTGCTAGCTACATAGTACACATAACATAGATTCACTTGCTAAACTTACAGGTAGCCATCATAAGGTGGCTAGCAGAAATCGGGTTCACCGACTATCACCAGACGCCGGTTGATACTGCGCACAATGCTATATACTTGTATGCAAATACGGCTTTTCGCAGGCCCCACACAGATGAAACATTCAGACCAATTTTTTTTTAGTGAGAACCGCAACACTGAGAAGATGGATTTTCTTTAGCATATGGCGCCGGCTCTCCGTTCGAGAATTGATCTACCATCAGATATATATAATCAAGTTTACCACAACCTCTTGGGGTCCGAGCCTGTTAAACGGACAGATAAGGTATCTGTCATTCCAGTGCTGCCTTGAGCAGTTGCGGTCCTCCTCTGTTCAGTTATTCTAATAGTGAACGGTGACTGTAGAAGCCGCAACGACGAAGGGATGTGATCTTTGTGGATTATCAAGGTAAAGAAGTATAAAGCCAGTGGATGCGACTGGAGTTTTGTCACAACATTGCAAGCTCCCATTCAAGCAGAGGTGACTATTCTAGAACCCGCCGAAAATACAACCAAGTACTAAAACAGAACTACCAATCAACGACAGTATCGGTCGGAGGCGCCTCCTGCGGGTAGCCCTCATTTCCGGTCTCAATTCCTTGGTCCTCCTGAGAAGTCTCTTGGGCAGCTTGCTGGGCAGCAGCGGAAGCAGCGGCAAGCTTGGCACCCTGTAATGTCGGATTAGCTCTTTGTTGTACGTGATATTGAGATTGAGGGTACGTACGTAGTCCTGAGATGAGGGTGTTGTGATGGGCACCTCCTCCTTGGGCTCAATGACGGTGACAGTGTCAGGAAGCGACTTGTTGTTTCCGGCCTTGGAATCAGGGTCGGTTCCACGCATGATCTTAACCTTGATACCGAGAACACCCTGGCGGAGGAGAACGTGACGAGTGGCAGAGTCGATGAAGTCACGGACGGGCTGACCGGAGTGGATCATGAAGCCGTCCTATATAGTGTGAGCATATTTTACTTTCTTCCCAACCGGGCAGACATACGGTGAACTTCATGGACTTGGCACGGGCGGCACGCAGCTTTCCGGACACAACAACCTCACAACCCTTGGCTCCCGACTCCATGATGAATCGCAAAACTCCGTAGCACGCTCTTCGCACAGCAAGACCGTTAAGGAGCTTGTAGCGGAGGGACTCGCACTGGGCAACAGCGCAAAGACCACGGTTCTGGACCTTGGCGGCGTACAGGGTGACCGAGTTCTCGGGGAACTTAAATCGCTTCTGGACGAGCGAGGTGAGCTCACGGATGCGGCGTCCCTGGTCACCGAGAACCTCCTGGGTGTGTGTGGCAGAGATGACTGGGAACTACATGTTAGCTAACGTCCCTCTGCAGCCTCGACAGGCATCGCTTTCCGATGCCTCTCCGTTGTGTGGGTGTATGGCGTACTGATGGCGGTGACGGTGGGCGTAACGCGGACCTCAACACCAGAGTATCCCTCCTCAGCCAACTCACGAGTGAAGAACTCGTTCAACTCGGCGTAGAAAACACCGTCGGCAACGAACTTGCGACGCTTGGACATGGTGGTAGATTGAGCAGCACTACACGCGCAACCTTCCGTCAGCCCACTCTGCACCCACCAAACCCTCTCCGCACCGTATCCACCACTCCGCGCCCGCCATCCACCATTCTCTCCAGCTTGGCATTCGCCCACAACCGCAACCTCATTTTCGCAGCTGACAAGTTCGTGAAGAGGGGGAAGCTTACGCCATGGTTGTGGATTTGTTGATATCGGAGACCGGGGTTGTCGGGCTGTATGAGGGCAGTGGTCGTCGTTCGTTAGGTCGTGGTCTCGTTGCGTTTCAACTGAATTTCGGTGGGGTTGCAAATGTTCGTGTGGGAATCGCGGACGGTGGGCTCGCTTGGGGTAAAGCCCTAACTCGGCGCTAACAGCAGCGTCACAACAACTTTTCATGTGATAGGATCTGTACTCGGGTAAGTACCAAGTATGTACTAACTAGTACTTGCTACTGTGTAACTGTACATATCTAGAGTGAGGGGTTTCTCCTGATTGGATTTGGATGTGACTACTCAAAACGGGGTCATGTGCCAATTCTTCGCTGTGGGATGTTTAACCCTCATCCATCACTCGCTCATGGTGATTAACGTCAGGATAAATACGAGTCAACTTGAGAGGATGCTTCCTGTAGGACCCGAAAGAGCTGCTCGATATGCCAGCCCAGCCTACGACTCATCCTCTAACAGTTGACCCGGAATAGATAGTGCTTTTTTACCTTTATATCGGAACTAGACACACAAAAGCATGGAGGCGATGGCATCAGGTTATGGATTTACAAGCCTTACGTATAGGAGGATACCACACGATCAATCGGGTGCGGTTCAACAACATCTCTAGTCTACATATCTGTAGAATTGTCGGCCTATCTTAATCCTCGTTCTGCTTCATCACCTGGTGTCCTCGAGCTTGCCAACCCCTCGTCAGAGCTACGAATCGACATAACCTTAAATCGCATCGGACAAAATCCGTTCTCCTTCGTATCCAGCATGACCACTCCCGGCACCATCGAGCCCAACAGTTCTCAGAGTCCCCAACGAGCTCTTCCCCCAGATCAACGAGCCCATATAAGCTGCTCAGTAGCCGCTCGTTTTATAAGCCCATGAACAGCGACCTCTACAAATTCAAAATAGAGAATCCGCTCTATTGAGATGCTACCGACAACCTTATGCCTGGGGACATACCATGACCGACAAGCGATTATCAGCTTTTGCGCGCTTCCCGGACGCGGGTCGAGATGTCAATGTGGCAATTAATTCTCCAAACCTTTCTTAGTTCCAAAACAGAGGCGAGAACTACTTGGACCGGCAGAGAAAACGGCTTATTTTGAGGCTCCCGGATTTCTCCTCCAGTGAAAGATGTCGGTGCTGTGGGCTGAAACGATGCAACTGCACTCCAGTATATCCGACAAGGTGCGTCGAGTCTCAGGAAGTTTGGCATTGGCGTCGGTGTCTCTGGTTTCTTCAATTTTGCGGCATACTGGCGATTTTGGGAGGGACACGCGCCTTCTGGCTCCTGGTGGAGGATGGGGCTGCGCCGAATGACGAGACGGTTGGTTTGGGGATCTGACACTGGGCACTCGGCCCCTGAAAGATTCCGGCTCCTATCTGAAGTTCTGCTGCAGCCCGGGGGATACAAGAGTCGACCCGGATTGCTGCCAACGGTGCTTGCTGTTGGTCCTTCCATTGTGGAAAGTTCTTGAAGAGGTGCCCGCTGGGTCAAGTCTTTTTCTAACATCACCAGCACCTAGAAGAGGGGCGGTTCGCTGCTCATCGCAGGTAGTGCTAGTGCTCGCCACGACCCAGTCCAGTCTTCAGGATGAAGAAACAATGAGTTGGTGAGCCTCAAGGGATTGCAGCGAAATTACGGCAGATTACAGGTCTGTCTCGCCGCCCCGCTTCGACCGGCCCCCGCCGCCCCCTAGGTCTAGACAGCACTATGATCAAATGTCCTACATACGTTTCAGTCACACAAGATCACCCGTTTCGGACCGCGGTGTGTCTGTCCAGTCCCACCTTCCCAAACGACTATCAGTTCTAGTTCTTGCCAAAGACCGAGCGGACCGTCTCGAGCACTGGTCGGGGCATGGCCGGCCTTAGCTGGTGGAATCGCGAGGTGGGCGTCTTCCGGCCTTTGGCCCTGTTGACGTCCCATTGCCGGACATTGATCCACTATGTACTTCTCTGAGATCTCGCGCTCCAGATGGGTCAGTGGCTATGGGGAGGGCACATATCTCTCGCAGTCAGAAACGCCCCGAATAGTGCAAATACTCTGCCCTTTGAGTTTCAGATTCGTCTGCTACCATTAACCCCCATTCATCAAATCGTCTCGTTCCCAGCCACCCCATCGGGAGCTGGATATCGCCGAATCTCAGTGGCCATGTCCGGTCTGGTTCTCCGCAGTGTTTCGGTGCGCTCTTTACCTTGAATGGGTTATGTCTGGCCAGGGCCTAGGTCGTCTGAGGCTATAACGATGATGAATCCTTGATTACATACGACCTTGTCAGGGCATGGCGATATTATGTGCAGTCCAATTTTGTTCACCGTCCGCCCTAACCTCGGTTAGTCCGCAGGCGGATCGCGGTAGCTCTCCCTTACCCGCGTGACCTGTCCCAGTTAATAGACATAGGTGAGGACACAGGAAAGACAATTTTTATTGATTGATTGATTGATTAATCGCATGCGACCTAGCTAGACCATGGCGATGAACAGACTAACCGGGCCCCGACGATCGGTCTGCAGGCGGTCCGTTATGGTTCCCCTTTGCCCTCCGCCCGGGCTTGTCCCAGGAGCGGTAGAACACACCGGGGGAATTGCGGGGGGGGGAGGGGGGGGATTGGCGGAGGGAAGGCGGACGGAAGCGTCTCTCGAGCTCCCTGCTCTTCCGCAGAATCCATGAAGGAGGGCGCGAGAAGGAACAGCAGCTGTTCTTCACCCTCCGCACCCACCACCTCAGCCTCTTCCCCTCCTGCCTCTCCCGGAGTTCGTCCTCCGACGCCTCACTCTGTGTGTCTTCCTAGCCAGGATTAGGGAAAGAGAAAGGAATTTACACTCTTTGAAAGGCCCGAGAAGCCATAAAATACGAGGCAGTCTTACTTATTCAAGGGCACCAACTCAATGAGAGCAGATAATCCAAAAATCATCCGGCCCTTTTTTATAACCATGTCTTAACTAGGGCAGGTGTAGGTTGCTGAGGACAAATACAGAGTCCTAGACTTCCTTGACAGCCTATTTCCGGGAGGTTTCTATTCTACTCCATGAGAATGATGAGTTTATATGGTAGGCATCCCAGGTCTGAGTCTAGAGACAGATCCTCACGCCTGAGTGTTAAGGACCTCACTGATCTGGATGTATTCCCCCAGAGCTGGACAAGCAGCTTCTCTTGGCTCCAGCAAGCATAGGAGGCGCTTACTAGAAAGTGGTGGGTATTTACAGTTGGCAAGACTCCTCCCCAGACCAGCATTCCCACTCCTAGCCCCAGGCACAAGAGGCCACTAAGAAAAGCCTCCCTTTGTTGCATGCCCATGCAGAGCGAGTTTTACGACTTCTCGGGCCCCGAGGGGGGACAAAATCGCTATGTCGGACAGCCATTGGGTCGAGCTGCGAGTGATAAATTGCGATTAATTGCATAAGTAAGGTCTCAATAGCAAGTGCAACCTATTAGTGAGAAGCGTTCCAGTGTTTCTTTCCATTAGAGTACTTAATTACGTACGCACGTACGCCTCTCTACGACCAGTTTGAGTTTCTGGGTTCAAGCAGCGGCCACTCTGCAGTTAAATTTTCCTTCCGGATATGATCTGCTCTTACAAATTAAGTTCCTGCTCCACAGAGTCAATTGTAGATATTACTTTGGGTTTCCAATGACTTGGGTCTTGTGGTTTCCGATTTCAAAACGGCGTAGCTTCGCTCTATGGCCGTTGTTATTGAAGCTGGAACCGGCCCGTCAGTGCAAACTACATACTTAGTTAGCTAGTATCTAGAGCGGAGACATGATTACGTAAGCACGTGCGGCTGCGTAGGATAGCGGGGGAGCTCTATCACCTGCTAATAACAACGGTCAGATTGACACTATCGACACTTCACCTGCTGTCGCCGCTATTCTCGGTCAACTATCTCCTACAGCTTCGCCTTCTCGGAATCGCACTCTCTTCAACGGACGGCCGGGCCGAAACCACTTAGAGGGGTTTCGCCTGCTCCAGGTGAGGCGGACAATTTGTCATGGAGCATATCAAAGTCGCGAAAGTAAATCTGCCGACTCGCCGCTAAAACGATAGGACTGACATCGTGTCTGAAGGTAGACAACGTCGCTATCCTGCATCACGGATCCGAGCAGCGGGGAACCTTACACTTGACCGCCCATCATCTTATCTTCAGACGTTTCTCTTCCGAGGCCGAGCAAGAAGAGCAATCGACGTCGTCCGCCCCTCAACCCCCGACCGAGATATGGATCGCCTATCCCATCATTGCTACGGCATTTAAGTATCCGTCGTGCGCATCGGCGCCTGCCAATGTTAGGCTACGGAACAGAGATTTCTCGTTCCTGCAGTTCCGCTTTGAGACAGATCGCGACTGTCGAGATGTATTTGATTCGATCAAGGCTTTAACAGTAGTGAGAGGTGGACTTGAGAAGCTTTACGCTTTCTACTACCAGCCGAAGTCGAGCGAGAGGAGGTGCAACGGATGGACGCTTTACAACCCCGTAAAAGAGTTTGAGCGCATGGGAGTCGGAACAGATAGAAGTAAAGGATGGAGGGTCACTAACATCAACAATGATTACTCGGTGCGGTTCACCGATGCGTTATGGTCCCCGTGTGTACGCTGATGGTCGGGTGTAGTTTTCTCCCACATATCCTGCGACACTGGCAGTTCCAGCAACAATAAGCGATACGACATTGACCCATGCCAAATCTTATCGTTCTCGAGCTCGAATCCCCGCTTTAACGTCTGTTTCCGATCCAGATTGCCAACGTGCCTGCCAACTGACCCAGCCATGTGATACAGCTACTTGCATCCCCTCAATAATTGTACAATCACACGATGCGCGCAACCGCTCACAGGCGTGCGGGGTAATCGCAGCATACAGGATGAAAAGCTGGTGGCAGCGATATTTGCCTCTTCGCAGCCGCCAGGGTCTTTTCAAACTCCCGCGTATCTACAGAACGCGACCCCATCGCCATCTGGGTCATCCTCGGATCTACTAGCTTTGGAAGCTGCGGCGACGCCAACGTCAGATCCAGATTCGCCGGTTGGACGGGTGTACGGCGCGCAGCAACGCAATGTCATTGTCGATGCTCGCCCAACAGTCAATGCGTACGCGATGCAAGTAATAGGCATGGGGAGTGAAGATATGGACAACTATCGACACTGCTCCTCGCCGCCATGTACGAAGATATACCTTGGTATCGATAACATCCACGTCATGCGTGACTCCCTGAACAAAGTGATAGAAGCGATCAAGGACTCGGATATCACTCCACTTCCTCCGAACCGAGAGCTTCTGGCCAAGTCTGGATGGTTGAAGCATATCGGTCTCTTGATGGATGGCACCAGTACGATAGTCAGACAGATCGCCGTGGAGCACGCCCACGTTCTGGTACATTGCTCGGACGGTTGGGACCGTACCAGTCAACTCTCCTCGCTCGCTCAGATCTGTTTGGACCCATACTTCAGAACTGTCGACGGTTTTATCACCCTCGTAGAAAAGGACTGGGTGTCGTTTGGTCATCGCTTCCGCGAGCGTTCGGGCTATCTTGGTCATGAGAAGTGGTTCGTCGAGAAGAACAGTTACGGACAATCGGCAGCAGCTCCGGAAGAGGGTATCGTCGGTGATGACGAGGACGAGCCGGTGCCGTCAGCACCATCGGCCCCCGGTAGAGCTGCCGCAGCGTTCGGCGAAGCGATGTTCGGCCAGGCGAAGAACTTCTTCAGCACCGTTTCGAGTGCCAATAACGGACGCGCAGCTTCTCCGGGTCCGGACGCGGATCTGGATGATTACGACCGCCGTACCAAGATTGCTCGTGTAGCCGAAGCCCCGATGTTGACGAAACCGAAAGAAGTGTCTCCGATGTTCCAGCAGTTCCTCGACGGCACGTATCAACTCATGGCTCAGTATCCTACCCGCTTCGAGTACAACGAACGATTCCTCCGCAGGTTGTTGTTCCACCTATATTCGTGTCAGTACGGTACGTTCCTGCATAACAATGACAAAGAGAGGTTGGATGCAAGGGTGAAGGAACGCACGCGCAGCGTGTGGGACTATTTCCTAGCAAGGAAGAAGATGTGGCTCAACGACCAGTACAATCCTGCCTTTGACGGACAAGAGCACGAGCGCGAGGTGGAGGGAGGCCGGGTGCTCTTCCCCAGGGCTGGACCTGGTGCCATCAAGTGGTGGGCTCAATGCTGGGGGCGCGAAGACCACGAGATGAACGGGGCGTCTAACATCGCCAGTGTTACTGTGGCTGATGCAACTCCGTCCAGTAGCTCGCCCGGTGCTGTTCCCGCACTTTCAGGAGTCAGCGGTATGGTTGACAGCGTCAAGGGGCTGACGCTGGGCGTGGGCGCGAAAACCCCAGCACGCAAGGCGAGTGGCGAAGATCTGGGGGTCGAGATGATGTGACGATACAACGGGGTACGAATGGCTGGCTGGGTCGGAAGGCGTTGGGGGAGGGGGGGGGGAGGGGGGGGAGGATTTCTGTTTGCAGGGTTTGCTTGCTTGCCTCTTGTCATGATTGCTCTACGATTGATATTCAGGAGAAGTGGTTCAATATGCATGCAGAAAGAGAGAGCGGGTATTCAGGAGATATTCAGGAGTTCTAGCTTTTTGTTTGGCTCGTCAAGGTGGGGTTTTACTCCGTCTTTACATGATTCGATCAATGCATTCGCATCAGTTTCTCTGGGCCGGGTCGTTGACCCACTGCTATGATTTCCATGGACGGATTGCAATGTCCCCCCCCCTCCCCCTTAGTTCTCGGTTCTCCGGTCATTGAATATGAAGGCTGGGATCGGTAACTTCATACCAAAGGCCCGTCCGACGTTGCTGGGATGGGTATTTACCCGTTACAATATACAAGAGGAGTGCGTCGATTCGCCTCCCAGTTGCTGCAGGTCCGGCCAGCATCACTGGCTGCTGCGACGCACACACGAGCAACACCAGTGTTGTCGTTTGTCTGTGGTTTTTTTTTTTTCTTCTTTCGTTTTTTTTTTAGTCCCACCACGCACATTATCTTGTAGATGGTTCGCCATCAGTCGATGGGATCGCACGATTCGCATCGAAAGGATTTCCCAACCACGCAGAGATTGCCGCGCGTTGCCTGCCCCGACATCGTGTGGCGATATACTCTATATATGTATCTATGAAAGCAGTGCATAGCCCGTGGCGGGATGGGCGGGTCAGCACTGTGTTGTCGCGTCACCTGCCTGGATACCCGTCTATCTACATACATGCAACAAACATGGCAACCGCGTTTCTATTTCCGCCCTGCCCGGCCCAATAATCAAAACTTGGTGGGCACAGCTTCGCCACTCCGATGCCGTCGTCGGCGGGCTGTCGTTCGTCAACACTCCGTGAAAAAGCAGCAGCGATGCGGCAACACCCGTGAAAAGAAAAGAAAAGAAAAGAAAAGAAGAAGAAGAAAAAAAAGCGGCGATGCGGCAACGCACGGAAAAGGGGTGGCAATGCCGATGGATGGCGACGATGACGGATAGATAATCCTTTCGTTCCTTTTCGTTCCGTGCATGATTGATAGGAATAATACGCAGGAAGGTCCATCCTCCCTCCATCCTCCATCCTCCATCCTCCATCCTCCATCCCATCTCTTGCATCTTGCATCCCACTCAGGCGTGCATCCCATTGCGCGTTTTGATTGGGGAGGCAAATGGGGCTGTGCTTGTGGCGAAGGCCGGAACGGGACGGCGACGTTGGGATAGAGTTTCTGGGGCGCGGTGCCCTACTCCACTCTGCCACTTCACATACATATGACTTCTTCTCTCGCTTTGGGGGTGTTGCGCTGGAGAGGATGGACAGGATGGACGGGATGGACGGGATGGACGGGATGGACGGGATGGACGGGTTGGAACGGGATGAACGGGTGTGTACGATGAATCATGTGCTTTCGTCCCAATGATCCAGTGTTTAGAGCAGATGGATGAAGGCGATCGTCCGTCCAACCGTCAAGTTCAAGGTGACAGCCCTATCCTGGATGCACATGTTGGCACTGTAAGACGCGTGCATACCTACGCATTCGCCACTGGCCTGGGCTGGAAATGGGGGGTTCCTTCCCTCGCGCAAGCAACAGCGGCAGCAACAGGTGCATCTCCGAGACAACTATGCCACCCCATTGCCTGCTTCTATAGAGCACCTGCTTGCGTGGATGGAACATCTATGTAAATATCCATGGAACCACTTTACTGGAAGAGCCCGCAAGGCGGCGGATGAGTGCGGTACCCACGCGGCTCCGGGATGTTTTACCATGCGGGGCGAGATTCCCCTCCTCGGGGAGCGCTCTAAACACTCTCCAGAGGCACATATGCACCATAGATACTCTGTTATACAGTACATATCGTCTCTGGCAGCTACAGAAGTATGTGCATATCTAGAGTACCTAGAGTATGTACACTTACATACAGACATACATACATAGATACCGGAGATTTTGCTCCCTTCCTGCAGACATACATACCATGTAGGGGATATGTAATCGAAGGGATGATGCAGCGAAGAAGGCGGGCAGGTGCGGTGCGGGATAGAAGAAGAAGAAGAAGAAAAGAAAAAAAAAGGAAGGAAGCTCGGACCGAATACCGAGACACCTTCGTGAGGCAGCAGGCATGGTGAGTAGATGTCCGAACAGAGCACCTAGACCGACAATTGGAAGATGGGGGGGTTTCCTTCTTTTTTTTTTTTTTTTTTTTTAGGCAAGTATTTGTGAAAGGCAGTTGGAGTTGGGGGGTGGCCGATGACCTCGGCTGATAGATATCTAGTTATGGTTGTGCCCGCGAGCGAGTGCCTTGTACTACGGCCGCTAGATCATACTGGAGCAGAACGCTATGTATGTTAGCGAGAGTGCTGGCAGGAAATCTGATTGGCGAACGGATGTCCCGAGAAGGCCCAGGGCGAAGACGGATGGAGGATAAGTACATCTTGCGAATGGATGCTTGCGGGCTTTTTGTTTTGCTTTCTTTTCTTTTCCTTTTTCCTTTTTCTTCTTTTTCTTTCTTTTGCTTATGTACATTTTCCCGCCACAATTTCATGGGCCCGAGTATGTATGTACATAGCTCGCTCCCGTGCACAGCATATGTATCATATTGTCATATTGCGAGGGGAGCCGCCAACAAAGTGTTCCATGTATCATAACCCTCCGGATGGATAGAGCACATACATAACCTAGATATGTGACATAAGTTCTGCGCAGTACAGATGCGTCCGCGCAGACCGAGATACATACACATGCGCGGCAGCGTGGCTTCGGGCTTTCTTCTCGAACCGCAGAAGGGCTTCTCGCACCGCTGTGCTGGACATAGATATGATAGTACATATGACTCCGCGGCCAGAAGGACCCGTCCCATCGCGTCGACGCGGACGCGACCTGGGGCAAGGATGTCAGGATGTCCCTTCCCTCCCTCCCACCACACACGTCACACGTGGTGCGGTACCGTTATTAATTTGCTTTTGGCGCGGAGGCCATCAAGTCCATCCGAAGCGTCCGTCCGTCCGCGTGTATGTATGTATGTATCCTTCTCCGGAATTCGAGCAGAAATGGCACACCTGTGCGGATCGAGCATGTATGCAGATGGCTCGACACTCAGCCCGGCTGTCACCACTGCTGAGTAACCGTGCACTCTGGTTGTGTGCAGAATACATACATACGGAAGGCGTGCTTGCATGCAAAACACACACTGTGCGGAGCAGTGAGACACCGCATGTCCACAATCCCATTGTGCGCAAGATCCCTGCATATTCTACATACATAGACTATCTATACATACATACACGGCCGATGCGATGTGTGTGCTTGCGCCCGTAGCTACATAGCCTGG
>Ga0307508_10000066_pt1 | contig 120610 bp, 163 predicted proteins | sample 9_EM_MG_FD_203089 | JGI IMG/M metagenome (GOLD analysis project Ga0307508, IMG submission 203089) | Populus trichocarpa ectomycorrhiza microbial communities from riparian zone in the Pacific Northwest, United States - 9_EM | ecosystem: Host-associated > Plants > Roots > Unclassified | place... | reverse complement strand
CAAACGGCTGATCTCCCCCCCCCCCCTTTCTCCACGAAAGGCCGTTGTGCTCTGGACGTGCATCGCCATGCCGAACCTGCTCGATGATTTCCGCCTGCGCATGCCGCGATTTCATTTAATTTCCATATATTGCAGGTGTCAAAAACGCGGCAACTCGCGGGGGTTGTTGCATCCATGTCCGCATTCGATATGTACGACGAATAGGAGGTGGGTTAAGTGTACTGCGTCGCTGGGGATGCGAAGTCCGGCTGGAGATCTTGGGGGCGGGGGCGAGTGGGGCGCGGAAATCGAACCGGACAAGCAGCAGTGTCCGTCCGCCCCGTCGACGCTGAATGCGGCCGCGGTCTCGAGCACAGCCGCGCAAGGCGGGACGACAGCAACCCGTCCCGTCGGCCGACAGCCAGCGGCGGCGAAAGACGAGCACGTTTTCGCAGCGTGTTTGCGGGCAATCCGCACAGGAAGCCTGCTGCGGCAAGTTTGCCGTTCTGCCAGCTGGTTGGCGTGAAGACATGCAGGGACGCTTGCGCTTGCGGCTTTTGTACGGCGGTGCCCCCACCAAATCGAAATTGCAAACAACAAATCCGCGGGCAATATGTACGGCGTGCAGCCCACGTGGGGAGAGAGTGGGAGAGACAAAGATTCCCGGGCGAAATCTGTCGCAACACGCACCCACATTCACGCAATGCCCGGCGACCCCACATACGCCCGTGCCGCATCATCGCATCGCCATTTCATGCGCCAGCCAGACCGGAAGGCCGTGCTGTCCGTGTCCTCCGAGGCTATCTCTGCGTGCGTTTCAACAGCAGCTATCCCGTCCCACGTCCGGGAATATGTGACTTCTTCCGCACTCTATTCCGCTCGACCGAAGCGGACGGACTTCCCGGGAACAAGGGAGAGAAATAAAGAAGAAAACAACAACCCCAGCCTCCCATATTTCAGCGGATGCAGATTCCGCCGTGTGCTCCACAGCGCGACGCCCACGTTCCGGAACACGCGAATCACGCTTCGCCATGCTCGGCCTGCGTCCGCGCGTTCCTTGCCGCCTCCCGCGCTCGTTGCTTTCGCCCTCCGGAATGCAGATAGTCCTGCGTACTGTCGACGGCTCGCCCGGACGCCCGTCCCGCCCGTCCTCTGCCCAGGTGCCTGGTGTGTCATGCAGGCGCCCGGCCGGAGCAGACCAGACGAACGAACCCGCCGCAGGTGCTCGACCGGACGCGGCGAGCCCCGTTAATCTGGCGGGGCGCGTGCACGGATAGATTCGTGCGCGTCAATGGGGGCGGAGAGCGGGCTTGCCGGACACCAGGCTGCGGCTACCCGCGCGAGGAACCGGCAGGTAACGGACCGATATTGCGGACCTGCGAGATCTGCCGGCCGTACGACGGCTTCCGCGCTCGCCCGGGCGCTGGAGGCTGGGAGCGCGGATGGCTGGGAGCGCGGATGGCTGGGAGCGCGGATGGCTGGCTGGCGAGCACGGCCTGCGCCCCCCGGAAACTCGACGCGCCCGGCAGGACTGGACGGGGCGCGTGCCGGAATTCTCTCCTCCCCACGGAAGGGGATGGCTCTGCTCCGCGCGACCCCGAGCTCTGCATGCTCCCGCCCGTGTATCCGTGTGTACAGTGTGGAGTCTTCACAGCCTCCCGCGTTCCCAGAGCGGATTGCGCCCCTGCGATCTCATCTCCTGCGCGCTCCGGATCCGCTCGATCGGCGCTGGGCGCTTCTGTGTACGTACAACGGTTCGTGATGGCGCCAGCACCGGACTCGTTGGGGGAAGCTGTCCGGCGCACTCCTGTGCTCGATCTGGCAGTATTGTCGCGAACTGCAATATCCTGTCTCACCCGTCCATACCGTGCGGGGCCGGTGCGAGCGCTGAGCGCGTCATCTCGTCTGCATCGCAACACTCCGAGTGACGGTCAGTGATAGCACCAGCACAAAAGAGCGGCACATACATCCCCGTGGCAGAGTACCCGCTAGCCGCACCGCCCACCGTCGAGGGCCCGAGAAGCTATAAAACCCACTCTGCAAGCGGTTGTACTGATGGGTGAAGAGCCTAAGAAAAGATTGGGCCCCGAGGATACAAGAGGAAAAGACTGGCGGCGGGTCGTTAGCTAGACCTGTCTAGATGAAAGTCCACCAGGCAGGTTACTGAGAAAGACACCGGGTTTCTAGTAGTTCACTCTCTACCTAACACCTTGCACCCTCTAACTGCCAAAGAAATTCTAAAGACGAGCTTTCTCCTACCGAAAGCTTGATTCCCGAGGAAACTTGTCGACAATTGAATTCGTTAGAAGTGCAGGCGTGGAGATCTGCCTTCAAACTCTACTCGCCGATGAGACTGTTAAAACCTTTCATAGGATGATCACTTGGACAAAAAACACAGCGTCTTTGGTTAGATGTCGAAAAATAAAAATAAAAACTTTCCTTAGACTTTGTATTGGCATACCGATCTGACAAACTGTTGGTTTTTTTTGTTTTTGTTTAATCATACTCGCATTTCGACCTATCTAGATCATGGCGGCGTACATTTATCCTGTTTTTCCTGTCCGCTGTCCGCGCAGTGGCGGCATGTTGCAAGCTCCCCTTTGCCCTCCGCCCAGGCCTGTCCCAAGAAGATGTGAGGCGCACCAAGGAAATAACAAAAGAAAAACAAAGGGAAGAACAAAGGAAACCGTCCCCCCGGGGTTCTACTCCTCGCCTCCGGATGCCATGAAGGGGGGCGTGGGTAGAAACAGCGGTGGCTCCCCCCCCCCCATCACCCAAATCCCCCGCGGCTCCCAGCTCCGCCGCCTCTGCCACCCGCTCCCGGCGCTCCCGGCGCTCCCGGAGCTCCCACTCAGAGACCTCACTTCCGGCGACGCCTTCTTCTTCCAGCGGCGGCACCAGCCTTCCCACATCCGTAGTGGATAGGAAGTCCAGTACTGCCTGTCCACATCTCTCATCGGCCAGCAGGTCCCGGACGTCCACCTGCTCTTCCACCCCTTCGTCTCCTTCAGTACCTCCGCCCACAGGATCTTCTGCTGCATCTTCCATTCCGGGCACACCTTGAAGAGGTGGTCTCTCGTTTGCGAGGGGCATTGACACCACCAGCACTGGGCGGTGGGGCGAGCCCTGTCTTCAGCTGGTAGTACCTCGAGGCGAGCCTCTTGGTGCTACCGGCCACCGCGCCATCGGGCTTCTGGCTCTTCGGCATGCAGTGCTCCGTCTTGGAGGTACGACCCCCGGCCCATCGCTGTGCTTCCGTCCACTTCTTCTCCGAGATTTCCCGCTTGCAGTTGGCGAGAGATCGTGGGAGAGGCCCGTGGGTGCCTGGCTGCCCTGCCGCAATCTTGGCCCACTCGTCGGCCTTCTCTGACAAACTGTTGGGAGGTTGTTTGCGAAAGTCTGTGTTCTCGTGTTTCACGATTCTGAAGGCTTCATCGTAACTCGTCACTTGTTGGCAGAGCAGAGTGTTATGGCTTCTCAGGCCCAGTCGATTCGGCAGTGTCTTTGCATTCTGCTTCTCTCAATCTAGAGACTTGTCTCTGGCTCTCCATGGTCAATTTGATTAGGTCGCATGAGAGTAATGAATATAAAACAAAAGCCGCCCGCCGTCGAACCCCCCCTTTGCAACTCGGAAGAGCAGGGTGCCAAAGGTCGGGGGGATTCGGTTTACCTGATACGCCAGACATGGCGCCACCCCCCGGAGCGCTGCTTGTAGAGACGTCGGGCACTACGCATCTAAATGTCGAAAAGGCACACTTGGTGGTAGCCGAATGGAAGCAGGTAGTAAAGGGTCATTTGCGCAAGTTACTGGTATCATGCGATGGTAGAATAATTGGTGTTTGCAGCGGTCGAGCGGGACGCGGCGGTACAAAGCCCGCCGGCTGAAAGATGGGAGACCCGTCCCAGAGACTTGCGCCCCGAGGGGGGCAGACCACCCAGCCGCCGAAAATGGGTGGGGCCGTAAAGGCGAACCCTGCCCGGCGGGCCAGGGCTGGATCGGGGTTCGGCCCCAGCGCTTCCGCGACCGACCATCCGTCCGAGTTAACCACTCGGCCACGAAATGCGGGTTGCGGAAAGGCGGTTGTGTGTTTCTTGGCCCCGCAACAGTTGCGGTAGCGACAGCAGACCTCGGAAAAGATAGTTGCCTGTTCAGTTCGTCTGGGAGTAGTTCTCTCGACGGCCAGCAAGCTAGCTCAGCGCACCCCCTCCAGATCTCCCCGCCCCCCACTCTATATTCCTCAGCCGCCTTCCCGCCGTGGGAGGCGCTCGCAGTGACTCGGCACTACTATGTCGCAGCCTAGAGGGGCTGAGACCCACCATACTCTGAAAGTGCGACGAACCGCGAACCCGAAACGAAGCAAAGTCCCAGCGCGTGTCGAAGCGGACGGAACGTACGGGCAGTGGCGTTGAGCTGCCGCAGCTGCCGGACGTTCGGTTCTGGAGAAGGCGTCTAGCACGGTCGTCAGCATGCCGAGCGCATTACCGCAGCGGAAGCGCAGTGACGATGAGTGGAACTACCGCCCTGCAGGGTCGAGAAGCAGCGTGTGGACTGCGCCGGAGATTGACGGTTTGCAGCCTTCCGTTCCAATTGCGGTCAGGGAAAATGGCGGAATTCGATACCACGAGCGCCTAGGCCATTAGCATGCGGAATCGGCTCGATGGCTGCAACCTGGAGACGAGCAGCGGCGCCATCGCGTCCCGTATCCTCGTCGGACTACCAAAGACCAGCGAATGCGCGGACTGCCGTCAACAACGCTGGAAACGTCCACGGGCCGAGCAAATAATACGCTACCTGCGGGTGGCTGAGGCAATATGTACCATGGGGAAACATGGAGGCTGCTCTCTCCGTGAAGGGGGAACTCGGTATAACAACAGGAATGGAAATGGTGGATGCAGTCGAATCTCCAACAGCGGGTGCGGAGGAACAGGAAGACACGTGGGACAAACTCGCATATCCAACGCCCGAGAGCGCCGAACGCGGGAAGACGTTGTCACTAGTGGGGAACAGAATAAAGACGAGAAAGGTCTTCGGCTTGGTCGAGGAGGAGGGAAACGCATGGTGTATTTGGATGCAGCAAAGAGAGTGTACAACGTGTCCGAAAACCGAGTGATCCCACGCGCCACACGTCACACGCCACACGCCACACACCGTGAATGCCAAGGCTACATACTACTTAGCTCTAGCGCCGGTAGCCAACCATAAACATCGCCTTCCCTCCCTCTTTCTTCCAAGTGCACGGTCTCAGTGAGGCGAGCTTTTGTTTTTGCTGGTTGGAATCTACAACCTTTGACCGCTCCCGGCCTGCTTCGGCGGTCGCCGGGGTTTTTTTTATTTTTTTATTTTGGCATTGTGCTGGTCGATGTCGGTGGGAGAGAGCAGATGGTGCACTGCAGCTTTCGTCAATCGCGACATGCTAGCTGCCGACATCGTGGACTCGACGAATGAAACTCCGTACGTATCGCTCTCGAATGCCCTCCGGTCGGGAATCTGCGCTGCTTCAGCAACAGGAAATTGCACCGGCCACCTCTCAACAACGAGCGTCAATGCTGCGCTGCCGAAGACGCCATAAAGTCTGTTCTGAGAAGACTGCAAAGCATCACCTTGTTCGCCATTTTCGAAGGCCAGTGCGACTGCCGACAGAGTTGACCTCATCCGAGCACGCCACCGGCGGAGCAGATGTCGCTTCCAGCTGGAAAATAGCTACGGCCTCATGGAACCTACAGAAACCGTCATGGTACCGCTCTCGAATATAAGTGGCAGGGCACTCCCACTCAAATGAGGTCTCCCACCGGTCACCTGTCCTGCATAGGAACCGTACACAGTACATATCTACTCCGTACCTCCATATCCGACGAAAGACGTGCAGACGAACCATCGTGCACCTTCTCAACAGCGTCCTACATCCATCCGGTCTGACGTTCCACCCTAGTCTACCCTTCCATAAGGCCGCGCACGAGCGGGTTGCGGAGATCATCTTAGATAGCTCGCTGAACCCCTGTCCGGTTGCTTCCCCTATCACAAGACCTGCCAGCAGGCATTGCCGCTTCTAAACCTCTTCATCCAGCTCTGGGCACCCGACCCTGTCGAAGGGACCGCTTTCGCTTTCCGTCGGCTCGTCGGCATCACAAGCGTCCATCGCGCAACCCGCTCCACGACCACATCCAACACACCCACTCTTCCCTTCGCGCGGACGTCGGAAGCTCCACAACCATGTCGGAGGCCACGCCTGCTCCAGCTCCTCGCCAAAAGACCTCACGCATACGCTTCTCGCCGGCGATATCGTCGCGCGAGATATCGCCGGACCGCAGCTCCTACTTCCACGGCCACGACAACAGCTCCGGCTCCGGTTCCGGCTCAGAGTCGGACGATGCCAAAACCTCGCTCCTGCCGAAGCCCGTTACCTGGGCAGCGCGGCGGGGCAACTACGGAGACTGGTGGCGCGAGAACTGGGCGAACACGCGCTTGGTCGCTGCCTTGGTGGTGATGTCGCTGGTGTTTGGCACGATCGTCTGGGAGAACAGCGGAGGTGCACGTGAGTCTTTTTTCCGTTCGGGACTGGCGAAGCGATTCGGGCAGGAGATACAGGACGTCTTCGCGTTCGAGAACGATGTACTGCAGCATGTGGTCCTCACGGATGGAGGGCTTCGCCACGCGCTATGTGTGTCCTTCCTCTATGCTTGACTGCGGGCAAAGGGGGGGGGGGGATTTTCCGATATGATTTCTTTTCTCTGTCGCTCTTGAGATGCTGTGGCAGCTGACCGGTTTCCGACTGTTAGCCGAACCCGTGATCGACGACCCCGAACTCCTTGTCACGGCAAGGCACGGCGTAGTAAGCTCTGACGTGGATGTCTGCAGCCAGATTGGCGTCGATACGATGAAGAAGGGTGGAAACGCTGTGGATGCAGCTATCGGTAAAGCCCCGAACGCCCTGCAGCTCGTGTGTTTTTGCTAACGAACAACAGCGACAGCAGCGTGCATCGGAACCGTGAATATGTTTGCGAGTGGCGTTGGTGGGGGCGGCTTCATGGTTGTGCGGATGGCGGACGGGAGGTCAAGGAGCTTTAATTTCAGAGAAGCTGCACCGGCCAAGGCGTCGCGCGACATGTACCACGGTAATCCGCATGTCCTTCTGCCATCCTGTGTGTCGTGCTGACCCTGGTTGCGCAGACGATGCCTTGCTCGCTCAGGTGGGAGGCCTTGCCGTCGCAGTCCCCGGAGAAGTCCACGGTTTTGCCACGGCACACCAGATGTTTGGCGCGCTGCCGTGGAAAGACGTCTGGGAGCCCAGTATTAGCCTCAACGCCAAAGGGTTCCATGTTACGCCGACACTCCAGTCCATCATCCTCAAGGAAGAGCAATTCTTCTACGACAACAGGAAGGACTGGCCTTTCCTCTTCTCCGAGGACGGTTCGTTGGTAGTCACCGGTGATGTCGTCAAGCGTTCGGAGTATGCCGCCACCCTGTCCACGATCGCTGGAAACGGCACTGAAGATGTCTACCACGGCGTCCACGACTTTTACAACGGCACGATTGCTTCGCAGCTGTCACGTGCGATCCGGGCAGCGGACGGGATCGTCACGGAATCCGACTTCGCAAAGTACTACACCGTCGTCTCCGATACCGTCAACACGACCTTCATGGGCAGCGAGGTGTTCACATGTCCCCCTCCTTGCTCGGGCCCCGTCCTGCTGGAGGGCCTCAACATCGCCGAAGGCCTGCCCATGGGCGATCCCAAAGCTCCGGATGCTCACCACTACCTCATCGAGGTGATGAAATGGCTCTCCGCCGGGCGCACGGAGCTCGGTGATCCCTTTGACTCGATCGTCTCAGACAATTTGAATCGGATCGCGGAGCTCAACACCAAAGAGTACGCCGAGTCCGTCCGCGCCAACATCTCCGCTGAACGGACGTATCCCTGGCAGCACTACAACCCCGCCTACGAACCGAACGACCCCAAGGGCACCTCCCACCTCTCCGTTATCGACAAGGATGGCAACGCCGTCGCGCTGACCACCACCATCAACCTGTACTGGGGCGCAAAGCTCCACGATCTGACGACCGGAGTCGTGCTGAACTCGGAGATGGACGACTTCTCGATCCCGGGGCGCTCCAACGCGTACAACCTCGAGCCGAGCGTGTACAACTACATCCAGCCGTTCAAGCGTCCGCTGTCCTCCACTGCGCCGACGGTCATTGTCGACGCGAACGGCCAGGCCAAGATGGTGATCGGCGCGTCCGGCGGCAGTCGGATCGTCACTGGCGTGTTCGAGGCTATCATCAAGAAGATCGTGTGGGGATATAGCTTGCTCGACACCATCCGGTCGCCTAGACTTCACCACCAGCTCATCCCCGAGGTTGTCTCCTGCGAGGAAGCCGTCGAGGACCGCGTTCTCGCCGAGCTCGAGAGCAAAGGGCATGTTGTCAGCCGCAAGCGACGTGGAGAAGCTGCAGGCGGCAGTGTCATGCAGGGCGCCTGGCGGGATCCGGAGACGGGCACGTTCGAGGGTGTCGCCGATTGGTGGCGGAAGGGCGGCAAAGCGAAGGGGTACTGATTTCGACGGATATAGGCACATTGTTGGGAGGGATGGGGCTGTAATGCGTAGCTACGGTAGACCGACCCTAGACGTTGTGTAGCGGAGGAGATTGCGTTTTTTTACTTTTCTTTTGGACAGGTTTTGATGTTGCTATGAGTACATACTACGAGGGCAATGGCGCCGACATTTGAGGATATCAATATAAGTAGATCTCTTATGATACACGCTGTTTTGTACGCGCCATGTGGATCGTAGACAGTGCCATGCAAACCCGCATCCGTCAAACCTCATCCATCGCGGAGTACACAACCCCCACGCTCGCTTGCTGCTACGCAGAGACCCGTTCATGCGTATCAACTTCCTCACAATCGACGAGTGGAGCATGTCACTACATTTCGCGGAGCGGAAATCAAGCCGACACACGCATTCAATCAGAGTGATGACTTGTGACGCTTCCCCCCACCCCCCAGGACGGAACCGGCGAAAGTCTTACCCACACCTGACAGCAGCAGCGCAAATGCTTCCCGCCGGTCGGTGTGTCACCGAGGCGTCGGCCCCCGCTTGACGCCCTCGTTCTGGGGCTCCGCCCAGTGGTGGGTGGCAGCATGTAGGTTCCATCGGAGCGTTAGGCAGCAGATAATAGACCGGCAGGGGGGAATGCTACCGCTCGGTGGCGCTTCTCTTTTTTTTTTGTGTTTATTCATTAGTTACTCGCATGCGACCTATCCAGACGGTGGCGCTTCTCAACGAAGGTCATATCTTACCGCGAGGCGTTGTCGACCCGAATCGCTCAGCATCGCACCGACAAGCCCGTAGCTTCGGTGCACAACTTACGGTCATGGCGACAGGTTGGGCATTTTCATATATTAGCAGCACTGACAACACCCGAATGATCTCCCATGACCGACTGGGCTACAAGTGCTGCACGGACCATCCAACACTCATCTTGTTAGGCTAAATGCGGGTATGATTAACCAAAAAAACAAATCCAACCCTCACCCCTGGCCCCATGAGAAAGAGTGCTCAGCTGCGGGGTCGGACCAGCGTTCATAGTTTCTCGGAGCCGTACTCGATACCATCCCTGTACGCTTCCAAGATGCGGTTGACCCTCCGGAAGTACGAAAGCACGAGTTCATCCGATACGACTTCGGGTCGCAGACACTTGGACACCATGTTCCGCAAAGTTTCGGTCGACGAGCAGCAATCGCGGTGGATGTGGTGCTTGGAGTGGCCCCAGATGAACGACAGTGGGTTGAGTTTGCTGGGTTTCTTCGGAAGGGAGATGCGCCGGTGGCCTTGCATCTCGACGATCTCGGCGAGGAGACTCCTGAGCCCGGCAGTCGGGCTGCTGAGAAAGAATCCCGCGAGCACAGTTGCCGCATCCGATAAGGCACTCGGGCCGAAGGCGGTCGGGCTTCTGGAGATCCGGACACTGCAAAGGAAATTCTGACGCCATAGCCCTCGTTCCTGCAGGATAACCTGGGCGCCTTTTGGCGTGCCGTTAGCGAATACCACCATTCGGTGGGCCGGCTTCCCTTCGGAGTCGAAGAAAGTCTGTTGCCCTCAGTGCTGGTTGGCTTCCGCCGCGATCGAGGTTCATGGGGTTGACACGTAGCGCACCCGGCGCGAAGCAGCCCGACACAGCTTCGCATCGCCAAATATCCGCAAACCTCGATAGGCAGGAAGCTCCAATTCAAACAACGGAATTGCCACCACTTCGACTTGCCTGGCTAGGCGGTACAAATTCCACCTGGTAGAGTGGTTATCGCATTCGTGGGCAACCCGCCGCGTTGTACGGATCCAAACGTAGACCCTCATTGATCCCCGCACTGGGACAGGCTATCTACCACAACGGACATGGCAGGCCGCTGATCTTTCGTCCTTCGCGAAATAAGCGTTTTCGTCCTGGGATACCAGTACAAGCGGCCGAGCGCCTGGCAGCAAAGCGGACAGGATCCGCGGTACGACGTCGTTAGATCGTTAATCGGGTGTCTAACAGAACCATGAGCGGCTCCGACGGCGTCGTGTGCGGGGGGAGTCGGTAGTCGGTAACGTCGGCACACTGCTCCGAACGTCTGTTGGCCGTGCCGCTTTCTGCTCCAACGGACGTTGAAAATCTTTTCCGCCTGTTTCCGAAGCAGATCGCACCGTATCCTTCCGGTTTGTTTTCTCCTTTGGATGCACAGGAGAAGTGGGAGATTTCAGTGGACACTTCAATAGAATGCTCACGCAGTGTGTATCATGACTCTACCCCAGTAATGTGCATTGCTGATGGTACGGCAGGAATCTCTGCCTTACGAGCCGAGGAGGCGGCCCCTGTGTGTGCGTTGCTATTGCGCTGTTCGCTATTTACCCTCGTTTTCTGAGACAGCATCACTTTATATCACTCGCAAAATACACTGTAGACGGGCAACGAACGACTGAATTGAGCCACACGCGAACGGAATGAGTAACAATGCTGAATGGTAGTTGCAGGTGACCGAGATACATTCCCAAGTACTTTCTTTCTAGCCAGTTATTTTCTATCCACCCCTCCCTCTTGGTCCACGCCGTATTCAATATCCCAGGAACTCGTTGACGGACCGCACGGGTTTTTCTTGCCGCCAGCGCAGCTCTTGCGAGGGCCGTAGGCACAGCAGCCACCACCGGGGTTGCACTCGAAAACCCAGCCGTTGACGGGCGAGTCGTAAACCGAGGTGTCCCCGACTTTAGTGATGGCGGCGCAGGCCCTGCAGTACTGACCTTGGGGCGTGCCCTTCTTGCACGCGCAGCCGTTGTACTTGCACACGCGCTTCAGAAGCATGACGCCTTCGACATCGCGCTCGAATTTGATGCCTGGGGCGGGCTCGAGGATGGCGATCGCCTCCGCCGCGGCGTCGGGGGAGGGGAGGGAGGCGACCAGAGAGAGGGCGCCGAGGAGGAGGAGGGAAGAGAAGAGCTTCATTGTCGATGTGTCGGAGTGGGATGCTTGGGATGTCAGAATGCGGCCGCGGGATGCATGGTGCTGCAGATTCACCTTTTTGGCTTTCTAGAGGTGGTTGTGGTTCGGGGTCGGTGTTGTAGTGGTGCTGAGGACTGAGGACTGAGGAGCGACGGCTGTCGATTGCTGGGAGGAAGTCTTGGGTGGAGGACGAACGGGGGTTTTATACCCGCCGGCCCATGGGTCGACGAGGAACTCCCGCTATCCACGGAGGGAGCGGTGGCAGTTGCAAACACCGCCAGCCAGGACGCCGCAATCTCGCATACGAAGTCGCAAGGACCAAGGACCAACGGCTGCCGCCATCCGAGCTGGGCACACCTATCATATTTTCGAAATCACCAAGCCTACGATCTATTTCCTGTTTGAGTATCGACTTTAGATTCATCGCCAGTACCGGAATCGGCATCCGTTCGTGATGTTCTGCCGCAGCGCGGGCCCAGATCCCCCTTATTTCCCATACCGGGGCAGAGAAGTGCCAGAGAGGGAGCAGCTGTGGTGTCAGCTGAGCACGAGGCGGAGCAGGAGCGGGTGGAGAGGAGAGAGAACTTTTGAGAGCACTCATTGGGGGACTATATCAGGTGGAGGAACAGTTGGTGGCAGCGGCAGAGGGCAGGGTGGAGAGGGAGGGAGGTCAAGAGGAAAGGGTACGGGCAGGCTGCCTTCCCGCAGACGGGAGCGGGTAAAGTGCGGAAGGGGGAGAGTAGGGGCGCCTTTTTCCGGTGCAGCGGGAGGCTGGCGGAGGCGAGGAGGGGTTGGGACTTGCGGGCGCGGCCAAGGAGAACGTTACAGGGGAGGGCGTGGTGGATGGATGCAGTCCCTACCGTTACGGAACAGGCCGCTCTCGGCAGACTGGCAGAGGAGGCCTTCGGCGGACCGGCGGCAGGGCCAGAGACACTGACGGTGGATCACTTGGCGGGAGAACCAGCGCAGGCGAGCACAGCAGAGGCCTTGAAAACCAGCGAGCGGGGAAGCCCCGGGACCACGGAATACTCGATGGAAGGGCTGGGTGAGGAGGACTGGGAGAAAATCTCGCTGTCCGGGCCGCGAGTGTGACAAACTACTCGATGGCATGGAGGGCGTGGAAGAAGGGGATTGGCAGGCGGCGACAGGGATTGGGGCCATCAGGAGCACCGGGACGCCAACAGGGACGGTGACGCCAACAAGGACGGTGACGCCCTCGATCAGATCAGCTCTTTCGGGGGGAGTGGGCGACGAACTATTCGATGGAGGGTGGCGAGCGGCGACAGGGGTGGGCCCCAGCGCCAACCATCAGCGACTACCCGGATAGCAACGAGGACAGCGGTGGCAGTTCTTCCGGTGTGAGGGAGAGGAGAGCACGACTGAGTATTCGCTGGAAGAAGTGACAGAGGGAGATTGGGGGGCCAGAATCAACCCCCCGAAACCAAAAATGCATCGCTAAAAATGCCAAGCTTTTTACCCGACACAGGCTCGACTTAGGCTTCACGGACGTCATGTCTGGTGGAGTTGGCGGATCGACGAGATAGCTCTGGTGGTGGCTGCCGCAATCGAACACGACGAGGGCTGCCTTCTGCTACTGTCACTGCAAACTCGTTTGATGAGAATCCTTGGGTTTCAACCCGGGCCTGGTAGTGACGGAACGTGGCCAATATTTCTTCCGCAGTCATTGTGATCATGAAATACACCTCATACCTTACCCCTCTTCTGCGGACGCCATGAAGGGGGCGTGGGGAGAAACGGCGGTTGCTTTCGCCCCCGTCACTAATCTTCTCAATTCTCCTCTTCCCTTTCCCTCCGCTTCCAGAGTTCCCACTCTGCAGCCTCACTCCGCGCCCGCGTCTTCCTCAGCCGGGGCTGGGACCAGCCTTCCCACATCCGTAGTGGAGCGGAAGGGCAGTGACGACTGGTTGCACCTCGTATCGCCGAGGACCTCCCGGATCGTGAACCTGCTTTCTCCCCTCCCAGTTTCCCTCTGAACCTCTGCCCACAGGATCTTCTGTTGGGCCTTCCACTCGGGGCACAACTCGAAGACATGCTCCCGCGTTTGCGTCCTGTACGGCCACCACCAGCTCTGAGCAGAGGCCCAGCTCCTCGTCCAGTTCAGGTACTGCCCAGTGAGGCATTGCCCAGTCTTCAGCTGGTAAATCCCAGAGGCGAGCCTCTTGGAGCTACCCGCTACCGTTCTGTCTGGCTGCTGCTCGGCCCCCAATCTGAGAGACTTGGCCTCCCGCCTATCGCCTAGCCTTATCCCACTTCTCCTCCGAGGCTTCCGTTTTACGAGGGGGGGAGAGGCCACCATTCGCTGGTCGCCCCTAGGCCGCGGGAACGGAAGGAGGGAAAGGAAACAGAGGGGAAGAGGAAGGCTCTCCCCTCCGGCATGCACCGGAGCAGGACGAGATGTCGCACTGACCTAAGGAAAGGCGAAGAGAAGAGGGAGAAAAACAGAGGGAAGTAGGAGGAAAGAGAGATTGTACTGTCTTGTCTTCACCTATCGACGACCGCGAAACATGAAAAGGAACCAGAACGACAGAGATAAGGGGAGAGAAGGCGAAGGACGGACGCTAGCCCGGTCGGCACCACGCCAGTCACTCCACCTTTCCGTACAAAAAAACGAGTGCTTCCGAGTGCCCCACAACACCCGCCTGAGGCGCGCGGGGGATCTGGGGAGCTGCATCGCCCGCACCACCGCCCGGTCCGAGTATCCTAGGCATTCCACCCCCCTCCCCCCCGGGGCGTCTGGCTCCTCTGTCGCGAGCTTGGCCCACTTGCCGGCCTTTCCATTCCCCGGGACGCCCTTTTGATTTAACCATACTCGCATTCAGGCCCCGGGACACCCTTGTACACCGGACACCAATGAATCTCGATGGTGATGTCCAGTCTGGCGCTCCGCAGCGCCGCGATGAGCTTTCTTGCCTGGAGTGCGTACATCTGGGCCCTGGCCACGGTTAGGTACCTCCGAGGCCATGGACTTGATGGCGGCATGGGCGTCAGTGAATATGGCTACCCTCTCTAGGGTCGTCTGTCTTCTTGTAGCACTTTCTAGCTCTCTGGTGAGTGTGGCGCGCTCCGCATCGCAGGCCTCTTGGTTGTATCCCATGTGGGTTTTGTTACCCACCCAGGACTGCCCACTCTGTCATACCACTGAGTGCCCGGCGGCTCCAGAGTCCACTGTCGAGTCGCGATCCGTCCGTGTACATGGTCAGCCCAGGCTGGCGCTTTTCCTCCACCGCCTTGGCTTCGGCCTCCTCTTATTGCACCAGCTCCGCGTCGAGGGGTTCTGGTTCCTCCAACAGGACTGCGCTCTCCATCCTACCCGAGTATCTGCGGGCGTTCTCAAGCCGTTACTTCTTTTTCCTGGTCGCCCTGCGGAAGACTGAGCAGCCGTAACTAGCCCGAACTGCCGCTGTCTGTTTTCCAACTCGGCTGCCGCCGGTCTGAGTCCCGAGCCCATTGGCAATAGTCGCTCGGAAACATCTCTTAGTTGCGGCCTTCCTGATTCTTTCTACCTGTTAAGTAGTTGCGTTAGGGACAAACCCCACATTCCGCCAAGCCCATCAGCCCAGCCCTTCCGCCACAGGAATTGTTGCTGGACACAGCATCTCATCTCAGCTGGCCGCGCATCCCAGCCACCCGGCGGAGCAGCACAGCGACTCAGATACACCTCACAACAGCAGCGCAACTACCCCTTGCTCCATGGCAGGCACACGCTGGCCAGTGGGTCACCGAGGCGCCAGCAGAGGCGTCAGCACCTGCTACTCAATGCCCTCGTTCTGGGGATCCGCTGGTGATAGAAGCATGAGAGTGCACAGCCGGGCCATTGGGGCGCTTTTCCTGTGGCGTGGTTCTATCAGTGCGCTATATGGTAGATATTCGACCAGCGGGGAACGGCGCTGCCGCTTGACGGAGCTGCTCGACGAAGGGCATGTCTTACCCAAAGAGCCGTCGTAGAACTTGCTTCGCTGTGAACATGCGTAAGTCACACTGCATTCGAGGGGGCTACCATTGAAGGCGCTGTAATATTTTCACATACCTTCCTGGAGGATAACGGCTTCAAACTGGACCTTTTGGGGCCGCATCGATAGTGACCAACAACTCCAAACTCGCCCCACCCTGCCCTAATACTTGCCTAATCCGATAGGGTCACATGCGATCAGTGAATCATCATGTGGGGTCTGCAGCAGCAACCACCTATGTACCCTAGCTACCCACTAGGCGAATGTCCTGCTTCCGAAACAGCTCGCATTTTATCCTTCCCGTTCGTTTCCCCCGTTCGAAGCGCAGGAGCTGTCAACAGGATGCCCAGGCAGCTATGTATATCACGGCTCATCCCAGAGTTGAGGGGGCGAGCCCTGTGTGTGAGTCGCTATTTCGTTGTTTGTTCGCAGTTTAGCCCTCGTTTCGCAGACGGCGTCACTTTGTACATATCACTCGCGAAACATCCTGTACCGTGCAACGAACGACTGAATTGAGCCACACACGAACGGAATGAGTAACAACGCTACACGGCAGCTGCAAATGACCCGGCTACATTCCCAAGTCCTTCCTCTCCAGCCAATTATCCCCTATCCACCCCTCCATCTCAATCCACGCCGCAATCCCGGTAACTCGCTCACGCACCACACGGGTTGGCCCTGCCGCCGGAGCAGCTCGCGCGGGCACCGTAAGCGCAGCAGCTACCATCTGGGGAGCACTCGAAGACCCAGCCGTCGAATGGCGAGCTGTAAGTGTTGATGTTCCCGGCTCTAAGGACGGCGAAGCAGCCAAAGCAGTATTGGCCCTGGCGCGTGCCCTTCCGGCACGCGCAGCCATTGGTCTTACACGCGCGCTTCCGGAGTGTGGCATGTACGTCCTCGAGCTTGATGCCCGGCGCAGGCTCGGGGATGGAGATCGCCTCCGCCTCGGCGTCGGGGGAGGGGAGGGAGGCGACCAGGGAGAGGGCGCTGAGGAGGATGAGGGGAGAGAAGAACTTCATTGTCGATGTGTCGGAGTGGGTCCGTGGGATGTCTGGGATGTCAGAATGCGGCCGCAGGATTCGGGGTGCTGGAGATTCACCTTTCTTGAGATGGTTGTGGTTCGCGGTCGATGTTGTAATAGCACTGAGGACTGAGGCGTGCTGAATGTTGTAGTGGAAGCCTTGGGTAGACGACGACCGGGGGGTCTTATACACTCCGGCCCATTGGTTGACGAGAAGCTCCCGCCATTCACGGAGGGAGCATTGGCAGCCGCGAACACCGCCACCCAAAATAGCCATCTCCGCGATGGGCCGATGGCAAACATGTGCCAAATTGAGACACAGGATACGAGCTAGACTATCGTAGCGTATCGCGATGGGAACCAACGCCGCAACCCCGCATACGAACTCGCAAGGACCAAGGTGGGGGTGGGGGAGGGGGGGCGGGCGAAGCGGGGCCACGAGCCCCCAATACCCGAGCTGGGTACATCTCATTTTGCATCGCCGTGAAGCCCGAGTGCGCATGATTTGCCAAGGAATTGACGACACGATGAAGCTCTGGCTGAAGGGAGCTAAGGGTGGAGCATTCCCGAAGCTGGAGGATTTCCTCTGTGGAAGCAGGAGCACTATACGGATGTGTCGGTGGAACCGGCCATCAATCCGTGCACCTTGGTGGTCAGTTTGCACGCATGTACGGAGGCCAGGACGAAGCGTGTCTGTATCTCCGCATGTTCGCAACGTCGAAGTGTGGCGCTAGTCGGCCGTCCTCAGCTGTTGCCGCCGGCGATTCCAAATAGTGCTACCAGCGGTCGCTTGACTCAGCCACATCTTTCTTCTGCTTCTGCGTCCTTGCAAGAGTTGTCGATACGATCGCGGCAAAGGATCTGCTCCCCACGTAGGTAGACAGATTATCCGATATGGCGGTCATGGTGACATCAAAATGTTGTTGTATCCACAAACCGTATTCGAAGCGAGAAAACACATTGGGTTGTACGAAAAGCGGGGTGCAGGGGCGGCAGCTCGGCACGGACAGTCCGCGGTCCGGCGGCTGCGGGTCCATCTTGCGAGTGCCGGCCGATGATGGTGGTACAGCTCCTCGCTTGTCCATGCGGGGCTATAGAGACGGCGAGCGGCGAGCTTCGGTGCGGCGCAATGGCTGTACCCATGAAGAATACCGTTGTCGTTTTCGGGCCATAGCTGCGTTCGCCATACATATCCCTCCAATCAGAGTGCCCTCCACATAAACTAACTTAGGACCGAGACCCTGACACATGGACTGCAATGTCAGAGCGGATACGAATTAGGCTCGACGGTTGCCTTCCATCCATCCGCCGCCGATGACCCGCTTGCGGAGCATTCCAGGTCACCACCCCTGCCTGTCATAGTCAAAGGAGAGGAGGGGTGGGAGATTGACGGAATTCCGGACAGCAGAAGGATTCGAGGGCGACACCAGTGCCTAGTCAAGTGGAAGGGATTGGAGGCACCGACATGGGAACCAGAGGAGAACGTGAATGAGGTGCAATCCGTTAGTGAATCACGAACGCTATCCGGATCGCTCTCGAAGGAGCTCGAGCCGCCGAGGGCGAATGCTGGCACGGCCCGACGCCGCCGCCGCTGCAAGGAGACAGGACTAGATGCCATGTTTGGAGAGGTTCTATATATTGACAAATGGTTATGTGTGTACTTAGCAGTTGGGAAAGTTCTGGGACGTACTATGTGTCGTGGCGTGCGTGTTGCGTCCGGGTGTGAAGGAGCCCTTCTTCCTGTCTTGCATCTTTTCTCTTATCTATTTGTTATCGTTAGCAATAGGTAGCGACGCCACAGCACTAGCCACAGCGATAGCCACAGCGATAGCCACAGCGATAGCCACAGCGATAGCCACAGCGATAGCCACAGCTAGAGCCACAGCTAGAGCTAGAGCCATAGCCACATCCGGCCACTCGTAGTCACAGCTCTTCGATTGCAGTGGCTCGGAGTTCCAAACGCCTCAAAACGGATACCACCACCTCCCGCCGTCAACCACCAGCCACTTAGATTAGGCTTTAGAGCAGATAGAACTCTTTCCCCGATGCTAATGAAGGCTGACCAAATTTATTTTATGGTAGTGAATAATCTTGAATTCATACTTCGCCGAAATGACTAAACTCTCCTCAATATCTCTCATTTCTCCAGCTTTATATGGCTCCCTCCACACCGAATAATGTCGGCACCACTCGTGAAATTCCGCGAAGCAATTACGCTGATCGTTTAGGCAAAGTGGCACGGCACAGGACTTACATCCCACCTTTTTTTTGACAAAAGTCGAAATTTGCCTCGACCCCCAGTTTTCCACTTAAACAGCCAATACACAAGTCGCTGTCCACCCCCTAGGGGAAACCACGAAGGAGGGCATCGGAGGAAAGGCGGCTCCTCCCCCCGGCACCCAGCTTCTCCGCCTCTACTCTCCTCTCCTCTCCTCGCTCCCGGAGCTTCCGGAGCTCCCAGATCTGCCGGTGATGGCAGTATGTAGACATGTTGGGGCGCTTTTCCTGCGGCATGATTGTGTCCGTGCGCTAGATGGCAGACATTCGGCCGGCGGGGAACGACACTGCCGCCCGGCGGAGCTGTTCGATGTAGGCACGTCTTACCGCTTCAGCACTACCTCTCTACTCAGCTTGCGGCTTGTAATTCCGTTACCGACCCTGATCGCACTCCATTACACTGACTAGCCCCTAGCTTTGGTACACAAGATATGGCCACGGCGACAGGTTGGGCACCACACGGGTCTAGGAACGGCGGTCACAAGACTGTATCTGTAATAGAGCCATGGCGCAAGTCACTTGGAGTCAAGAACTGGTGGTGGCGGTGGTGATTCATTAATAGCATGCAGAGGAGTCAAGATCTTTTGATTTACGTAGTAACGACGTCGCCCGAGTGATCCCCATTTGACCTCCCGGGCTCCGAAACGGCGCTTGAGACTTCTCGGAGTTGTGCTAGAGACCATTCCTGTACGCCTACATGATGCGTTCGACCCTCCAGAAGTAAGTAAGCACGAGTTCATCCGATACGACTATGGGTCACAGACACTTGGACGCCATTTTCCGCAAATCTTCGATCGAAGCGAAGTAATCGCGGCGGGCGTGGTGCATCGCTGGTTGGCTTCCACCGCTATCGAGGCTCATGAGGCAACATTGAGGTCGACACGTAGCGCATCTGGCGCGAAAGCAGTATGACATTTCACATCGTCAAATATCCGCAAAACTTGATAGGCAGAAAACTCCAATTCAAACAGCGGAATTGCCATCAATTTGGCTTGCCTGGCTGGTGGTACAAGCTGCCGAGCACCTGGCGGCAAAGTGGACAGAATCCGCGCTACAACAGTTGTTGGATCCTCAAGGGAGGTGTCGAACAGAACCATGAGCGGCTCCAACGACAACACGTACAGGAGGAGTGCGCCCTGTTAGTCGATAACGCCGGCATGCTCGTTTCCTTTCTCGTCGACCACAATTTTCAAGACATGCCACCAAGACGGTTTCTCACGATTCAGCAGCGCATCCTCGGGGACCAAACACCTGTCGCCAGTCGGCGATCGCCCTCTGAAGCGCAGTCGTATCGACCGCGTTTCTCCGTGAAGCCATACATTCCCGTACGAAAGCCAGGATCGGCTCGTTGCGTGTGTACTGACCGGGCTTCAGCAAGTGTCCCTTCTGACTGCAGAAAAAGAGTCGATGTCGGATCCAGTCCCTCTCGTGACACCCGATCCGTTTGTGTTCCCTCTCGATCGAACTGTAGCTTTCCGCAGACTGAGTAATGATTGGCACCAGAATTCCCGGTTCAAAGAAAGGAGCTGGAGTTGGAAGTATTTATCGAGCTAGTAGAGCCAGGTGATTTCCTTGCTCCGAATGTCTGTCGGCCGTGCCGCTTTCTGCTCCAACAGACGCTGCAGATCTTGCTTCGCTGCGAACAACATGCGCAAGTCCCACCACATTCCAGGAGGTTGCCATTGAAGGCACTGTAATATTCTCGCATATCATCCTGGAGGATACCAGCTTTGGTCCGGAGAACTCGCTTGTTTTATGGTTTTCCTATTAGTGCTGCGCCGATAGTGACCAGTAGCTCCCGACCCGCTCCACCTGTTCCCTCATAATTCCTTCTGGCAGCTCCGCTCGTGCGGGGATGGGACAATGCTGCCCCGGAGCCGCGTTATGTTCACTAAAGCAGAGCCCGAGCACTCAGTTGATAGCTGGGTCCCGGATGTATTTATTGTCATTTCGGAGATCGTGGTGGGGTGGTTGTGTGTTGTTGGGGGAGGTCGAGGGATTGTTGGATTTGTCAATGTGTGTCGGGTGTGTATTCAGATGTAGAGCGGACGTCCCTTCGAGGAATGCTCCCTTTATCGGTCTCCGTGGCTAGGTAGTCCACCAGAAAGCAGTATGCCGATGCTATCGGTCTCGATAGCTATTCTACCGGATGATATGCCGACACTATCAGTCTCATCTCCGAGAATGTGCTCGGGCCGCCGAGCGACATCTCATGACAGGATTATTGAGACCGAAGACGACTTGGGTCTTGTCAACAGAAGCGCGTTCAGCCACACGAAACATCAACCACTGTCTCATCTATCCACCTTGCCCTGCTACTAGCTCAATGTGTGGGTCTGGGGAAGCAACTACTTAGTTACCTGCTGGAAGTGAAGGTCTTTCTTCCGAAGCAGCTCGCACCATCTCCTTCCCATTCGTTTCCTCCTTTGGAAGCGCAGGAGAAGTCAACAGGATTTCCAGGCAGCCATGTACATAACATCATGGCTAATTGCGGCCGTGTGCGCTGCCGATGGGGTACATAACAGAATGTTCTGCACTGCGAGCTGGGGAGTCGAGCCCTGTATACGCGTTGCTATTGCATTATTTGTTCGCCCTTTACCCTCGCTTTCGCAGGGGGCATCACTTATATCACTCGCAAACACACTGTAGACGAGCAACGAACGACTGAATTGTGCCAAGCGCAAACAGAATGAGTTACAACGCTGCACGGCAGCTACAAATGACCGAGCAACATTCCCAGGTACTTCCTTTCCAACCAGTTATTCCCTATCCACCCCTCCCTCTCGACCCACGCCGTAATCGATATCCCAGCAACTCGCCCACTAACCGCACGGGTTCTTCTTGCCGCCAGCGCAGCTCTTGCGAGGGCCGTAGGCGCAGCAGCTACCACTGGGGCTGCACTCGAAAACCCAGCCAGTGACGGCCCCGCTGTAAACCGAGGTGTCCCCGACTTTAGTGACGGCAGAGCAAGCCCAGCAGTACTGACCCTGGGGCGTGCCCTTCTTGCACGCGCAGCCGTTGTACTTGCACGCGCGCTTCTGAAGCGTGGCGCCTTCGACGTCGCGCTCGAGGTTGAGGGGCGCGGGCTCAGCGATGGCGATCGCCTCCGCCTCCGCCTCCGCGTCGGGGGAGGGAAGGGAGGCGACCAGAGAGAGGGCGCTGAGGAGGATGAGGGGAGAGAAGAGCTTCATTGTCGATGTGTCGGAGTGGGATGTCTGGGCTGTCAGAATGCGGCCGCGGAATGCAGGATGCTGGAGATTCACCTTTCTTTGCTTTCTTGAGATGGTTGTGGATCGAGGTCGATGTTGTAGTGGTGCTGAGGACTGAGGACCGAGGGCTGTCGAGTGCTGTGGAGGGAGCCTTGGGTGGAGGACAAACGTGGGTTTTTATACCCGCCGGCCCATGGGTTGACGAGGAACTCCCGCAATCCACAGAGGGAATAATGGCAGTTGCAAACACCGCCGGCCAGGATGGCCATCCTCGCAATGGCGAGCATGTGCCGAATACGAGGCGCAGATACGAGCCATCTCGTATCGCGATAGGAACCAGCGCGGAAATCTCGCATACCAAAGGTCCAACGGCTACCGCCACCCGAGCTGGGTAAATCTCACGTTGCATCGCCGTGAATGCCGCTTGCGCATGGTTTGCAAGGCAATTCATGACACGGTGATGCTCTGGCTACAAGGAGCTAATGGATGGAACATGCCCGAAGCTGGAGGATGATTCTCTGCGCGTGGAGCACTGTACGGATGTTTTGGTGGAACTGGCCTTCGATCTGCGCACTTTGGTGGCTGGTGTGCACGCATGTACGGAGGTCACTACGATGCGTATCTGTATCTCCGCACGCCGCCCGCAACGGCGAAGTGCGGAGCTCTCCGGAAGCGGTGTCTCTAGCTGTTGCCACTAACGATCCTAAATAACATACTAGCGGTCGCCTAGTTCAGTCATATTTTGCTTCCGCTTCTGCTTTCGTGGAAGAACTGTCAATAATAATGCGATTGCGGCGAAGGGCAGAAGGATCTACCAACTTCCCGAGCAGGTAGCTAGAGCCAATCGGTTGATATCCGTCATGGCGCTCGTGGTAACACCAAAAAGTTTATATCCACAACCGTATTCGAAGCGAGGAAATTACATTATTGGGTTGTACGAAAGGTGGGGTGCAGGGGTGGTAGCTCAACACCAACGTGCAGGGCAGAAAGGCCTCTCGCCGACCAACTGCAGGTCATGACGATGCACCCAGACAGTCACCATGTTCGGCTCGGAGCTGTGGTGGAAGGGCGACCAAACCCGATGCGCCATCGGTCAGGCAAACGAGTTGCAATTTCTGGTCAACCAATAGGCGCGCGCGACCACAGGCTGCTTCCGGACAACCAACCTGGGAGCTCTGTCAATGGAATCAAGACCCAAATAGTGGCAGCCCAGTTGGAGAAAAGCTAGCGAAGGTTTGGGCTACGGTTGCCGCAGGGCGGCCAGGTAAGAGAGGTGATGGGAGTCGCAACAGCCATCGGGAAGCGGCGCGAGAACACCCTCGCATACTCGGGCAGGACGGAGAGCACAGTACTGCCAGATGATCCAGAGACCCTCGACGCGGAACTGCTGCAGGAAGGAGGCCGAAGCCAAGGCAGAGGCAGAAAAGAATCGGCCCGGGCTGACCATGTTCACGGACGGGTCGCGACCGGGCGATGAAGCCGCCGGGCACTCGGTGGTATGGCAGAACGGGCAAACTTGGGTGGGCATCAAAACCCACATGGGCTACAACGAAGAGACCTACGGTGAGGAGCGTGCCACCCTCGCCACGGCGCTGGAAACGGCTTCGAGAAGACAAACGACCCCCGAAAGGGTCACGATCTTCACGGGCGCTCAGGGCCGCTGCCGTCAAGCGGAGGGCCTCGGAGGAGCGTGGCCCCGGCTAGATCTACGAGCTCCAGGCAAGAAAGCAAATTGCGGTGCTGCGGAGGGCCCAGCCGGACATCACCACCGAGGCCCGGTGGTGCCTACCGCACAATTGGGTCCAATGAAAAGAGAAGGCCGGCGAGTGGGTCAAGCTTGCGGTGAAGGAGCCAGACGCCTATGGGGTGAAATGGTTAGGATAGTCGGACCGGGCGGGGGCGCGTGGTGCTGCTCCCCAGATTCCTCGCGCACCTCAAGTGGGAGAACTTGGAGAAGAAGTGGGAGGCTCGGCGGTGGGCTGGTTGCCGGACCTCCAGGAAGAAATACAGGGCGCCGAGCAGGCAGAAGCCGGACGGTACGGTTGCCGATAGCTCCAAGAGGCTCACCTCGAGGTTTTAGCAGCTGAAGATAGGTCACTGCATCTCTGGGCAGTACCTCCACTAGGCGAAGAACTGGCCCACTGCTCAGTGCTGGTGGTGTTGGCACCGGACGCAGACACCGGATCACCTCTTCAAGGTGTGCCCCGAGTGAAATGCCCAGCAGAAGATCGTGTGGGCAGGAGAACGGGAGGAAAGCGGGAGGGGGAAGAACCGGCTCAAAATCCGGGACCTCCTTGCAGATGGGAGGTGCAGCTAGGTGGTAGATACTAGGCTCCCTCTCCACTGCGGATGTGGGAAGGGTGATCCCGGCTGAGTAAGGCGTGGATAGTGGCATGTCGGAATGGGAGCTCCGCCAGCGCAAGGAGCGGAAAGAGGAGCGGAGGGTGGAGGCCGAGAAGCTGTGTGCTAGGGACCAGATTACTGTCCCTCCCTACGTCCTCACTCATGTCGTCCACGGCAGTGGAGTATGGGGCGGGCACGATTTCCTTTGTTCTCACTTCTGATGACTGTCATCTCCAGACGTCCTTCTGACAAGACTTTGATGCGGGAAATTTTGATTGAACCCCGAGCTCAACAGGGAGGGGACCGGTGAGCCCACCTGCGTGACAGTGCGGAGTTTGCAGATATGCTAAAACCTAGTAATAGTTTTCTATTTCTCGAACTCTCGTGCTACCAACCGTGGTCACTAAGTATCACTTATCTCCAGTGAAACGAAAGCGTCAAAATTGGAGGAAAAATATCGCTGCTGGCTCACACCGCAACCACAACCTCTACGATGACGTGGTAGGTCTACGCCCCTGTGGGAGGGTCTGGAGCAGGTCCTTTCTTTTGATCTTTCTTGATCTTCCCCCTGCAAGTTCCTTGGTGTGCATCTTGTCTCCTTGCGTCAGGCCCGGGCAGAGGGCAAAAGGGGAGCTTGCAACATGCACCCTTTCTTTTTTTTTGGGTTTAATAGTACCCACATTCAATCTATGTAGACTATGGCGGACACATTTTTGTCCGGGTTTCCCGTCCGCTGTCCGCGTGAGGGCGGCACGTAGCAAGCTCCCCTTTGCGCTCTGCCTCGGCCTGTCCTAAGAAAGAATAGACGCACACTAAGGAAACCCCAAAGGAAAAATGACAAAGGAGATCGTGAACTGGAAGAAAGAACAGAGGGAAAGAACAAACTCGCGTCCTTACTCCCCGCCTGCGGATACCATGAAGGAAGGCATAGGGAGGAACAGTAGTCTGATCCCCCTAGCAGACAGCTCCTCGGCCCCCACCCTCCGCTCCTCTTTCCGCTCCTTGCGCTGGCGGAGCTCCCGTTCCGATATGCCACTATCCGCGTCTTACTCAGCCGGGATCACCCTTCCCACATCCGTGGTGAGAGGAAGCCTAGTATCTACCACCTAGCTGCACCTCCCATCTGCAAGGAGGTCCCGGATCTTGAGCCGGTTCTTCCCCCTCCCGCTTTCCTCCCGTTCTCCTGCCCACACATCTTCTGCTGGGCCTTCCACTCGGGGCACGCCTTGGGGGGGTGGTCCCGCGTGGCTCCTCCCCGGCCTCCGCCTCTGCGCCCAGCTCCCCTGACTCCGCCTCCCCTTCCTTTCCCCGCTCTCGGCACTCCCGGAGCTCCCACTCCGACCCCTCACTCCTTGCGTGTTCCTCAGACAGCACTCTCCTTCCCACATCTGTGGCGGTGAGGAAGTCTAGTACTGCCTGGCTGCATCTCCCATCGGCGAGGAGGTCCTGGATTTTCCACCGGCTCTTCCATCTCCCTGTCTCCTTCTGCGCCTCCGCCCACAAAATCTTCTGCTGCATCTTCCATTCCGAACACACCTTGAAGAGGCGGTCTCTCGTTTGCGAGCGGCGCCGGCACCACCAACACTGGGCTGTAGGGCGAACTTTCGCCCAGTGGAAGTAGTGTCCGATGCGGCAGTACCCCGCTTTCAGCTGGTAGTATCTTGAAGCGAGCCTCTTGGTACTTCCAGCGACCGCGCCTTCCCACTTGTGGCTTTCCGGCATTTCGTACTTTGCCCTGGAGGACCGGCCTCCAGCCCATTGCACTCGGGCTCCAACTTGTGTCGCTAGATACAATGGCCTTCGCATGGTACTGCATTATACAAGTGATTTGAAGTCCACATTTTGAGAGTGCTTCCAACGATGAAGGCTGAACCGTTTTCTTGGCGTATACGACCAGTTCTAGCGATTGATCATAAGCCGTGAGAGCGGTTTCTACTTGGTACGTACTTATACCCAAGTATACTGCCGTTCGACGGCTGGAATTTCCCACCCATAGAAAACATTGAACAATCAGACCACCCGCCTGTGGTTGACGCTTGAAATATATTCTTTTGTCATCAATTATGACTTATAAATATCGTAACTCTCTGAATATTGATTTTCAGCTCAAGGGCCCCCTACTTCCACGAAACAGAATTGCCGGTTTCGAGAAAAATATTTCCTCACAGGCGTAGCGAGTTATAGTTGACGAACGCAAGCACTTCTTTTTGGAGTCCTGATTTTCGTTGTGATCGTGATGACGTATCGCTACTCATAGTCTGCTCTATACTTCACGATCCCGTGCACGATGCTTGGGCAATAGAGTATCTAGCCTCGACCCTAGCCTCAATAACTTCGGTCTTCGCGCTCTCCAATGGCCAAAAAACGCCATGAAAACGGTGTAGCAACGTCGAGAAAACGTGTGATTGTCCCCAGACAACCTAGTATTCTTAGCGTTTGTTTCGCGGCATGCCTACACTCTGGAGGACAGGTGAGCTATTTCTCCATCTTCCCATATCAAAGGTCTGTATATACCGTATTATCTCATGTAAGTGGTACCTCCTATAACACAGCCACAATAGTAGGTATTAGCGCACTAGAGCACATAAGGTTAGCGCGCCGAGTTTTCTCAGACGTCAGGTGACCAGCCCAGCTGAGCTGAATCGGGAACCGCTGGCGTCGTATGCCAACTTCACGAATTATCGACAAGCAAGCTCTGGCTCTGCGCATTCTCACGACGACCCCCTCGCAAGCTTCCTTACAGCTGGTTGCCAATACATCACGAAACCTATTGGCAAGCGTTCGGCCGTTAAGTTAAAGCAACGGCCGGCATGTCGCAAAAAGTCAATTCCAACGGCCACTCCTTCCAAAGCCAAGTAATGCAAAACAGTTGAGTTTAAACTTAGAGTGCAGAATACCGATGAAAGGTGGGCAACGGAAACATTCATGTGAGGAGGTACAAGTACGGCTCAGGCTCAAGCAAAAGAATCAGGCCACGAAATGGAAGAGGGTAGTTACGTCGTGAGATTGTCAGGCTATTACCGGGTATTGCTAATCATCGTGGTCTTCACAGAGCGAGGCATTGCTGCCTCAAGCGAGTCAATACACCATATGCGTACAGCGCAGCAACCCACGGTGGAAGGAACTTGAAGAACAACTACGAGATCCATTTAAGGGATGGCAAAAACTGGGATACCCCCATCTGCACCTCAATCCACTGCACCAGCGTCACACCTCGCCGCGCTGGCCACACGCCGCGCCGTAGCACCAACTGTAGAAAAGCGGCGCGAGCCATCTCCAGCCTGACCCCCAGACGCACGTACCAATGGCGACTGGTTCTCAGGGTTCCTCTGAGCAGCTTCACATAGAGCTCGCGACTCATCTTCAGCATCGATATCGACACGCTCGGTACCACCCCGCCAACAGTAGGGACGCGGCGAAGTGCTTCGCTTGTAGGGGAACCTCAACGCAGTCATGTCATTTATTTCCCACAGATTACCGGCGGAGGGTGGTGAGGATAAAGATGAGGATGGTCTTCAGTACGCCTTTCGTTGGCCTGCAGATGCGATAAAGTGATCTATCTATCCAGTCTACAAAAGGAATACAGAGGGTGGATATATATGTGCCAAGCCAAGGTGCAAACACATTCAGCGCTAGGTCAAAAGCCACCAGTGTTGGGCAATAGGTAGATACCACACTGCAGCATTTTACGCCGAAAAAGGTGCCACAATTCCACCCGCTTGCGAAATTCGCAACCATCTCGACGTGGCATTTGCTTTTGCTAAGTTATGCAGCGCGAAACAACAGGACTACTGTCGAATTACTATTTACAAAAAAAAAACCCTTTTTTTTACAAGGGTAGTCAAGTGGAAGGGATTGGAGGCACCGACTTGGGAATACTGTCACGGCCCGCCGCCGCCGCTGCAAGGCGGCAGTTACGACCGCCGCTGGTGCAAAACGACTGGATGTTATGTTTGGAAAGGTTCCATGTGTTGATAAAAGGTTATGCGTGCGCTTAGCAGTTGGGAATGGTCTACATACTATGCGTCGTGGTGTGCGTGTTGCGTCCGGGCATGAAAGCACGCCCTTCTTCCTGTCTTGCATCTTTTTGTTATCCCAGCGTCGCCACAGCAATAGCCACCGTCGACACAGCCACAGCCACAGCCACAGCCACAGCCACAGCCACAGCCACAGCCACAGCCACAGTCACGTCATGACCGTTTCCGTCGCGTGCTTGTCAGCTTGTCCGCTTGCGCGCTCGCGCCTCGCCACGCATTGCCTCGGTTTTCTACCTGGAGCCACGCCGTCTCGCCTCGTTACACGACGTCTCCCGGTGATAGTACCTCCAATTCCGTGGGTATGCGATGACTGAGATGAGGCCTATCCTCGAGAATAGATTCGACCTCACCATGATCTAGATAGGTCGCATGCGAGTAATGATTAAACAAAAAAAATAATCGAGGATGGATTCGTCCAACTCGAGAAGCGCCTCCGTTGCTTTCTCCGCCAGTGTAGAAAAACTTCCTCGCCCTAATGTAGTTGAGAGGTATTAGTGTGTGTCAACAACCTCGTAGCCTTTGTAGATGCGCAACATCTACCGCTCGCAGAAGAAGCGGCAGTTCTCCCGGAAGAAGAGTATATGACTCCAAGGGACCCACAAGTTAGAATTCCATTCCTCATACTCTCCGCCACAGGTCTCAAGTATTGACGCTGTTTCTCGACCTCTTCAGCAGTATGCGATTCGATGATGCTGCTAGCAACCCCACTGTTGCACTTCCGAATACCGTTTTTTTTTGTTTATTCATACTCGCATTCGACCTATATAGATCATGGCGGCGTACATTTTGCCCAGTTTTCCTATCCGCAGTCCGCACGGTGGCGGCACGTTGCAAGCTCCCCTTCGCCCTCCGCCATGCCTGTCCCGAAAATAGATGCGCACCAAAGAGACCACACAGGAAAGTGACAAAGGAAAAGCGACCCTCCCCTACTCCTCGCCTGCCGATGCCATGAAGGAGGGTGTGGGCAAGAACAGCGGCAATTCCTCCCCAGCGCCCGCTCCTCCCGCAGAACCCAGCTCCTCCGCCTCCGCCTCCTGTTCCTCTTCTTGCTCCCGGCGCTCCCGGAGCTCCCATTCTGACGTCTGGCTCCCGGCGCCGTCCTCTTCCACAGGTGGCACCAGCCTTCCCACATCGGTTGCGGTGAGGAAGTCCAGCACTGCCTGTCCGCACCTCTTGTCGGCAAGCAGGTCCCGGATCTTCCACCGGCTCTTCCACCTTCCCGTCTCCTTCTGCACCTCCGCCTACATCACCTTTTGCTACAACTTCCATTCCGGGCACACCTTGAAGAGGTGGTCTCTTGTCTGAGAGGGGCACTCGCACCACCAACACTGAGCGGTGGGGCGAACCTTGGCCCAGCGAAGGTACTATCCGGTGCGGGCGTGCCCTATTTTCAGTAACACGTACAGGAGGAGTGCGCCCTGTTAGTCGATAACGCCGGCACACTCGTTTCCTTTCTCGTCGACCACAATTTTCAAGACATGCCACCAAGACGGTTTCTCACGATTCAGTAGCGCATCCTCGGGGATCAAACACCTGTCGCCAGTCGGCGATCGCCCTCTGAAGCGCAGTCGTATCGATCGCGTTTCTCCGTGAAGCCATACATTCCCGTATGAAAGCCAGGATCGGCTCGTTGCGTGTGTACTGACCGGGCTTCAGCAAGTGTCCCTTCTGACTGCAGAAAAAGAGTCGATGTCGGATCCAGTCCCTCTCGTGGCACCCGATCCGTTTTGTGTTCCTTCTTGATCGAACTGTAGCTTTCTGCTCCAACAGACGTTGCAGATCTTGCTTCGCTGCGAACAACATGCGCAAGTCCCACCACATTCCAGGAGGTTGCCATTGAAGGCACTGTAATATTCTCGCATATCATCCTGGAGGATACCAGCTTTGGTCCGGAGAACTCGCTTGTTTTATGGTTTTCCTATTGGTGCTGCGCCGATAGTGACCAGTAGCTCCCGACCCGCTCCACCTGTTCCCTCATAATTCCTTCTGGTAGCTCCGCTCGTGCGGGGATGGGACAATGCTGCCCCGGAGCCGCGTTATGTTCGCTAAAGTAGAGCCCGAGCACTCAGTTGATAGCTGGGTCCCGGATGTATTTATTGTCATTTCGGAGATCGTGGTGGGGTGGTTGTGTGTCGTTGGGGGAGGTTGAGGGATTGTTGGATTTGTCAATGTGTGTCGGGTGTGTATTCAGATGTAGAGCGGACGTCCCTTCGAGGAATGCTCCCCTTTATCGGTCTCCGTGGCTAGATAGTCCACCAGAAAGCAGTATGCCGATGCTATCGGTCTCGATAGCTATTCTACCGGATGATATGCCGACATTATCAGTCTCATCTCCGAGAATGTGCTCGGGCCGCCGAGCGACATCTCATGACAGGATTATTGAGACCGAAGACGACTTGGGTCTTGTCAACAGAAGCGCGTTCAGCCACACGAAACATCCATCACTGTCTCATCTATCCACCTTGCCCTGCTACTAGCCAAATGTGTGGGTCTGGGGAAGCAATTACTTAGTTACCTGCTGGAAGTGAAGGCCTTTCTTCCGAAGCAGCTCGCACCATCTCCTTCCCATTCGTTTCCTCCTTTGGAAGCGCAGGAGAAGTCAACAGGATTTCCAGGCAGCCATGTACAAAACATCATGGCTAATTGCGGCCGTGTGCGCTGCCGATGGGGTACATAACAGAATGTTCCGCACTGCGAGCTGGGGAGTCGAGCCCTGTATGTGCGTTGCTATTGCATTGTTTGTTCGCCGTTTACCCTCGCTTTCGCGGACGGCATCACGTATATCACTCGCAAACACACTGTAGACGAGCAACGAACGACTGAATTGTGCCAAGCGCAAACAGAATGAGTAACAGTGCTGCACGGCAGCTACAAATGACCGAGGTGCATTCCCAAGTATTTCCTTTCCAACCAGTTATTCCCTATCCACCCCTTCCTCTCGACCCACGCCGTAATCGATATCCCAGCAACTCGCCCACTAACCGCACGGGTTCTTCTTGCCGCCAACGCAGCTATTGCGAGTGCCGTAGGCGCAGCAGCCACCACTGGGGTTGCACTCGAAAACCCAGCCAGTGACGGACCCGGTGTGAACCGAGGTGTCCCCGGCTTTAGTGACGGCAGAGCAAGCCCAGCAGTACCGACCCTGGGGCGTGCCCTTCCTGCACTCGCAGCCGTTGGTCTCGCACGCGCGCTTCTCGAGCGTGACGTCTGGGATGGCGCGCTCCTGGACCGTAGCGTCTGGGATGGCGATCGCCTCCGCCTCCGCCTCCGCGTCGGGGGAGGGGAGGGAGGCGACCAGAGAGAGGGCGCTGAGGAGGAGGAGGGGAGAGAAGAGCTTCATTGTCGATGTGTCGGAGTGGGATGTCTGGGCTGTCAGAATGCGGCCACGGAATGCAGGATGCTGGAGATTCACCTTTCTTTGCTTTCTTGAGATGGTTGTGGATCGAGGTCGATGTTGTAGTGGTGCTGAGGACTGAGGACCAAGGGCTGTCGAGTGCTGTGGAGGGAGCCTTGGGTGGAGGACGAACGGGGATTTTATACCCGCCGGCCCATGGGTCGACGAGGAACTCCCGCAATTCACGGAGGGAACAATGGTGGTTGCAAACACCGTCGGCCAAAATGGCCCTCCTCACGATGGCGAGCATGTGCCGAATACGAGGCGCAGATACGAGCCATCTCGTATCGCGAGGGAAACCAGCGCGGAAATCTCGCGTGCGAAATCGCAAGGACAAAGGACAAACGGCTACCGCCACCTAGGCTGGGTACATCTCACGTTGCATCGCCGTGAGCCCGAGTGCGCATGATTTCGCCACGGAATCGACGACACGATGATGCTCAGGCTGAACGGAGCTAATGGATGGAGCATGCCGAAGCTGTAGGACGTCCCTCACTGCGCGTAGGTGCAATATACAAGTACGGATGTGACGGTGGAACCAGCCACCAATCCGCACACTTTGGTGGCCAGTGTACACACGGAGGTCAGCACGAAGCGTGTCTGTATATCCGCCTGCCGTCCACACGGTCGAAGTGTAACGCTATCCGAAAGCGGCGTCTTCAACTGTTGGCGCCAGCGATTCCAAATAAAGCTACCAGCGGTTGCTTAGCTCGGCCACATTTTGCTTCTGCTTCTGCTTCCGTGCAAGAGATATCAACGCGACCGCAGCGAAGGATCTATCAACTCCCCACGCAGGTATTGCCGATTATCCGTCATGGCGCTCTTGCTGACACAAAAGAGTTTATAGATATCCACAACCGTATTCGAAGCGAGGAAAATGCATTGGGTTGTACGGAAGGCGGGGTGTAGGGGCGGTAGCTCAGCAGAGACAGTCCGCGGTCCGGCGGCTGCGGGAATATTCCCGGATTGATCTTGTGAGTGCCGGCCGATGATGGTGATACAAGTTCCTCGCTTGATCATGTGGGTTAGAGAGGCGGCGGTGAGCTTCGCTGCGGGGTGCAATGGCTGTGCCCGCGGATAACACCGTTGTAGTTTCCGAGCCACAGCTGCATTAATATACACCTCCTCTCCAATCGGAGTGCCGCCACACGCAACAACTTGGGACCGAGACGCCACGAACCCCTGGCGCAAGCGACGGTAATGTCGGAGCAGGTACGACATAGCCTCGCCCAGATACGAGCTCAGCGGTCCGCGGGCAGGCATCAAGGCAACGCAACCCGACTGGTTGCGCGGTGGCCGGGACGGTTCCGTGCCGTGGAGCGAGCGGGGGATGAAATATCGAACACGACGGACGGTTGCTACCTGACATGTCCCTCCGCGGAGACCGCTGGCTGTGATGCCGCTATCCGTACGACAGCTGCGGTTTCTCGTCCCTGTACGACCTGACCGCACAGCAGTTTGCGGCACATGGTTCTGTCTTCCGCAGCTTTTTGCAGCCGTTACGGAGTGCGACGCGGCCTCGCGGAACCGTTCCGTCCGATGGCCCTGTGACTCTCAGACCATCACGACTCCACTGCTCTCCGACCAGCGTGTCTCACGCGCAACGCATAGCTGCTGGCTCTGTCCGCCGCAGCTGCCGTTCATCTCTAAGCCGGGGCGGGGCGAGGGGAAACCAGACACAGCACGTATCATCGCCGATGGACTTCCTGCGACATGCTGCGCTGTGCAGGCGACGAAAAGGCTGCGATGCCTGGTGAGGGGAGGGAACTGCGGCACTACTTTCATCCGTGCGCGCATCATTGCCGTTTCTACCACCGTGGATTGCTGCATTGCCGCGCTAGGTACATGCTGGAGGCCGTGGCCCGCAGCACGGCTCATCCGGCCGACGCACGTGGGATCCCTTCGTGAACCTACAGGGCCAAAGGGAACCCCAAACCCTTCTGTGTGTTTGGTTTTGCCGGATGCTCGTTTGACACGGCTACGCTATGGCGAGGGGCCGTCCTCCTGTCCGCACGGACAGATATTCAACCACCAAGATGCCACCGAAAAAAACAAAATGAAAAGACAAACGCAGAACAGTCCACAGCTGCACTGCTTCTCCGCAGCAGACGTCAGCCCATGCGATCCACTCACTTGCCGAGCTTGGGCGGGAGAAGAGACGATCAGCAACGTGCAACCTGACTTCGAGTGGTACAGCATGACGTAACCGCCAAAGTTGGTGACCTGTTTCAACCTCTCCGTTTGTTTCCGCCCGTTCGAGCTGTGTGCTCATGCCCCCCCACATCTCCACATAGCTAGCCGCTCCGCTAGCTATGGATAGGAGCTGCCAAACAGCCAACGCGACTCCGGAGCATGTTGACAGACGCAAGCACAGCGGATCGAATGGGCTGGTTGGGATCGTCACAGATGACGAACGCGCATCGTCCGGCCTTGCTGCCGTTCCGTGCGAAGGAAACTGGAGGATCTCACGGGATGAAAGACCCTGCGCCAGAAGACTGCCTTTCCGCGTTGCCTCACTGCTGGTTCTGACCGCTCTCGCTGAAGGCACTGCTCACCGTCCCACGAAAGCCAAGGTTTTTTTTTTGTTTGATCATTACTCGCATGCGACCTATCTAGATCATGGCGAGATTATGTACAGTCCGTTTCCTGTCCGCTGTCCGCGCGGGGGCGGCACGTTGCAAGCTCCCCTTTTGCCCTCCGCCCAGGCCTGTCCCAAGATGTGGAGCGCACCAAGGAAATTATAAAGGAAATCACAAAGGAAAGAGACAAATGAAACCGCCTACCCCTCTCCTGCGGTCGCCATGAGGTCGGGCGTGGGCAGAAACAGTGGTGTCTCCCCAGCGCCCGGCTCCTCAGCCCCCGCTCCCTGCTCTTCCAACCACTCCCGCAGCTCCGCCTCTGACACCTCGCTCACTGCGTCTTCCTCTGCCGGCACCCGCCTTCCCACATCCGTAGAGGTGGGGAAGTCTAGTGCCGCCTGGCTGCACCTCTCGCCTGCCAGGAGGTCTCGGACCTTCACCGGCTCTTCCATCTCTTCGTCTCCTTGAACACCTCCGCCCACAGGATTTTCTGCTGCGGCTTCCACTCGGGGCACTCCTTGAAGAGGTGGTCCCGGGTCTGTATCCGATACCGGCACCACAAACGTTGCGGGGGGCCGATTCTTTGCCCAACCGAGGTACTGCCCGGTCAGGCAATGCCCGGTCAGGCAATGCCCCGTCTTGATCTGGTAGAACCGCGAGGCAAGCCTCTTGGTGCTCCCAGCTACTGCGCCGTCCGGTCTCTGGCTCTTCGGCATCCGGTATCCCGCTTCGGAGGTCCGGCTTCCAGCCCATTGCCGCGCCTCCGCCCACTTCTTCTCGGAGATCTCCCGCTTGAGGTTCGCGAGAGACCTCGGGAGGGGCATCGCACGTGCCTCAGCCCGGTCCGAGTAGCTCTGCCATTCCACCCCATGGGTGTCAGGCTCCTCCGCCGCGATCTTAGCCCACTCGTCGGCTTTTTCGTTGCCGGCGATACCTTTGTGGGCTGGGCACCACCGGATCTCGATGGTGATACCTGGCCGAGCGCCCGCCGCAGTTTGGCAATGTGTTTCCTGGCCTGGAGTGCGTACTGCTGTCCAGGGGCCAGGCTCCTCCGAGGCCATCGTTTGATGGCCGCCTGTGCATCGGTGGAGATTGTGACCCGATCCGGAATCGTATTTCTTCTCGAGGCAGATCCTAGTGCGTGGGTGAGGGCTGCACACAGCGTCGTAGGCCTCCTAGTTGTAGCCCATATAGTTTTTAATGCCCTCCCAGGTTTAGCCGTTCTTCCACACCACCGCGCAGCCGGCAGCGCCGTTGTCCGGCCGTGATCCGTCGGGAAACATGGAGAGTCCGGGGCGATCCTTCTCTGCCTCGGCCTTCGCCTCGGCCTCCCCCTCTTGCATCAACTCTGCATCGAAGGTGTCGGGTTCCTCCAGCAGGACTGTGGTCTCCGTCTATCCTGTATATGCAAGGGCATTGGTGAGCCTCCGCCCAATCGCTGCTGGCGCCCCACTATCTCCCGCGCCTGGTCTCCCAGTGGCAGGCTCAGTAGCCGTAGCCCAAACCGCCGCTGTCTGTTCTCCAGCTGCGCTGTTGTTGCCCGGAGTCCTGATTCCATTGAGAGCGCGCCCAGGTTGGTGGTCCGGAAGCAGCTCGTTGTTGCTCTCGCCTCCTGGTTGACCAGCAGCTGCAGCTCGTGTGCCTGGCCAATGGTGCCCCGGAAATGGTCCCCTTTCCGCCACCACAACTCCGATCCGAGCGTGGTGACTGACTGGATGCACGCCGTCATGACCTTCCTTCAGTTGGTCGGAGACAGTCCCATTTGCCCTGTCAGGCGCCGAAGTCTTGCCATCGCCTTCCTCCCCTCCTTCAACCGGTTGGCATGGTGGTTCTTAGGGGTGATCTGGGAGTCTAGCCACACCCGAGCCACCGCGTCGGCCCACGAAACCAAGCGGAGCGAGGCCCAAATACCCCGCCGAGGCGGACGGCGGGCAGTTCCGCTTTCCGTGGAGCACTGATCATTGCGGGATGGGGAGCAATGGCAGCAAAGCCAGGAGTGGGTTGCGATATCTGGAGTGGGGAGCTACGGAAAAGAAGCCGTCAAGCCAGCTTCGCCATGATGCAACCGCGGCAACACCCTGTCACGGCATTTCCTGCGCGTGTTCCTCTGGCGCCGGGCGTCTTACCCTGCCACACTAACCAAACCAACGCAATCTGCCTGCATGGACACAGCGCACAAAAAATCTTTCCAAACGGCGAACGAAGCCTGAAAACGAAAAACTATGAAGCGGAAACACGATTGCGGAGGTACTTACCACCACAGCAACAGCAGCGGCAGTGGACACAGAGACGACTTTCGCTTCCCTCGGTCTCGACGCTCGATTGCTGCAGGGCGTTGCGGCGCTCGGCTTCGCGAATCCGACGTTAGTGCAAGCGAAGGCGATCCCATTGGCACTGGAGGGGAAGGATATCCTCAGTATGCCCTTTCCCCCGCGCTGGAAGCTGGAGGGGGGCGGGGCGCGTGGTGGGTGGTGCTGATTGATGGGGACGAGCATAGCGAGGGCGAAGACTGGGTCGGGAAAGACGGCGGCGTACCTCCTGCCGATACTGCAGAACGTTTTGAAAGCGAAAGAGGTGAGTGCCTTCGGGGCGGGAGTGGGGGATACGGTAGCTAAAGCGGAGGGGCAATTGCGTCTGGCAGGAATCACCGAATGAGAAAGCGACGCGGGTGTTCGTCCTAGTGCCAACGAAGGAGCTAGCGGAGCAGGTCTTCAGGATGGTCGAGAAGCTGGAGCAATTCTGCGGCAAGTCGGTGCGCGCCGTCAACATTGCGCAGAACGAGTCGGAACAGGTGCAGCGATCGCTACTCGCCGAGAGTCCGGACATCGTCGTTGCAACGCCGTCGAGGGCGCTACTACACATCAACCTCTCCAGCCGGACAATAGTCGCGAAGGTGGCGCAGATGGTCACCGACAAGGCCGATCTGGTGCTGCCGTACGGCTACGACGACGACCTGAAGGCGATCGCGAAGGAGCTGCCGAAGGGACTGCAGACGTTCCTCATGAGCGCCAATCTGACGGAGGTCGAGACGCTGAAGGCCCTGTTTTGTCGGAGTCCGGTGATACTACGGCTGCACGAGGACGAGAAGAGTGTTGAGGATGAAGGCATCAGCCAGTAGGTCGTCAAGTAAGTGTCGCCTCCACTCCCCGATCGCCCCGATCGCCGACCGACGAGCTAGATGTGTCGAGGACGAGAAATTCCTGCTTGTCTACGTGATATTCAAGCTTAAACCGATAAAGGGCAAATGCATCGTCTTCGTGGGCGAGATCGATCGCTGTTACCGTCCCAAACTCTTCCTCGAGCAGAGCAGCAGTAGAGGCGGAAGCGGAACCAACGACATCGAAAAAAGAAGAAGCGCCGGAAGCCGCGGCTCGACAAGGAGTACGGCGTGTCTCAGGGCATCGACTTCCAGAACGTCGCGTGCGTGCTCAACTTCGACCTGCCGACGACAGCCAAATCGTACACACACCGGAGCGGGCGGACGGCGCGGGCGGGCAGGACGGGGATGGCGCTGTCGTTCGTGGTGCCGGCGGCGCAGCACGGCAAGCACAAGCCGACGACGATCGCGACGACGGCCGGCGACGAGAAGCTGCTGGCCCGGGTCACGGCGCAGCAGGCGAGGAAGGGCGCGGAGGTGAAGCCGTGCGTCTTCGACATGGAGCAGGTGCAGAGCTTCCGCTACCGCATGGGCGACGCGCTCCGCGCCGTCACGCGCACCGCCATCCGCGAGGCGCGCACCCGCGAACTGCGCCAGAAGCTGCTCGCCAGCAAGAAGTTGAAGCGCCAGGAGAACCCCGAGGACCTTAAGCACCTGCGCCACGACGGCGAGCTGCGCGCGGCCAGGATCCAGCCCCACCTGCGACACGTGCCCGAATGCCTGCTGCTCAAGGACGGCGCGGCGGCGCTGACGGCTTCCAGCCCGGACACCGGCGGTGGCAGCGGCGGCGCCGGGCTCATGAAGAGCAGCGAAAACAGGATCAGGAACGAGAGGGAAAGGGAAGGATCCGCTCAAGCTGTTCAAAGGGAAGGGAAAGAATTGAGACGGAACAGCAGGAAGAAGATGGCGGCACCCCCCACTTTGTATCTACATATATAGCATGGCGCGGCTAGGTGAGGTTGAGGTGTTGTACAGTGGCCACTCGCCGAGTCACGGATTTGACAGTCAGAAGCGAAGACCTCATTCAGGCCAAGTTTCAGTCATCACCCGCAGTCAAATCGTAAACCACCGTCAGATGGTAGAATGATTCCCAAGCCCGCTGCTATGCAAGTGAAACGAAACACCCCATCTATCTACTGCCCTCGTCAAGATTTTTTTCGTTGTGTTTTTAGATTAATCCAAACTCCAAGCTCCCTTGACCATCTCCCTCAGCGTGGGCTCGCGCTCGTCCTCGCTGGAATCGTCAAGATCACACTCCCCCCCGTCGGGTATGGTTCTCCTCGGACGCCAAGGATGCCACCTGCCCGCATTGCGACCGTCGCCGCCGCCATTCCCCTCCGCACTATCATCGCCATCCTCGTCGTTAGCTCCGCCACCCACACCGTATTCGCCGTCGTCCTCGTCGTCAAAGAGTATGGGTTCGTCCGGGTAATCGTTGGTGTGATAGTCCTCCGCTGATTGCCACGCGTTGGTTGGGAGCTTGGGAAAGGGGAGGGAGGGAGGGAGGGAGGACGCACCGTTGGAGTCCTCGTCATCAGTGCCGTAGACATCGCTCTGGTCATCCTCCTCCTGAGCGCCCTCGTACCACCAAGCCTCGTCCTCGCTCTCGGCGAAAAAGATGACGCCGTAGTCCTCCGTGATCTCCATGGCGACGGTGCCGGCGGGGATCTCCTCGCGGATGTACACGTCGTAGACGTATCCTTCCCCTTCCTCTTGGCCGTCGCCGTCGTCATCCGGCATGCTAACGCTCTTGCCGTCCGCCCAGGTGCCGCCGCCGACGCCGCCGCCGACTCTATCCTCCTTCGCGGCGGCGGTAGCAGTAGTGGGCGGAAGATTCCGGATCCCCTCATTGTGCGCCGGATCGAGGTACTCGAGGATGAGCTTCTCCATCTCCCATCGCCCTCCAGCGCCATATTTTCCTCTCGCCGTTTGCGCAAGCGCTCCTTCTCCTTGGGATGGATCCTCGGCCTCTTCCGCTCCTGGGTCTTCGTCTCTTCCTGCTGCAGCAGGATCTCCCCTCCCTCCGCCGTAGCAACAACGCAGCCATGTCCTCGTTCCCGTCCAAATCGCGGACGCGCACGAAAACCGCGCCACGTGACCCCATCTGCGCCGCGTACGGATGCGCCCTGCTGCCCCGCTTCCGACTGAATTGGTACCGCCGGACCGGCGCAATCTTCCTACGCTTGTCACCGGTGGCCTGCGGCGAATCCGCCGGTTCGCCGACCTCCGTTCCCGAGCGTTTCTTGCCGTTGGTCCCCTCCGTCTTGGTCGCCGCCGTCTCTTCGCGTCGACTACCACGGGAATGTTTGGCTTGTGCCGACGAGTTTTTTTTTTGTTTAATCGTACTCGCATTCAGCCTATGTACATTTTACCCAGTTCCGTCCGCTGTCCGCGCGGTGGCGGCACGTTGCAAGCTCCCCTTTACCCCCGCCCAGGCCTTTCCCGAGAGGATATAGAAAACCAAAGAAATGACAAAGGAAAGACAAAAGAAATCGTTGGAGGACCTCCGCCTAGTCCTCCCTCTTTCCTGCGGAAACCATGAAGGAAGGGGTGGGGAGGAAGAGCGGTAGTTCCTCAACCTCTGCCCCCAACTCCTCGGCTCCAGCCCCTCTCTCTACGGGCTGACACGCCTGCTCCCTTTCCCACCTCTCCTCTGTCTTTCAGTGTGAGCGCTCGGCTCCAAGCCTTTTTTGGGTTTGCGTGCCTTTTGCGGCCTGGCGTCCCTATTCCCGCCGATGAAGACGGTCACGGAGACGCCGCCCCTGCCCCGAGCTTTATCAGCCCAGGACGGGACGCCCACCTCTCTTCCAAATCCTGCCCCTCTCTTCTCTCCTTTCCGTTTGCGCTTCCTCTCAACCTTCTTCCATCCCTCTTCCGTGTCGCCATGGCGAGGTGCGGGCCCTGCGGCCGTGGCAGATGTTGATGGCGGGGGCTGCGCGGGGTCGGTTTCCACATCCGCATGCTCCGAGAGTATGAGATTTGGTGTGGGGGAGGTATCCCTCAGTTGCTTCGCCGGTTGGTGCGGGGTTTGAGGCTCCGTCCATTTCCGCTTTGGCCGCGGAGGTGGTGTCGATGGAGGAGGCGGCAGCGGCTGTGCAGTTGGCACTGGCGTTTGCTTCCGGAGTGCCCGGTTCTCCTCCGTGAGCTTATCGATTCGCTCACTCATCGTAGTCATAAGGACCTTGAGGTCCTTCATCTCGCGTGCTGCCTCTTTTGCCGCTGACAAAAGGATTTTGACGGCTGCTGACTGCTTCCCGATGTTGCCGCATACGAACGCAATTTCGGAGCGGAAGTAGGACTGAAGCGTTGTGAGCAGTTCGAGGTTTTGCACAACAGTCTGCGAGGCGGTGTTGTCATCGCTTCCGGCGTCGATACGATCCTCTTCCTCCATAGTGATGCTGGTGAGCCAGATGAACGAGGCGACCGCATGTGTAGCAGTTGCGAAACGTCATTTCAAGAGGGTAGAAATGAAGCCGAAGTAAAGTTCGCGATGCTAGAATCAGCGAATAGGAACACGACACGCGCTTAGCGTCTTGGCGAAATTATGACGCGTGTGTATTGTAGCGGGGATCGTTGGACGAGGAGGAGGTGGCGGTGGTGGACGGCTGGAACGGGATCGTGTGCGCTAGTCGGAAGATGTAACGATGGGCCCGACAATGTAGAAGTGGGAATGGTCGGAGTCCCCGGTATCGAGAGTCTAGGACGCTTGGATGCGATGTGGGCACGGACAAGGTCGGGGTTGACGTAGAGCGCCGACACGGGGGTGTCTTCGCGGGTTCGCTTGATGCGGATTTTAGACGGAGGCATGGGAGTAACGGGTGAGGAGGTTGACAGGGCAGGGAACCCCAATGCGCCGGGCTGCGGCACTAGATTCGGGGTGGACATTGCTTGTGTTCAGTTTTTGTTCAGTTGAGTTGGGGGAGGGAGGGATGACGGGTGAAGACAATAAAATGGAGGAAGATTGGGTATCCAGGGATGGTGGCGGCAAGCGAGCGAGCAGACATTGCAGCACGAGTAGATAACATCGAGTTTACCCGGCACGTTGACATTTAATTCTTCTGCACAACCACTTATTCAAAATTTCCACTATGTATGTATGTAGATCCCGGCCGTTGCATCGTAGACAACCGATAACCGATAACCGTGCCCAGTCGGATAAAGATAAGATCAGATCGTCAAAATCAGACAAAAAAACTCCCACGCATATGTATGCACGAATTCGACACGCAAATCAGGCACGCCCCACCTAACAAGCAACAGCAAAACAAAGGAGATCCCATAAAGAAAACGAAAAAGGAAAGTTAGGGAAAAAATCAAGCGGCAACCCTAACATCCTGCTCGGGCCGATTCAACGGCGTAACACTCATCAGTGCAGTCGCCAGGTCGTTGGGCAGGATGGGTTTAGCGATGTGCATCTGCATTCCAACGTCGTGACACTTCGCGCGGTCGTTGGCCGTGAGTGCGATTGTGGTGGGCCGTGCGTAGTCGGAGTAGCATCGGCCGAGCTCGAGGGGGCTCGATGCCATCGGCACGTGGCATTTGGATGTCCATCAGGATGACCTACAGAGCCGTCAGCAGTACGCTCCTGGTTCGACAACATAGGTCGGACATACATCAAACATCTCCGCCTTTGCCGCAGCGGCCTCGCAGAGCTCAAGCCATCTTCCGCGTGCCGTTCTTTTGGTGGGCGGCGGTACGCGTCGCTGCCTGGCACTCCCTCCAATCACTTTCCCGGTGTGGTGACACAGGAACATTTGGAACCCTGCCGGAGCATTTGCAAAAGTTCCGGAACTTCCCGAAGATTATAGTGCGCTGTACGCATATGGTGTATTGAGGCAGCAATGCCTCGTTCTGTGAAGACCACGACGATCCCGGCACATAATAGTCTGGTGGTCTCACTACGTACCTTCTTCCATTCCGTGGCCTGATTCTTTTGCTTGAGCCCGAGCCGTGCTTGTACCTCCCCACATGTAGTTTTCCATTGCCCACCATTCCCATCGGCATTCTGCACTCTAAGTTAAACTCAACTGTCCTGCATTGCTTGGCTCTGGGAGTAGTGGCCGCTGGTGGAGGAACCCAGCGTGGAGCCACTGGAATTGGCTGTTTGGGACGTCCCGGCCGTTGTTTGAACTTAACAGCTGAACCTTCGCCCCCCACCTCCGGGTTTCCACAATCTCACCTGAACCGAATGACGACTGGTAAAACAAAATCGACGGCTCAATGGAAGAAAAAAAAGACTGCGCAACTATAACCTAACAAAACACAATCTCAACAATATCACTCCGCGACAACAATCACGTCCTTCTTCACTATCCCTCCATTGCTCAATGCTACAAACATACAATCCACTAACACGGAGCCCTCTTTCATCCATGACTCTTTGTCCTCATCAAATACTACAGTAATTTCGCGTGTCTTCTGCCATCGTAGCTGAACATTTGCCAATACTGTCCTGTCGTGACGAACCCGTAGACAACACCTCCACCATTGCTACTCCGGGCATCTTTCAATGACAGTAAAAGCTGCTTGATTGCCTGTCCAATAGATGTTCTCTTGGCTTCAATAATCAAGACAAACTTCTTCTCCGCTACTACAATCTGGTCCACCACAACAAATTCTTCCACTCCGCCGATCTCATTTTCCACTGAAGTTATCTCTTTCTCCCTCGTCAAACGTATATCGCGTCCCATCTTCCGTACAGAACGGAGCACTGGACCAATCGTGGAAAAAACCAAGTCGCTCATATTCGCTTCCTTGAAATCCGGATCCGCCTCCGTAGGGTATCCTTCGATGTCAATATATTGCAATATCTGGTCATAAACCACCGCCTTGACGGCATCCACCGTCTCCTTATTGACATCCGCCCTTCCAAGGCTATGCTTTGGCTTTGCTAACATCGTATCGATAGGTGTCGCCCTGAGTGCGGCGATTCGAACGCCTAGTCTTTTCTCTGCGTCTCGAATGCTCATCGCCGAATACGACGTTTCCCACTTGGACTGTATCTTTTTGTTTTGCTGGGCGGCGTTATCACCCATCGTATAAGAATGATGTGCGTGTGCTTGGACCTATTCTGTCGCTTTATTAGCCTCGTAAATCAAAAAATGCGTGAGTGTCTCTGTCCGAACGACCCCCTGTGGAATGTGTTCCGTTCGTGTGTCTCTTCGTTGTCACGCTGTTGCGTGAACGTGTGGTGTGTAGTGGATTGCGTGTGGTTGTCGCAAAAGAAGTGGGCATACTCCACATATAGCAACACGATGGAAGGAATTTGAAGAACTACGAGATCCATTTAAGGGATGGCAAAACCGGGACGTCCCCATCTTCACGTAGGCCACTGCACCAGCTTCACACCACGCCGTAGCACCAACTGTAGAAAAGTGGCGCGAGCCGTCCCTCCAGCCTGACCCCCAGACGCACGTACCAATTGCAACTACTTCTCAGGGTTCCTCTGAGCAGCTGCACATGAGCTCGCGACTCATTTTCAGCATCGATATCGACGTGATCGGCACCGAAGGGTACCACCCCGCCAGTAGTAGGGATGCAGCGAAGCGCTTCGCTGGTAGGGGAACCTCAACGCAGTCATGTCATTTCTTTCCCGCGGATTGCCGGCGGAGGGTTATGAGGACGAAGATGAGGATGATCTTCGGTGTGACTTTCGTTGGCCAGCAGGTGAGTTTTAGGTTCGTATGTAGCCAGAGCGCGGTGCACGCAAAATTTCAATCGGCGAACAAGCACGATTTGATAATGTGCTAGTCCTTAAGCGTACTAGTGTGTGCTAATGTGTGCAAATGTGTGCTACTTAAGACATAACATTTGGCATTTAACGTCGCTAACCCTAGCCACTCCTCGACCATCGGCACGACCACCCATATACCCAACACAACCGCGAATACCTGTTTCCCCCGCTACAACTCAATTGTTCCGCAGAACATCTCCAGCCACCCTGAATTTCCTACACTCTAGCTAGCCAAACTATCGCTCTATTGTGAAATGCCTGTCGCAAGCAAAATTTGCCCGGTTAACGATGGCCAAGGGGCGTTGATACCGGGTAGCCTCCAAATAGCCGTCTCCTTCTACTTTGCCAATAGAGAAATGCCGGTTTCGCCTCTACCGAGGCAAAGATAACAAGGGACAGAAATTCACGAATTACGGTTACTCCATTCGACGTGTGGTAAAGATTCATGAGGTTGCCTATTCAATCCTGTAGAGAGCAATTGCGGCTGATGAGAAGTCAAAACTCGATCGCAAGCTCACGAAAACGATATGACCCTTACCATCGCTGGGGGAATGGTGTCTGCATATGCATCGTTGTGGCTATCCGACAAGGCTTGACCTATTACGAAGTGTGGCGTGTGCGATTGTCGACATCGGTGTGAGGTTCTTAAGCCAGAAAAAATTCACTGTGTCTGAAAAGAGATCTGAGGATTATCCGCATCCAATTCCTCGTCTGAAGAAGGGTAAGGTGAAGAGAGGCTATGTGCATCATGGGAAGCCGGAGAACTTGGGCGTTTGGAAAATTGCTATGGCGAAGACGAAGGATGAATGGACGTTCGTTCACACTACATTTCCATCAGAGGATCCTTCAGACTCGGATTTATAATCTCTCCGCACCCCCCACTGCTAGATAATTCATGCTGACCCGCTCCGGGTTTGATCCACTTCCCGCGCTACCACGTTATAGGGGTACCTCTTACGTGAGATAACACACTGGAAGCATTGTTTTTTGTTGGGTAAAAACAGGTCGTCGATGAAGTGGTCTATCCAGTCTACAAAGGAACACAGAGGGGTGGATATATATAGGTGCCAAGCCAAGGAACAAACACATCCAGCGCTAGGCCAGTGCTTGGACAATACATACCACACTCCAACATTTTTAACCGAAAAAGGTGTCACATTTCCACCCGCTTGCGAAATTCTCAACCATCTCGATGTGGCATTTGCTTTTGCTAAGTTATGCAGTGCGAAATAATAGGACTACTGTCGAATTACTATATAAAAACCAACTTGGGAACCGGAGGAGAACGTGACCGAGATGCGAGCCGTCGATGACTATCGCGAATGCTATGCGGAACGACCAAGCCAGATCGCTCTCGAAGGAGCTCGAGTCGCCGAGGAGGAGTACTGCCGCGGCCCGCCGCCGCTGCAAGGCGACAGTTAAGACCACCACCAGTGCGAAACGACTAGATGTTATGTTTGGAAAGGTTCTATGTGTTGACAAAAGGTTATGCGTGCGCTTAGCAGTTGGGATAGGTCTGGGACCTACATACTATGCGTCGTGGCGTACGTGTTGTGCCCGTGCATGAAAGAGCGCCCTCCTTCCTGTCTTCTTTCTTTCTTCGTCGGGCAACAACTTGGCCAGCGTCGCCACAGCCATAGCCACAGCTGTAGCTTCGTCTCGCCATAGCCACAGCCATATCTACGTCTTGTCCATTGCCGCCGCGCGCTTGTAAGCATATCCGCTGGTGTGTGTCAATAGCCCCGAAGCCCTTGCAGATGCGCAGTATCTACCGCCCGTAGAAGAAGCGGTGGATCTCACGGAAGAAGAGTATATGATTCCAAGGGATTTATAAGTCCGAACATACTCTCCGCCACAGGTCTCAGTTTGTATTGACGCTGTTTCTCGACCTCTTCAGCAGTTTGCGATTCGATTGTGCTGCTAGCAACTCCGCCGCCGCACTTCCGAATACCGTGAGTATAAGGGTTATCGTCCGTATATGCCATTACTTTCAAGGCGAACGTGGATGCCTCCTTTCCTTCTGGCGACGAGGCTGGGCCACGATTGTTGGACCCCCGTCAGTGTTTGCGAACTTAAGAAGATGAGATTTGATGGAATAGGGCTCTGTAGAGTCGCCACCTGACACTGCAAAAGAATATGTTCGACTGACTGGCAGGTTCGACTCTCTACTTCGGAAGCGAGATAGTTAGGGACAAACTCGACTTCAGCCAGGACCGTAAGCATAAACCTTCGCCACAAGCATTGTAGCTACGCCACAGCATCTCATCTCCGCCAGCCGCGAACCGGCGGAGCAGCACAGCGACTCAGGCACACCTCACGACAGCAGCGCAACCGAGGCATCGGCTTCTGCTGCTCGACACCCACGTTCTGGGGATATCCGCCGGTGACGGCAGCATGTAGAGTGCGTAGCCGGGACGCTGGGGCGCTTCTCTCGCGGCACGGTTGTACCCGTGCGCTAGATGACGGGCAGGGAACGACACTGCTGCTCGGCGGAGTGCTCGACGCAGGCATGTGTTATCGCTTCAGCTACCTCTCTACTTAGCTTACGGCTTGTAATTCCTCTACCGACCCTGATTGCACTTCATTACACTGACTAGCCCCTAGCTTTGGTACACAATACATCCACGGCGACAGGTTGGGCATCACATGGGTCGAGGAACGGCGGTCACAAGATTGCATCTGTAATAGGGCCATGGCGCAAGTCACCTGGAGTCAAGAACTGATGGTGCTGGCATAATTCATTTAATAGCATGCAGAGGAGTCAAGATCTTTTGATTTGTAGCAACAACAACGCCCGAGTGATTCTCCTATGACCGCCCGGGCTCTGAATACTTGTAAGTACTGCACGGACCCTCATCCTTGGCTCCGTGAGAACGAGGCCAATTACGGGCGTGGTGCATCGCTGGTTGGCTTCCACCGCTATCGAGGCTCATATGGCAACATTGAGGTTGATACGCAGTGCATCTGATGCAAAAGCAGTATGATATTTCGCATCGTCAAATATCCGCAAACCTTGATAGGCGGGAAACTCCAGTTCAAACAGCGGAACTGCCATCAATTAGACATGCCTAGCTGGTAGTACAGATTCCACCAGGTAGAGTGGCTATCGCATTCGTGTGCAAACACCGCGTTGTACGGATCCAAACGTATCTAGACATTCATCGATCCGTACATGGGCAGGCTATCAAGCATTACGGACATGGGAGCCCGCGGTTTGACTGCAGGGGTCAAAAATCCGAGACCACGATCCCTGAAACTTCGCCCATCCGCCGCGAGGATGGTTGCCCGGCTCTTAATCCCAGGCCGCTGATCTCTCGTACTTCGCAAATTAGGTGGTTTCGTCCTCGGGACCAAACACCTGTCGCCAGTCGAGCATCACCCTTTGAAGCCCAGGCGCAGCGACCGCGTTTCTCCGTGAAGCCGTGAAGCCGTGAAGGCCGGGATTGGCTCGTTGCGTATCTACTGACCAGGCTTCAGCGGAAGTCCCTTCTGAGTGCAGAAAAAGAGTCGATGTCGGATCCAGTCCCTCTCGCGGCACACGATCCATCTGCGTTCCCCCGATCGAACCACAGCTTCCCACAAACAGAGTAGTGAGGTACTGGCGCAGTTGACACCAGAATTCCCGGTCCAAAGAAAAGAGCTGGAGTTGGAAATATCTATCGAGTTGGTGGAGCCAGGTGATTTCCTTGCTCCGAATGTCTGTCGGCGGTGCCGCTTCTCCTCAACAGACGTTGCAACGGACGACATCTCATGACAGGATTATTGAGATCGAAGACGACTTGGGTCCTGTGAACAGAGCGCGTTCAGCCACACGAAACATCCATCACTCTCTCATCCATCCACCTTGCCCTGCTACTAGCCCAATGTGTGGATCTGGGGAAGCACCTACTTGGTTACCCACTGGAGGAGGAGTTCCTGCTTCCGAAGCAGCTCGCACCGTTTCCTTCCCATTCGTTTCCTCCTTTGGAAGCGCGGGAGAAGTCAACAGGATTTCCAGGCAGACATGTATATAATATCATGACTAATTGCGGCCGTGTGCGCTGCCGATGGGGTGCATAACAGAATGTTCTGCACTGCGAGCTGGGGAGTCGAGCCCTGTAAGCGCGTTGCTATTGCATTGTTTGTTCGCCCTCTACCCTCGCTTTCGCAGAAGGCATCACTTATATCACTCGCGAACACACTGTGGACTGAATTGAGCCAAGCGCAAACAGAATGAGTAACAACGCTGCACAGCAGCTACAAATGACCGAGGTATATTCCCAAGCACTTCCTTTCCAACCAGTTATTCCCTATCCACCCCTCCCTCTCGACCCACGCGGTATTCGATATCCCAGCAACTCGCCCACTAACCGCACGGGTTCTTCTTGCCGCCAGCGCAGCTCTTGCGAGGGCCGTAGGCGCAGCAGCTACCACTGGGGCTGCACTCGAAAACCCAGCCAGTGAAGGCCCCGCTGTAAACCGAGGTGTCCCCGACTTTAGTGACGGCAGAGCAAGCCCAGCAGTATTGACCCTGGGGCGTGCCCTTCTTGCACGCGCAGCCGTTGTACTTGCACGCGCGCTTCTGAAGCGTGGCGCCTTCGACGTCGCGCTCGAGGTTGAGGGGCGCGGGCTCGGCGATGGCGATCGCCTCCGCCTCCGCCTCCGCGTCCGGGGAGGGAAGGGAGGCGACCAGAGAGAGGGCGCTGAGGAGGATGAGGGGAGAGAAGAGCTTCATTGTCGATGTGTCGGAGTGGGATGTCTGGGCTGTCAGAATGCGGCCGCGGAATGCAGGGTGCTGGAGATTCACCTTTCTTTGATGGTTGTGGATCGAGGTCGATGTAGTGATGCTGAGGACTGAAGACCGAGGGCTGTTGAGCGCTGTGGAGGGAGGGAGCCTTGGGTGGAGGACGAACGAGGGTTTTATACCCGCCGGCCCATGGGTCTACGAGGAACTCCCGCAATCCATAGAGGGAATAATGGCAGTTGCAAACACCGCCGGCCAGGATGGCCATCCTCGCAATGGCGAGCATGTGCCGAATACGAGGCGCAGATACGAGCCATCTCGTATCGCGACGGGAACCAGCGCGGAAATCTCGCATACCAAGGTCCAACGGCTACCGCCACCCGAGCTAGGTACATCTCACGTTGCATCGCCGTGAAGCCCGAGTGCGCATGGTTCGCGGGACAATTGACGATACGGTGATGCTCTGGCTAAAAGGAGCTAATGGATGGAGCATGCCCGAAGCTGGAGGATGTCCCGCACTGCGCGTAGGTGCACTGTACAAGTACGGATGTGTCGGTGGAATCAGCCACCGATCCGCACACTTTGGTGGCCAGTGTGCACGTACGTACGGAGGTCAGCACGAAGCGCGCCCGTATGTCCGCATGCCGTCCACACGAAGTGTGGCGCTATCCGAAAGCGGCGTCTCCAACTGTCGGCGCCAGCGGTTCCAATAAAGCTGTGTACCAGCCGTTGCTTAGCTCAGCCACATTTTGATTCTGCTTCCACCTCCGTGCAAGATGCCAATGCGATCGCAGCGAAGGATCTACCAACTCCCCAAGCAGGTATTGGATAATGTGCTCTTGGTGACACCAAAATTTTTATATCCACAACCGTATTCGAAGCGAGGGAAATTCATTGGGTTGTACAAAAGGCGGGGTGCAGGGGTGATAGCTCAGCAGAGACAGTCCACGGTCCGGCGGCTGCGGGAATATTCCCCAATCTGGCCCGGATCGATCTTGCGAGTGCCGGCCGATGATAGCGATACAAGTTCCTCGCTTGTTCATGTAGGGCTAAAGGGGGAGGGGGGGCGTCGAAGCGGGGCGACGAGACAGGAACAGCAGCGGGCAGCGAGCTTCAGTGCAGGGCGCAATGGCTGTGCCCGCGGATAACACCGTTGTTGTTTCCGAGCCACAGCTGCATTGATGATACACCTCCTCTCCAATCGGAGTGCCGCCACGCGCAACAACTTGGGACCGAGCGCCGCGAACCCCTGACGCAAGCGACAGCAATGTCGGAGCAGGTACGACCCGGCCTCGCCCAGATACGAGCTCAGCGGCTCGCGGGCAGGCATCAAGGCAACGCACCCCGACTGGTTGCACGGTGGCCGAGACGGTTCGATACCGTGAATGACAAGCGAGCGGGAACGAAGTACCGAACACGACGGACGGTTGCTACCCGACACGTCCCTCCGCGGAGACCGCTGGCTGCGATGCCGCTATCCGTATGACAGGCTGCGGTTTCTCGCCCCCGTACAACCTGATCGCACAGTTGGCAGTTCGCGGCACATGGTTCTGTCTTCCGCGGCTTTTGCAGCCGTTACGGAGTGCGGCGTGGCCTCACGGAACGGTTCCGCCCGATGGCCCCGTGACTCCCAGCCCATCACGACTCTACTGCCCTCCGACCAGTGTGTCTCACGCCCAATGCATCGCTGCTGGCTCTGTCCCCGCCGCAGTTGCCGTCCATCTCCAAGCCGTGGCGGGGCGCGGGGGGAACCAGACACAGCATGGATCATCGCCGATGGACTTCCTGCGACATGCTGCGCTGCGCTGGCGGCGAAAAGGCTGCGATGTCTCGTGAGGAAAGGGAACTGCGGCACTATTTTGATCCGCGCGCGCATCTTCGCCGCTTCTACCACCGTGGATTCCTGCTTTGTCGCGCCAGGGACGCGCTGGAGGCTGTGGCCCACAGCACGGCTCATCCGGCCAGCGCACCTGCGATCCCTCCGTGAACCTGCATGGCCGAAGGAAACCCAAACCTCTCTGTGCGTTCGGTTTTGTCGGACGCTCGTTCGACACGGCAACGCTATGGCGAGGAGCCATCTTCCTGTCCGCACGGACAGATATTCAACCGCCAAGATGCTACCGAAAAGCCAAAATGGAAAGACAAACGCAGAAGCCAGTCCACAGCTGCACTGCTTGCTCCGCAGCAGACATCAGCCCATGCGATCCAGTCACTTTCCGAGCTTGGGCGGGAGAATAGACGATCAGCAACGTCCAACCTGACTTCGAGTCCCGAGTGATACAACATGACGTAACCGCCAAGGTTGGTGACCTGTCTCAGCCTCTCCGTTTGTTTCCGCCCGTTCAAGCTATGCGCTCATGCCCCCACATCCCCACATAGCTAGCCGCTCCGCTAGCTATGGAGAGGAGCTGCCAAACAGCCAGCGCGGCTCCGGAGCCTGTTGGCAGGCGCAAGCACAGCGGAGCGGGGTTTAAATACCTCATCGAGGCAGATGGCGGGCAGTTGCGTTTTCTGTGGAGCACTATCATGCATTGCGGAATGGGGAGCACTGGCAGCAAAGCCAGGAGTGGGCTGCGTGATATCTGGAGTGGGAGGATCCAACCGGCAGAGCCCATCGAGAGCAGCGGTTACAGGGAGCTACGGAAAAGAAGCCGTCGAGCCAGCTTCGCCAAGAGGCAACTGCGAGTGACACACCCTGTCGCGGCATTTCCCGCGCGTCGCGCTCCTCTAGCGCGAGCGTCTTACCCTGCCACGCTAACCAAACCAACGCAATCTGCCTGCATAGGCACGGCACACAAAAAATCTTTCTAAACGGCAGCACCTGCAACACCCTCCAAAAGAAGAACGAAGCCCGAAAACGAAAACCATGAAGCGGAAACACGGTTACGAAGGTGCCACCACGGCGGCGGCGGTGGACACAGAGACGACTTTCGCTCCCCTCGGTCTTGACGCTCGATTGCTGCAGGGCGTTGCGGCGCTCGGCTTCGCGAATCCGACGTTAGTGCAAGCGAAGGCGATCCCATTGGCACTGGAGGGGAAGGATATCCTCGGTATGCCTTTTCCCCCTGCTGGAAGCTGGAGGGGGGCGGGGCGCGTGGTGGGTGGTGCTGATTGATGGGGACGAGCATAGCGAGGGCGAAGACTGGGTCGGGAAAGACGGCGGCGTACCTCCTGCCGATACTGCAGAACGTTTTGAAAGCGAAAGAGGTGAGTGCCTTCGGGGCGGGAGTGGGGGATACGGTAGCTAAAGCGGAGGGGCAATTGCGTCTGGCAGGAATCACCGAATGAGAAAGCGACGCGGGCGTTCGTCCTGGTGCCAACGAAGGAGCTAGCGGAGCAGGTCTTCAGGATGGCCGAGAAGCTGGCGCAATTCTGCGGCAAGTCGGTGCGCGCCGTCAACATCGCGCAGAACGTGTCGGAACAGGTGCAGCGATCGCTACTCGCCGAGAGTCCGGACATCGTCGTTGCGACGCCGTCGAGGGCGCTGCTACACATCAACCTCTCCGGCCAGACAATGGTCGCGAAGGTGGCGCAGATGGTCATCGACGAGGCCGATCTGGTGCTGTCGTATGGCTACGACGACGACCTGAAGGCGATCGCGAAGGCGTTACCGAAGGGACTGCAGACATTCCTCATGAGCGCCACGTTGACGAAGGAGGTCGAGACGCTGAAGGCCCTGTTTTGTCGGAGTCCGGTGATACTACGGCTGCACGAGGACGAGAAGAGTGTTGAGGATGAAGGCATCAGCCAGTACGTCGTCAAGTACGTGTCGCCTCCACTCCCCGATCGCCCTGATCGCTGACCGACGAGCTAGATGTGCCGAGGACGAGAAATTCCTGCTCATCTACGTGATCTTCAAGCTTAAACTGATAAAGGGCAAATGCATCGTATTCGTGGGCGAGATCGACCGCTGTTACCGTCTCAAACTCTTCCTCGAGCAGTTCGGCATCAGATCATGCGTGCTCAACTCGGAGCTCCCCGTGAACTCCCGGCTCCACATCGTCGAGGAGTTCAACAAGGGTGTGTACGACATCATCGTCGCGACGGATGAGAACGAGATCGCCGGCGACGAGGATGACGAAGAGGTGTCCGAGAAGAGGAAGAAGTCGGACTCCGCTCGGGCGGACACGGAAATGCCGGATGCAGGAGCAGACGCAGGGCCGGAAGGAGCAGCGGAGGCGGAAGCGGAACCCACGGCATCGAAAAAGAAGAAGCGCCGGAAGCCGCGGCTCGACAAGGAGTACGGCGTGTCTCGGGGCATCGACTTCCAGAACGTCGCGTGCGTGCTCAACTTCGACCTGCCGACGACAGCAAAATCGTACACGCACCGGATCGGGCGGACGGCGCGGGCGGGCAGGACGGGGATGGCGCTGTCGTTCGTGGTGCCGGCGGCGCAGCACGGCAAGCACAAGCCGACGGCGATCGCGACGACGGCCGGCGACGAGAAGCTGCTGGCCCGGATCACGGCGCAGCAGGCGAGGAAGGGCGCGGAGGTGAAGCCGTACGTCTTCGACATGGAGCAGGTGCAGAGCTTCCGCTACCGCATGGACGACGCGCTCCGCGCCGTCACGCGCACCGCCATCCGCGAGGCGCGCACCCGCGAACTGCGCCAGGAGCTGCTCACCAGCGAGAAGCTGAAGCGCCACTTTGAGGAGAACCCCGAGGATCTTAAGCACCTGCGCCACGACGGCGAGTTGCGCGCGGCCAGGATCCAGCCCCACCTGCGACACGTGCCCGAATACCTGCTGCCCAAGGACGGCGCGGCGACGCTGACGGCTTCCGGCCCGGACACCGGCGGCGGTAGCAACGGCGTCGGGCTCAGGAAGAGCAGCGAAAACAGGATCAGAAAGGCGCGGGAGCGGAACAGGAGAGTGCGCAAGAACGCGGCGACGAGAGGGAAAGGGAAGGATCCGCTCAAGCTGTTCAAAGGGAAGGGGAAGAAATGAGAAGGAACGGCAGGGAGATGGCGGCACCCCCCACTTTGTATCTATATAGCATGGCGCGGCTAGGTGAGGTTGAGGTGTTGTATAGTGGCCACTTGTCGAGTCACGGATTTGACAGTCAGAAGCGAAGACCTCATTCAGGCCAAGTTTCAGTCATCACCCGCAGTCAAATCGTAAACCACCGTCAGATGGTAGAATAATTCCCAACCCCGCTCGCTATGCAAGTGAAAAGAAACACCCCACCCATCTACTGCCCTCATCAAGATTTTTTTCATTGTTTTTTGGATTAATCCAAACTCCAAGCTCCCCTGACCATCTCCCTCAGCGTGGGCTCGCGCTCGTCCTCGCTGGAATCGTCAAGATCATACTCCTCCTCGCCGGGTATGGTTCTCTTCGGACGCCAAGGACGCCACCTGCCCTCATTGCGGCCGTCGCCGCCGCCATTCCCCTCCACACTATCATCGCCATCCTCGTCGTTAACTCCGCCACCCACACCGTATTCGCCGTCGTCGTCCTCGTCGTCAAAGAGTACGGGTTCGTCCGGGTAGTCGTTGGTGTGATAGTCCTCCGCTGATTGCAACGCGTTGGTTGGGAACTATGGGAAAGGGGAGGGAGGGAGGGAGGACGCACCGTTGGAGTCCTCGTCATCAGTGCCGTAGACATCGCTCTGGTCATCCTCCTCCTGAGCGTCCTCGTACCACCAAGCCTCGTCCTCGCTCTCGGCGAAAACGATGACGCCGTAGTCCTCCGTGATCTCCATGGCGACGGTGCCGGCGGGGATCTCCTCGCGGATGTACACGTCGTAGACGTATCCTTCCCCTTCCTCTTGGCCGTCGCCGTCGTCATCCGGCATGCTAACGCTCTTGCCGTCCGCCCAGGTGCCGCCGCCGACGCCGCCGCCGACTCTATCCTCCTTCGCGGCGGCGGTAGCAGTAGTGGGCGGAAGATTCCGGATCCCCTCATTGTGCGCCGGATCGAGGTACTCGAGGATGAGCTTCTCCATCTCCTTGCTGATGACGTCATCCAGCCCAGCGCCTTCCTGCGCCATATTTTCCTCCCGCCGTTTGCGCAAGCGCTCCTTCTCCTTGGGATGGATCCTCGGCCTCTTCCGGTCCTGGGTCTTCGTCTCTTCCTGCTGCAGCAGGATCCCCCCTCCCTCCGCCGTAGCAACAACGTCAGCCATGTCCTCGTTCCCGTCCCGATCGCGGACGCGCACGAAAACCGCGCCACGTGACCCCATCTGCGCCGCGTACGGATGCGCCCTGCTGCCCCGCTTCCGACTGAGCTGGTACCGCCGGACCGGCGCAATCTTCCTACGCTTGTCACCGGTGGCCTGCGGCGAATCCGCCGGTTCGCCGACCTCCGTTCCCGAGCGTTTCTTGCCGTTGGCCCCCTCCGTCTTGGTCGCCGCCGTCTCCGCGTCGTCGACTACCGCGGGAATGTTGGCTTGTGCCGACGAGGAGGAGGTGGCGGTGGTGGACGGCTGGAACGGGATCGTGTGCGCTAGTCGGAAGATGTACGATGGGCCCGACAATGTAGAAGTGGGAATGGTCGGAGTCCCCAGTGTCGAGAGTCTGGGACGCTTGGATGAGATGTTGGGCACTGACAAGGTCGGGTTGACGTAGAGCGCCGACACGGGGGTGTCTTCGCGGGTGCGCTTGATGCGGATTGTAGACGGAGGCATGGGAGCAACGGGTGAGGAGGTTGACAGGGCAGGCGGGGTGGACATTGCTTGTGTTCAGTTTTTGTTCGGTTGAGTTGGGGGAGGGAGGGATGACGGGTGAAGAAAATAAAATGGAGGAAGATTGGGTATCCAGGGATGGTGGCGGAACAGACATTGCAGCACGAGTAGATAACATCGAGTTTACCCGGCACGTTGACATTTAATTCTTCCTCAACCACTTCTCATTCAAAATTTCCACTATGTATGTATGTAGATCCCGGCCGTTGCATCGTAGACAACCGATAACCGATAACCGTGCCCAGTCGGATAAAGATAAGATCAGATCGTCAAAATCAGACAAAAAAACTCCCACGCATATGCAGGCACGCCCCACCTAACAAGCAACTGCAAAACAAAGGAGATCCCATAAAGACAACAAAAAAAAAGTCAAGAAAAAATCAAGTGGCAATTTTAACATTCTGCTCGGGTCGATTCAACGGCGTAACACTCATCAGTGCGGTCGCCAGGTCGTTGGGCAGGATGGGTTTAGCGATGTGCATCTGCATTCCAGCGTCGTGACACTTCTCACGGTCGCTGGCAGTGGCGTTGGCCGTGAGTGCGATTATGGTGGGCCGTGCGTGATCGGCGTAGCGTCGGCCGAGCTCGAGGGAAGTCTCGATGCCATCCGCACGTGGCATTTGGATGTCCATCAGGATGACCTACAGACAGCCATCAGCAATACGCTCTTGGTTCGACAACATAGGTCGGACATACATCAAACATCTCCGCCTTTGCCGCAGCGGCCTCGCAGAGCTCAAGCACCTCGATACCATCTTTCGCGTGCTGTGCGGAGTATCCCATCCTCTTAAGATGCTGCAGCGCAACCCTCGTATTCAAGGGATTATCCTCAGCGAGCAGGATGTTCAGCGGGTGTCTAGTCACCAGCGTCTTCAGCAGTTCTAGCTCCGGCTTCTTGGTGTTCATCTCCAGCTTCCTTGCCTGCGGATTTAGTGCGTCATGGACGGCCGAGACGTAGCGCTTCCGCGGAGCAGGACGCACGAAAGACACCGCGCACTGGTTGCTGAGCACGTTCGTAGGAATCGTGGCACCGAAGCGCGACATGAGGATGACTTTGATGCTGGGATCAAAGGTTTGGAACTTCTCAAAGATGACGTAGGAATTGTCGACCGACAGATCCACGAGTGCCACGTCGAAGAATCCCTTCCCATTGCTGACCAGTGCATCCAGTGTCGATTCGTAGGTACTGGTTCTGGTAACCTGCAGTCCCTCGACCTCCAGTTCATCCGCGAGGATATGCGACGAGATTTTGTGCGCATCCGCAACGATCGCTTTTCGACCCTCGAGCCTTGGATCCGTGTGCCAGACCTTCTGCATGACCTCGGCGACGATGGCAAAGTGGAAAGTGGTACCTTTGCCCTCTTCGCTCTCGAACCAGATGTCGCCGCCCATCATCTGCGCCAGTTTCTTCGAGATGGCGAGTCCTAGACCGGTCCCGCCATAAGTTCTTCTCGTCGAGGTATCAACCTGTGAGAATGCCCTGAACAGCCTGCTGAATGCGCTCTCTGGTATTCCAATGCCCGTGTCCTTGACCGATACTGTGATCCTCCACCGGCTGTCGTTGGTCAGCTGCTGCGCCTCGGAAGTGACGGCGATGTACCCGGCCTGCGTGAACTTGACCGCATTGCCGATGAGGTTGATGATGCACTGCCGGAAGCGGGTGATGTCACCAACGATAAACTCAATGTTGGAGCATTTGTTCCGGTACGCCAGTTCCAGGTCCTTCGTGGCTGCCGGTTCAGCGACAAGAAGCAACGCTCCTTCGACGCAATCCCGCAGCGAGAATGGTGACTTCTGCAGGTCGATCGCACCGTACTCTATCTTGGATATGTCCAAGATGCCGTCGATGATCTGCAGCGTGAGGACTGCCGAGTTTCGGATGGTCTCGACGTACTCCTTCTGCTGGTCCGTAAGGGCAGTATCCATCAGGAAGATCGAACACGATAGCAAGGCATTAAACGGAGTTCTAATCTCATGGGACATCTACACCGCCGCGATCAGAATATCACACTACCGCCGCCGCCACCAGAAGGCAGAAAGAAACTCACATTAGCCAAGAAGGTTGACTTCTCCTCCGTTGCTTCCTCGGCCGCCTTCTTCGCGAGTTCCATTTGCCGGTACAGTCTGGCCTTGTCGATCGTCACGGCGGCTTGGGTGCACAGCAGGTTCAGCAGCTCCTGCCTCTGGCGAGTAAACGCGGACCCGAGCACTTTGTTCTCCAGGTATAGCACGCCCATGGTTTTGAGCTGATTCTGGATCGGCATCGCAAGCACGCTCTTCGGGTTCTTGCCGCGAAAGTAGATATCTCTCCCGTACGTCAGCTCAAACTTCGAATCGTCGCCGCTGCGCAGGATCTGCTCTCCCAGGCTGGCAACGATGTTGATGACCGAAATCGGGACCAGATCCGGGCGACTGTGTAGTGGTTCGTGCTCAAGGATACTCACTTCATCGAGCAATCCAACCGTCTCGACGAATAGCTGTCCATCCTCATGCAAGATCAAAACACCGTAATCCGCACCCGCCGTCTGCAGCACGCTCTTCATGAGGCTCACGATAACCTGCTCGAGATGGATGCCCTCAGAGATGACCAGACTCGCCTTCAAAACCGTCCGGAAGTCCAATTCCGATCCCAGGGACGAATCGTTATTCCGCACCGACGAGCAGTGCGATGCCGCTTCATCATCGTGCTGATCCGACGCCGAGAAGATATCCCTCATGCCACCGGTCCCCGCCGAGGATAACGAACCCTGTGCCAAATACGACTCGAACCCATAATCCTTCGCCTCGACGGCAATCCTCGATACCCTGGGGCTCTGCTTCGGCGACTGCGTGACGAGCGGATCCCGGATGGTGTTCTCGCTCGGATTCCTGAAAACCTGGGGCCTCGTTTCCCTGAGGGTCATGATCTCCTCGGAGAACTGCTTCCTTAGCTCGTTAGCCTTGTGCGTGGCGCCCCAGGCGTTGTAGCAGCGATACGACTCCTGGAGATACGGCGTGGCGCGCTTCTTCGAGATGTCGTGCAACCAGGTGCCGCAGCGCTCATTGATGAGAGCGGCGTCGTGGATGAACCCGCTCTTGTTCGCAAGGGAAATAGCATAGTCGTAGCAATCCAGGATCTGCAGTTGTTGAGTGCTGTCGGATATCCGCATCACCTCGGCCTCCAGGAGCACACTCTTGTGCAGCCACGTAGCCTTCGCTCGCGTGCTCCACTCCTTGATGCACATGATGTTCTGATCCAAGATCCCCCGCTGTTCGTCCGACAGCTTACGATGCAGGCTTAAAAACGCAACGGATGAGTAGAACGCCGTGAGACCAGCATAAAACGTTCCCGTCATGGCAACCGACAGCGGCTGGCAGCAGTGAACCGCTAAATCAGCGGTAAGATCCCAGTAACCGTATATGGCAGCAATGATCAAGCGGTACATGTGGTACATGTAGATGTGGCTAAGACTCTCGGATCCCGCGAGTCTTGCCAGATCCTTCGAGTTTCCGAGTGCTTCGCCCTCGAAACACAGCGGATCCGGATTCCCGGTGCCCTTGAGATTGAGCAAGAACTGCAATGGCAGATTCAGCCACCACATTCCCGTCTCCTGCTTGAACCGTCGGATGTTGGGCCGCGCGGCTGCCATCTTGGAGTGAACCGTGTTGAGATTCTCTCCACTCAGCATTCCGAACGACGTCAGCTCGACCATCGCAAACGTAGTGTAATCGACATTAAACACCGAGATGCCAGTCTGTATAGCCTTCTGCAGGCATCGCAGAACATCGCTCATGGGCTGGTGGAATACACCGATGTGGCCGGCATAAACTTGATAGATCGCGGGGGACAGCGGATGACGCGTTCGACTGTGCTCGATCAGTTTGATGGCGAGCTGTCCGTAGGCGTGACTGCGGGCAAGATTGTCGTGCGTGGCTTCGGACCCCAGAATGACACCAGTCATCAGCACCGGGTAGGCTCCTGCCAGGGAAATACCGAATTCCAGCGTCATGGCCACACTGGTGAAGCAGACCGCAGGCAGGAGCGAAGGACGACTCATATTGATCGGCAGCAGTAATGTCGAAATGATCTCCTGGAGCAGGAGTAGGGTCTCGTCCTTCATCTCGTGCATCTTCGCGATCGCCCTGATCTCCTTGACATCCAGCAAGATCCGTGGCTTCATCATCTGCGCGTGCTTGCAGGCCTCCTCATCTTCCAGCGGAACCTCCCAGGAAAGAATACCAAGGCCAGTCAATCCGGCTTCGATGGCCTCATTCAGTTTGCCCTGAATGAGCAAACAGTTCATCTTGTTGATGAGGCACCGAACCTTGTCCTTCCTCTGGCTGCATGTCGGTAGGATCTCTTCGGCCAGTTTAATGGACTCGGCGTATTTTACATCGGCAAAGTACGCCTCCATGAGCGAGATGTTGATCTCGGTGCCTAGCTCGTCCAAGGTGCGATTATCCGAGTGAGGTTTCAGCGCCAGAAGGTTATTCTGTCCAAAGGACACCGTGTTGTTGAAGCCATACGACAATCGCTTGACGGGATTATACCGGCAGGCATCGTCCTCCATCTCGGCATCGCCGAGCACTCGCTTGGCGATCAGAAAATAACTGAGTGCGGTAGCGAATGCCGTGGCCTGCAGTGCCTTCTTTCCGGCCTTAAGATTGAGCTCCATAAGCACTCTCCGTTCCGACGGTCCCAAAGGCGTCAGATAGTGATTTAGCTGGTTGACGACCTCGAAGACTACGCCCTCGTTCAAATCCTCCTCCGTCGCTCTCTCCAGCATCCGCATGCCCACCATGCGGTGAAGCCCGGCTTGCTCTCCGGGAGGGATGAGGCTGTAAGCTGCCTGACGAACCCTGTCGTGTAAGAACCTGTAGGTAGCGTCCTCCTCGTCCGGATTCGGCAGTCCAGCTAATCCGTTGGGCTGCCGCCCATTCTCGCCCGGATCTGGAGAGTCCGCGCCATCATCTTCCCGCCTCCCGGGTCGCGATCCTTCCAGCGCCAGGTGGACTCTGTAGTTTCCTCCAGTCGGCAGGATCAGACCGGCATCCAGAGCACCCCAGAGGTCGTTTGCTGTCTCCTCGATCCGTTTGCCCGCGGCTGTAGCCAACGTGCGCAGCGATATCCGTTCGGTTCCGATGCAGGACGCCAGCATCATCGCTGTCCGTGTGTCGTCGCTGAGCTTCAGCATCTGCTTGACCAGCAAATCCACCACCGTCGGCGGCAAATCTCCCGCTTCCTATGAACTGTCAGGTAGTGCCGCGCACGCATAACCGCAACAGACCGGAACCCACAATGCTCGTAAGGTTGAACCTCCACTCATTCTCACGGAAGTCAAACACGATGTGGCCTCCACGGTGCAGGCTCTTCAACAGCTGGACGACAAAGAACGGATTTCCCTGAGTCTTCGCGTACACCAATTCCACTAGGGTCTGCATTTCGGGGTCTTCCCTCACACGCTTCGAGCATGGATCCCGATGTAGCGTGTCCCCAATGATCCGACGCACAGACTCCTGGCTCAGCGGTTCGAGTCGAAGATCGACTACCTTCACCGAGAGATCGCGGATGTACTGAAGCATTCCCAGCAGCGGATGGTCCTCGGTTACTTCCGAATCCCTGAACGCAGCCAAGATGAAGATGCCTAGAACATGAACACACACGCCACGGTTAGCACTATCGCGTATACCTGCCAGGTAGAGAGTGGTAGGCATGAATATAGATGAACAAGAGGAACGGCTTTCCAACCCCGATCCCATGGGCCATTACTCTGTGTCATGCCGTTGCGAGGGGGCCCTTCGGCCGCGCTGGAGTCGCCCGTCGGAGTATCCACAGTTAACCCATCCCACTCCCGCATCTTCCTGTTCGCCTCCTCGGCGATGTTGGCGATCAGCATAAATTCGCTGTGCGAGCACCACTGCAAATCGTCCAGGAACATAACCACGCCCTTGCGGCCAACTATAGCCCACACACACACGCACACCAAGCCGTTAGTATGCCCTCAAACCAGTATCGGATGCACGAGAACCCCTAGCTTACAGATGGCCAGCAGCCTCCCAAAAGCATCCCGAAACCGGCTCTCGCGCTCGACCGGCCCGAGGCTCGCCAGCGGCTCAACCTTGAAATCCGGTCCGAGAAGCAGCTTGAGCTCGGGTATCACCTCGATGAGCACCGCCGCGTCGCCATCGAATGCTCGGATCGTTTCCGTTCGCCATCGTGCAAGACTCTGCGGTGGTTCCGATAGTACCTGCCGTATCAAGTCCTGCAGTGTCTGGATCAAGGTGAAGAAACTGAAATCTCGCTTGTACTGATCGAACTTCGATGTCGTGAAGAATCTGTCCCCACGGAAAAAAAAACCCCTCTCAGTTCCCCATATCACGGCAAGCGGGGGAAACGCCAGCCACAAACGAACCCTTTGTTCTCCACCACCGGCCGCTGGATCTCGTTCACCAGTCTGCTCTTTCCGACGCCGGAACCACCTTGCACCGTCACCAGAACACATCCCCCATGTCTCACGCAGTCTTTGTATGCCGAGTGGAGCTCCGCAACCGCCTCTTCCCGCCCGTAAAGCTTCTCCGTGATCACGAACTGCGACGTCGTGTCCAGCTGGCCGATATCGACTCCCTTCAGCGATTTCCCTTCGGAGAGCAACTGACAGATGAGATCCAGATCCGCCTTGAGGCCCGACGCCGTCTGATATCGGTCTTCGGCGTTCTTCTGCAAAAGCTTCATCACGACGTCCGAGATAGCGGTCGGGATCGAAGCATTCACTTCGGATGGGGGTCTTGGGAGTTGCGCAATGTGCATATGAATCAGTTCTTTTTTTTTTCTCAGAGTAACGGGTCCATCGTCAGCCTTGTCTTTGGGTTTGCGTTTTGTGGGGGATGGGGGTGAATCAAGAACGTAACGATGGGGTGGCCAGGGATCAGTGATGACGTACCTAGTGGCTCAGCAGATCGGAACGGCTGCAACACCCACCCCAAAGTTAGCACCACTGATCTCGGACGGGAAAATAAGCATGCGCCCAAGGGGGAGATCTACCAAGAATCCTACGACGAGTTCATAGAGCGCAACACCGAGAGAATAAAAGTCCGCTCGGTAGTCCACCGATCTGTTCATCCTCCCGGTGCACTCCGGTGCGATGTACTGCAGTGGCGCAGGATTTTCGCCCTTCAGCATCGCGCCGCCGGCGCTCCTACCCAACTCCAGACGCTCCAGCCTCGACGCCAGATGCCATCCTCCGAGCTTCCCCTGGATTCCAGTGCTGTTGGACGCTCGCGCGACCAAGACGGAGAAGGTGTTGATGTTGTTGTGAGTGACGCCGGCCTTGTGCGCACAATCCAGCACCCCGACGACCGATGAGAAGACGGTTAGGATCTTGATCAGGTCCGACTGCGTGCGAGGCTTCGGGGCTGGCGGTGCCGGCGTTGCGGGACCGCCGCCGGGAGAAAGGGCTGGGGATGTGCCCAGGATGTGCGGCTTGCCGTCTCGGTCGGGCAGAAAAGCTTCCCTCACGGTCATGTTTGTGGGTTCGTCCGAGTATATCAGGGTGAGCCCGCCGTCCTGCAAGTAGTCCCACGCGTAGGGCCGCACCACGTTTGGCATGCTGGCTAACTTGGCGGCCGAGAAGGAGCTGGTGGCGGAGCCGGTACTGTAGTGTTCGGACGTGGGCGTCGTCGCTGTCGCGTTAGCAAAGGTTACTTTGGAGCCCGGGGTGGGGGTATCTGAGAGCATTTTCCACTCCAGCCGGAGGCGCGCGAGCGTGTCCAGATGGTTGACCGTGCACAGCTTCAGCATGACCGCTTTCCCGGAGATGCAAGACTTGGCGCGATATACGTGAATGTGATTGAGCGAGTACACGGGCGTCAGATCGGTGTATCCGGCAACGTCCGGGATTTTTATCTCGAGCGGCTGCATCGGGATGGTGGCATCCACGGCCAGAGGCTTGTCGGCCAGAGGCATCGAGCAGGCGCTGTCCAGCCGGTGTAGCTCGGGCGGTGGCTGCGAAGGGCCCTCCGGTTGTTCCTCGCCGACGACCTGGATGCTGCCCACCTCGGCATTGGACGGGCCGACGTCCTCGGTCGGGCTCTCCAGCGGCGCAGGCACCGCCGCCGCGGTCCCTGCCGACACGATCATGCCGTACGGCGTCGCCCCTCCCGTCCCGGCGGTGCTCAGCAGTTGGCCCACGAGGGATGCCGCCGCGCCGACCGATCCGCCCACGAGAACGGGTATCGGAGTAGCGTTGGAGGAAGCCGGCGACGAAGCGGACGAGAACTGATGGCCACTCAGGATCCGACTGTTCCTTGGCGACGGCAGGGGCGGGGAGGAGACCTGTGATTGCGGATAAGCCTGCTGCTGCTGCTGCGGCTGTGGCTGTGGCTGTGGCTGTGGCTGTGGCTGTGGCTGCGATGGGGCGCTGGAACCGACCGACGAAGCGGACCCGGCGGACATCTGGCCTCGGCGGCCTGAAGGATAGGGGGGCGGGGGCGGTGTATCAGCAGTACGCCGCCGTTTGTGACGATGCTCCGAATGCGTGGTTGCTAGGGAAGTCCCTTGAAGGATACAAGGGAGCGACGAGGGAGGCGAGGGCAGGAGCGGGTGAGGGAGAGGAGACAAGAGCGAGAGAGACTGCGAGGAAGGAGGGGGAGAGTGTGGGCCGCGTCTTCGGCGTCTTCGGTTCGGCGAGGGCTGGATGAGGTGGTTGTGGGCACTATCCTTGCATCGTCCGTCGGGCTCTGGACTGCAACTGCTGTTACTACTGGTGCTTCCTCTTCTTCTGCCAGGCCGCTCTAGCTCCTGCTGCGGGTGCGAAGACTGAATGGTGGGCGTATTTTCTGGGAGAGGGGTTAGGGGTAGGATTGGATTTTGGGGAAGGAGCACAGCGAGCAATGCTTGCTGATTCTTTCTTTCGCTCCGCTCTGCCGGGCCGGGCGGGAAGAAGGCACGGCGGAAGGAGGAGTCGACGTTCCGGGACCTACACGGGGGGGAGAGGAGAGGCGGCGGTCGGGAGTTTTCTTTTTGGCAGGAATATTCGATATCGCGCCAGATATCTTTCGACAAGAGGAGAGAGCCGGCAGGGTTGAGCGAGGATCTAGCTGGATCGAAGAGTCAAGCCACTTGCTTCGCTGCTTGGGGGCTTTTTTTCTCCTGGGGGCGGGGTGTAAAATGTGGTGGCGGCGGCGGTGGTGGTGGTGGTGGTGGTGGTGGTGGTGGTGGTGGTGGTGGTGGTGGTGGTGGTGGTGGTGGTGGTGGTGGTGGGTGTGAGATGTGATGGTAGTGGTTGTCTCGGAGTTGGCTCGCTCTCCCGCTTTTCGATAACTAGCTGTGTAACACACAACCCAGTCGGTCGACACGTGATGTCGGAGCTCGGTGCGGACGGTGTTTCGTGTCTTTCTTCTTCCTCTCGGTCTTGCGTTGGGTGCCCAACCTACATACCGTGCGCGGTCCACCCGTGCGAAGAAAAGGAGGCAGCCGGCAAGGAGCGGGGAGATGTTCAGGTGGACGGACGGTCGGAACGGATGAAGGGAGAAGGTCTGCTTGGTGGCGACGTCCTCCAGGAAGAATCCCCAGCAGAGCGCAGACGGCGATAGCAATGTGCAAGAGGGAGGGCTTGCTATGTGAATTGCGCCGCCCTTGCTTGCCTCGCTCTTTTCCGGCCCTGCAGCGGAAGCAGATGCGATGAGAAAGCGGAAGAGTGTGTGTGTGGGTGCGCGTGGCGATGAGACGGCAATTAAGACCGTGTGGGAGGGTGATTGAATATTTCCTCATTGGATTTTCCCTGGTTCTATTTCTACTCTCTATATAGTTGTTTTTGTTTTTTTTGCTTGTTTTTTTTTGGCGGACGGCCGTCCGCTATGTAGATATGCAGATCGTTACGTGGGAAGATATTACGGACGGGATTTTTTGGAGATGAGGCGCCCATAAATCGGATAAACCGCAACTGGCTGGCCAACCTGGATGGCTGGAGAATTGATCGCCGTGTCAGGGCTGCGGAAAGGCGGGCTGGCCTTGTGCGACGAAACGATGTGAGGCGGAGGAGCGGAGTCACAACGGATGACGACGGTGCTGGTGACGATGCGACGTTGTGCTGACGATGCGGAGCGTATGGTTGTTGAATGCGAATGCGTCTCGTCAGAGTTGCCTGAGCAGCAGAATCGGAGTAGATAGGTTCGTTCAGCGATAGTTGGATGCAGCTCGGGTCTGCGGCGAGCGCTCCCGCTCTCTAGCTGCAGCGGGCGGCAAAGGCTTCGACAGGTGACAGTCGAACACCGAAGCCGCGGGGACGGATGTTGTGTCCGCGGCGCTGATTGGACCGCAACCTCCACCCGGCCGTCGGACGCAGAAGTTAACGTGGCCAAATGCCAGACATGATATCCCCGCACTGGGCGCTTACGTAAGGCCATTTACACGAACGACAAGTCAGTTTGTCCAGTACCGCACTAGCCTCCCTGCCACCTGCAGTCCGTCGCGCCCGCAGCGACGTCACCTCGCAGAGCTCACTTTTCCTTCTCCCCGTCGCTGACGGAAAAAAAAAATGAAAAAAGCAAACGCGTCCATTGCCCCCCCCGTCGTCGCTCACTGCTTACCCACACCACGCAGTGTCGAGTCGAAAAAAGTTGATGCCTTTTGACTTCCGTCCGTTCGTCCGCTCGTCCGCTCGGCTGTCGACTTACCGTGCTTCCACGTACATCCAGCCATCGTGTCTCCCTCCCTTAGCCTCTCTCGGCATCCCGAAGCCGTCCCCTGGAATCCAGACCGTTCGCACCCGCGGTTCCGGGAGCTGCCGCCTCGCAGCGCATCGGTCATGAGCTCCGTCGCTCTAGCCACGCAGATACACACATACAGACGCTCTAGTGAGAGAGCGCCGGGACCGGGGAAAATTCTCTTCTGTATGAATAAGGCCCTCTTCTACGGAATGGGACAGCTTGCCATCGAGTGATATCTGGTGTCCTTGCACAAATCTCGGGCAAAGAACTTCACAAGTTTTTGATTGCAAAATAGATCTCCTTTCCTGGGTGTTTTCCTTCCCACCACCCTTGGCTGAAACAGCTTGGGTCTTGCGCCATGGAGCTCCCCTATATCGCTGCATAGTCACATGTCTCCTTTCTTTGGCTATCGTTCCAGTTCTGCCGTGGCCTCTTTTGTTTGGAACTCTGGCTTTCTTCAAAGGGCAAGATGAAAGACCATTGACTATGTATGGAGGGCGATTGGTGAATGGATGAAGGGCGATTGGTGAATGGATGAAGGGCGATTGGCGAATGGCACATGCAGGTCTGACGAACAGACTCCGCCTGCTGGATCAAAATTCCCCTATGAATAACCCCCGCCCAAGAGAACCCCACAAGTAACTATAACATACTTTTTTTTTAAAGAGAATTCCCTCTTTAAAATGTCCGGTCCGAGAGAATTCTATGAGGTAGATATTTGGAATAGAATTCGCTTATATGGATTCTCTTATGTAGACTATATGTGCTTATATTGTACTGGCATCCACCCACCACCCCGCTGTCCGAACTTGCCCGTTTGCGGAAGGTGCTGTCTCCCAGTATCTAGAGTTCTGACATGCACGGGTTTCGGCTCGACTCAGCTCGGCTTTTTTTTTTTAGCTCTCCTGGTTCCAAGACATGCCATGTCACTCACGGAAGGGTGGGCGTATGTAGATTGTTCCTATCCGGGCACTAGCCATCAGGAGGTGGATAGATGGCAGGATCTATGAAGTGAGTGCGCTGGAGGGGGCGGGAGCGGCATTCTGCACTCTGTGCACATACACCCCTCCAGAGGGCAATGGCAGTGGAAGGACGCCAGGATGTATCTCGCAGCGCAGATGTCCGAGTGCGGATGCCCTTGGAGGAACCAAAATTTTGCTATCCGCCTAGCAGATCGGAGTCTTCCCGGCATGGCGGGAGAGGTGTTTATGGCTAGTATTACGAAGATACAGCGTCGCACTCGGACTGACCGATCGGTCGTCGGTCGACCGAGCGACCTTGATATCAAGTCCTCCTTGCAGTCCACCCCCTCCCCCACTTGGCGACGTCTAGATCTCAAGCTTGAAGTATGAGAGAGAAAAAAAAATTAACACAAAACAAATAGCCGGACAAACTTGAAAGGGAAAGAATCAACTAGATCCGCCAATGCTATCACTGAATGCAGTACCACGACGCCAATCACTCGAACCCGACTCCGCCTACCGAAAATGAAGGAAACAAGAAGAAAGAAGGAAGGTTATTATTCGCTATAGGCGAAGAAGCACGCCGATTGACAGCCAATGCCAGCGTTTTCCGGATTCGCACGAGACTGCCCGTCCTATCCCATGCTCGTCCTGGGCCTCTTGCGGCCAAGCCTGGGGGTCTTGGTAGCAGTGGCAGGGCCATCACCATCGTCCGCGGGGCCGCCGGGAGTGGGCTTCATCTTCGGCTGGTGATCCTTCTCCTTTTCCTTCCCCTTCTCCTTCTGATCGAGGACGATCGAGAGAATGTCATACGCAAAGTGGGGGAACTCGAGGACCATAGACTTGAACTCCTCTTCGGCCTCGTGGCGGAGAACGTGACCTGTCAAACGTCAGTCGGAATGTGCGCTATGGCGGATGCATTGAACTCACTGCGGTGCGCCCAGAAGCTAGCAATAGGCTGACGGATTGTCTTGTCGTCTTTGGTGGTGTTTTCGTAGACGAACTTGGCGTAGCGCAGCTCACCCCTGGCGGTGGAGTTGATGCGATGGATCTTCGAGTGCGCGAGGTGTTTGAGCTCTGGGAGCTGCAATTTCTCGGCGAGGGTATACACCTTGGCGTGTTTGAGAAGGTTGTCGCCGGCCTCGTCGAGTTCGTTCTCGTCGGTGGCTTCGAGGATCTTGTCTTCGGGTTTGCCGGAGGGTCCCGGAAGCAGACGGGGATTATACTCGCCAACATAGAGATATTCGAGGAACGAGCCGACAGCGCCAAGGTCCTCGTCGAGGAGCTTCACGATACGCTCGTCGTCCGGCGTAGCGTGGCTATATTCGGAGCAGGCGTCGGCGAACCATGGCGACTTTTGCAACAGAGCAAGGTGAGCAGCGAGTTTGGTTTCGTTCGGCGAGTGTCCGACCACGATGTGGATCACGGGAGACCTCAGGTAGCTGCAGATGTCAGTCATGTTTTTGGTTTTGAGGGACATGTTAGGTGCTTTGGTAAGGGTGAAGTTGGGTGCGTGGTAAAGTCGTGGAGCTCGTACCGGCGTGGGGTGGTCCAACCAAACAAGGGGATAAAATACAGTCCACGGGAAGCTAGGCGCACATACGAACACCACGCCCACCGATTGCACACCAAAAGCTCAATGGCAGCAAAAGAAAAAAAAGACAAACAACTCACTCGATATAAGTCGCCTTCTTGTCCTTTTCGACCAGCTCGGTGCTTTCCTGCTGCCCCATATCGGCGGCTGCCAGCGTCAGGGCCTGGGACTGGGACGCGTCGCCGTTCTCAACACCCTTGGCTCCCTCAGCAAGCCCCACCTCCAGCTCCAGGGCAATCATTTCGGTGGTCTCGAGACCGTCCATGCCGTCGTCGCCCGGAGTCTCGTCAATGGGGTACTCAGCCTCCAAGGCGGTATGTTCGGTGGGGGCGTCCATCATGCCGTCACGCAGACTCTAGAGAGATTGAGGACGCGCGCTCGCGTGAAGAGCGGATTTAGGGATCAAAAGGCAATGGCAGCGGGCACGTGTAGATGGCCAATTGGGGTGGAGATACGTCGAGGTTGAATGCTTAGTGGGGATTTGTTGATTGGGAAGTGGCTGCGTGGAAGGTTTCGCGTTTGGCGATTTGACACAACCGAGCCGCAGCCCTGGCTAACTAAGCGAAGCGCACCAGATTAGAGCAATGGTGCAGCGGGTCCACACGCAACCAAGCCACCCAACTTCATGGGAAGCATCATCACGCAACAGCACGGTCCTAGCAGTAGATGGACAAAAAAAAATAGCCATTCAAGCGAATCACGAGTATTTTCCGCGCTGTAGTCAATGCCCCGCTTCACAACCGGATCACAATTTCAAGTCTTTGCGAACAGCCTCCCTACGCCGCAGTCAATATTATTCGGCGCAGTGGATACGTAAAACATACCTGCAGATCGGATGATAGAAGTTCTCGTTCTTCTTGAACGTCGCCACCGCCAGCTCCCGGTCACAGCCATCGAGCAGCCTGAACAGCGGCCGAACGAACTTCATTCTGCCCCATTGTCCCAGCGCCTCCGCCGTGCGAGCGTACAGCTTCTCATCCTTCGCTTTCAACGCAACAATCAAGAATCTGCTCAGAATCTCAGCATTCTCCGAGTCTAGGAACTTGTAAGAATCCTTCATCTTCCCGACCGCCGCCGGCGTGAGTGGGTTCTCGAAGTCGGTGATCGCTTCCAGGAAGACAACCAGCTGTCCGGAACTCCAGTCTGCGATGTCGGACGGCTTGGGCTCGAATAGGGTAGTCTCTGCGGACTGCCAGCACTCCGCAAGGAGGTAGCACACGTCCACGAGTGTCGTATCGAAGTCTGGCTTAGGGGAAAGGCCAGGGGCATAGAATTTCTCGTCCCAGTCAACAGACTTCAGCGCAGCCGCAGCCTCGGCATCAGGAGAGAAAAACTCCAGCAGGGTATCCTTGAAGTCGAATGAAGTCAGAGACGTGTTGTGGAACTTCTTGAAATACTGTATTCACTCCCCATCAGTCGGCGATCTGGTACCCTGGAAGCCTCCTCACTCACGTGACGTATGAACTTGTCCCACTTCTCCCGTCCCACCAGACGATCCAAGTAGTACAGGAAGTTGAATCCCTTCTCGTACGGAATACTGGAGAACGCGTCGTCCGGATCTTTGTCCTTCAGATCGACGACCAGCTTGGTAAACTCGTGGTCGGCTCCGAACAATTTGACGCTCTCCTCGAAAGCCTTCCACCCGATGATGGACGAAAAGTCGAAATACTGTGGACCGTGGAGGGTTGCCAGTATCCTTCGTTCTGGCGTCCCGAGAATCAACGCCAGCCCAGCAAATGGAATCGACATCGCTTACCTATGTAGACAGTCCAACCCTGCCGACGTCAGCATTGTACATATGTATCTAGAAATCTGGAGGGCAAATCTCGCTTACCTCATTGAGCCTACACACATGAGTATCAGCATGCACGCCGTCAACCCCACTCCAACCGGAAGCTTACCAAAAGTGCTCCCAGGATCCATTCGACACCAGATTACCACTCCAGCTATGCGCCAATTCGTGGGCAATAACGTCGACATTCGATTTATCGCCGCTGATGATCGTTGGGGTGGCAAATGTGATGTTCGGATTCTCCATTCCGCCGTATGGGAACGACGGCGGCAGGACCAGAACACTGTACGTCGTCCATGAATAAGGGTGCACCAGTTTCTCAGCGATCTGGATGAACTTCTCGGTATCCTCCTCGAGCTCGGTTTTGCACTTGAGGAGCTCCTCCGGTCCTGTATGGACGATCGAGCGAGGGCCGATCGACGCGGACGCAATGTCCCCCGAGGCGACGGCAAAGAGGTACGATGGGATCGGAATGTCCTGTTGGAAGGTGTAGACCAGAGTGCCCGGTGTCCCACTCTGGAACTTCTTGAATCCGGTGGAGAGACCAGACGCAACCACCGGCAGGGGCGACCGGATCGAGATCGTGAAGGGCGACTTGACGGCGGGAGTGTCTTGACACGGGTAGAGCGAACGTGCGTGGATCGCCTGGCATTGCGAGACTGTCGTTCGCACCCTGGGGTAAGTAAATGTGTGATGATCGACCGCATCGTTCGAGAACATTGGGAGCCGCACACATGTAGGGATGCTTCTTGTTGGAGGTTTGGTCAGGAGTCATCCACTGAAGCGCGGTGCATTTCTCGGTGGTTTGGTACGAGATCTGTGGCCATCAGCGGCCCGGTAAGCGAGAATCAATCCCATCGGCATACGCACCGTGACATCTATCGAGTCGCCAATATTCGGCTTGTCCGCCAAAGCTATCCTGAGAGCACTTCCGTACGGCTCCTTTCGGCCGTCGAGTTTCCAGGTCGTCTCCCTACCGCCAACCGCCACCCGCTTGACGTCGAGGTAGCTGGTATCCAGCACCACCTCTTCAACACCATCCCGCAATACCGTGAGCATGAGGGCCGCATCGCCAGACACCGACGACGTCTTGAAGTCCAAAGCGACATCAATCGTGGTGTGCCTGGTGACCACGGAATGGTGGTTAGACAGCGTATTCGGGTCGGTGATGGCAGCCATTGTTGTCGCGGTCGTAGAAGAGAAATGCCGGCCGATGTGGCAGCTCTGGGGAGGTTGGATGATGCGGGGATTACTGCGGGGCATGCGTGGCCGGAGCCGACCAGTGGCAGCGGCTATGGTTCTTGTGGCCGTGGTCGTGGCTGGACTAGTGCAGAGAGTCGGGACAACCGAGTGAGAGGCGCCGGGAAACGAGCCTTGATCCGTGACTGACGGCGAACGTGGGACAACCGAAAAAACATGCTTGTGAACGGGCGTCGAGACCAAACCGGGCGCGGGGAGCAATGGGCGATACCGGGAACCGTCTCCCGCTGGGTTCAAGACCCAGCGCAAGTCGCTTACTTTGTTCTCGCTTGAGGCTAACCTTGCGGACGAAGCGTTGCCCGGGCCGTGCCCTGTGTCCAAGACGTCACTCACGCAAAACCGACCCACGTGCACACACTGATAGCCGTCAGACTCCGAATGACGTCGCATAGACTCATGGGGTGTCTATGTACGAGGTATGTATGTAGAACAGTAGGGCAATACGCGGGAACACCGCCACGCATGGAGGAGGGGCGCACTAACATGTGCAGACAGTTATTCGGAGAGGGGAATAAAAAGCCTACATACTTCTTACCTCTCCTCTCCCCTCCCCTCCCCAAAAAAAGAAGGTCTCTTGGCGCTTTGCACGACACCCCGCTTCCATCCTTAGTGGAGAAAACTCTCTTCTGTGCCAAACCCACATCAATACTCCACTCCTCGCCCTAACCACACATTGCCCATCACCCGTCTTGCAGACAGTGCTTCATCATGTCCGACACCGAAGAGAAATCCAAGAAAACCCAGGAAATTGGTATGTGACTCTTCCATTGTCCTGCTGCTGCGGGGTAGCTGCTGTGGCTGGAGACCCCGTCATCCAAACCGCAGGCTGACATATTCTCTGTCGGGAAAGACTACTCCCTCAACAACCCCGACACCCTCACCAAGTATAACTGCGCCGCTGCTATCGCACTGAGAGTTCTCGCGGAGGTCACCAAGGCTGCCGTGTCTGGCGCTACCATCTTGAGCTTGTGCCAGAAAGGCGATGAGTTGTTGGAGGCCGAGACCGCAAAGATCTTCAAGGGAAAGAAGATCTTGAAAGGTTCGGATCGTATCCGCCCCAGCTACAATGGGCTACCGTGCCTCTCGAGTGTTGAGCAGCGGTATGGATGGTAGGGGTGAATGAAACTGTTTTAATGCGGCTGGTGTTGTAGGAATTGCATTCCCCACCACCATATCGCCCAACGAGATGCTTACTCCCTACACCCCCATCGCCAGCGATGCTGCTGAGGCGGCCGTCGCCGTGAAGGAGGGCGATGTTCTCAAGATCCAGTCAGTACCCACGCGGAACATATTGCTGGCCTCGGTGCGCTTTTGCTGATGACCCGTCACGCAGGCTTGGTGCCCACATTGACGGCTTCCCCGGAATCGTGTCCGACACTATCGTCGTCGGAACCCCCACTGCTGAGCAGAGCGACCTCATTGTGGCCACGCACTACGCTACCGAGGCTCTCCTGCGGTTGATGCTCCCCGCCGAAGTGCACCCGTCCAACACCGAGGAGAAGCCGTACAAGCCTCCCACTTCGTATGCAATCACCCAGACCATCCAGAAGATCGCCGATGTGTACGGTTGCAGAGTTGTCGAGTCGACTACTTCGTTCCAGATCGAGCGCAACGAGGTCGAGGGAAAGAAGAAGCTCGTGTTGGCGCCCGGTGAGAACATGGCCAAGTCCGAGGGCGTGCCCGAGGTCGGTGACGTTTGGGGTGTCGAGATCTGGCTGTCGAAGGGCTCCGGGAAAGTCAAGGAGATTGCCGGAAAGCGCGCGACTCTCTTCAAGAAGACCGATACCAAGACTTCGCTCAAGCGCGAGTCGGCTAGGAAGACCTACAACGAGATCCAGAAGAAGTTCGGCACTTTCCCCTTCGGCCTGAGACAGCTCTCGGACGAGAGGACCGCCAAGACGGGTGTCATTGAGTGCCAGAGGAGTAACATTCTCCGGCAGTACGAGGTTCTGGGAGACAAGGATGGCGCACTGGTCAGCAGGATCTACGTCACCGCTGGTAGGTTCCGCGTCGAAATGAGTTTGATCCGCATCCCATCCGCTGACCCTCTCTTCGCATAGCCATCCTCAAGTCTGGAATCACCAAGATCGCAGCTCCGCCGCCGATCGACCTGGAGAAGGTGAAAAGCGAGCACAGGATCGAAGATGAGGAGATCCTCAAGCTCCTCGACCTCCCCCTCAAGGCGGACAAGAAGAAGAAGAAGAAGGCGGCCAAGAAGGAGAGTAGCGAGTAAACCGTATGTGGACCAGGAGCATCTACCTTTGCTACATTAGGGGCACATTGTAATAAAGACCACCATCCTGCTCTGGATGCTGGCTGGATGTGTGTGAAGATCGACGATGTCCGAGATTTGACTGATGTTGAGAAATTTCGGGTGATGCATCATGACTGTCTCTTCTATTAAGCCACGTATGAGCAGACTTCTCGGTGAACACCTCGAGCCCCGCTGCACTCTATTCCCAACCCATTCGGGGTAGCGAGCCTCGATTAGAGCAATTGCAGCTATCATAATTGTCCCAAAGGCACCAGGAAACAAAGGGATGTCACCCACTTGCGACTCAACTTGATATCGTGTCTGTAGATAGATATATATGGGAAAGGTGGCTTGGAGAACCGAGTTCAATGTAGGAGGAATGTCCACCTCTGGCCAAGATGCAAAGTGGCCCAAGCTAGGGTACGCGGAACGGCTGTTGCCAACCGCGTCTCTCTCAAATACGCGTCGTCTACCCGCACGTGTATGTATTTTCTAACTTAGCCGCGCGATACAAGTGCTGCGGGCTGATGTTGAGATTCGGCTGGTGTGGCGGTGACGATGGCGGTGGCGATGGCGAGGGTCTAGCGCGTAAGTAGTGTGAGATAGATGCCCTACATTCTTGGCTATCTATGTAGCTCAACAATACAACCTCCCAAAAGCTGTCCGCCGTGGTTTTCGAACAGCCCACGTTCGGACCTTCTTTACAACCGAGAGAACTCGAAGAAAGGAAAGGCACTGCACCCCTACACGCACCCACGGATTCGTCTGTATTTTCTTTTCTTTACAAACGGAAAAGTTTCGTCCGACCCACAAACGATGGAACCTAACCCGGGGACGTCTTCGAAGCCTCCTCCGATGTTCGTCTCGCAGAAGTCGAGCGCGGCACCAGCTTCGGTCGATATCGAGCAAGTCGAGCTTCGGGACATGATCGCGGCTGGCCCCCCGCCCGAGCTGGCGCTGAAGGACGATGTTTTGAAGCTGGCGATGCACGGTGACGAGATCGGATTGCGCGAGCTGTTGGACTCGGGCGTTTCGGCGGACTTTAGGGATGCGCAGGGGATCACGCCGCTGCATGTGTGGCACCCTTTGTTCGCTGTGTGGGGATGATGTGTCGGGGCGGGATGTGTTGCTGACGTGTGGACAGTGGGCGGCGATCAACAACCGCTACGCGGCCGTCAAGCTGCTGCTCGACGAGGGCGCGGACCCGAACGCGCACGGCGGCGACAGCGATGCCACCCCGGCGATGTGGGCGGCCCAGCGTGGACATTACTATATCGTGCACCTGCTCCTGTCGCGCGGCGCCGATGCGTCGATGGTCGACGACTCCGGCTACAACTTGCTGCACCTGGCCACCTTCGACGGGAACGTCCTGCTGCTGGTGCTGCTGCTGCACCAGGGGATTCCCGTGGACTCGCGGGACCCGCAGGGCCACACCAGTCTGATGTGGGCCGCCTACAAGGGCTATCCGGCGTGTGTGGATGTGTTCCTGCGGTGGGGCGCGGACATCCGTGCGGTCGACGAGCGGGGCTTCACGGTGCTGCATTGGGCGCTGGTGCGGGGAAACTACGCATGCATCGAGAAGCTGCTGGAGTATGGCGTGGACCGGTTCGTGCCGAACGACGAGGGGAAGACGCCGAGCGTGGTGGCGGCGGAGCTCAAGACCGAGAAGGCGTGGTGGGATGCGCTCGACGAGTGTGGCTTCGACCGCAACGGCCACCCGCTGCACAAGCCCAACACGCTGTTTGGCGTCCACGTGCAGGACCGCGAGGCCGGGCTGAAGAGGTTTTTCTTTCTGTGGCCGTTCTTGCAGGTGTTTGCCGTCGTGCAGTGTTGGGTCTACTTCGAGTGGTTCGTGGCGATCCCGTCAATGCTCCTGGTGGCCGGCGGGATGCACTGGGTGGCCATGCGCGCGCTGCAGTGGGCGCCGCCGGGACAGAAGGCGATACACCGGACTCCCTATCTGGCCGGGATATTTGCCGGCACGGCGTTCTGGGTGGGGATCCGTTGGCTGTGGGCTATATTACCAAGTGTGTCCGTCTCTTTATCCTCGTGGCGAGCCAGTACAAGAGCCCTAACAGTGGGATTGCTGCCGAACAGATACGTTCTGGAGCGCGCCGTTCAGCAACCTCCTCTTCTTGGTCTTCTTCGGGGGCTGTCTCTATTTCCATGCCATCTGTATGATCTACGACCCGGGATTCGTGGCCAAGCCGTCGGGCCTCAACGAGCAGAAGCTGGTCGTTGACGAGCTGCTGAGCCTGTGGAAGTACGACGAGCAGAACTTCTGCATCCGGTGCATGTTGCGCACACCGCTTAGAAGTAAGCATTGCAAGCGCTGCAGCCGTTGCGTCGCCAAACACGATCAGTGGGGATCCCCGCGCCGCCCTTCGTTGCCCCGTTGCTGACAGCCCACAGCCACTGCCCCTGGGTCTTCAACTGCATCGGCATTGCCAACCATCGCCAGTTCTTCCTCTACATCCTCACCCTGGAGCTCGGCATCTTTCTTCTCGTGCGACTGGTCCTCCTCCACGCCCAGCTGCTCCCTCCGCTCGCCACTCCGCCCACGTGCGCGGTCTTCTCCGAAATGCTCTGCGCACCGCTCTGGCAGGATCCCTTCACCTTCTACATCGGCTTCTGGGCTGCCCTGCAGGCGACGTGGGTGACCATGCTCCTCTGCGTACAGTTCATCCAGATTGCCAAAGCCCAGACCACCTACGAGAGCATGACGGCCTCCAAGCACCACGGCCACCACCCCCACGGCGAACGCGACAAGATCACGACCGCGCTTACAACCGCGATTGCGGCCGGGTCGACCTCGACCGCGGGCGCAGCGCTCGACCCCTCCGCGCGCGGCCCGGAGCCGGCGGCCTCGATCGCGAGCAGCCGGACGGATGAGGGCTGGTGGCGGAAGGCCAAGAAGCTGCTGGGCGTGGACGTGTTCTGGCAGACCGCAGGCGGCGGACAGCACACCAGGAGAGAGAAGAACCCGTTTTCGGCCGGCATCGTCAGGAACTGCAAGGACTTTTGGGGCGCCGCATCGCCGGCGTGGCGCCCGCCGCTCGAGGGAGGCCTCGGTGCCGAGGGCGAGCTCGCGGGGAAGCGCATCAACTACGCGAACATCTACGAGACGCCGCGCATGCGGGGCGGCACTTGGGACACGGCAGAGGGAGAGGTGTAGGCGCGGTCCAGTCCAGCGTCGTTCCGTTCTGGAGAGAGGGAAGGGGAGATGTTTGGCAATTGCATGACGACGAATTTCCAATTTTCTTTTTTCTTTTTTCTTTTTTCTTTTTTTTGCGCTTGCCCTTTCTGTGAGTGTGCTGGTTCGAGAGACTCGACCGATGCGGGGGTTTTATGTGCGACGTGTATTCTATGTAATGCGGCTGGCAAGGGGGTGGGGACTGATTCCATGGATAGACTATGTAGATGACTGTCAGAGTGAATCGCTGCGTCGGCTCTCAGATATATAGTTAACAGTTTGTCACCCAGAATGGCAACAATGCCAAGCCCGGTTCCGTAACGCCAGGGACGAAGGAGTTTGTCCAGCCATCGACGACCACTATCACTGGATGCATATGCATGACAAAACACACAACAATGCAACTACGGTGGGATAAGAAGCAACATATCAAGAGGGGGAAGCAGAACGAAGGTCCGAAGTGGTGGCCGATGGCTGGTGCTGTTTCGGCGACGGGAACGGCCCATCGCCTCTCTACCGATCCACCAGCTGGTTGTCCGGCTTGCCCGATGCGCGCGATTACATGCACCCGGCGCTTCCCTCTCCGCCCGTTCTTCAGCATGGCGTGCACGCACGCAATGGCCCCCGAGTGGCAGCTCCAGTCCCGTCCGGTCCAGTGCTCGGCTATATACATTCCCCGCTGCAGATCTGTCGGCGGGACCAGCGGACTGTTCGGAGATCGGACGCCGACGGGACTGCGCTGCTCCCCACTGTTCCTGGCCGAGAAAGATTGAGTGGTTGCAGTCGACTGGCCGCCAAGGCAATCGCCGAAACACGAGCCCACTCCACCGGGATCGACAGGCATGCTGGACGTGCGTGCTGGAGGCCGGTGCCAACACAGTTACCACCAAAGCTGGCTTACCGTCCATATACGCTCACCGGTAGAAGCAGTCATCGTCGACGCCTGCCTCGGTGGCAATTCCCGTGTGCACGCAGTCGCTGCATATAGCCGTTTTGCGTGCGAAACGGCCAACCGCTAGTTGACTGGTGCAGCACCAAGAATTGGTTGGACTGCTGGAATGCTGGTGGGGAGTAGCCGGCCGTGGATGTCCAGATGGAAGGTGAAGGTGACGACGCTATAGAGACAAATGCTGGCAGCCACGAACGGCCGCCATTTCTGCCCCCCGCGTAGATAGTGCTTGGATATCAGCCAAACGAGAAGAAGAAGAAGAAGAAGAAGAAGAAAAGGAAAGCCAGTGTTCATAGCACGTGGTGGCGTTCGTCGATGCCATTCGAGATCACGATCGCAGGTCAAACCATCCATGATATATCGTGCGGAGGATGGGCGGCGGGGCATCGGCTGCGCAGACCCACTCTACGCCATACAGCCCCCTAGCCAGGACTGATGGCTAGCATCTCCTGTGAAGTCCACGTGGATATCCCCCTCCGCGATGCATAGACAAAATATCCAGCCCGGCGCGGATCATCTTCGCTCTCGCTCCCCAGGGACGGAGAAACGCACGTCTAGGCTACATACCAGTGCTCTACGCACCGGCGTACGGGTGGCTCCATCCCCACAGGACCGGACTGGAGCTCCCTCTCCGAAGACGAGCGCCCCACAGCCGACAGTGGGAACCGCGCAGGTTGCAATGCGCGCAGCCGTACACGCACCGGTCTCTGGAGCCAGGACAGGCTGGTCCACATCTCGGTAGCCACTCGGCCGGCCATCTATCCAGTGGGGCTGGCAGAGATGGATGGCGGAAGCTGGAGATCGAGGCCCTGCTAATTGCTGATCGACCAGTTCGTCGGGGACCCGCGATCCGTACGTCTTGTGCGAACGGACCAGCGCAGATGAGACGAAAGCGCCTAATCGTCACGGCCATCGCAACGGCTAGCAACTATTTACGAGAAATCGGCAGCTTCCCCACCCTTCCCTCTCACGAGACGATGCGCCACCTCCTCCGGCTGCCAAGCAAGGACAGACCGGCCGACACGCTGGCTGGTTGGATGTCTGGCTATCTACTATATATGTATCTACTCTACATAGTGGATAGTCCCGTAGTTAGTTCTAGGGTGCCTGCCTCCGGTGCATAGATACGATATCTACTCTAGGTGTGAACGGAGATGAAAGTAGATATATATATGTAGTTAGATGGCCTTCGCTTCGGCTTCCCTGCAGGTCGCTTCGTTCGTGTATCTATACCCACGTGCAGTTGGCTGGCCGTGGGGAGAAGTAAAAAAAGCTAGCTCACCGGCGCTATTTCCCTGTCGTACTGGGGAGTAACACGGAGCTGCAGGTGGAGTCCGTCGCCGTGGAGTGGGAGTGCGCGTCCAAGGCGGAGAGAAGCGATGGTTGAACTGGTCCATCTCGACGTCCGGGTCGCAGTCCACACACAGCAAGGCACGCAAGCCTAAAGAGCGGATACGCGGGCCCGAAAGGAAAATCCGCCCCAAAAGGCAAACCCGCAAACCAAAGAGTAAATCCGCAAGCTCCAAAGGCTACCCCCGTGTCAGCTATGTGCCCCTCCTCCTCCGGGAACCGGTGTCAGCGAACCCTATCTGCGGCCGAAGGACAAGAGAACCAACACTAGATTCGGACTCCGTGAGATCGACTGGCATCCCTCCACAGCTAAGAGAAATGCAGTGTTCTCCATAGTCCGGACGGGACGGTCTACCAAGACCCCAGTCCCGTCTGAGCCTTGGACGGACTACGTACATGAAAGCAGACCCGTCCCGTCCGCGGTGAGGCCGAACGGGTCAGTCCGCAATTGACGGCCGTTCGACCGTGGCTCGGCTCACGTGATGTAGTCCAGTCACGTGATTCTCGGCTTATCAACGCGTTACACCTCCGCTCCACCCGTTTGCTCCTCGGAGTTATGTACAACACCATCCCTCAACAACCCACAACGCCAACCATGGCACGCTCTCGACGGAAGAAGACAGCACATCTACCAACGAAACCATCGGTACTTTACTACATACGTCCGACAAGCCCGTAGTTACCTAACTACCCCACCAAATAAAGCGCCAGCGCAAACGTGCACAAATGCCAGGACTCCAACCAGCGATACCGATTCGGTACTTCGTGATGACGACTCCATTCCGGTGGAAGACGATGCCACCGAAGCCCTGGAGTGTCTACAGAGCTGGCAGCGAGATGTATCGATCGCGGCCAGTTGGGAGGACATCGAGGTGATTGAGGACATGCTCAACGCGCTGTGAGAGGGACTCGGGGTAGTCATAGCTCTCGGAATACAATTTCCCAGTCCCACGCTGTTGCCATCCATCTCTCGCTGTAGTTCTATTCTCTTCTCTAGCGCCGGCGCACGTACCATTGTCTCCCACCGAGGCCAAAATTTTTATGCCCAAGGCTTGGCAGTCGTCAAGCCGTCCACCATAACTACATTACATAGTCCATCCGGTCTGTCCTCCACGAAAAGCTTGGCAGTCCCGTTCTAGCTATGGACGGACTGGACTGTGTACATGGAGAACACTGGAGAATGTAGGGCTCTAGATATCCCCAGTGTCCCCACCCCTCGCACTAGGAAGGCTCTGGTGCAGAGTGCTAATTGTCCCGCGACAAATGCAGATGGCGTAAACTAACTAGTGCGTTGCTCCCCATCTTCGGAGTCGAGAGCAGTGGTGACAACGGCGGAGCCAGTTGGAGGTGCTAACCCGCGATTGCGACGGTGGAATAGACTGTTGCCGAATCTCAAGGAAAAGAGGCCGCGAGCCCAAAGAACAGATACGCAAGCCCAAAAGGCAAATCCGCAAGCCAAACGGCAAATGCACAAGCCAGCCGTCTCCGCCGCGCCAACCGCGCCTAGCCGCCACGCAAGCAGCAGCTCGTCCGCGGCGTGCCCAGTGTTGCGGGCGGATTGGCGCCGCATCCTCCACCTCCACGCCGCGCCCCCTTCCACCCACTCCCGCCCGCCCCCGGTAGATACGGCACTATCGGCCTACCCCCACCGCCCAGCCTCCGCTCTTTATCGCCATCGCCATGCTCACTCCGTATGCATCTGGAATGCCATTTCGCACTCACGCCTATCGAAATAGGGGGGGGGGGGGGCATCGCCGTCCCCATCCCGCCACATCCGCATGCGCATGTACGTCCAATTCTACCGGAGATGTACTGTATGTAGGGTGCGTGGATATCTGTGTCGGATATATGTACGCTGGCTAGGGTGCAGTGCAGTCAGTCATCCCTTTCTGCCGAGGCTGTCTCCCGGTTTCAGCTTCATCTCCCACAGTGCACGGCGGGTGTTCGAGTGATATCTGAGCACCCAACCCCTGCCCGAGTTCTCTTCCGGCGCGATCCGGACTAGGCGGCCGGCCCGCCAGCAGGACGCGTATCTAGCAGTGTGGACGAAGCCGCCGTGACTGACTGACTGACTGACTGGGCCGGCAGTTGTGACAGCTGTCGCGTCTTTCCCCACTGTTTGCGTTGCGTCTGCGGGTCTTGGCAGCCAGTTCTGGTTCCGGGTTTGCGGATGTATGTATCTACGCATATGCACATAGAGTAGCCACTTGACTCCTGATTGAATATTGATTTTTGGTCCGAGAGAGAGGGAGGGACGGGCTCGGGAAGCAGCGCAGTGGGAGAGCAACGCCGGGTTTCCTGGGCGCTGATTCCAGGATCCGGGGGGGGAACGACTTTCCGCTTCTTGCTGGCGAGTGTACGTATGTACGTATGTATGTATGTGTGTGGCGGGCCCCCCGTCAAGGCAAACCTTTTTTTTTTTATATGTATGTGTATTTATTCATTCGCTATCCCCGTCGCGGCAACAAGAGCGAGAAGGAAAAAAGAAATGAAAATCGACCGAGGCCGCGGGAGAGGAACAAGGGAAAACGGAAAAACCTGGCATTGTTGTCCGGTGACGGGCCTGAGGTCGGCTTCCTTTCTGACCGACAAACATCCGAGACCAGCGACCAGACACGGAATACACACCGCAACGCAGCAGAGATCGGGCAGTGAGCGTTCCGTGCTGCCGCACCGCTCGGATGCGATGGCCGCGCGAGGAGATCCGGACTGATTCGAGACCAGCCAGCCACGGGCCAGTCCTTGGGCGTCTTCGAGACGCCGCCGTCCGGCTGCGCTGCGGCGGGGGCCGGGCGTGCTCTCCTCTCGCCTCCGGTCTGGCCGCGACACCTGCAGCGGCGTGGACAAAGCCGGGGTGCAGCAGCAGTCCGACTGCGGAGAGATTGCGGCGGCTCTGGCTGGCGGCTTCGTGCTGCCCTGCGGCGCGATCCGGTGTCAGCTCCATCCGTGCATGGGGACCAGTGGTTCCCGGAGCGGGGCGGCGTGTTTCCGGTTCTCCAGCGCAAAGCTGCGCGTCCAGACACGGAGGCGGGCGTGCACGTGGCCGCCGGCGGCGTCCCGAGCCTCCCCGCCGATGCGAGGGCCGCCGCCGCGGACGTCGGATGCGGTGGTTGGGCCGGATGTCTGCTCGCTCGCGCGAAAGACGAACGCCCCCGCCGCCGGAGGACGGTCCTGGCTTCCGGTCCCTCGGCCCCCACGGATGCTCCCACTGCCGCCGCCCACTGCCGCCGCCCTCCCTGTCTGCCCACCGGGCACAGTGCCCAGCACACGCCTGGCCGCGTGCCGGCCTAGCCCAACCCATCCAGCGCAGCCGTCAGCCTTGCCCACCTACCAAACACTCTCCCTGGCTGTCGACATATTAACTGCTCTGGCGATGGCGGACGTGTCGTGCGGCTGCCAGCACCGCCAACCACTCGCGGCCGAGTTGGTGCCGTCCGCTCGTCCGCTCTTCCCGACTCCACGGTTTCGAATGATATAGCGCCGGCCATTCGCCCCTCGCCCCTCCCCCCACCCCCCGTGCAGCGCTCCGCGAGTGGTTGCTCCTTTGTTCTGTTCCTTTGTTCCTCCCGCTGCGGCTCGCCGGCGGCAGTACCGGACTGAAAGAGGACTGCTGCACTGTGGGTATCCTCTCCTCCCCTCCCCTCCCCTCTCCTCTCCTCTCCTCTCCTCTCCTTCCTCTCCTCTCCACTCCTCTCCTCCCCTCTCCTCCCCTCTCCTCCCCTCCGCTGATTGCCATCGCCCCCGTGTATCCCGCCAGCCCCCGGGCCGCCCCCGCCCCGCGCTGGATCTCCTCCACCGCTCCCCACCGCCTGTCCGTCTGCCCGCCTCTCCCCGCTCTCGTCTGCCGCTGTCGTGCCTGACCCTTCTCCTCGACCATGCCGCAGCCGCAGCTCTCGTCCGTCGGACCATGGCGTATTATCCGTTCCCCCAGACGCTCGATCCACTGCCCGCTCACCTCCGTCCCGGCCTCGTCGTGATCTCCGTGGCTGCGCTCTTCTCCCTCGTCGGCACCGTCGCCGCCACCGGCTTCATCTGCTACCGTCTCTTCAACCGCAAGCGCTACCAGGCTGCGCCGCTGCGCTACAACCAGTCCCTCATCCTGATCCTGAACCTGCTCGTCGCCGACATGCAGCAGGCGCTCTCCTTCGCCTTCTCGCTGCACTGGCTCCGCAGCGACGCCATCCTCGCGCCCACAACCATCTGCAATGCCCAGGGCTGGCTGGTGCAGGTCGGGGACGTGTCCAGCGGCCTGTTCACGCTCGCCATCGCGCTGCAGATCTTCTACATCATCGTCCTCCAGCGGAAGCTCGAGTACAAGACCTTCCTCTGGTGCATCGGCGGCATCTGGGCGTTCTGTCTGCTCATCTCCATTGTCAGCCCGGTGCTCCACAGCGGTGAACAGCTGTTCGTCAGCGCCGGAGCGTGGTGCTGGATCTCGGACAAGTACCACGGTGAGGTGAGTTTTGTTCTGTCCTTCCGTCGTGCTGCTTGCGGCGGTGCTGACCCGAGCGACCCAGCGTCTTCTGGTCCATTACCTTTGGATCTTCTTGTGCGAGTTCGGGCAGATGCTGCTCTACTGCAGTTTGTCTCCCCCGTCTCCCGCCGCGTGAAACCGTCCCCGCGCTGACCCCATCCCCTTGTCCAGTCATCTCGATCTCCCTCCACCGCAGTGCCAGCCTCTCCCAGACCTCCGGCGCGCAGACCGGCGTGCAGACCGGCGTGCAGACGCGCACGATCCAGCGCGTGGCACGACTGATGCTCGTCTACCCGATAGCGTACACGTGCTTGACGCTGCCCCTCGCCGCCTTCCGCATGGCGTCCCATTCCAACAACCGCCCGCCGGACAGAATCCTGCTCTTCGCGGGCACGTGCATGGCGTCCTGCGGTTGGGTCGACGTGATCCTCTACCTCATCACGCGGCGCACCATCCTCAGACTACAGCCGCACCCGCCGGCTTCCTATAACACCGGCGGCACGGCGCGGAACGACATCCGGATGTTGCGGAGCACGACCATCTACGGCCCAGGAACGGTCGTCATTCCGGCAGAGAACGGGGAGAGCAACTCCCGGGCGAACTCGCACGAGGGCTTCGTCAAGATGCAGCAGGAAGTGCAAGTCATGATTGAGGACGCCCTGCGCCCAGGAGCGGCGACCGCCGGCGAGCGACTGCCCATGGGGAATTCCGTTAATGTTTCCATCGGGAGATGACCTTTGCTTTATTTCTCTATTCATTTAAAATCTTTTAGTTTGTACAATGCGACCGCAAGTCGTAATGGGAAAGTGGGGGGTTATGGGAGTTCGATGTGACACGGTTTTTTTGGGGGCCTTTTTTTCTCATTTTCTTTTTTTTCTAGCTCTGGTTTTGGATGTATAGTTTTTTTTGGTTACAAACAATGTCTCCTTTAATTCCATTTCGCCCAACTGCGGGCGTCTTTGTGCGGGAACCACGGCTGTGGACAGCGCTGTGGGGGGGGGGGGGATCTAAATATGAACCTGCATGCTGCAGTGCAAGTAAGCAACAGGACCAGGAAAGGGACCACAGGATGTGTCTGCTTGAGCTGCGCCCGGTGAAGCGGATATCGATCGGACCGGTGAGTGTAGATATGGACACTCTATATACTCTATTCTGCCCCTTCCCGCCGCGTAGATAGATAGGCGGCCGGAAGAATGGGGGGCTGGTGCCCGACAGCGTTAGACGTACATATGTGCCCAGGTGGCCTGTGTGCAAGCTATGCAGAGTACGTACGGATCGGAACTCTGGTGGAAAGAAGAAGCTGTCGATACCAAGTATGTACTCTCGAGCATGTAAGCATGTGCATGGCACGATCGGAAAAGCGGCCGATTTACAGAAGTTGGCAGACCAACGGACAACGTGCAGTAACAAGCTGCTTCCCCTTATTTTCTTTTTCCCCTTCCTCCCCCGTCCCACATACAAATCAAGGAGAACTAGTGTGTGTTGGAAATCCGGATTGGGGTGCGCAACATCATTGCGTATGTACTCAATCAATAGCAGAGCTCGGCGGTTTGCTCGACGGCCCGCATCCCCACTCTATCTGCCTACTACCTAGGCAGTAACTACCCCGCAGGGTGACGGAGCCGGAGCGATAATTGGCGGAAGGAATGGGGTTTGGCAAGGCGACTTGACGACCTGGCTGGGGGCCGGATGGAGCGGGTGACCGAGAGCGCACTGTGACATGCGGGGACTCGGAAGTGTTACAAGCTGAGATTATGGCGGACGACCGGAAGGCGGCGAAGGAAGCGGGCAGAGGCAGTCAGAGATGGGTTGACTTGCACTTACTTATGGACGGGATGGATCACGCATGTGTTGGATCTGGCGGAGATTGACTGGTCCGGTGGAGATCCGATGGTGTCCTGCGCACGAGGCAATCGCCGGCAGTGAGAAAGAAGCGGACGAATGGGCAAAAATTGCTGCATATCTAGCACTGCTCCCCGTCGACAAAACCGGCCGAGACGCAAGCCCCTTGTCTCCTCGACACACACCCTCCGGACAGATGGCAGAGGAGGAAGCGAAGTGGCGGTTTTTGTGGAGGAATCGGTGGAAGCGGAAGCGGAGTTGGTGGAGCAAGAGGAAAAATGGTGGTGGTGGTGGTTTTTTTTGTGGGCCAGTCAGTAACTAGGGCCAAAGAAGGGAGAGAGAGAGCCGCATAGCGGACGGACAGATACGGGTTTGGCGTTCGCCGTAGTTAGTCTTAACGGGCTTATAGACGCGAAATAAAATTGATGTCCCCTCCCCCCGCAGACGCGCATGTGCTATAGATATATACATATCCATCCACCGGCCACTGAATACCAAATCGAATACAACGCCGAGAGGTCTCGGACCGGGCGGAACCGGCAGCTAGAACAATTATCCGCTACTCGCGACTGGACTCAGACTGGTGAGACTTGGGGGTGAATCAGAGCACGCTGCGTCACCGGTCTAGCTGCTTCAAGCAGGTCTTCAGCACCACAACCACAAAACGCAGTCGGTATAGATATATGCAGAACAAAACAAACAAGTTGAGACTTCTATGTGGATATGATTACTCGACTGCTATGTGCTCGCTGCTGTGCACGAACTACATAGGTATGCACCCCACTTTCTCGGAAATGGGCGCGGCAAGGGGCGGCTGGAGTAGAGTAGAGATAGAAGCAAGGACTCGTCCAGCTCAAGGATCCGAAACCTGAGCCTCCTAGTGCCTTTCCCTTCTTCATCCTGAGTTTGAGCTTCATCTGCTTCTGCCAGACATCGCGATAGCCCCCCCTACCCGGCGAGCACCTAGAGTAGGACAGTTGGATCCGTCCCCGACAAATCCAGCGACGATGATATGTAGGATAGAGAGAGAGGTCACGCCCGTGCTCTAGAATGCCAGGCGCGCTGACATACGCTGTGTCTTCCCCGGGACGGGAAACCATGGAGCGGGGCGTACAGGAGAGTTACAAGCGCCCTGCGGCTTCCAACCGCGCTTAGAGAGGGCGTCGGCAAGTCGCGCACGTCGGTAAGTCGGGCATTAACGCGCTAAGTGGGCGCTAGTGCACTAGTGTATTCTTGGCGCGAGTGATATTTACTTATATATTATGAATTTTTCCTTTTTTTCTTCAGGTGTAAAATCAACACGAAATGAGCTGACCAAAAGCTTCTTTCCTGTAACTACAGCATATAGCCATGCCGAACACGAACGAGGAGACTCTTCCGGAATGCGGTTGATTTCAAGAAGCACTCGATATGTACAACTCAGGAATCATTCCAACCCAGACCAGTGCCGTCGGACGCGACGACGACTGCGAGGCCTGGGTGCTGCAACGACTGCGGAAACGCCACGGCCAGCCCTGTTCCGCAGAGTCCATGGACGAGGTCGGCAGAAGAATACAACAAGGGGCATCAACTGTTGAACAGGCAGAGGAGGGAGTTCTAGTGTGGAACTGTGATATTCTGCAAAGGGCTGGATTTCCTTTGAGCGTGAAGGATGTGACTGCCCTAGCCGCAATGATACTGCGAAAGTGAGAACAGTGATTTTTGTTTCTGTTGGGGTGCCGCGATGCTGAGCTTTCGGGCGTCGCGACGACGATGCGTGGCCCCAGACACATAAAATATTGCTGGCGGCCTAGAGCACGCTAGTCCACTAGCGCTCACTTAGCGCGTTACTGCCCGACTTACCGACGCCCTCTCTAATGAACCGAATCTGGAATACGCCTACTACATAGTACATACCCTCAGTCCATCTGCAAGAGGTTAGGCCGGTGAATCAGCGTGTTCTGATTCACTTTCTACTCTAGGTCTGGTTCACTTCCTGCGCTGCTGTGTGCATTACCAGCTTCCGCCACTCGGCCTATGTAGAGTACATGTGCGTATGTACTGTATAGTAAAGGAGGGTTAGAGAAAAACGTAGTTTTCCCGCTGGACACGTACAGGAGCTGAAAAATACGTATTCTGGCCGGTTTGATACGCGTTTACCGGGTAAACTACTTTTTTTTTACCCGCACCCCCCACCCCTTGGCTAATAAATAGTACCAGGTACTTCCTTACTAGCCGCTGGTTGGACAGCCCTACCCACGCTGGATGGGCCGCTAGCAGAGGTTTATCTAGATAGGCACATAGATATCTATGTACTATACATAAAGGTTTCATATTTGCGCGGGACTATATAGACTAGATATGTATGAGATGCGCGTGGTTGGGGAGATACTCGGGCGACATTGGTTCTTCGAGTGACCAAGCAGCGAGTGATCACGCATGCAGCCAAGGAGGGGCTTGGCGCCCACTGGGTCGCACCTTGAGTCGGGCACATATCAAGCCGAACTCCACTGCCAATTCATTGTGCTTCTAGATTCACTGAACCCGAGTCCATCGCGACCATCGCCCCGGCGCACCACTGCTGCGCTCCGGAGTACTCCAATAGTAGAACCAATATACCTGCCACCGCTGGGACCGTCGCGCCGCGGCCGTGAAACTGTCCTATCGCTGTGCCGATCGCCCAGCAGGTATGTACGGCACTCTAAGCCCTGGGAGCTGCTGATGCGCACCACTGCAATCTGACGAGACCCTCCTGCAGACAATTTATTTTGATTCATCGATGAGCACTCGTATTACCTTCGCCTTAACTAGGCACCTCCAGAAATGGCTAGTGCGCGTCCTAGTGTGGGGGGGCGGACCCTCGCCACAGAAACTGCTCATTTATTTTGCCTTGGTCCGACCTACATACTCTGGACGCTGATCTATCGCGGACCAATCTTCTTTTTAATTTAGATGTGGCGAAGGAGAAAAGCCGGGGGTTGAAAATGCAGCCGAAAAGGTGCCGGCTAGATATGTCCCCAGCCATACTATAGCACTCACAGGGATGGCTGTTTCGTGTGGGGACGGTCCGTCCACACGCTCTTCGCGATCCCTCTTTCCGTGCCCCTCGTGCCGAAATCCTTGAGCCCACCGGCTGAGCGGTCCGCTCAGCCTCTCCCTCCCCTCACTGCGCGGGTTTGATGGCTCTGGAGAACATGTGTCCATCCGGCAATGGCGAGACTGCGCGTGGCGGCAGCGCGGGGCTCCCCGCGGGCGAGCAGCCAGGCGGTGGCGACGGCGCCATGCACCCGTGCTCGCCCCTCGCGAGCTGCAGGATGTCAATGGGAGTGATGTGAAGATGTGATGGTTCTCCATGTGACGATGTGGCGCTGCTGCCTATATCTATAGCAGTGGTAGTCACGAGGACTGACTAAGCATACAGAAGACATGCTACAAAACACAGGATGCGCGACGACGCCCGGCGTGATGTGCAGCACGGCCAGGAACTGCACGTCGCCGCCGCCCAGATTCGCGACCGCCAGCTGCACCAGCGCGCTGCACGAACGCCAGCGATGGCGCGATGCCGACGGCCGCGCAGACTGCAGCGTGCAGCGTCAGACTCGCCGCGGCGGGGACGCGCGTCGTCAGCAGGGCTAGCGGAAAGCGAGGAGAGCGCTTTCCGGTGTCGGCAGTGCCAGCGCCACGATCGAGCGTCCGGTAGCGCGGCGAAGATGTTCCCACGCTTCGGGCGCGTCTTCTGGCGGAGAGGATCGTCAGCGCTGCGCTGCCGAGGACCGGTTGCGGGACGTGCTGGCGCTGTGCAGACACGCGCGGCGCGGCGCGGACGAAGAACGGCAGCAGCATGGCCGCAACGCTGGCCGGGGAAGCGGCGCCGGTCAACCAGATCACGCTGCCAAGATCCCACAGCGCTGCGGGTACATACCAGCACGGTCCCCGCGGGCACTAGAATCCAACACCGCAGGAGGCGCGGCTGTTGCTGCGCTATCGTCGGTCAATGGCTCCATGGAAGGAGGGGCCAGACATGGACGCCGCAGCAGTGAGTCCGCGCACCAGCGCCTTGGCGGGCTGTATGTGAATTGCTCGAGTCACGCGCTCGAAGCGGGAGGACGCACGGGAAGATTATACAAGTAGATATATGACGCTGACGCAGAGCGTACTGAAGATGCATAAACGCGAGATGTGCTTATCCGGGAGCTGAGTGATAGGATTTTTCCCACATCAATTACACATGGGTACGGCAATCACATGTCACCATCGTCAAAAAGCGATAGGTCCCGCTGCTGTAAAAAAATTGCAGCCTTGATAGGAGGATGCCCGGAAAATACTCACACAGGTTCTCGGCAAGTGAGGAGAGTAGCTCAACTAATCAACGCGACAACTCGTCCCACACATACCAATTGGCCAACAGGATCACAACCTATCACACTCCACCATGAGCGTCTCCAACCTCTTCCTGGTCGATTCGACCAGCACACCCCTACATAGAGGCAGTCAGTAGCGGTCAACGGTGCTCGGAACGGGATAGAGACGTACTCCCTCTCCAGTAATCCTTTCAGCATTCCCAGTTTCCCCTCGCGCACCTCGGCTGGTACAGGGTCGTGCTCTTCATTCTTGTCAACGACCTCCCGTGCCGCTGCTACCAACTCATCCATCATGCCGTTCACACGTATCGTACGACCGCCCAGAGCTTGGCCATCGCTACCTGCCACCCGCTCCTCCATGCGCTTGACTTCCTTCGCCCACTTCTTCTCCGCATCGGACAATCCCAGCTCGCCCTCGGTGATCAGTCGTTTCAGCAGAGCCTCCGCGCGTTTCTGCATCTCATCCTGGCAGGCGATAAAGGTCTCGAGACGCTCGCTGACGTTGCGTGACTTAATGGTTGCCAAGCGGGCGTGGATGCTGTGGAGGGCCTCAAGCTGCTTGCTATATTCCAGTCGCTGAGCGGCAGCGCGATCGTACATTTCCTGAGCGCCAGTCATAAGTGCCGAAAACTCTATTGAGAGGGTGTCGCGAGCAGTTTCGAGCGTCCTGAGGGTGTCCGCCGAGAAGAGGATTGGCTTTTTGGCATCTCTGGACAGGCTGCGGATGAACCCGGGAAGTGCTGAAGGTTTCGTGAATTCCGGGCTGGGCTTGTAGGGTGGCTGCAGAATGTTGAGGGGTGTTGGCGTAGGAATCGGGGGTGTGGGCTTTTTCTGTGGCTGAGACTTGGTGCTCATTGACATGGAGACTTCTGATGAAGTGAAGCATGCAGAACCGAAAGAGGTGTTAGCGTAATTGGTGAAACGGCGGGAGGCCGGCTGAAGAGTGATGGTATCGCCCGTGTCGTCGAACGGGGCAATAGAGATCGGTTCATCGAATGCCTTGCTTGAGAGGCCGTTGGGAAGCTTGGCGATGATGATATAGCCAATGTAGGCTTCGTAAAGCACGGTGCACCCTTCCACCGGATTGCCAGGCGTCGAGCAGATAGCTTGGACCTGCGTGCGCGGAGCTTTCTGGAGCGTCTTCACGAGGAAGTCTTCGTCTTCTTGGTCGTCGAGAACAGCCTCCAGCCTACTCAGCCAGCCCTTCATAGAAAAGAGGATCACGCCAGCGATGCTGTTGACAAACAGCATCTGCGCCGAGAGCGGGTCCCGGGTGAAGTTTGGCCAACTTGTGTATTCTGATCCTTCGCCAGCGTTTAATGGGAAGTTGATGGTTTCATAGTGGGAGATCATGGGGAGACTCGGGGCTTCCGGCGACTTTTTGCCGTTCTTGCTCATCCACTTCGCCGTGATCGGTTCTTCTTCTAGACAAATGTCAAGCTTTCCATTGGAATAAATGATTCCAACAACGCCAATGGAGCCGGCCTCCAAGTGGAAGATGTCGCAGGCGGCAGGAATGTCATCGCCCATCGATTCGGGTGGCGCAGGCTGAAATAGAAACGGGCCTTGCAGAACTGGGGTCGGCCCAACCACTGTCGGCCTCGTCAAACACGTCGGTGCAATCCCTTTCGGCGTAGCAAACGAGGTTTGCGCGTCTACGATACGTTGTCGCTGATTCAGGACTTCGTTGATCCACTTGGTCTGGTGCCGATTCCTCGCTTTCGCTTCCGGCGTAGTCTCGCCATCGAAAGACTGCTCGGCAGTAATCTCGAGTGATAGTTTCTGAATATAACCCTGTGGAGCGTCCCAGCGACTCGGAACGATCGGGCTGAGCGCGTATATGTCACCGCTTCGCATCAAAATGTAGAGCGTGAGTGGCCGCCAGCTCTGTTCGCCCGGGCCGAAGCAGCACGACGCCGGTTCCATAGCGTCCAAATCCGCCGCAAAGCCACCGACATGGCGCTTTCGGCCGCCCAGCGCGTACAAATCTAGAGATTGGTCGGGAACCTCGAAAGTCAATTCGTTGCCGATGAGAAAATCGTAGATTCTGGCCCGAGCCATCAGTTGAGCACTTCACCACCAGACATGCGGATCGTACCGGAGATAACCATCCGCCGTCAGGACGAGCAACGAAGCGCCTTGGACGCTCAAAGGATGCCACAACACACGCACTATCATCGCCCCACTATCGGTGTTGTGGTGACCTCTGCCGATCGGGTGGTAACTATCCTCAATCAGCCCCGTTGCCTTACATGTAGCACTCTGACCCAGGCAACCTACTGCGGCACCACCGGTCTCGCCACATCCCTCTTGAGGAACCCCTCTCCGGGAAGCACACAGACGGACACCTCTTTCTCTCCGACAATCGCAAGGTACAAATCATCGTGACTGATCTCCAGCTGCCTGATCTCGAAGTTGACCTGCGGGATATCCAAAGCCTGGATATTGGTCAACACCAGCAGCAGTGACAGCAGTAGGACCGCCCGCCTTCTCCCCGTGACGAACCTTGTATTCCCTGTGCCCAACCTTCTTCGCTTCCTCGGCGACCACATCTAGGCCCGGGTGCCTAGCCTTAAGATCCTGCAAGTCTGCGCATCGCACCTCGTTTCCGCGGCCAACAAAGATCTCGGAGCCCCGGGTCGCAATCAATCGTTTTGGCGACACACCGGACCCAGAATAGGAGGGGATAGAAGGGGCGAATGTTGAGGGCGTGCTGAAAAGGTCGTACCCCGTCGACGGCGTGCTTAGCCAGAAAAGTTGTTCCTCCACAACCTTGGCCATCGCGTGTTTTTTTTCTTTTGCTCGGGAGCGGATGTATCGCTGCTATTTGTGTGAAGCAACTGAGATTGTGGAGGGAGTTGTAGTGTTGGTGGGGGGTGGTCGTGATGTGGTCGTGTTGTAACAAAGTCTTGGGTGAGGTGACGCGTGTGAGTGGTAATACGGTATCTAACTATCTGGGTTTCTGATTCCAAACCTCGCCAACCTGTCTTTCAAACTCGTTCCCCGGCAACAACCAACACTACACGAACTCGCTCAGCGCCCAACCGATCCTCGATAGCTATGGCACGCATATTTAGGAAGATCAATACCGTTCAAAACTTGGATGCGCCGTCCAGCTACTTCGAGAAGCGTGAGGTTCGTGCTGGCTTCCTTTGTCGCATTTTCCTCTTTGTCTTCACGCAAGCAAGCACAACAACTGACGCACTCCTTCCGCACAGACCAAACGCCTGCGTACTGGCGACGCCCCCGCCGCGCGAGAAGATCCTCTCAAAGACGCGGCGACTCTCTACGTCGGCAATCTGTACCTCTCTCCCGTCGCCATCCTATGCCACTTCTTTCACTGACAAAGAAAACCCGCAGCTCCTTTTACACAACCGAAGAGCAAATACACGAACTCTTCAGCAAATGCGGTGAGATCAAACGTCTGGTGATGGGACTGGACCGTTACAACAAAACACCCTGCGGCTTCTGCTTCGTAGAGTACTACACACACACGGATGCGCTAGACGCGATGAAATATGTTGGCGGCACTAAGCTCGACGAACGTATCATTCGTACCGATCTTGATCCCGGATTTAAGGAGGGACGTCAGTACGGTCGTGGTCCGACTGGCGGTCAGGTTCGGGACTATTACCGTGAGGATTATGATCCGGGTCGTGGAGGCTATGGTGGTCGGGAGCAGAGAATTGCAGGGAAGAACTAGATGCTAGCTCGGCCTGTTGGAAGGGAGGTGACGATGAGCGTGTATTTTTACTTTCTTTCAGGCTCTCATTTCGAGGGCAAACTTGATTCGGCATTGCGTGTTGCTATGAACGTTTTATTTTGCTCCGTTCGCCCGGCTATCGTGTCTATGCATGCACTCGGGCATTTTCCATGCCATGTTCACCGCTAGTGGTCGCGAGAAAACGTCCCGACACCTTCACATCTGATACTGTACACCGCACAGCTCTAACTATCCCTCCGATCATGACACTCTAACGGTACCTAACCTTCTGCCCGCCGCGTGCCTCCATCTTCGCCTGCCGCTTGCTCGCCCCCGCCTGCTGCTCTCCCTGCTGCGGCACTTGTGGCATCCCCGGCACCGAACCTCCCGCAAAGCCTTTGTACAGTCCCCAGGCCAGATAAACCGCGTACGCAGGCACTACCAGTCCGACCCACCACGCCCACTCTCCGAGAACGCCAACCAACCCTAGGCAAATCCAAGTAGCGTACACAATGTCCCATAGGTACTCGGTCACGCCCTTGGCGGCCATGTCCTCGCCGGGATGGGAGAGTTCGCCGCCGGCCGAGTAGCGTGGGCGACCGAGTTTGTCGAGGTAGTACTCTGTGAGCAGCGAAGGCGTCGAAAGGAGAATGTATTTGGTGAGCGACCCACGGAGGTAAACGAGACGGTAGAGGATGAAGAGTGCGTGGAGTGTGGCAGTGGTCAGGTGTGTCCGACGAAGGGTTAGCGTGTTGGAACGCGCGAGGGATTTGGAGGCTTTCTGTGCCGTGTTAGCTATTCCGGAGAATACGCGGTCGATGGAGGAGGCTCACATTCGCCATGATTTCTGGTGCTCTCTTCCTTCCTTGTGGCGTATGGTTGTCGGATGTTGAATGGATGGTTGAGTAAAGCGGCCGTCTCCGTCATCAGTCTCACTCACCCTGTACAAATATGTGGCCAGAACCCCCCTGCGGGTGTCTAGCCGCAAATACTTCCAGAACCCCTCCACTGCACTTTGACGCGATAGAGACTTCCCACCCGGTCCAGAAGACCCCATCCATTCAAACAGAGATCCTACATATAGGGCACAGCAAAACGCATTTAGAACAAGATCCCTACAATAAACTATTACAGGGAGCTTTCGGCAACAAAAGACAGCAAATCGTACACACAAAGAAGAGCACCGGAAACAGGTGAGCCACAAGAGTCGCGGGGATGCGGGCGGATGAAGACTGTCAGAAACAGGTGCAGTTGGTACCTTTGCCACGGCCCGATAGTCACTATCCTGTCGACACTCCCGAGACTATAGTAGACGTGGTGGGAGTAGCATACAGTGGAGCGAAGGCGCGAAGATAAATCATATAGCTACTAACTACATCGTTCCAACGACTATGCATAACAATCAGCATCGCGACAAACAGAAGTCAGTCTCCTCGGATTCGGTGAACTGTTGCTAGCGCCGCCAGCCCCCCCAAACTTCTCTGCATGTAGGGATATCCAATGTAGGCTGCCCTTCCACGCGACTCATTTCCGGTTAGCGTCTTCCGGGTAAACATATGTAAAACCCTAGCAATTCCTGTGTTTCGTGGATTTGGGTACTTCTTACCTGTCCTCTGCCCTTCCTACAATCACTTTTTTCTCCTTCTATTGACTTTCTCTCTCTCTCGCCTGCTAGTTGAGTTGTTAAAATACCGACTCAACTAACGAAAGTTGTCTCAAAGTTCTTCTTGCCACTCACAATGGCCGCTTCTACCCCCGCTGTCGTCTCCGGCAAAATGGTCGTCATGAAGCCCGAGCGTCCTAACGAGGCAGCACACCGCGAGGCCGAGACCAAGGCTAAGAAAGAGATTGAGGATACACAGAAGAAGCTGGTATACCTACATCATCCACAAGTCCACGCAACACAGCTGACGAAAGGGATAGGATGAAATCCGAGCAAAAATCGACTTGGCGAAGTCCAACAAGTCCGAAAATCCTCGCCAGGATGAGCTCAAGAAGGAACTTGCCGATATCCGAAGCCAGGTTGCCGAAAAGAAGGGAAGTCGACAGAAGACTGAGGAGCAGATTTCCGCTCTCCAGGAGAACATCAATGCCCGTGTCAAGGAATTGAATGCGAAGACACATCGGATGCCCTACCGTACCCTTGCCGATCTCGAGTCGGCCGTTGCGAAGCTCGAAAGAGACATCGGGGGCGGATTGATGAAGATCGTCGACGAGAAGAAAGCGGTGCAAGAGATCAACACTCTGAACAAACAGAAAAAGTCCTTTGGAGAAGTTGAGACTGCGCAAAAGACCATCGATGCCGACCGCGTCAAGCTGAAGGAGTTGAAGGAGCAGAAGCACGATCCCGTCTTTAAGGAGCTCAACGACAGGTACTCCACGTTGGACAAGGAGTTCAGGGATATCAAGGCCGCACAGAACTCCGTGTATGTAGCCACCCGGTCGCCTTGCGCGCTTCCGAGCTGACATCCACCAGTCACGAGAGCATCAACGCCCTCTACAGCGAGCGCAAACGGCTCCAAGACGTCAAGCACGAGCAGTTGCAATCACTTGGACGGCTTCGCGATGGCTTCACCCGACAGCGCAATGACTACCGAGAGTACGAGCGGGAAGCGCGCAAGATCCAAGACGAGCGCCGCGCCAAGGAGCTGGCGGAGATTCGCCTCCAGAAGAAGCTTGCCACCGCCGCCGCGAAGCTTGAGGTCGCTTCTATTCCCGCTTACTCCGAAGAAATCATCGCCTGCGAAAATCTCATCATTTTCTTCGACCCAAGCGCTTCTGAGGCCGCACGAAAGTCCAAGAATGCTACTGCCCCTCGTGATCTCGCGGCGAAGGCTGTCTCTGATGTTAAGCCCTTCGAGGGAAAGCAGGGAAAGGCGCTTGTCAAGGTGGAAGAGGACTACTTTGTTGGCACTGGAGGGAAGAAGAAGGGCAAGAAGAACCGTGCTGCGCCGGCCGATGAGAAGTCCGAGACTACTCCCGCCGCTCCTAAGAAGATCAACCTCAACGTTGGAGTGCTCGGAGAGCTAGCCAAGGTTGATGTGCCGACACCCGCCAGTGCCGCGGACGTGCCCCGCGTGCTTGAAAAGCTGCGGGAGAAGCTTCAATACTACAAAGACAACCAGGGCAAGGTCACCCAGGCGGTTAGTACTTCGAGACCTTACAAATCGTGAAGCGATCAGCTGACGAAGTGCTACGATAGAACATCGCCAAGGCCAAGAAGGAGATTGCCAGGCTTGGGGGGGGCAGCGAGGAGGCCACCGAGGGGGTCATCGAGTATGGTGCTCTCCCCGACGCTGCTTCCCCTGCCGCCGCTTCCCCTGCCGCCGAGGAGGAGAAGCAGGAGGAGAAGGGGCAGGAGGATGAGAAGGACGAGTCCCCAGCTGCTCCTGCTGAAGCTGTGACCGAGGAAAACCTGAAGGAGGAGGAGCCTGTCAACGAGTCGTAGATTTCCCTCCAACTGGCAACACAGCACATGGACATGTAGTTGGTGGGTGTGAGGAAGTTGCAAAGCGAGTGTGGGCGTGAGTTGTTAGCGGTAACGGCGGTTTCTTTCCTGTATTGTCTTTTCATTTTTTGTCCGGGAGCGGCATGTGGGGCTGGGGTTCGGGAGAATAGATTCGCCTTGTATCTTTGTATTTACATGCAATATACCAAATGCACTGTCCGAGCATCCCGCCTGTCGCCCTGATAGCAGAGTGAGGCAGCGGGAAGACATCCGAGACCAGGTTCCAGTTCGCGGCTGCGCCGGAGGGACCGAGCGATACACTGTGCCACCACTCATACACGAGAACGGCAACGCCGCACGCTGCCGGGCCACCGCGCTCGGCAATCTCTCGCCCAAAATTCAAACGAAGTTGTCAAGGGGAGGTCCGTACAATTTCGGTGAGTACTTGAGCTGGTAGAATTCAATCGAGGGTGAATGTCAAGTTGGGAATGCAAGGGCGAGCGGTTTGCTCGCGACAGTGATGGGGGGCACAATTATCATCTGTGGAGGAGTTGGAGTTGCTCCACCTACGACCAGTGACTATGCACATATCTACACACGGATACTGGGGCGATGTACAAACTACCAGTTCCTGTCACCCCACCCCGTTTGCCATGATATGCATCCAGTGTTCTGCGGTGGCCATCAACGAGTGACGCCCTATGCAGCACTCCATGACGTCACGCCCCTTACGTCGTGGATCACGACAACCCACACCTTCCTGCAAATGTTTACTAGTACACTCCTCAGACATCTCTCCTTCTCTCTTCCTCCCCCACTTCTGATCACAACATGACGCACGGAGACATACTCCTCTCCGGCGCACTGGCGGCCTTCACCGTCGACCTGCTCGTGTACCCGCTGGACACGCTCAAGACGCGGCTGCAGTCGCCGGCGCACCGGCACCTGCCGCTGTTCCGCGGGCTGTACCAAGGGCTGGGACCGGTTGTCCTGGCGACGCTGCCGTCGGCGGGGGTGTTCTTCACGACGTACGAGTTCGCGCGGGCGCGGCTGCCGGCCGACCGGGTGTCGAGCAACGTGCTCGCGTCGTCGGTCGCCGAGGTCGCCGCGTGCGCCGTCATCGCGCCGGCCGAGGTCGTCAAGCAGAACGCGCAGGTCGTCCAGAAAGACGTCGGCGTCGGGCCCGGCGCGGTCGTGCGGGCGTTCGGGGGGATCCGTAGGGCCAGCGACCTCTGGTCCGGGTACGGCGCACTCGTCGCCAGGAACCTCCCCTACGTCGCGCTGCAGTTCCCCGCGTTCGAGTGGCTGAAGAAGAGATGGTGCCCCGAAGGCGCCGGCGGACTCGAGACTGCCGTCCGCAGCGCCGTCGCCGCCGGGTGCGCCGGCGTTGGCGCCGCCTGGCTCACCACCCCCGTCGACGTCGTCAAGACGAGGATCATGCTCGCCGCTGGCGAGCGGATGAGGATCAGGGACGTGGCCGCGGATGTGGTCGGGGAAGAGGGCCTGCGCGGCCTGTGGAGAGGCGCCCTGCTCAGGTCCGCGTGGACAATGCTGGGGAGTGGATTGTACCTCGGCGCATACGAGGGGAGCAAGGCGTGGTTGGAGGAGAGGAGGCAGAAGAAGAATGGGGAGGCAGGATTTTAGATGGAGGAGACATACGACAGACGCATGTACAATATGTAAAGTGGAACGGGACGGTGGAGTGATCTAGACATTAGACACGGGACCGTTCCGCATCGTCGACTTTCGGACATATACATAACCTGTATGTGGAATGATATTTACTTTCCTATGCTCGAAGACCGTCCTCCACTTGAGGGGCATGTGAATGCCTGCGTATTGGCCGTGGTTGCGATGTCCTGTCCGAACGAGATATGATGTGATCTGGTGGCCAACTAACTACCGTACTCCGAACGGTGTTCGTGTGCTGGTTCGTGGGTAGAGTTCATAGGATGTCACTAGCAAGTCGACTGCCGCCGCCGTGGGAACTCCGGGAGCGGAGGAACAGCTGCTATTCCTCCCCACACCCTCCTTGGTGGCTTCTGCGGAAGGGAGTAGGAGTTGGGGGCGGCTTTTCCTTTTGTCTTTATTCTGTAATATTAATTTCCTTGCGCTGTTACTTTCTTGGGACAGGCCTGGGTGGAGGGCAAAGGGGAGCTTGCAATGCGCCGTCTTCGGACGGGGAACGGATAGGTAGTTTGCACATCGCCATGATATATAGGTCGCATGCGATCAATGAATGAACAAAAAAAAGAAGAAAAAAGGCAGTCCATGGGGGGGATGCATACCTAGATTTGAATACAGCGGTGTCCCTAGTCGGACAGGATCTCATAGATAAGTAGATAGGCAGCAGTAGAGCTAATCGTAATCAGCTCTAACTTATGACATTAGATAACAGTAATATGGATATATAATACACACCAACAATACACCCAGAATGATCCTTCAATAATACTGCAACAGCAAAGTAGACACGAAAAAAAAAAAGAGCACCACACGCCCCACAAACAAGCAAGAATATTTACATTACATCCGAGTAATCTCAATAAACACCAATATTGCACCTGCAGCCCAGAAGAAAAATAGCAGCCCTCACTATATCAACTTACGCAGAATCATGCTCCTCCAGCCCCTCCTCCGTCACAACGCCCACACACTCCTCGGGCTCGCTGGCGGCGGTGCTCTTGAAGCAGTACATGTACGCCACGCAGTCCTCACCGGCAGTGACCATCCTGCTATCGCTAAGGCCCACGCACGTAACGGGACCTGCATGGCCGGTAACGGTGCGAAGCGATTTCCCCGTGTTGGCATCCCACACCTTGACCATCGAGTCCTGGGCGCCACTGACGACACGCAGGGTATCCGCCGCGAGGGCCCAGACACCTTCGACGTGGCCAAACAGCGTCTTGAAGCAGCGTCCCGAGGCCACGTCCCAGAACTTGACCGTACTGTCGAGGGCAGCGGTGACAAGCATTCCTGGCGGCGGCTTTCGGTTCATCTCCTTTTTGGGCTCGCGGTATGACCAAGGGGATGGGGTTATGGGCGGAGATGTGCTCTCCGCATCGTGAGGCGGAGGGGTGTAGTCCGGCAGGGAGAGCGGAATGACTTGCTGGACGTGGCCGACATGGCCTTCGAACGTGCGAATGCATGAGCGCGCGTCCAAGTCCCACATCTTGACGGTCTGGTCGTCCGAAGCGGAAAAGATCGTGCGCGAGTCCGAGTCGATGCGGACGCTGTTGACCCAGTCCGTGTGCCCCTTGAGAGCGAAACAAGACTTGTCCGCAAAGTTCCACACTTTGATGGTCGTGTCGACCGAGCCAGACACGAGGAGCGTCGAGTCGAAGTGCAGACATATCACGCCGCCGGTATGACCGGGAAGCGTGGACAGACATTTTCCCGTGCGGTAGTTCCAAATCTTCAGCGACTTATCCATCGAGCCGGAAATGAGCTTCGTGTCGTCGAATTGCAGCGCGCGCACGCCCGATGTGTGTCCAACCAGCGTGCGAATCTCCTCACTGGTCTCGGTGTCCCAGATCTTGATCGTCGAGTCGTACGAGCCTGTCGCAAGGATTTTGTCGTCAAACTGGAGGCACATGATGCCGTCGGTATGACCCTTGAACACCGTCTTCTTGCAACGGCCTCGCCGCCAGTTGGCCTCCACTTTGTAGCGCTCCGAGAACACCGTCTTCCAAGGCTGCGTGCGTGGACTGGGGCTGTGGATCGCAGCCTCGGTGTCGCGTTGACATGACCGTTTCGCCGCGGAAGGGGAGCAGTTACCGGCCGACGACGACGACGACGACGGCGACAGCCGCATGTACGCCGCCTCGACATCGGAGGGGTTATCGGCCCGCTTGCCGTGGATATTGAGGCGGCTGGCGCCACTCGTGATATCGTGCGTGTGCGTGAAAATCTGCGGCTCCTTAGCTCGCAGCTCCATCTGCCGCTTCGAAGCTCGTAACCGTTTCCGCTCGAGCAGCGGCAGTCCCCATCCACACTTGTCGCACTTCCGGTCGATGTGCTGCTCGCACATCTTGTGCCATACCACATCGTCATCGGCCAGCACCCTCCACGTCCGCGATACCTGCGCTGCTTTGCAAAGCGAAGCGGTGTCGAGGTAGGAGAGGATCCTGAAGGAGATCTCGGGCGGTAGGGTGCTCAGAAAATCGATTCGTATCAGGTCGCGGATCGCACCGGACAGGTAGGATAGCTGCGGGAAGCAGCACTGTTGTAATATCCCCTGAAGCATCATTTTGCGCATCTGGCCGGGCGCGGCGGAGAACAGCGACCACACGTGAGTGATAGCCTGACGATCCGCATCTGGCAAACTGTCCATGCTCTGCGACCGCGACCCATCAGCAAAACACCCCCCCCCCTCCTCTTACCCCCCCCAAAAAAAGCTGCACCAGTCGACGCGAAAGACCTACACTCTGCAACTGCTCCATCGTCGGTTCGTCCACGGGTCTCCGACACTTGATGTCCGGCCGGTGCCGATAGCAATACCTCGTATTGCCCTCGGAAGCATCGTCACTGTGCACCTCCTGCTTCGCCTGGGACGTGTACTGCTGCGGGATGTGCTTCGACAGGAAAGGGCCGACATCCTTCTTGACCATCTCGGTGGTGCCGGCCGGGATGGCAGCGGCGAACAGTTGCGGCTCGTCGGTATGCATCTTCTTGGTCGTGGTGGTCGCGGCGGCGGTGAATATCGAAGACCCCTTCCGTTTTTTCGGCCGCGGGTCGCAAGCAGTATTGGCGGAGGGCCTGGGGGCGACAAGGGGGATGGAGGTAGAGGTGGAGGCGGCGGCGGAGGTGGTCGACTTAAGGCGCATCGAGCGCCGACGGGGAAGAGCAGCTGCCGTCGCAGCAGCTGATGCTGCAGCAGTGGTGCTGTTTGTCATTGCACTCGTTCGGGGCACAGGTGTGGGTGGGGTGTGTCACGCCGGGGTGGGGTGGTGCGATCTGGCTGGGGTGCCGAAGAGTTGTTTTTCCTGCCCTAAAAAAGCAATCCCGAAAACACTCCGAGCGAGGGATTGGATCGCGGGGCGGATGGCGGAAGACGATGGCAACTCCGGTAAGTGCTTGCAGCCGGCGGCAGTTTTAGTCTGAGACTATAGGAAGGCGGTCTCGGACAGCGTGCGTCCTCGCCGGGCGTTCTGGGGGGGATTGGGAGTACATACCGGCGGGCAAAGCAAGGAGCAGGAGCAGGAGGTATCGATTCCTATTGAGGCTGGAGGTGGAGATCCTGTGGCGGATATCTGGGTGCGGAGGTGTCGAGCAGCGGCGGGAGGGGTGGCGAGATGGGCCAGCTAGTGGGGGGACGGGGAAGGACGAGAGGACGAGGAGAGGTGGAGATAGATATCCGGCCGAATGGTCCAGGTGAGGCTGGATCCTGTCCTCGGCCTCTGTCCGGCTCTATGCGGAGGCGGTGCGCACGGTAGCTTTTGACGGCGGCGATGGCGATGGCGACGGCGATGTGTGCAAGCTGCAGATGTGATGCACGGCGGCGGCGTCACGGTAGATAAGATACAGGAATGCGGATCGGGTTTCGGAGGCTGGCTCTCACCAGGAAGTCTGTCGGTCAGTCTGGCGGCGGACTGGCCGCTATAAGTAGTAGGTTTGGCCAAACTCTGTCGTGGAGCACTGTGCTGTGACCGGGACCCCAATAATCCGAGCCCGAAGAACATTCGATGTCGGCAGGATCGATGGGGTATGGTGACATTCTCTATCGCCCGCTTCCCATCGCCGGCCAGCGTGCGGAAGGCGCGCGTGGCGGAGGGGAGGGACAGCAGCGAGCAGGCTGACGATCCACGCCCCGCCGTAAACCGCCAACCGACCGCGCTGCCTCTTCCGTCATCTCCAGCTCTCCGACGACACCCACCGACAACCGGCCCAACAGCGCAGCCCGACCTGCCCAGCCCTTCTGCACTGATGGCGTGCCCCGCCGCCGCCGGATTTCCGTCCAGTCAAGACCTACCGGAACACCATTTCCACTCCGCCCTCCGGGGTATTATTATTGATCTTCACTCGTCCAGTGCTTATTCCGCTGTTTCGTCGAGAGAGTTGTCCGTTAACGACCAATTCACCATTCCGAGGCGAATTGCGACATCTCAGCCAAAAGAGAGAAAAAAAAAAGAACAAAACAAAAAGAACAAGAAAAAGAAAAAGAAAACTCCCCAAAGAAACAACGCCTCCACCAACGACCGCCAAAACCTCATATCTGCTCAAATGATAAATCCTCCCCACCCACCGTCCCAGAGTGCAGATTGAGTGGACGCGTTTCACGTGGATCTGCTATGTATTTAGCTCTCCATGTCCGTCCAGAAACCGGCCTCGTGCCTTGGCAGTGGATGGATGGATCCATGACGTGCAGATCGCTGCTCCGTGAGATGGAGATATGGATGAGCCCATGTACAGACAGACATACATACATACATATCAACATACATACAGACATACAGACATACAGACATACAGTCATACAGTCATACAGTCATACAGACATACAGACATACATACAGACATACAGACATACAGACATACAGACATACAGACATACAGACATACATACATACTGGCGGCCGCTCCCTCTCCCTCTCCCTCTCCTCTCCGCCAGCCGGTTCGCTGGGCTGAAGAAGTCATCGCCCGCTTCCGTCTGCCGCCTAACCCTCGGCTCGGCCAACAATACATATGTAGTGGCGACGCCGATGCTCTGATCCCTGTCCTGTGCGACGTAGCAACTATCTGGTTGGAGCACAGCATCCGCGTCCGAGCTATGCATGCTGTGACTGCAACCACAGCCGTCAACCAGAGCTCGCGGTATCTCTATCTCTGTCTTCCGCCTTGCCCGAACCATACCACCTCTCGAGCTGCATCCGGACCACGCATCCGCATACCGGCTTCCTTCTGCCTCTTCGCCCGTCTCACTTGTCGTGGCCGATCGTCCGCCGCCCACCCTCAGCTCGACTGCCTGGCCGCACCACAGCTTCCAACAGCTATCCCGACGATGACTTCGCCACCCCGCGACTCGCTGACGAACTGGTTCTTGGATGCGAAACGCTCCCTGGGCTCGGTGTCGCTGTGCACGCGCGCCCACGTACTGGTGGACTCGGCGCGCGCCGCCCTCCAGGAGGCTTCCATCGTCTCGTCGCGATGCGTCTTCCTGCGCGCCGCGCTGCAGGAGCAGCTCACTATCGCGGACCAGATCAATAGGATGGTGCACACCGCCAAGGATGCGGCGAGGGAGGAGTTTGAGGTATGCTTTGCTTCGGTTGGTCGGGACCGAGTATCCCTGGGAGACGGGGGAGAGAGTAATGCCTCGCTTGACCAGATCCGTTGTGATTTTTCACATCCATATCGCTTGGTCTATATCTGTGGGCGGCGGGTAGAGGAGACTAGATGGAATGGACTGGGAAGGCGAGGTTGTAGGGGCGATGGTATAAATGCTAACACATCTTGCGTGCTCGCCCTCTAGAAAACGCTGACGGATCTCGACAACGCCGACATACGACTCAACGAGACGCTCGAGCTCCTGCGCAACTCGGTTGTCGATCCCGCTTTTGCTGTTTCCGGCCCGTCGGATGCACAGCCCCAGAATCGGAAAGTGAAGCGGCGGGATATGGGGGAAGAGGAGGATGCGGATGGGAACGCGCTGGGGGACGAGAAGGAGGAGAAGGAGGAGGAGAAGGAGGGAGAGAGCGACTATGGGGGCGGCAGCGAGAGCAGTATCGCCACTGCTAGGGCGCGTACGCTGCATGACTTTGTCGAGGACGGGGGCATAGAGAATCTCAAGACGCGGCTGCGACACTCTATTGACTACGTGCAGGTCGGTTTATCGGTGCCGCCAGCAGCAGAAGTCCTATCGTCCGGCCAAGCTGACACTATGCGTCCAGGAATCCCATGATGCCCTGAGCACCTCCATCGGCATGTTCGACGAATCCCTCCAGTCGCTCAGCTCCTCTCTCTCCTCCCTCGCCGACCCCACCCCCCATGCGGAGCCGCTGCACCCCCCACTCCATGCACTCGAGAAGCGCACGGAAGAGATGGCGTCGCTCCTGGAGAGTCTGACGCAACACTACGACCGGTGTTCGCGTGCACTCAAAGACTCCGAGGCTGCCACCCCCGTCGATCCGGACCTGATGGCAGTCCTTTCCCGGGACGCCGCCGAGGTCGACGACGTGGTGCACGAGCTGAAGGAGCTGCTGTCGGAAATGGAAGCTATCTCCTACGGTATCTCCTCCAGCATCGAGGAGCTGCGGCTGTTGGAGCGGGACACCATCGCCGTGTTCGCCGCGTTTGAGGAGTTTCAGTCCGAACTGGGAATCTGCATGGATGGACTGAGGGAGTTTGAGATGCTACGGGCTGACCTCAAAAAGGATATGGAGAACAGACTGTCTGAGCTATGGGAGTTGGGAGAGTTCTATGAGGGGTTCGTCGGCGCATACGACGCCATGGTCGTCGAAGTGGGGAGGCGCAAGGGGGTCGCAGTGAGAATGGAGGCGGTTGTTAAAGAGGCGCAGCGGAAGCTGTGCGCGCTATATAATGGTTCGTCCCCCCCCCTAATACACATACTCCCTTCCCCCCCACACACACACTACCATGCCAACAATCATGCAGATGAATTACAGGACCGCGAAATCTTCACGGAGGAATTCGGACAATGGCTGCCTGTAGATCTATGGCCCGGTTTTCGCGATCCGCCCGTACGGTGGATTATAGAGAAGGATTTGCAGAGCGGCTCCGAATTGCCAAAGCTTGGGAAGGACGTGATTGACCGTGCTTTACGGAGGAGGGCGCCGGTATCTTAAGAGGTACTTAGTACCTATTACATGAAACAGTCTGGTGGTATTGTCATGGGGAATCGTTGGGGAACTCTACTCTATTGTACCATGTATTCGCTTTTTGGAGCAGTCGCGAGCGCGCAATGGGGGCCTCGGGGCTGGCTCCCCATTGTATTTATATGTCAATAACGTTCAACACGTATCTAGGCAGTGGAGCAAGCTTCACCCTGCACCCGTAGGGCAAACACGTAGGGCAGCCAAGCCCCCGCCGAACCCCTGAAGCTCATGTGCATTCCTTACCATTCACGCCATGTTTCCCCACTATGTAGTTGCATACTACCACCATAACCGATTGTACTAACCACAACTTTGGAGCCCTCACACACCCACAATACATAGCCTGCCGCAGTAATGAATCCCCCCGACCCCGAAGCCCACCTTCTCTCCGTCCTATCCTCGCACGCCTCCTCCCTCGGCACCGAAGACATCAGCTGGGCCTTCGCGCACGCCAAATCCTCCGTTCCAGTCTCGGACTACATAAACACGTACCTACGGCCGTCGACGGTGCTCTCGCTCGAGGAGGCGCATCTCCGCGCGCACCTCGAGAGGACGGGGCAATGGCGGCGGCTCGTACCCACGCCCGGTCCGCCCCTGTCGGAGCAGGAGATCGAATCGCGGACCGCCGAGCTGCAGGATGCGACACGGGTCCTCCTGGCGCGAGCGAAGCAGGTTCGCGAGGCTGCCGAGACCACGGCTGCGGTCCGGAGCAGGGGGAAGGCCGAACGCGAGAGGAAACGGAAGGCCGAGATCGCGAGACGCAGGAAGTGGGCCGGCGAGCGGGAGGAGCTGCTGGCCGCCCGCGACGACCTGGTCGGCATACTACGTGAAGAGGCCGCCGATTTGAGGGATACCATCGGTGACACCGCGGCTGAGGCGGAAGAGGTGGAGAGGATCCTCCTCGGAGACGATAGAGTGCTTCTGAGACTGGAGAAATTGGCCGCTGGGTTGGTCGTCGCCGAAGAGGAGGACGAGCGCGGCGAGGCCGTGGAGAGGGTCCAAGGACTCGTGGCTAGACTGGCGGGAGTCGAGACGAAGGCTGTGAGAAAGAGACTCGAGAGGATCTTTCGTGAGAAAGTACCGGCGGGAGAGAGTGCGGACAGAGCACCCGACGAGATGGAATTACAGAAGGAGATCGATTCGTTGTACGCGGAGATTCCAACGGTTGCGCAGGGCGCTGCGTACAATCGGTTTCTGGCTCCGCTGATGGCCTCGGTCGACGCAGCAGCGAAGAACAGTGGGGAGAACTGGGTCCTCGGCGGCGAGTACATCTGCCAGGTCTTGCGGCATCTGAGGAATCGTCTGGCCGCGATGGCGAGTTTTCTCAATAGCTGTCATGACCGGGACGGTGCGGTCATGGTTCTGGTCGCGACCATCGAGCGGGAGGCGGCGGCTACGGTTGTCGCCTCGCAGAACAACGACCGCCCTAATACTCCGCCGGCGAAGACGCAACAACCACCACGCCGTCTCGGCTCGCCGGTGAAATTCACTGATGCAGCAAGCAGGCTCGGCCGGATACCTTACCTCACCCCCGCTCGCCGGAGGGGTAAAAGCGTCGACTTCCACAAAGACACGTATCCGGAGCTGGCACTGCTCAGCCACCTGGGGATCTCACTACCGCCTGGGTCCCCGTCCCGCATCGTTCCTGCTGTTCCACCTGTGATCACGGACTCCTTCCTGGCCGCGCAGATCGCGGCCGCGGCGGCAAAGGTCGAAAGTGTATCCGAGTTTCCAACGGACTCGTGGGAAGCTGCGAGGGCCCAGGCCGCAGATGTGGCTAGACTCCTCAGAGAGGCGCTGTGGAAGGGCAACGAGTACGAGGTCCCGCCGACGGACACGGAGGGCGCGATGGTCCTTGTGAGGCCGGAGATCCGCGATAGCTGCATCCTCGTGGAGACCACTGTCAAGGAGTTGTCGAGCGTTATGGGACGACTGATGGGTATGGTTAACGAGATCGAGGGTCAGCGCGGCGATGTGGGGCGGGAGGGGAAGAAGGGGGAGTTTGTCGGACGCTGGGGAAGGTAAACGAACACTGGTTTTTTTTTATGACCGCTGTATTATTTGTAATGCCACGATTAACGATAAGTATAAAAATTCACGCTGCCATACGGTTCAACCCTCACTATCACCATCATAGCTCCGTTCCCTTCATTCATTAAGTATTTACAATCGTACCGTACGTAGCCACCGCATCAAGTCGTTCCTCATCTACAGACAGCTCCCGACCCACTTGCCCAGCGGCTGTCTCCAGCCGTCCGCCAACGTGCTCCCGCCAGCAAACTCGACCTGGATCCCGGCCTCCTCCAGGGCCTCGAACGTAAACGAGCCACTTCCGCCCTCTCCGAGCCACTCGTCGTCCTCTCTTTCCTCCTCTCCGACGCCCACGATGCCCCTGCTCCTCGCCTCCCTGACGCGGCCCATCTCGTTCTCGAGCAACCGCCTGATCCTGGCCGCCGGCAGCGCTGTGAACAGGTCGCTCTTGTTGCACGCGACGAGCACGGGGAAAGACTTCGCTTTCACGCCGCGGGCCTCCTGGAGTTTCTGGATGCGTAGGAGGACGGTGTAGAGGTACTCTCCGGCGTCGCGCCACTCCTGCGCGCTCGAGTCGACAACGAACACGACGCCCGCGGTGGTCTCGGCCGCGACAAGGTCGGCCGCCCTCGGCCGCAGCTTGCCATGGCCGGGCGTGTCCTGCAGGAGGAACCGCGCGGTCCCCGCGCGCGACGGGTCCGCTTCCGCTCGATACTTGGCCGACGCCGTGATGTTGGCCGGGACGTCGCACTCGAGGCTGAGAGACGTTTGCGACACCCGCGTCTCCGCCGGAGACGACGCGAAGGACGTCATCAGCGTCGTCTTGCCCCCCGCCGATGGCCCGAGGAGGAGGAAGGTCGGAAGCGTCGTGGATGCGCGCGTCCGGAAGATGATCGTGTGCAGAACCACAGGCGTCAGCAGCACCACAAGGAGGCTGATCAGGATGGTCGTGGGTGTGGGACTGAGGAGTGTCTCCAGCAGCGAGGACAAGGCCGGGGCCGTAGCGGCCATGGTTGCGGTGGTGGTCGCGGTTGTTTGGGCGGTGGTTGCAGTGGTGGTGGTGATGATGATGGCTGGGCGAGCTTGGGCTGGGGTTTTGTGTCGGAAGAAGAGAAGGAACGAAGGACACGTTCTGCGCAACGGAGCCGCGCCAAGGCTGTCACGATGCCGCATGGTATATAGATATCTATTCGCCTATTTACGACACCACTTGGTAGTGCCGTGCACACCTCCGAACGAATCTCAGCTCGCCAACGACATCACCGCCGCCACGCTGTCGCAACCTTCAACGCCGCCCTAACTCTCCCAAAGTTGTCGTCTCCACTCCACCACTTGCCACCATGTGGCGGGACCGCACGAATCTGTATTCCACGACCGTCCCACTCGCAGACAGAGCTCTAGCTAATACCGCACTCCTCTTCGCTCCAGCTACATCTCCTACCGGCAGTCCTACAGCCACCACCCAGCCAAACGCCCACGGTTCGTAGACACCCCATCCGCCTTTGCCGATGAGGACCGACGCGGCCTACTCTCGCCGTCACGGCACTCGGACGATGTGGCCATAGAAATGGACATCCTGCCGCCGCGGTGGGCCGACGTGACCGACGAAGTCAACGAACTGCTGACCGGCATCGCACGGAAATCCACGCTCCTCGAACGCCTGCACAACAAGCACGTCCTCCCCGGCTTCGACGACTCCCGCCGGGACGAGGGCGAGATCGAGCGCCTGACGGCGGAGATCACGGGTGATTTCCACACGTGTCAGCGGAAGATCGGAAGCGTCAATGCCATGTTGGAAGGCGCGAGCAGTAGCGAGGAGGCCATGGGGAGAAACCTGCAGGTGTCGCTCGCCGCGAGAGTCCAGGAGAGCTCGACGCTGTTCAGGAAGAAGCAGAGTGCCTATCTTCGCAGTCCGTCCCCCCCTCCCCTCCCCCTTCACCCTCCACGGGCGATTCTTACTGACGGGCAAGCGCGATGCCAGAACTCCGTGGAATCTCAACGATGACGGAGCGCTCCGCCAGCCCTGGTCTCTACAACCCCGCGACGGAGGACCCCGCGGCGGACGTCTCCTACTCCCAGTCGGCGCTGCAGCGCAGCGCGCAGCTGACTTCGAACGACGCGGCGATAATGCAGCGCGAACGGGAGATCACCGACCTCGCGAAGGGCATCATCGAACTGGCGGATATATTCAAGGAGCTGCAGACGATGGTCATCGACCAGGGGACCATGCTCGACCGGATCGATTACAACGTCGAGATGTTGAACGTCAACGTCAAGGAAGCGGACACGGAGATGACTGTGGTACGTATCCATCGCTGTCCATCCGGGTGGGGGTGACGAACGACGGCTGAAGCGATGACAGGCCAGCGGATACCAGCGGAAAACAACGAAGCGGAAGATCATGTTCCTCCTGTTCCTGATAATCCTGGGATTGGTCATCCTCCTCATCATCAAGCCAAAGAAGTCGCCGTCGGCCGCACCCGCGCCCGTCACTCCGCCACAACCCCCGCCGCCACAGAGGGACCCGCCGCCACAGAGGGATCCGCCGCCACGGCCGTTGTACATAAGCGGGAGGAAGGTGGGGTGACGGCGCGAGCAGCTGGAGGGAGGCGGCTTCACTGTATAATATTCCTCTCTTATGTTTTTTTTACCTTTCCTTTCCTGTGTTTTTACTTTCCTATCTTGTCTTGTCCTTTGGCCTTGGGAGGGGTAATGTGATGTGCGTGCTCTGTGCCGCGAATGAGTGGATGAATGTTTTTCTTTTTCATACACAGCCCCCATGCCTTCTTCCTTCCCCCAGGCAGTCCAGCGTAGAATAAGAGTTCCCAAGATCGAGTTGAAGGGGAGAAAAAAACGCTGATCTTATGTAACGCCAACGCTTCGAGACGTTTCATTCAGCTCCTGCCTGCAGTGCACACCGTATTCGTTCATCCGACTTGCCACCTGCAACGGGAGCCACTCATCGTCGGAGAGCGGGGTGCGTATCGCTGCGGGGTGCATATGCCCGGCGCTCCGAGCTGGGGGCCAGAACGCCGAGCAGTAGGGCAGAAGGCGGGTGGGTGAGGAAAGGGGAAAGAAACCCGGGTCGGTGTCTTATTTTATTTTTTTCCCTTTTTTTTCCTTTTTTTTTCCGTTTTTTTTCTTCTTTTCATTTAATCATTAATCGCATGCAACCTGTCTAGAGTCCGGTCCCCGTCCACTGCCCTTTCGGCTCGTTGCGGCTGTCCCTGCCCTCCGACCTGGCCTGTCCCGAGAAAAGTAGAGCACACCTACGGAATACCTGGCAAAGGGAAGAACAAAAGAAAACCTCCTTACTCCTCTGCCGTGGAGGCCATGAAGGAGGGCGTGGAGAAGAACTGCAGTCGTTCCCAACCTCAGCCCCCGCCTCCTCTCCTCTCCTTTCTCATGCCGCTACCGGAGCTCACGCCCTCCTCAGCCGGGCTCGGAACCCGCCTTCCCCTCGTCCCCAGAACTGCCTGACCGCACCTCTCGTCCGCGAAGAGGCTCCGGATCTTGAAGCGACCCCCTGCCCATTCCGGTCTCCGTCACCTCTCTGATGGGCCCTTCCAGTGGGAGCGGCACTTCAAGAGGTGCTCTCGGGTCTAGGCCTTGCAGTTGCACCACCAGGGTAGGTATTGACCAGTGAGACAGCGACCCGTGTTCAGCTGATAGAACCTCGAGGCAAGCTTTTTGTCTGCTTTGGCCGAGACGAAGTCGGGCTTCCGACGCGCCTTCCGGCTGTAACATGCTTCTTGTGGGTAGACCACCTCACCATCGGACCACGCGGCCAGAGGAGGCCGAGTGATACTCTATGCGCAGCGCACGCCACGTCACTCGCCGCTCCGCCAAGACCGTCCCCTCCTGGGCCTGAATACGCCCCGCAAGCTGCCGAGTACTTCCCGCCAGCCACGGAGCGCGCAAACTCTCACCGCTAGCGATAGTGGGCGTTGGATGGGAGTGAAACATGAGCTCCACCGTTGACCGCTGCCCGTGCCGTAAGAACAAAGGGCGATACCGGCTGGGCGTAGTCGATGTGGATTTCCTCGCACCTCTCACGCGGCGCACTCACTTGGTGGCCCGATGCACGGTCCGAACACCGGCACCGGCACCGACACGGGTTGGGAGCACCTCTTCAAGTGCTGCCCCGCTGGAAGGCCCGCAGAAGATCCTGTGGGCAGAGGTACGGAAAGAGACCAGGAGAGGGAAGGATTGCTTCCAGATGGGGGGCGGCGGGGGCCGGTCGAAGCGGGGCGACGAGACAGTAGCAAGGGCAGAGAAGCGGCTCTCTTTTGTTCTTTTGTTGGTCTCCGCTTGGTGCGCTCTACTTTTCTCGGGACAGACCGGGTCGGAAGGCAAGGGGGGGCCACAACGAACCGAAGGGACAGTGGACGGGGAACGGGTTGTGTGTATGTAGTCGCGATCTAAGATAGGTCGCATGCGATTAATGCCAAAATAAAAAATAAAAAATAAAAAAAAATGGCGTGGTCTTGCGATCGACATCCAACGTCCCCAGCCTGGCCACGGAAGATACAATGGCAGAGTGCAACTGCGAACGGCATTCCCCCACCGGGCAACTGTAACCGGGCCGAGCAAACCCCCGCATTCCTTGGAGAAGCCGAGCGCTCCACTCGAGCACGCGAGCTGCGGACACGGCGTCACACGATCTCGCTCGCCGCACGTTCCCGAGTCCCGACGGAGCCAGGGGTTCCAGCACGCCACCGGAGACCGACCGGTCCGCTCGTCGGCACTCTGTCGCTCCGCCCGTCCGTGTGCATTGGGCGCCTCTCGCGCGCGGAAGATACGTACAGCCGGGCTGGAGGCGGGAGGGACAACGTTACCGGCACCACACACACGCGCTCACTCGACGGGCCCCCATCGACTCCAAGCACGGCCGCGCACTCGCCATGATCCGGCAAGGTCGCATGCGATCGATGAATCACCATCACCAGCACGACCGCGCACGCACACAAGCACGGAGCGGGCAGAGCAAGGCAGGGGAGGGCAGTGGCGTTCGCCAGGCTAGCACCCCACACACCGCAGGAGTGGAGCCGAACAAGACTCGAGCAGCCATCAGTCCGCGGTTACAGCGGATTTTTCTCTACGTGCGATGATAGCTAACTTGCGTGGACATGCACTCTGCAGAAGCAGGCTGAGTAGCACGATACAAAGCTCTGGCCACGAACGAGAACGAGAACGAGAGATGGCCGCTGCAGAACCACCCACATCCACTCCACATGTATCCCGGCCATTTCGTTCTCCGATTCGAAGCCGAGTCTCGCCTCGCCCGACGCCCCAAGACCACAGAAACGGGAGGAGAATTACACGCTCCCTCCCGTTCGTCCTTCGTGGCGCCTGTCAGGCAGCCCCCTCCCAAAAAATGATACGACAGGCCGATCCGGACGCGACCCGATCGCTGCGATATGCAGAACATCTCCGTTCGCACACGGCATGTGTGGGCTCTCGGCTTGGCTCGGGGTTGCGTGTTGGCGGAGAGAGCTCCACATTTCTTTTTTTTTTTTTTGTTGAGCGACGGCAAGGCGAGACATTATCGACTTGTGATAGCCATGTACATGCCCGCCTCGCCCGCCCGCCCGCCGCCACCCGAAGCGTCCGTACGTGTGTGTGTGTGTGTGTGTATGTGTGGGAGGTGGGGAGGAGGACGGACGGAGCTTACCGGGATACGACGTTGCGAATTATACAAAAAAAAAAGGCAGTCCAGACTGGATACGACAGGTTACATCGCTACTCGGATACGTATCTATGTACTGTTTGTTGGGCCGGGAACAAGCGAGTGCAGCCAGGGGCGAGGAACGAGGAAACGAAAAGAACGGAACCGACGGTTCTATTTGCGGCGGTGAGAGAGTACCCAAGTTGCAGGGCTGAACTGTCGAACTGTCGAGCTTGAGAGACACACATCGGTTGGATGGATCACATACTGGACAGACGGATGGATGGAGCGGTCAGCCGCCACTCGCCGCACGTGTGTTTCGCTCGAGGGGCGAGATCGTCAAACGACATGTACCGCAGACACAGGACGCGCCGCTGTGGAGGTACAGCCAGCGGCGGGGCGGACCGGAGAGACACCGACCACGTAGAAGCGCCGATGGGGAGTATTGTCGATGGCGATGCTGATTGAGTGGTGGTGGTGATGACGACAGTGCCAGGAGGACGATGACGAAGTGACGGGCCCACCGGCCGACCGCCTGCAGAAAGTTCTGCCCTCCGCATACACACATACATACGGGAGGGGGGTTATCTGGATCCCGGAGGAGGCATTGGATGTCCGCCGGCCGGCCGTGCGATTGGCCGAGCCTGGGGCGGCCATCGCTCGCAGCAGTTCGAACAGCAGGAGAGAGAGAGAAAAAAACCGCTCGTTGGCGCGATCGCGATGGCCGGCGAGCCCCCGCCCCGCCGCCAATGGAAGTGGCTCGCCACCGGCCGCAGCCAAAGATATTATTTCCGTGCAGGCGGGCGGGCGGGCGGGCGCGCGATCGCGATCGCAATCTGCTGCGGCGATCGGATCCCAGACGTGGCTCGACGTTTCTTTTTTTTCTGGGTTTCCTTTTTTTTTTCTCTCTCTCTCTTCCCTTTTTTTTTCCTTTTTTCTTTTTTTTGCTCTTTGGTTTTTCTGGGCCCGTTGTCGGTTTCGGGATGTGTGCGGTCGAAGGCCGGCGGCCAGTTGGTCGGGCCCAGTCGAACTTGCGGTCGGTTTCCTCCTGTCTGGACAGTGCCCAGAGCACCAGCGCCAACCCGCAGCTGCTCCGTGTCTGTCCGGGTGCTCGACACGCCCACGGCCGCCGAGATGCTGCTGCCCGCCGCCAACACCGATACCGATCTCGCGACACCTCCGCAAGGCTAGCTGGGTATCTGCGCACCTCCTCCCGTATCCGTCCGCACGTCCTCTGTGTGGCGACATGCAAGCGGCTGATGCCCGCGCACAGGAACAGCTATCTACGTGCGGACACGCTGCAGACGTACGGACCGACATGTCCCTCGCACCAATCCCGACAGCCGCCTAGCTTCTGACGTCTGGGACGATCGTGCGTCCCGCAGCCCAGATCTGCGATCTCAGACAGGGCGATGGTCGGCAGAGGGAGGGGCAGGGCAGCGGCCTCGCGGTCTGGAAGCGTCGCCCGGCCGGCTAGCTGCCTTTCCCTCTCCCTCGCGCTGCTCTCCCGCGCGAACCGGCCCCCGAGAGGCGTGCTGCCGGCCTCCGGGGCTGGCCATCCACAGCCGTGGCCGATTCGAGCGAGTCCGTCCTTGCGCTCGATCCCGCTGCGTTTCGTCGCCGCTGCGCTGCGGAGAGCGCTGGCCAGCGCAATCTCCACTCCACCCCGCTCCGTCCGTGGACCGCGCCCAGCTCCACGCCACCTTACTCTACGGGGAAGGAGCGAGCGGAAGGCGCGCTCAACACATCCGCACGCCGCAATCCGCGATCGACAAACAAACAGACCGACGGAATGGCGATTGTTGAGGGAGACAGGTCTCTCCACACCTCCGTGTGTCTCTGCGCACAGCTTACGTGCATTGCCATGCCGCGCTCCGATTCTGCCAGCCGCCAATTGCCTCAGCGCAGCGCAGCACCACTTCGGCCCAGCTCCGACTCCCCCCCCCCTCCCCCAGCCTATCGGACCGCCGCGGCATCGTGGAGCTCGTCGTGCGGCCGTCACGCCCCGTCACTCGCACCGCCAGCACCGACACTCAGCACCCGGTTCCCGGCGCAGCGGTTCCCGAGCCCGACTCTCCCACAGCAGAACAGCCCCCCCCGGTTGGTTGTGGCTCCCTTATCTGGAGCTGTGCGGCCGGCCTGGACACCCCGGCGGCGACGGACCATGTTTCGCATGGCGTTTAATATGCCGCCGCCAAATCAGCAGCTGCAGACCAAGCTACATGGCGCATCCTGGGCGCCGAGCGAACACGCCGTGCTATCTGTACAATCACTAACCAACCACTGCCCGCGAGCTGTTCGGCGGCCACTCTGAGCGGCGAGCCCCCCCGCCCCGCCCAACTGGAGCCCGTCCACATATCTACTCTGCACACCTGTCGACACACAGGAGCCGGCTGTGCATTAGCCGGGGCCTCGCTTCTCTTGTTCGTGCGCTGAGGTTTTTTTCTCTCGCTCTTTCTCGGCTTCTGGCAGGGGCGATGCAGTCTGCTCGTCCGCCCGCCCTCCGTCCACTCTCGCTCTTTCTCTCCCTCTCCCTCTCCCTCTCGCGTGCATAAGCGTGTGTTGCGATGGCGGAGGAGGACGAGGAGGAGGACGAGAAGTGGTCTGTCTCTCGCTGGGCCGGGTATGTACACGTACTCTCGCGTCGTTGGCGAGGGAAAATAGAGTGTGCTGCGACGGAACAGTAACCGTGTGCCAGAGGAGTGCCGCATGCCATACATATCGAGGCGTGTAGATAGAGTATCTGTGTGTATCTATGTACGGGTGGTGGGTGGGTGGATCCCAACGCTTATTTTTGCTTTTTTTTCCCCCTTCCCCCTCTCCTACATCATGCATACATACAGACTGCACGGTCGTTGCAGTCCGCTTCCGATCACAAAAAGAACGAACGTGAAACAGGAAATGTCGAACGATGAGGGGCCAAAAAAAAGGAAAAGAAAAAAAGAAAAGAGGGGTACGTACGTACGTAAGTACTCAACCGACGGCCAGCCAGCCAGCCAGAAGGGAGGAGCGTGGGGGCCTATGCCCGCGTCCTATCACGGACGTTCCGCCACGATGTTTCCCGCCGCCCGGTGCAGACACAGAGCAGGGCAGGGCTAGATGCTGCTACATACATATCATATGTACAGCTGCAGCCGTTTCCACGGCATGGCTCCATTTGCGTCCGTCGTTTCCATCTCCATCCGCACTAGCAATGCATCGGCCGGACTAGCAGCCCAGTCAGCCACTCTATATCTGGAGCGAGAGAGAGAGAGAGAGAGAGAGAGAGAGAGAGAGAGAGAGAGAGAGAGAGAGAGAGAAAGGGATTTCCCGATTTGATCCCCTCTCCCCAAAGTGGGCGAGTGCAGCGTGCGGAGCAGACGTGGCTGGATATATTGTTTGTGTGTGTGCGGAGCGTACATGCTCTGGCATTAGCATATTGGCATTAGCATTGGCATTAGCATTGGCATTAGCATTAACATTGGCATTCGCATTGGCATCGGCATTGGGCATTGGCATGGCGTATCCACGCAGCTGCAACGAATGCGTGCGCGCTTCTCTCTCGTCTCGTCTCGTCTCGTCTCGGTTGGTCTCCGCTGGCGTCAGCGTCCCCCGGATTTTGTTTCGTTTTGTCGGTTTCTGTTTTGTTTCGGCACCGGCTGTAGTGTGTGTTCGGCAACATCCGTCTCGCAAAGGCTCCCTTCCCCCCCCCTCCCCCGAAAATGAAAAGCTAAGCGGAGAGGGAGAGTCGATCGAGATCGGTGCGGCCACATCTAGTAGCTCTGTAGCTCTGTAGCTAGGTAACTGGCTAGCTACCTAGCTACCTAGCTGGGCCCCTCCGATCAATCTGCTCCGAGGACGCAGACAAGTACCGCACACAACACGCACTTGCACGAGCGCAGTGCAGTGCAGCGGGACATCCGCACGGCGTTTCGAATCGCGACCAGCCTGCGCGCACTAGCAGACCGCCGTCGCCGTCGCCGTCTCCCTGGCTGGCTTGGATGGGAGGATGGACATCTCCGCTTGCAGTGTTTTGCGTGCTCCTCCCTCCCTCCCGCCATCTTCATGGTCACGCCAAACTCACTCCTCCTGCTCCTGCGCCTCGCACAATTTACGGCGCACTCTATCGAAGGGTTGTTGGGCGCAAAGCGGTCCAGTGGCGCCCGGAGAGAGGGGGGGGGGGCAGGCACGGTGGGCACCTCGTCGCTCAAAATGCCACACGGAGAGGGAGGGGGCAACGGAGCGGACGAGTGAGGGCCGCAGCTCAGGTCGGCCGCAGCTCGCTGGGCTAAGCATTCCAATCGCATCCATCCTGCCCAGCCAGTCAGCTGTGGTCTCCGTCCGCGGCGGGCAGCAAAAGAAAGGAGAGGAGATTAATTCGGACAGACCACCGGCTACGTCAATGTTGCTCCCACTTCATTCCCTGTTCCGGCTCCGCGCCGTCTTTCTCTCGCAGAGCTTCGAAGCCTCGGTCGCGCAATGCACACGCGAATGTGCCCGCACGCGGAGGAGGATGGGAGGATACGACAGCGGGCGGGATGCGAAGGACGTGCCCGCGCCGGCGTCGACGGGATCCGCTCTTGCTCTCGCTCTCGGCCCGGCCCGGCCTCAGCTCCACCGCGCACGCCGATGGCACAGATGATGGCGAGAGGAAGAGCAGAGCGCGCGCCCCCGCCTGTCCGTCCCCTGCTCGGGGGAGGGGGGGGGGGGAAGAGGGAAGGGGTGCCGTGACTGGCTCGTCGGCCAGAATCGTCCGACCGTGTATCCATCCAGCTACTGCGACGGCGACTGCTATGTGCTCTACTATCGCGCAGCATTAGAACGTGCAGAGTCCATGGCATAGCATAGCAGAGCAGAGCAGAGCAGAGCAGCCAGCCGCCAGCCAACCGCGCCGTCCGAGTGGCCGAGTGACGGGCGATGCCCAGCTGCTCGAACCGACGAAAAAAAAAAAGGAAAGCCAACAACGCCACCGCCGACACCACCCCACAGCGCCGACATCACCCCACAGCTACAGCCATGTACGCTCTGCAGAGACGGGCTGACTGACCGACCGACTGATCGACCGACTGACTGACGTCCACACCGGAAAGCTCGCCCACAGAATGCAGGTATGACTTCCCGCCCCCAGCTCTGGGGTGCGTACGTCTGGTGCCATCCGTCCGGGTCGCGGGGGGGAGCCAGCGGACAAAAATATCTGCCGGACTCCTCGTTGTCCGTTCCGCCACATGGCAGGCAGTGCCCGCCCACTGCCCGCCGTCCCACCCCGCCGGCGGACGACAACAGCTGTGTTCGGAGGAGGAGGCATGCAGCGTGCAGTCCTCCGCCTCCACGGCCTTCTGCGGTGGTGGCTCCAAAAGGACAAGATCGGGCCCGCGAGAGCAGAGCAGCTGTGCTTCCACAACCCCCGTCCGATCCGGTCCGATCCGCTGAAGCCGAAACGCCCCGAGACAGGAGGTTTTGTCGCTGTTGCTTTGCCTTTTTTCTTTCTTTCTTTCTTTCGGTGGTGGATTCTCGGCAGCAGCCGACAAAGTCCGCCCTTATTAGATAGACACCTACATACATGCATAGATAGCTCACGCCACACAGCGAAGAAATACATACATAAGTACTTAGCGTTGGACTGCTTGGTTGCCGTCCAATCGCGAGAGAACGTTTCCCATGCGCACAACTATTCGCCAGAACGGCCGGTGCCTTTTTTTTTTTTTTTTTTTTTTTTAATTTAATTTAATTTAATTTAATTTCCTTCTTCCTTCGAGAAAAACGCATCAAAGAAACTCACCGACGGGTCTGACTGGCACCGCTCACGGACGATCACTCTCCTCCGGCCCGTAGCCGGCAGCCTATTCGCAGGGCACGTTCGAGTTGACGAGCCAGCCAGCACAACGTACATAGCTCGCATATAACGCCAATGTATGTACCAGCCAGCCAGCCAGCCAGCCAGCCAGTCGGCGCCAGCTAGACCCCCAGCTGCCCCTCCTTACTTACCAAGCTATGTATGTATACATATCTACTCTAGATACAGGCAACATATCGAGCTCTACCCAGCCCCCCGAAGGGTAGCCACAACCCCCAACCCTAGATACGCACCACAACAGCCCACAAAAGAAAAGAAAGAAAGAGAAAAAAAAAAAAAAAAAAGGCGACACGCTCGGAATCGGAATCGGAAGATCGCACGCCTCAGTTCTTATGTATCCGTCGCTGGCACGCGCTGACTGGACCGCGCACACACACACACGCACACACGCACGGACCCCACATCTACATACATGTCCACCCGCCATCATCGAGCGGTCGAGCGAGCGTCCACAGCCAACCAAGGAGGAGGGGGGGGGGGCAGTCGCTCGTACATACATACATAGATTAGTTCTGGACTTTTTTTTTATATATATATATATATATATATATCGTGCTGGGTCGGAACTGGGGGAGACTGGACCGGGGGGGAAGGGGGTATGTATCTACATACATACATACATAGGACGTGCAGATCATCGCACCACCACCCTCTCTGGATCCCACCCCCAAGCCTTAAACGTTGGGACGAAGGGGGGGGAAAAAAAAAGAAAAAGAAACCAACGGGGGGGGGGGGGGGGGGGGGGGGGGGGGGGGGGGGGGGGCGGGGGGGGGGGGGGGGGGGGGGGGGGGGGGGGGGGGGGGGGGGGGGGGGGGTG
>Ga0307508_10000065_pt1 | contig 120657 bp, 159 predicted proteins | sample 9_EM_MG_FD_203089 | JGI IMG/M metagenome (GOLD analysis project Ga0307508, IMG submission 203089) | Populus trichocarpa ectomycorrhiza microbial communities from riparian zone in the Pacific Northwest, United States - 9_EM | ecosystem: Host-associated > Plants > Roots > Unclassified | place... | reverse complement strand
CTTTTTTCTCTCCCAGGCTGGCCGGCTATCTAGGCAGGAGGTTCCCCCAACCCACCCACCCCGTCGTCGACGGGCGCGGAAAGAGCGAGCGACCAGCGCCAGGACGGAGTGCAGGCATAACGTATTATACACAACAGCAGTAGCTGGCGTGATGCGCTGTGACCGACCGGTTGCTGGAGTAGATATGTACCTACCTCCTATGTAACTAGGTATGTAGTATGTAGATGGTCCACCGTGTCCGCCCGTCCGCCAATGCATCGAGGGCACCTCGTGCCGCATCATCTCACCGCACCTCACCTACATACATACCTACATACCTCACATAACTTCGCATCACATCACCGGCACAGTCACAATCGGACCAGACTTCAAGCAGCGTCCAACTATCCATAGGGGAAAAGAAAGAAGGAAAAAAAAAATAACATTCGAGAACAGGTAGATAGTTCCGTCATGTTCTTTTTTTCTTTCTTTTTTTCTCGGGATCTCAACACAAATCGACGACGACGACGGACGGACAGACGGAGTAATGATGTGTTGATCCCAATAGCCAGACCCGATAAGTTCCCAATGCACACACACTCCTGACCCACCCCACCACCCAAACCCCAAAGAAAGCCCCCAACCCCAAATCCATATCCAGTTCCAGTTCCAGATTCCCCTAGTCTAATATCCTCAGAATACAAAAACTAAGTAGTACACCACACGGTCCGTTTCCCTGCTCTTGGTAGGGGTCGTTCCGGTTTATCTCCCATGATAGTTCCAAAAAAAAAAAAAAGTCCGTTGTTTGCTGCTGTAGTAATAATAATAATATACCGTCGCGGTCTCCAAGAACAGACTCGCGGCTCAAACACCAGACAAAGGCAAATAGCATATCCAGAACTCCGATCTCAGAACGCCCGGAAGAAAGGAAGCAAGCGATCGCGCACACCACAAAACGATCAAGACAAAACATAACAAAAAATGCGCCAAACAGATGCATACAACAAAGGATAAGAAGGAGGGGCAAGATGAGCCCCGACGTGCCTGGTCCCAAAAGAATAAAAATGGACACCGAATCGAATCGAGCTGGAAGAGTAAGACCGCAAACAAGCCTTCCCAGCGAAGAAAGAAAGGAAAGGAAAAAAAAAGGGGGAAGGAAAGAGAGGTAGCATCCCCGGTGAAAATGCACCAAGATCCCGATAACTCCCGGAGAGATCGCAAGGAAATAATGTAGGGTTCCGTAATAATAATACAGAGATTCGGATTGTTGTCGAAATATGTACTCCGGATCTCGAGAATTTTCTTCGTATCGTGATCGTAAAGCAGAAATTTGGATATTTGTTACCGGTGACTTGCGTTCTTTACCAGTAACTTGCGGACTCCGGCTTCCTCCTTCCCCACCCGAGTCCCTTGCCGAGACCGCCAGTCATCCGTTTCCAGCCTTTCTCGGGCTTGTCCACGGCTCGTCTGGGCGAATGGCCCATAACGATGTCGCACGCGGGCGGCGTGGTTGGCGGCGTCATGGGACTACCCCAGCTGGCGGTGCTGGAGCCGGAATCCTCAACCATCGTCATGCTATCCCCGCTGGCATTGCTGGCCCAGCTGCTGGTCGCGTGGTGACTCGACGGCTGGCGGCTGTGATGCCAGCCCAATGCTGCCGAGAACGGTGAGGTAGTGCGTGGAATGCGGGGAGGAGCGATGGCTGGGCACGAGTTGGACATGTAGTCGACGGGGCTCGGCGGCGAGTTGTCGTGGCGGGAACGGAGCATCCTGTCGTCCAGAGAACCACGCATGTAGAGGCTCTCGTCCGACGCATTGCTTCCCCAGCGAGTAGAGACGGGGGCGCTGTTGCGCTGGCAGTCTCTGAGGAACGGGACCAGCACGCTTTCCTCCATCAGTTCGTGGACGAGCTTGACTGCCGGGTCGAGTGCTTCCGGCGGTGGGGGTGTTCGGTGGTTGGGAATGGAGAGGATCTGGTCGCGGATGCTGCACGGCAGGTTAACCTCGCGCGGCGCATTGGGAACGACGTAGGCTTCCAAAAGCTTCTGCCACAGCTTCCTGACGGTCGCACAGTCCTTTGGACTCGGTGCGGACTGACGGTCTTTGGGACAGGCGATCGAGTTGTAGTGCTTTCGGTATCTGCCCGCGTCCGTGGTGAATTCGAGCGTCTCAAGGCAGTGGTTTTGCGATAGGTAGGCCATGAATGCCGCCAGCGAGTGCGGTGGCGGTGCTTTGTCGGAGAGCACCTCCGCAAGCGTTGGCTGCTTGAAGCAGGAGCCTGCGGGAAATATCCGCTCGCCTGGCCGTGGTCGGTCGTCGATGGTCTCAGGTTCGGGCGAGCTCGACCGCGACGATCCGCGGGAGGACAACGATAGGTCGAGCGAAGGAGGCCTTCGTGGTCTGGAGCGTCCTGTCATGGTTGGGTGTATTGTGTGTTTTTGTTGGTAGGCAAGGGGGGAGGGTGGGGGGGGTAGGGCTCGTTATAAACAAGATATCCCCTTTCACGGGCTAGAAAAGCAGAAGCGATCCAGTTTGATGCGGTTGGGTTGAGTGTGAAGGTTGGTTAGTGGGGAGGGGGAGGAGGAGGAGGCAGTGGTGGTGAGGTAGACTAGGAGCTGTCGATCGGTTTGGGAGTTGGCAGCACTCGATCGACGTGATTGGTGGGGATCGGCGCGCAGTGGGGATCGGCCGACTTTCGCAAGAAATGGGGAAATTCTCTAGAAGTAATTAAATATTCTCCGACGAGAACTAGAAAAACGTCAGTGCCCAAGAGCAAGGAAGCGGCAGAACATCACTGCCTGCGACACCTTAGGGGGCGCATGGCGTTTCGCACGGGTACTCACATGGCACTCGAACGGAGGGGTGTGAAAGGACGGCAGAGAATGAGCGGAGGCGGTATTGTGGTACGGCGGCCGCGACGTTTTCGAATCCGTTTCGGATGATGTCCCGGAAGGTGCGGGTTCCCGGGGGGGGGGGGATTCTTTTTTTCCAATCACGACACCAATTCCCTTATTATTATTATTTTTCTCTTTTCTTTTTCGGATGTCCGATTTTCCCCTCTCTCTTTCACGGGTAGTACGCGCTGGTGTGTATTTCGCGACGGACGGCAGCCAGCAGCAAAGAGCAAAATACCAGTGGGAGCAGGAATGGAGGGGATCTGGCGGGTGGACAATCGGTACAGAATGCGAGCAGCCCGAGTTATTGGTCGTGCGGGGTGTGTCGGATGGTTTCGGCGAAAGAGCGGGAGTGGGACGGATCGTGGAGTGAGTGGTGGGTGCGCGTGGTTCGACGGTATGTAGCAGGAGACCGAGTTGGCGCGCGAGGAGGAATGACGGTGGATTATGAGATATGGTGGCGGAGGGGGAGGAGTGCCAGAAGGCAGAGGTGGGTACTTGCTTTCTGCAGTCCGAACCCGACGTATCCTTCCCTTCCTCACCCTTTCTCCTTCGACGTGCAGCCAACAGCCCTGCTAGACTTCTGCGGCGTGCTTAAATTCTTGATTGCGAGTCAAGAGGGGAGGGGGAGTGGAGGGAGGGGGGGTGGGTGGGAGCGTGCGAGTGGTAATAAACAACCGGCGGTGCTTCTTTTTGGTTTGCGGGCGAGTGGGTGGGTGGTGCGAACGTGCGAGAGTGGTGTTGCAGCAATATCGAAGAGGAATTCCTGCAGCAACAGTTCGGGGGGGCTATCCGCGATATGTATGATGCTGCTGCTTGCTGCGGTCGAGGGTTTCTGGCGGGTGTGAAGGTGAGTGGCCTGGAGGGGGAGGGCCAGGACAGGGTAGCGAATTAGGTCTGGCCTGCACGCACTACTGCAAAGGCAAGTGCCGGTGTTTCTGCAGGCAAGCAGTGGTGCGATTGGAGCACGACGTGGGTGGTGGTGGTGGTGGTGGTGAGAAGGTGGAGAGCGAAATGTGATGTGATACATATAGCGGACTGGCTGCGTGCAGGGCGCGGCGACAGGTTTGGTTTGGAGGCTGCGAACAGCGGCCTCCCGTGGATAGATATGGGCGGCTTCGGTCGGCCGATCCCTGGTGGCAGCCGGCCAGGAGTCTTGGTCCGCGACACATACATATGTAGAGTTCTCTGTCGATACCTACGTTCTTGCGACGGCAACTGCTACGAGAAGCCAAAGGCGCTTTTGCCCCGTCCGCGTCCGCTGTTACGCGCGGTCACGACAGATATCGCTCGCCGAGTGAGCACTTTTACGTCGCGCGACGGCGAGTGATGCTCGCGAGAGCGGCAGCGCTCGCTGGCGGGGCCAGATAATCACACGGCGGGCCACCACCACATTCCCCCGTCGCTGCGTTCCTTTTCGCTGCCCTCCGTAAGTCGTCAGCAGTAAGCAGGAGGGACGGCGAGAGAGGCTAGATAAATATCTAGTCGTGCTCGGCGTGAGACTCGTCCGTGGCATTCGAGACCCCACGCACTTGGCCGGCCAATGGGACCGCACGCCTGGACCGGTGGCAGCCGTCCGCAGCCAACCGATTCCTTCGTCTTTGCCTGCATGGAAGGGGGAGCCAAGCAGTCCGCCTTCTGGCCCTGATCGGTGGAACAGGACGCCTGCCTGCCCAGTCCGTGCTCGGCGTGCCAGGGCTTGTCTGCCCTCTCCCGCCGTCTCCACCGCCCCCCAGTCCGCCCGCGGAAGTCCGCTGCGAACACTTCTCCTCTTCCAGAAACACGCACCGCAGCGTCTCCGGGGTAGGCTGGAGACGATGGGTCGAGCATCTCCGGCCTGCCCCTCAGCATCAGCAGCACCACCGCAACCAACGCCCTTCCTTCCCTCCAATAGCCCACGGCCAGTGCGATACGTACCCAGCAGAGCACGTCTGCAATGCAGCCGCAGCTCTGGCACCACCGAAACCCCTCGCTCGACCAGGCTGGGCGGAGTACATGCCGCTGCGCAGCATGCAGAGCATCCAGAATGCCTGCCAGTCGAGCGCTCGACGCGGAGGCTCGGGGCCGTCTCGTCAGCGATGCGTCGTGTCGATCGAGCGGTGCCTTCGCTAGCCCCGTCTATTGCTCGCCGCCTCCGTGAGCCTATTCTCGCGCAAGAGAGCAGAGATAGCCGTCAGCCTTCCCTTCCATGCTTCCACGTCTGCCGTCCACCGCTCATCACCGCCATCCGCATCATCGTCGTCAAACAATCGGCGTGGGTAGGGGCGAACCTAGAGCAGACGGCCAATGCAGTGGCCTTCTGCGAGATCTCGCCCCGAACACGAACGCAAAAGCAAAAAAAAAAACGTCGGCGCTAAGCTTGGGACAGGCAAGAACAGCCACTAAGCTTCTCGAAGCCCCACCCACCGTCACTGAGGACCCACCTGCGCTGCACACCCACAGCAGACCACAAGCATCCGCGCATACAAGCTCCCCGCCACCACCCTGGGCTGGTCCATATACATACATAGCAGGTGCGAAAACGACTGTTCCTTCTTCGCTGATCCTCTCCGGATGCGGCTAGAGCGCGCCTCGCGTCATTGGGCACCAACGAACTGCGCTGCACGCCCTTCCCCTCCCCGGCCTGGTTCGTGTGTGTAGAGTATGTATATCTACTATGAGTGCGAGCGGCGGCGGTGGTGGTAGTGAGCGTGCTGCACGGCTTGTCTTGTCTCCGTCTCACAAGAAACGGGGCGGGCGCGAATCGAAGGAAGGGATTCCCCCAAGTAGGCAGGCGGGCGAGCAGGTAAGCAGAACGACCTGTCCAGTCTGGAGTAGAGTGGAGTGGAGGGAGTGCAGTGCAGTGCAGTGGAGTGGAGTGGAGTGGAGTGGAGTGGAGTAGAGTAGACTGGAGTGGAGCAGAGCAACGTGCAAGCCGGATGCATCGTAGCCGCACCATAGAGTTGCTCGACGCCCCGAGGCGGTGGTGGCGCTGCCACGGCGCTCGTTCTCTCTCGTCTCTCTTTCTCCCGCTTTCTCCGCTTTCTCTGCTTTCTCTCGCGCTCGTCCTCGTTCTCGGTCTCTCCTCTCTTCTCACGGTTAGACTACACCGGCTGCGTATGTACTCTAGATCAAGAAACCGGCCTTCGCCTCTCGACCTAACCCCCGCTGAGAGCGGAAGAGCTTGGGGCCAACTTTCTCTGGCCCTCCTTGGCTACATCGTCCTTCCCCTCTCCCTCTCGACATCGCCATCCAGGATATCTCGCTTTCTGCCCGTTTCGTCTCGTATCAGGGCTAGATAGCGAGCTGTTGCATTCTGCCAGGCAGCACGCGGGGGGGCGAAGAGGCAGAGGAAACGAAGGACGGGAATGCGAAGAGGAAGGTCACGACGCTCTTCCCCCCGGCTCGACGCCCGTCCAAGCAAGAGCAGCTAGGCCCCCTGCGGTGTCTGGTGGACTCGCTCACTCGCTCACTCGTCCGCCCAGGGCTGACCAGGAATTCCGTTGATGATAAGATGCAGTTTTAAGCTTGTTGTAGTTTTCCTTTTCTTTTCTCTCCGCGCAGGGGGGCGTATCGCTGCATCCGGCACGCGGAAAGGTCGTCGTCGTCGGGCCGTTCGTCGAGATTTCCTTCCCCCCCGATCTTGGATTGACCTCTGGTTTGATTTCGTGCGGTACGGTGATGTCAGCCTTCAGCTCCGCTCGGATGCTTCCATTCGCCGGATGTTGCCTCCCGCAGGAGATGGATGGGCAGATCGCACCCCCGCTGCTGTCCGGAGATCCTGTCGACACGCCCCCGTATGTGGCCGCCGGCCAGCAAGCATCCTCAACTTCCCTCCCTTTCCTCCTCCTCCCCCCACGCAGAATAGAGTGTCGCCAGTTGCATGCCTGGTGTGCCCTGCACGGCAGAGCTGAGCTCCACTCAACATATCACGCAGATATATGGAGTGCAGCAAACGGATCGCTCGCACGACGAGACGTCCGCATACGCTCCCCATCGCTCGATAAACCGTGCTTTCGTGCGGTTGTTTCGCGCCGCCAGCCCGAGCAGAGCACACCCCGCAGCCGCGAGCGCGACTCCGAACCGGCTGTTTCTTCCGCAGCGAAAGATCGGCGATGCGATCCGACGCGGCTGTCCAGCACGAGCGCCGCCAACCGTACCGAGTTGTGCAAGGAAGGGGCGCTTGGACGGTCCGGCTGTGGGGTCACCAACGGCGGTGGCGCGATCGGCCTCGCGCTGCCCGCCCGCCAGTCCGGTCGCTCCAGCGCCAGTCCGGGCCGACGAAGGGGGCCTGCACTTTCGTCTTCCCTGTTCCCGGCAAGCCGCCGCCTGCAGCTAGTCCTCCAGGGAACGCCGGCGAGGCAACTGGTAAGCCCCCCTTCCCCGGCAGGGCTTGGCCGACGTCTTTTCCGTTGTTGTCGCGAGTAGAGTGCTGCCATCTCTCCGGCCTCCGCTCCCGGCCCTGGTCGCGATGCTCCGTACGTATCTCTGGTATGTCGTGCAACCCAGCGCCAGAACATGGGTGCGGGTGGAGGGAGCCAAACAGACCGGACCGCTGCCGATCGCGGTGCAGCGTCTGCAGAGTCTGTTTCTGCGGGTTGTGGCGCGAGAAGGACTCGACGGGCGCAGAAGGCAGTCGCCACCACCGCGCATCCCGATGGTGGGTCGGAGTCTCCGCCGCGAAAAACGCCCAGGGGCGGAGGGTGCGCCACTTGGTATCGCTGTCGAAGCCACTGCGTCCATGGCGGAAACAGGGGAGGGAAAAGAAACGACCAGAGACGCGAGAGAGGTTGGACTTTCCCTCCACAGACACGGCACGGGCGTCACATCCGATGTGTGAGTGTGTGTGTGAGTGTGTGTGTGTGTGTGTGTGTGTGAGTGGCTGACGGGCGATTGGCTGGATATCGACCAGCCGACCAGCCGATCGCGCTGACACAGAAGCGATGGAAGAGCAGGAATATCAAGGAGCGACAAGAAGGCCGTACCTTCCGAGACCGCGTGACGATTCGTTCCAATCTCCGAGTTGTCCCGTGCTGAATGCCGCTGAGGAGCCTCCGGAGTGTTAGACGCATGTAGCCCAACGTGGTCGAGTCAGCGGGTGCACGGAGACGGGGACGGGGACGGAGACGGGGGACGGAGACGGAGACGGAGATCAGGGTTTGCATACGCACACCTCGCACATAACATCCCCCTCCCGGACCGAGATGGAGATGCATTCCGACGGAGCCAGCATCGGAACAGCTTCTCGAGTGGGAAATGCACGCGATCTGTCCCCCGCCCCCCTGCGTGGACCGCGGAGTGGATCCAGTCTGCAGTACATAGATAGAGTGCTCTTACTCTAGAGTACATAGAGTACTTACGTACTCTGCATAGGTACATATCTAGAGTAAGTACTAGGTACATAGGTAGCTAGCGCGGCGCATGCAGCGTTATGCGCAAAAAAGAATTCGCGGAAAAAAGGAAGGGAAAAAATACACACGGGAGAAAAGCAGCCATGTATTGGTTGGGTACCCCAGAGGGCTGCAGCCGGTTTCCTGCGTCTACACCGTAAGTACTATTGTACGGGTATGTTGGTACTTGGTGCGAGTGAGCATGGAGAGAAGCAAAGAAAAAAGGAAGAAAAAAAGGGGTGGGTGCAAAGAAAGAAAGGGAAAAAAAAAAAGGGAAAAAAAGGGAAAAAAGAAACCCAAGCTTTTGTCCGTTTTCCTCCTTCCACTCTCGGCAGTGTTCGAGAAGCCTGCAATTCGTTCCCGAACTGGCCACCGCATCAAAGCATAATCTATCTTGGATACCACGAATGAAATGTTAACCTCTCGTATCTATCGTGCACACACGCGGACCCCGAGTCTGCTGCCCAACAGCGACGACAGCGAACATGAGATTCCTCGTCACCCCGTAATACAGAGACTACTTCACACGGACAGAGAAAAGAAAAGAAAAGAAAAACTCATGCTCATCTCACACGCCTTCCCACGCGACCACGTCGTCTAGTCGTCTTCCACGACGGAAAAAAAAAAGCCCAGTCTGATCCCAAAAGCTGTCAACGCCCCGTCTCCGTCCGTCCGACGGATGGGTGCCGTCAAACAGCCTTCTTGCTCTCGCGATGGCCCGACAATGCCGCGTTGGCGTCGACCACGCCACCGACACCCGCGCCGTCAGCGGGGACTCCCCAGGCGCCGCGGTCGTCTTCGCTGACGACCGCGATTCGAAAGCCACCTCCCGTCTCGATGCACGCTGTGTCTGGATCCCATCCCTTCGCTGCCAGCTGAGATGCGAGCGCTACGAAGTTGCCGTCCATCTCGGCCATCGTGGCTTGCAGCACCACAACCTTCTCCGACACCACCGCCATCCCGTCGTCATCGTCATCAGCGTTCTTGTCGTCGGATTGGCGCGCCCGCCGTCGTCGCCGAGAAGACAGCTCCTTCGCTACGAGCAGTGCGTGACTCCACGCCTTTGCCTGATCGTTTGCGGTTGCTCCCACTTTGAGGCAGATGTAGACCGTCGGAAGGGAAGAGGCGGACAGCAGACGGCGGCGGCCCGTAGACTTAGCTGGCCATAGAATGTACTTCTGCATGCGGAATATCGTCGCGAGTTCCCGGATCCACCGTCTTGAAGCGTTGTCGTCAAACGATCCGTCTTTCATAAGCGAGGCCAGCACAGTGGCAAATCGGACGCCCACGTCCCCGAATCCGAGAACAGAGTGTTCGCCCCATCGCAGAACACCGTCGTGCTCGAGAACACGTTCGCGCCGTGACACTTCCTTCGGCGTCAGAACCCTGCCTGTTTGGTGAAAGTGCGAAACCACGATGCCCATCCTCTGGCGGTTGAGTGTGCGCATGGCAACGCATCGGACGGCCTTGTAGTTTGTCGCCAGGTGAACCGCCAGCAAGGATAGGAGAGCGATCCAGGTCGCCACCGGGGAAGTGATGCGTGAGACGACGAGGCTACCCACCTGGAGCCAGTGGCAGCGTAGGCTAGTTAGTGGTCAATTCAGAGCCCACCGCCGCACCGCCGAACGCAGTCGAATTCCTCCCGGCCGAGCGGGTATACTTGGCCCCAGCCCTACGAAGGCCAAATCCTTTGCTGCGGCCTTCTCGTCGGAACCACGGGTGACAAAAGGATGAAACCAAAGGACGAGGCTTACCAGCATCCCCATGAGACTAATCACTGTTTCCTGACTCGAGTCCTGATGGCCAATCCGCACCCCCACGTGCGTCACATCAGCCACCTGCACTTCCTGCTTCTTGAGGATTTGGAGATTCCACCTTCGCGTTCAGTTCGCCCACGTTGCCTGATTTTGCGAAATGCACGCTCAAACTCGCTTTCGAAGCCCCACCGGCGACGCCACATAAAGCCCGCAATGACCCTGACACGCACAGAAAGCCGACCCGCACCATTCGGGGGAACACCGGCGACAAACAATCCATGACCATTGCAGAGTCATTGAAGATGTCGGCAAGAAAGCGGTACTTCTTGCACTCGGCTTCCAGCGCGGGACCAAACCTATAAGCGAACAGGATTGTGGCGATGCGGCCAACAGAATCTTCAATATACCACGCCAGCATGTCAGACCTTGCAAATTACCCGGAGGCAAGGGGATCGTTGGGAGTGGCGGGCATCGGACCTTGCACAATGGTGAGCAATAACGCGCTGGTCGCCGACGCGTTTGCATCTCTGCAGAACACCCGCGGGGTTAGAACGGCCGGCACGCTGTGTGACTGGCAGAAACGGAAGTAGGGTAGTTAGATATGGCCCATACCCGACACCAAAACCTATTCCCGGGTTAGCAAGTCTCCCTTCCCTTGGATATATATCCGCGCGGCGGACTTCTGGAAGGCCGCACCTTGGAGAACAGCCCGAGACGTTAAGAGGCCTGCGATGGATGAGGAGAATGCTTGCAGAGAGTCCTAAGCAAAAATCAATATCTGCTCTGCACAGATGGCACAATCGGATTCATGCCATACATAGATTTGATACCTTGGTACCATTGAGGCCACGCAGCAGTCAGCAAATGTAACAATCACTGCACGTAGAAAAACGAGCTCCGGGAGCTCCGGGAGCTTCGATAAACACGCAGCATCGCATGTTGGGGGCTAGCCAATGGAGAGATGTGCGTAGCGTGGCGGCAGCCAGTACGGCGATTGCGTGAGGTGAGGGGGTGATACCCAACATAATCTTCAGTGACACTGGCGGGAAACCCTGCAGGAAGGAATATAGTGATCAATTGCTGTAGCAGAGGCCGTGGTGGTGTCGGTTTCTTGGTAGCCTGTTGGTGTTTGCGACCACCCTCCATCAGCCATCCATTCCGAGTGGAATAGCTGTCAGAGCACCCGCGATCCCCCGATCTTCATTCCCTGGGCCCGGTAGCACTCACGGCAGCTCGAGTGTCCCCGGTGGATTGTCCGTAGCGGGCGACGACGGTTCCCGACTCGTCGCGTTCAAGCAGGATGATGCCTTGGTCGTTCGGCATCTCTGTGGGAGCTAGCGGTGGCGATCCGCAGAGGTGGTTGTGGAGGCGGTGGTGAGGTGATGGAAAGAAAGCACAGTCGTGCGGCGTTGGCGTCTGGTATCTAGTTCCGGAACTAGCCATCGCCACCATCCATGCATGTACACATATCATACCACCAAACTTCGAAGCTTCGACAGATAGATAAGCGAACCATGAGATCTTCCGTCTAACCCTAACATCCGCAACACGGTTAGAGCTTCTCGCTCCTCAAAGATCTCATTCGATGACGGCCGCCTCGCCGGACCGCCGGGGGTCTTACTTCTAGGAGCTCTTCAGCTTCCATACGGAGCTGAATTCTCCTGCAACGAACAAGCGGAAGTCTCGGACGAACCTTAACCGAATCTTCAGATGTCACGAGTCAAAACTGACCACAATTTAGTGCTTCACCAAAGTCCAGACTCCTTAGTCCAATCGCTTTACTCTCCGGCCTCGCTAACTACATACTCGAATCGCTGCAGTGGTTCGTCCGCCAAAAGCGCACACCCGGTCAGAATCACTGGCCTCGGACATATACAGCCCGACAATCCTCCGTGACTACAAACAGCATCGTAGATACGCGTAGATATCTCCTTGGTCTCTACGGTATACATAACAGGCCAGGAGGCAATGTGTAAGTGTGCATAGAAGCCAACGAATGGTGGCTAACTCATGTTCACAGGCTGATGCCGCGCGTATCGGTGCATTGATTTTCCATCCCACGGAACAATCATACGCCGTACGATCCTTAGTGCATACCTAGATAACTTCTCATTTTCGCCGCTGAGAGCTGTTCCTTCTCGAGGACAAACTCCTTCCCCGACTCGGTCAGCTCGGCAGCGGTTACCCATTTGATACCTTAAGTTGGAATCTGGCTTTGGGCTTGGAATCCGTGACTGGGAATTCCGAGCACATAATCACCCTCACTGTACCCCAGAGCTGCCGTTCTACGCTGGCGCAAGTTCTTGGTAGCGATGAACAAGCCAGGCACCTTTGCTCGTTGTTATTCGGTGATCTCTAAGGCAAGCAGGCAGTGCATCTGATACATTCCTCGGTCGGCAGAAATACATACTCATTCGGAAGTGCAGAAACTGCTGATGGTGTGCCTCGAAGGAGAGAGAGATCTGCCCTTCTCACAGTCCACTATTTCACCCCGCTACCCGCCCACCTACGTCACATCACATCACATCACATCACATCACATCACATCTCATCACAAGCCCTACGGAGAGCGCACGCATTCTAGAATCATTCATGCGGCAATGATTAGCGAGCTTCCAGCTCCTTTTCCAGTTCCCACCAACCCCGACATTCAGTTATCCCGGGATCTGGATTCCTAAGCCTTCCCTCTTGCTTTATTCGAAGGGAGGGTCATCAACCCAGGAACCTCCACCCGGAGCTGGCGCGGGGAGGGCAGACGCCGCCAACCCAATCGAAGATGCTATCCCTCGGCTCGATCTCCACTTCATTGAGCCGTTGGAAGGATTGGTCGGAAAGCTCGTTTAAAGGGGAGAGGGCTTCTTCTAGATTTCTGTGGCTTTCCCTCGACACCGTAGCCACAGGAAACCCACCGTGAATGGCAGTAAGTAGGCTGTTGGTAATAGGCACTTTGGCAGCTTTTGCTATCTTGGTCCTTGGACCGGGCCGGAATTACCTCACATTCACACTATCCCCAGGACGAATATCTACATAGAAGCACCACCGAAGCACCAAGTTATGCACTTATGCACGTGCTTATTCGTCTTCCAACCGCATGGATGGGCACGGGACTGCTAATCCACACCTACATACCACCAGTGAAGGTGGGCTGCCTGTTCGCGATTCTGTACTCGTCATCGTCCATCGCCACCATCTCTTAGGTCTTACATGATCACCCCACGCTTATGCCCGTCTCACCTGTTGCCTCATCCTCTACCCGGCTAGGATGAACGCCACAAAATTTGAGAGTAGATACATATAGAACACTCCTCATGCCACTTACGTACCCCCACGCCAGCATCCAAGCACTGCAACAATACGAGGTGGCCAGTCCGGCTGTGAATACTCTAGTCGTCAGCACCATTGATATCACTCGGCCTGAGGGTACGAACTCGCTCCCACATGAAACATCTTAACACCTCGGACCTATTAGCTGAGACACCAGGCCCGCACCTCGTAATTACGGAGCAGAGACCCGGATCAATAGACTACATAGGTACCTATGTACTCTAGTTGGTGGCGCTGGAGCCTCGGGAGAAGACTGGCGTCGAAAACGGAACGATGTTTACTGCTTTATCCACACCGATTCAGTGTCACTCTTGGTGACGACCCGGCTTCGGGCACCGGAGCGGCTCGGTATCATATCTAGATGTCGCTCGACATAGGTACTGGACCGAAGACCATCCACCACAAGTCGCAAACCACACAACCTGATGGGCAGTGGCCGGGATTTGGGTAAAGAGTACGCTGCTATAGTCTACATACATGGGCTGAATGCGAGCATGATTAAACCAAAAAAAAAAAGCAAACTACACACCACGTAGACACGACGACCCCTAGGAATGGTCACCTTGTGTAGACCCAGGTCGATGTGGCACCAGTTCGAAGTCCAGGGAAGGGTCGGAAAGGAGGAACACCGCTGATCTGTCTCTATTGGTCCGGCTATGCACGCTGTTGTCAACAGTAACTGCACGGCCTCATGGATGTCACTCGGTAGGTGGATGCACACCGCGTTGGAAAGGATTGTGGCTAGAACCGCGGATGCTCCTTTCCGACCCTGCTTCGCAAGAGCGCCTGGTTGGATTCGAAATCCTAAAATGGTGGAAGCCGCGGGAAGCCCGGGATTTCCATCATCGGTCTTTACTGGCAGTGGGAACATCCTCGGATCTGCGCGCAAATTTCCCGACAGGCCATCCCGCTGGGTCTCTGATCCTCAACAGAGCTGTTCAGCACCTATGGGCCGCCTCTGGAACTTGGCCTTGGTGTCCGCACCGTAATCCGGTGTAGCGTCCGAAGATTCCAACCTTCGTTACCGCGTTCCCCCTTGCCCCCCCAATGTAAGTACCTCCGTGAGTGGACTCGAGTTGGCTCCGGCTCATAGAGCCACGGAGTTATCTCCTGTTCCAACCCTCATCCTTATGTCCGCCTATTAACATTAAGTGCAAAACCACCCGGTCATAGCTCTTTTGCTGAAGGAATGGACAGCTACGGTCATAGAACCTTGAATACACGGCTTCCCGTCTGCTCAGCCCTAGTTAAGCAACGTATCGCCAGGTTAGTACTGCAGTGGGTGACCATGCGGGAATCCCTGGTACCGTAGTTTTTGGTTTGCTCTCGAGGTTAGGCAGTCCGATGTTTTTGCCTTCATTGCGGTCACCCACGGTACACGGAAGTTGTGTACGTTCTTCCCTCAAATAGGTATGCAACGTATGGAATTACCAGTTTGTTCTATAAGCATGAATCAGTATAATGCCCTATCAAGGATTTAGTAGTGTAGAGGATTCAGTAGTGTAGGGGTATCATGGGCGCTTGCCATCTGCAGTATGCGCCCGACCCGGGTTCAAATCCCGGCTGAATCATTTAATCGTGAGGTCAACTCGGTCTCTTTTTACTGTTGTTTTTTTTGCTCTTGAATGAGGCGACCGCGGCTGGGCTTTGTTTCTATTTATTTATTGGCTTTTGTCTAGGATACATTAGACCACTTTTCAGGGGAAATTGCTATGACCCACCAATTTTTGGTTGCCTAGGATAGACCACTTTTCTCGAGTGATAGCTAGCAACACCCACCCTCACCCCAGCACCCTGTGCCGCTGCGCCTCACGGATTCGCGTCCCGTACAATCTACCTTTATTCCGAAAGTTTAAGACTGCACCTAGTCAGCTAAGTATGTGCCTTGCGGCATGTACGTGCAGTAGTGACCAAGGCCTTTACAGGTTGAGCAACTTGACGGACCCGCAGGAATATCGGTGAGCCCTCCAATGTTTGTGTTCTTCCGGTTTTCTCCGCATATTGCCGCTGATCAGACACCTGAGTGACTACGGCAAATTTATCGGTGTTGTGTATGCAAGGGAGTGTGGAATTTTAGGAGGGTTGTTGCTGGCGTGGGTGCTGCTGGCGTTTTTTTTTGTTTTTTTTTTGTTTATTCATTACTCGCGTGCGACCTATGGAGATCATGGCGAGAATATGTACAGCCCGTTTCCTGTCCGCAGTCCGCGCAGTGGCGGCTCGTTGCAAGCACCCCTTTTGCCCTCCGCCCAGGCGGGTGCTGCTGGCGTGGTGTGGCGAGGGTTGGTGTTGCTAGCTATCGCTCGAGAAAAGTGGGCTATCCTAGACAAAAGCCGTTTGCTAGGTATGTATTCGTCAATCGCATTCGACCTACTAGATCATGGAGATGTACACACACCGTTTCCCGTCCACTGACCAACCCGACCTCGATCAGGCTGCAGACAGTGGCCTGCTGCTGCTGCTGATGCTTCATTGATCGTGTGCGGCCCTATTATTGGATCATGGCGATATTAAGACAGTGGCCTGCGGCTTTCTGGTGCGCAGTATCTACCGCACTTGGTGAGACGAGTGATACTTAGTGCACTCGACTTGGGTACCCTGCGATCAAGCAAGACTCTGCTAGCACTGCATGGAGTGGGAGTGACGAGAAGATTTCTTCGCGTGGTGGCAATGTTCCCCCACCTTTGCCTGATTTGCCAGTGACAATTCGATTTTGTATCGCTGTTGTTTGGCGACCATCCGCAACGGGGAGGAGGTCCCGGTGTGGTCATTCTAATCGGCCTATCTTCGTCCAGCCACCCGGACCGTGACCTACAGTACGCGCGCGTGAAGAGAGAAGTGAGACGGATTGAGGAAAATATACATTCCCGGGACGGAAGAGCGCAGTTATTGTCTGCTTACCAAATGAATCGACCAGCCTACTGTGTCTAGACGGGCCATGAGGGATGGAAGGGCTGTTGCAGATGCCCCCATCCGCGGCGGGAAACGCACTGCAGTTACGACATGCGTGCAGAGTTGCCCTGTACGTGGCCGGCACCACCAACGGTAAGTACCGATCCGCACACTGTAACGGACACAGCTACACCGGCAACTCACCTCCACAATGTTTCCCTTCATTCGGTGCAACCATTGTAGGTTACCTGCCGCTGCTCGGGTTTCCCTCTTGCTCGCATTATCGTCTCTCCACAATCCCCACCACGCATGTCTGTCCTCTCGCCCAATCTGTCCCAGCAGCGGCTTGTCGCTCGGTACCCCATCTCTGCACCTCGCCCACTCGAACCGTTCCCCGATCATCTCCTGGAAGAACGCAGTCCTAGTCCATACTGGTGCAAATCCGCAGAGCACGGCTCACCCTCCTTTGGTGCTCCCGGGTATCCAGTGTTCCGCAACGTCGGGGACTTTGGTGCGACGAGTGATGGTGTCACCGACGACACGGATGCTATCAATGCCGCTATCACGGCTCGTGGTCGCTGCGGACGAGGATGCGGTTCCTCGGCAACGACGCCTGCCATCGTCTACTTTCCATCAGGCACCTATCTGGTGTCGAAGCCGCTGATCCAATACTACAACACCCCCAGCTCGTGGGTAACCCGAATGCACTTCCGACCCTGAAGGCGGCCCCGCACTTCGCCGGTATCGGTGTCGTCGGCAGCAATGTCTACGTCCCCGGCGGGTCAGGTGTCCAGTGGTACATTTCGCAGAGCAATTTCTACCGCCAGATCCGGAACTTCATCACCGATATCTCCGCTTGTCCCAACACGACGCCGGATGGCTTTGGTGCGTCTCCCATTCGTGGCATCGACAAGGCATCTAACGCACCAGAAAGCTCCTACCGGTATCCACTGGCGCTCCGCACAGCTACAAGCCTGCAGAACATCAGGTTCGTCATGAGCCGGGCCGAAGGAACGACGCATATCGGTGTCTTTATGGAGAACGGATCGGGCGGATTTCTGGGCGACTTGACATTCGTCGGCGGTGCTATCGGTACGCGGTGCGGGAGTCAGCAGTTTACCCCCCGAAACCCCAATTCTCAGTACTGCACGCAGGCGATCGAGATGATCTAGGTAGGTGTCCCCCGTGTGAAGGGAGGTTTGGAGTTTTCGGACACTGACACATACGCAGGATTGGAGTGGGACCTGGAAAGGCTTGAATGTCTTCCATTGTTAGGTAAGCTGAGTCCGCCCAGTGGTCACTGCTGATGGAGTGCGCCCGCTAATATCCTTCCTTCCCCCCAAGATCGGGACCAACGCCACAGCCCTGAGCTCCAGCTTCAGCGATGATACTGCTGTGATAGATAGTGCGATAGCTTATCTCAATAAGCCCGCCATCCATCTTCCCCCCTCTTATTCTGATCCCGATTCCACCCAGCCTCCTACCATTCTGCTTGGAATTCTGCTCCCCAGCGGATTTCCCACCCGTGCTTCCAGGTTATGGCGGATTTTGGCGACCAGGCAGGGCTCCCATCGTTGTCGTCCCGGGTTCCGGCGCTCTCGGTCGGAGGGCGGCCGCCACCATCTATCTGCAATGTTAGGCGCGCAAGAGGGGGAAGTAGAAGGCTTCCTAGATGGGTTTCCTGCTGCTTCGACAGAGCACCCTGAGCCAAGCGATGTTCCTGAATGGGGCCAGACTCTTTGTAGCTGACGGGAGCTGCGATTGGAGCAGCAGTGTTCAAGATCTCGCGTACACCACAGTCGTGGCTATTGCCTCAGGAAACCCCCCAATTTCACCATTGAAGCGTTTGGTCTGATGCATGTTGGCCCAGAATGAGTGGAGCTACTATCCAGGCGTATTCGGCTTCCGTCACTGGATGGAGTGCGAGGAATATCCCGTCGAGTCCTGAAGCAACTAGCGAAAAGGATTATATCAAATTCGATGTGCCCCAGAACCCATCGGCAAGTGAGTAACTGTCCTATGTGCACAGGAACAGATTGATACTCGCAGATGCGATTGCACTGACAGGACAAGTACCATCCGGAACATCGGCGACCAAAACTCCGCATTCAGATCCGAGTGAGTTACCTTCAAGCCGCAGCAAGGACTGAATATCAGCCACAAGGCATCACCCGGGTGCGGCGGTGATCCCATTACCGAGCCCGCCGATGCATCCGCTTCGATCGCTGTCGAGCTCCCCCCGCAACATTGACCGGCGGGCCAACATGCGAAGGTGCCAGTGTGGCCGATGTTGGGAATTGTGTTTGTGCATGCGGCTCGTAAATACCTCGTTCTACTCTTATCAGCTCACAGCCATTGACAAATACCGCCCAGAATCCTCGCTCAAGCCTAAGTTCTCTCCGACGGCTCCTCGATTAGCGCACACAGGGCCCTGCACATACGTTGTGTTTGATTACCTCGGTACATATTTTCCCGGTGGCGGTCCTTTGTATCGTAGGGAGTAAGTTGTGGGGCTTTCAGCAGCTTTCCTTCCGAATGCATACGACCGCCTCGGGGCGGGATTGCGATCCTCCCAATAGCTCCTGGGGTGGCGGCCGAGGGGGTGAATGATGGCTGGAAGAGCGAATCAGGAGTGAAACACAATAAGGCGTGGAAGTGTAAAAATGGCGGCTGGAACGAGAATGAGGCTTGGGAAAGTGAATGGTGCGTAAGTACCTATGCAGGCGCATACATAGCGCTCTAGTCGGAGGGGGTGAATGAGGCTAGGTCAAGTAGGTCTCGACGGTTTGCCACGATATACTCTAGATAGCCGGGCTTCGTCCCACCGTCTTTTGCTTTGTAACTGGGATGCTTTCCTTGGAGCAACCGTAGCCCAGATAACTAATTAATTACCTACCTACTGGACGCAGAACTTCTGTGCGCGGCTTCGGCGCAGCTCACGTTCGCAAGCATCAACTGACCGGTCAGCGAGGGATCCTTCTCTGGGGGGGGGGGGGGGACACGCTACCTCTGCTTTAGCCGCAAGAGGCCTGCCACTCCACCTTCGAATTGCCCTCATCCACAGAAGGTGGCGTCATGGGTCCTGCCGCCGCGAACTCTTCATCCGTATGGGCGTTGGCAGCCACGGCAGCGAGCGCGGCCGTGGGGATCAGGGTGGAGAACCTCACACCGATATCTGAGGGGACAAAGACCGACTGAAGAGGGATGCAACTGCTGGGGTAACGACCGACTGCTGGTGAGGAAAAGTTACTACTGATTGCCCCATGGGGAACGTCGGCGGATACATCAGTGTTTATAGAGCCGGGCCATCCCACAGCGAGGCACTCTACAACGCTCCTCGCCCCCCCCCCTTCCTCCCTGCGCGATACAGATTATTATTATTTTTCCCCAGCTGTCCAGAATCCCATGGGATGCGCTAATTCAGCTCGCCGGTGGGGTGGGCGTGTCTGCAGGCTCGAGTGCAATTAATGCGATTCTTGGATCACGACCTACATATGTAAGCTTGAGCCGCCGCCAGTCTGTGTCACACACTCCCAATCCCGGCAAGAACGCTCAGTTTGCCGCATGCGCGTTTGCGATCTAGATAGTTATGCATGCATGCATATATATCATCTAGATATGCATAGATACAAACATATCATATCATAGGAGGGTGGTGGGCAAGAGCCACTTCGGTTGGGCTCGGCTACGACGCGACGAAGACGTGTCCGCGGAACTCCGGATGGAGCGAGACAGCTACATAACTAAGGCGAAGCGAGGTGAGATTCCAAGCCATCGCCCTATGTACATACTTATGTATACATATTCACACCACGAGACCAGAACCCACGATCGATGGGAGAGTACATATGGCCATATGTAGGACTGCCAGAAGTATCCGGCCACACTAGTGGCCATGCCGATCGGGCTGCGGTGCGTAAGAGGTATCCAGATAATGATTTGGTAGGTATATAGGAGGCGTGTGATTGTCGCGGCGATGAAGATCATCTGATCATGCTGTTCTAAGGTAACTACATATCTAGCCCACATGCAATAGATAGCCGAGATAGGTACTTAGATATGCGAGATCGGAATGTGGAAAACGAGGCTGCGCGAATAAAAGCAAAAATAGGCGTTGGGAGGGGAATATGTAATCAGCAGACGTTCGGATTCCGGAGAGAAGGGAACAAAGTGCTCCCCTACTTGAATTTGGGGGGGGATCGAAGAGGAATGCGTGTCGAAGACCGCCTCGATAGGGACTTCCATAGATAGATACATCGTCGGGCTGTCGGAATGCAAGTGAGATGTCCGCCGGCGGGGGCTGGGCCTGAAAGGGGGAGGGTGACAGGTTGATGCCATGCTAGGTATCTATACGGTTGCTAGGATCGAAGACACGGCCGTCGGGGGCTAGTGGCCTGATTCCAATCGACTCTGTCTTTGTCGCCTCCCGCCCTAGGTTTGGACCGGACTTGACCCAGTCCAGAGAGGACGGTCGACAGCCTTGCAAGCCCTTGGAGATATGTACTATATATTCATAGCTAGTATAGGAGTGCAGTGCCATCATGAGAATATGGCAAGACAGCGGTGTTGTGGAAATTAGACCGGTGTCTGCCAAGACCCACACCCGACCAAGGGTTGGCCGGTCCGAATGATCCCGATCTCACGTGTCTAGGCCGGCAGGTGTCGGCCGCCATCGGGATTAAGTACGGAAGGGAGAAAACAATCAACATTATTTTACCCAATGTTATCCCGGCCTGGTCTGTGCAGACCACCGAGCAAGGCTATGGTCACGAGGACCGCACCCCCGATTTATTGCTGAAGACGGGGGGACCCCGAAGAACTGGTGCAACTCCTCCGCACAGTGGGGGTGTCTTGACATTCCTCCAAATCTCCGATGTCCTGTCTCGTGCAGCCGATGAGGCCATTCCTCCCCAGTCTCTTCCGCTGTCACCTCTGCTTGAGCGAACCATCCCGAAGCAGTTGCCATCAGCGTAAGGGTAAGGCACCGAGCGAGTGGTGGAGCTGCCTCCGTGGCGCCTCCAGGCCTGCACTCCGCCGCTGCCGCCGCTCCTCGCCGCACGGAACATACTCTGGAAGGTTGCAGCCGCGATCCGGCCGATGTGGCTCGTCAGTACCGAGTGACACACCGTGCACCGGAACCACGCGACCAATCCTCGAGCCGCGCACGTGCCCCCGGAACGGCCAGCCTGGCCCCTTCCCTGGCGTAGATCTTCGCGCCGCGCTCCGCGCCATAGTATTTATGTACGTATATAGTCTAGGGTAGGAGGTCGCAGCTCCGACGGTGCAGCGCGGGGTGCTAACTATATGTGTGCATGTATGTACTCTATGTACTTGCCCCCCCCAGCACTTGCCTTCCGCTGCCGAAGGTTGCTGCGGCCGACAGCGGGGGTGTGTGCGTATGCACGGCACCCTGCACCTACACATACATATCTATATCATCGAACGGCATGGACTGATGCTTGGATCCGACATCTCCTGGTTTTTTTCCTTTTTTCTTCGGGTGGATGCGGAGGCACTCCATCCAACCCACGTGCAAAACAGAGCATCATATGTTCGTACTGTGTGTGCGTGAAAACTTGCGACGTGCAGGGCGGTGATTACGTACGTATGCCAGATGGGGTTTGTGTTCTCCACCCAGCAGGGAGAGGAGGTTGAGAACGATCCGCATGGCCTGACGTTTCCACAGAGGGAGAAGGAGGGAGGGGGAGAGAGAGAGTCGTTTCACTGACTGCGTAGGCGTTGGCGATTGCGGTCGTTTTCGCTCTGCCCGGGCGGGTGTAGATAGCTGCCGGCCGGTCCTGAATGGCCGTTGGACGTGTGAATTCCTTTCAGCTACGCGCAGAGCGAACTTGGATGGGGCGCTGCGTCGAGTTCCATAGCCACGTCCCATCCAGAGTAGATGCCCAAGCGAATATCTGTTGGTGAGCGGGTGCTTCGAGTAGGATATCGAGATGGCACGACGGAGCACACTTCGCTCGTGCTCGCGGTGAGCTGACATGTAACGCACTGCTTTTCGGATTCGCCTACAGCGAGTTGGTATGTACAGATGCCGTAGAATGTTTCTCGTTCCCTCCCTCCGTCCCTCTTCAGGAGACCGGCTTGCAAGGAAAGTGGAAGGTCCAGGAAAAAAAGAAAGGGAAACGAAACTCCGCAAGAAATCCAATCAGAGAAAAAAAACCAAAAAAAAACAAGAAGCTATACAAAGAATCGAACAAGGGGAAAGGCCAAGGCAAGAGGGAAACACATCCACATTCCCGCTCGCCACAGTGGTGGTGGTTGTGTGGGTACGGCGGTCCATGTGGACTGAGCCGCCGTGACCTCGCTGTCGTGCCAGTATCAAATCGCGTCGTAAGGCCGAAAGGAAAAAGCCAAATGCATCCGCCCGTTCGTATGTACGTCTTACACCGTCGTTCGAAAGATTCAAAAGAGAAACCAAAGCTTTTTCTGCCCCTCATCCGGATGCCGTAGGAAAAAGAGGAAAGAGAGAGCGAGAGGGTTGGCAGGATCAAGCCCAGGCGGCCGCACCGCCGCTCTCGATAATCTCCATCTCCTTCTGGGACAGGGTCATGCGCCAGAAGCGGCGGGGCAGCTGGTTGCGGTCAAAGAACTCGCCGACGGAGGCCTGGATCGAGCCGCGGGTGGTCTGCGCCTGCTGTGTGGCCAGGGGCCCGTGCTGGATCGCCGTCTTGCGGTACTCGGCGAAGCTGTTGGGGAGCGCGCCGGAGCCGGACAGCGGGTGTGGGTGCGGCGTGTGGTCGATGTTCTCTGCGGGCAGGGCGACGTGTCAGTATGAGAGATTTCGCGAGAGCAGGACGGGATGCCGGACACGTACGCGGAACCGTGCGCTTGCCCAGGAAGGAGATGAGCGGCGTGCGGTGCTGGGCGGCAGCGCGGGCGATCTTGGAGGGAAGCATTGCAGAGGCGGCGGTGGCTGGGGGGGGGGGGGTTGCGCGGCGGGAGGGGGATTTGCTTGCGTTGGGATGGAGAATACGCGGCGGGGCAGCAGGAGCGGACGCAGAGGCGGACAGATGATGCGGAGTGTTGAGGGCGGACGGTTGGCGGTTGACGCTGGAGGAGGGGGAACGGGGGGTTCTTAAGCCCGGCGGGATCGGCTTGGACGTTTGATGACAGCTGTGTGTCTCGATTGCGGGTTCGGATGGCGCGGGGAATGTAGATATGTATGTAGATATCTGCCTGGGGGTGGGTGGTGTGAGAGCGCTGGGGGGCGTGTGGTGGGAGGATTCGGAGGTGCGGGCTGGGCTAGCTTTGGGCAGACGCAGCTTTTTTTTTTCTTTTTTTTTTCTTTTTTCTTCTTTTCTTCTTTTCTTTTCTTGTTCCGCTCCGTGGGCTTGAGAATGCGCGGCGTCGAGATTTCCCGGTTGCGCTTAGCGTCTGGCGCTGTGTGTTCCTGCGAGAGCCGCGATTTGTTTCTGTTTGTGGAGGATGTAGGTAATATGTATGTATGTGGAACGGCGACCATGGGGTGCACACACGAGCGCGGGCGGATCGCCCGAGAGTGTCATTCCATGCATATATCTATGTAGATACTCTACTTGCCATCCATATCGGCCGCTGCGCAAGCCCTCGGAACTGGGGAAATTCTGGGGCTTGCATGCTCTCTGCTGCTTGGGAGCGAGAGCGATTCGCTCGACTTCATCAACTGCGACGTTTGCGTTCGCCCTTTCCCGCTTCCCCCGTTGGGCCCGCAACCCATTTCCCTCACTGCTGCGAAGTTTTTTTTTTCTCCCTTTCCCGCGGGCTGTAGCTACGTATGCACATACATGGTGCGTTCGGCGGTGGTGGACGTGGAAAGAAAGGAAAAAAAAAGAAGGAAAAAAAAAATCAATCAATCAACCGATCCCATGTCCGCTGTCTCAACCCGGCATGTCGCCGACTGCGAATCCCGCCATCTCCGGCAGCCCACTCTTGCCAACGGCGACAAAAAAACAAAAAACCACGCTCCCCCAGTTGTCCGCCGCCGAAAGTCGAATCATTTGTCCGCATGCTCGCCGTTTCCCCTCCCTGCATTCGCACACCCGGCTCCCTTCCTTCCTTCCAACGATCGTCCACACGGTCCAGAAGTTGACGCAGTCGCCACTGCCAGGCCAGCAGGTTGTATGCATCCACCCAGGCGATAAGCCGCCGGCCCCCTTTTCCCGGCAACCAATAATGGCGCGCTGCGATTCCCCTTATCTGTCTGTCTTTCTCTGCGGCCAGGGGTGACGGGAAGAAAATCCTGCTGCTTCTGGTCTGGACTTGGATCGGACGGACAGCGGCGGAGTGTGTGTGTGTGCAGACTATGCGGGGTGAATGGCGTCGATATAGCGGCGTGTCTGGTCCGCGCGGTGTATCATATGTGGATGTGTGGACCATCTATCTATCTACATATGTGTTCCCGGGAACGTGTGTCGGCGCCGTCGGCCGTGGCTGGAGCCAGTGGCGACGCGACGAGTTGCGGGATATGTAGACTAGAGTACAGTACAGCGCTGTCGCGAGCTGCGGGTTGCTCGCATGCGCCCCGTTCGTCGCAAGCCGTGGGAAGCGTGCGGAACTCGCCGTCCTTGCGTGGGGGCATCGCAGAACTCGAGCCGTGCGTGCGTGCGCTCGCTCGCTTCGTTCCCCGGCAACACCCGCTCTCCCAGCCCTCTGCGGAACACGACGGAATCCAACGGAACATCAATAGCTAATGGAGTCGAGCGCGTCGCACACACACATACACACAGCACGCTTCCTGCAGTCCGCCCAACACCGTTGACATCTCCGATCGCTACCACGCCCAATTGCTGTCCGTACATACATACAGTATGTACGGCAAAGTCCAGTCCCCCCACCCCCGCAGTCCCGTCCCTGGCGCTGGGTGGGGGGGTGCATATCGTCACAGCCGCACTGCCATGTAATGGCGGACAGACTCGGCGTTGAATCTCGCTCCAGAACAGGCCGAGCCGCATCTCGATTGGTAACAAGAGCAGGGCGTCGGCGGCGGCTTCAGTCGTGGAAAGAAAAAAGCAAATACAGGATGCCAAAAAGTAGCTCCTCCGGGTGGGCTTGAACCACCAACCTCTCGATTGCGAGACTTGCTCGGAGTGGAACCTAACAGTCGAACGCGCTAGCCAATTGCGCCACGGAGGATCAAGATGTCAATCCCCGATGGGTAATCCAACAACTATTGCGTGGCCGGCCTGCGCTCAGTCCAGCGCCCCCGCTGTGCTCTGGGTTGCTGGAGCAGGCTGTGTGGCTGCCCGAGAAGCCGTAAAACCCACTCTGCACGAAGGATGAAGAGCCTAAGGAAGAGGTAACTGGGCCCTGAAGGATATACTGGAGGAAGATTGGGGGGTGGGTCACTAGCCAGATGCGTCTAGATGAAAGTCCACTATTAGTTCAATGTTGCACCCTCTAGCTGAGTAAGTATCTACCAATCTGCCTCTAGATAAAACTTGTTCTGACGTGCCGACCATTACATAACCCGGCTAAAGGGTGGATAGATTATGTACTTATATACATACCTACCTTGACATAAATTTCCTAATCGTTGGCTGATGAAAAACAAAACTGCCTCCGGCTTTGTATTCGTCCGACCAAACCTTCATACACATTGGTTGGTAACCAATGCAACAAACTACTGGAGGAGCCTCGCGAAAGTCTGTTCACCATGTTGCAAAGACTTGGAAAAGTTCCATCGTAACCCGGCTAGATTAGAGTTAAAAGTGACTTCGGCTCTTTACCTAGTTCTCCTGTTCGTGAGTTTTCACAGGCCCTTGCTTCAGCGGTGTGTTTGCCTTTCCTCCTTCTCCATCCTGATTTCAGGTGGTGCGTAGTATATAGAGTGCACGGCAAAAGACATCGTACGAGTCATATCCAAAAAAAAGAGGAACATAGATACACAAAAAGGAAGGGCTACCACCACCTCCAACGCCGCGACATACACCACGCCGCGCCAGCCTAATCGCGCTTCCTCCCGCGCAGCTTGCTTCGCCGCCGCTCCCTCAGCTCCTCCTTCAACTGCTGGAGCTCCAGCGCGTCCTCGGCATCGTCCCGGAGGTCGTTGCCAGCGGTGGTGCCGTGAATCCAGTCCAGCAGACCCCACGGAGCGAAGTTTCCCTGCGCCACTGTCAGCAGTCGAACCCCCGCCATCCGGCAGACGCGGGCAACGCACCTCTCCGCAGGTCTCGAAGTGCAGATCGGTCCTCCGCGTGGCGCCGCCGAGCATGCTGTACACGGCGGAGTAGCCGCTGAACGTCGTGACCTCCTCGACCGAGACCACGGCGACGAACAGGAACCACGTCAACAGGTGGAACCGGAACAGCACGGCGGGGAGGTAGCACGGCAGCGCGCGGCCGAGGACGTACGCGAGCGGGTGGTCGTAGTGCGCGACGGCCGACCACGGCGCCGAGACGGAGTGCTGCCACGCCCTGTGTGCGGGCGCGAGCAGGCCCTTGCCGTGGAGCAGGAACCGGTGGATGTAGTACTGCGACACCTGTTGCGCGCGTGTCAGCCGCGGCTGCTCGTCTCTCTCTGTGGGGCGGATGGGGAGGGGGGCCGCACCTCGCGCACCAGCACGCCGCGGAGCACGTCCCATAGCAGCTCGCCGGGCATCGGCAGCACCCGCGCGATGCGCAGCGCGCTCTTGCGTCCCAGGAGCTCTGTGAAGAGGTGCTCTATCGCGCCCTGGACGGCGATGCCGAGGAGCATGTTCGCCGCCGCCCACGCGACGACCTTGAATCGGTGCGCGGCCTTCGCGCGGCCCCCGCCCCGGCCGAGCCCGCGCGCGCCCTGCAGCTTGATGCTGCGCGACAGCGACGGGACCGCCACGTCGAAGGCGAGGAACAGCAGCGTCGGCAGCCAGTAGAAGAGCACCCGGACCACGGCCGTCCCCACCAGCTCGACCTTGACCGGCGGGTGCGACAGCAGCAGCGTCGACCACGTGATGTAGAAGAACAGCAGGTTCAGCGACGTCCCCCACGAGTTGTAGGACGTGAACAGCAGTGGCAGCGCTGACATTGAGAGGAGCGTGTCGAACATTGCGGCGGTGGTGGTGACGGGTGGTTACGCTGGTAATTGAGGATTCGAGCGGCGAGGGATGTTGGTCGGGGGTTCTTTCTGTCTTCTCGGCTCCGCTTCGATGGTGTTGTTTTTCTCCGCATCCGCCTGCTGGCAATGCAACGTGTCGACGACAGGGCCAGGGTCGCCGCCACATGCGTGGACAGCGTGACGTCCACAGGCTGCCTGTCCCAACCGGCTTTGCAGAACGACCTCGATACACGCAGGCAGTTAGCTATAGGGCAGCTGTAGAATTTGCACTTTTGGTTCCATCTGATTCTGCCGAAGTGGAAACGAGTTGTCGGGAGTCCTCGAAAGACGATGGCAAGATGCAGACTATATAGAGAGTATGGTGCGAACTCGGTTGGCAGGGCAACGCCATATATCTATGCGGGTTGGAACAGCAGCGGTTTCTTCGGCGACGAGTTCGTGCACTGACGGGCAAGGGCCCAGGGTACAAGGAATGTATTTAGTGCAGTCTTTTTTGAAGTTAAATGCACATGCCCGAATTTAGCAGCACATCTGGTCAGCAGTATGTAGTTGCGGTACCCGTATGAGTAGATGGGGATGAATGTCTACAGTGTGGCTGTCGGGCTGTGTGCATTCTGACATACCTTCACCAGCCCACCCACCTCATTCCACTCTGCATTCTGGTTTCCAACTCATGTCCACCGTTCTTTCCTCTGTGCAATCTCCTTGCTGCGTTCACTATATTTCCGGGAAGAGCGTGCTGCGTCTTTCGCAAACATCTCGGCACTATTGATTTCCCATCCACCCGGGCCCCCACTTCCGTCAAGCTCTCGCCTGCTTCCAGTACTATCCGACTCTTGTCCGTCCGTCTTCTATTTTCTCCGCCTCTCATCCGCCTCCTGTTTCCTCCACCTCTCCGAGAGTACGCCTCCCGTACCACCAGTCTCTTTTGATCCACGCTTGGTTTCCGCTCGTGCTACCACCACTGTCGACTCGAGCCGGACAATTGCATTTATAGTTGTGCAGACTAAAGTGACAGGCGCGCAATACGGGACCAGACGTGGTGACGGGAACAGTTGCTAATGGTCAAGGCCGACTATGGCTAACGACAACAAGGTTTTTTCCGTGAATAAACATGCAAGACAGGCAGAAGGGCACCCTTGTGTATCTACAGTGAATGCAATCCTCACATCCAGAGCCTTCTTCACGCCGTGCAACCAGAGCCTTCCAGGCCTTAGTCGTTCCATAGTGGCGGCGGCGGTGTGCCATGAAACCCTCGATGGCTGCGGAAGCTTATCCCTCTGCAATCACTGCATTGTTGAGTGCCCCTACACATGTGTGTTTTTGTTTTGCTGCCCAGCGTGTGTTTCATTTGTTTTGTGGTCGGTTGCTGGACGCGGGGGAGGGGGAGGGGGAGCGATGGTCGGGCCGGATCGACACATCGAGAAAATTGAATCGGGGAAGCCTACCTCATTTTCTGACGCTGCGGCTTCGATGTAATACCGCAATTAGTGCAACTATCGCTTTCATTGTGCCGCATTAACGCGCATTTAGCATTGCATTTAGAGCCGCATTTAATGCCACATTTAAAGCGCATTCCTTGTACTCTGGGGGCGGGGATATCTACTCCACAGTGCCGTGGAGTTCCGCCCCCGATCTTTTCGTTCGCTGCTTCTCCGTGGGTCGCGCCCTCTTGTCCCCCTCAGCTCCCCACGTCAGGCCAACGTCCGCACCCCCCCGCGGGGAATTTTTTTATATTCATTAATCAGTCCCCCGCCGTGCCAGCACCGTCATGCACGCTCCCTCTGGGAGGTGATATCGCATGATCCACGCACAGGATGTCACTCATATTCCGACGGTAAAGGTTGTCGAATAATATCTCACTCGTTCTGCTTTGTCATGTGTAGAATCACGTCATACGTGTATTCAGACTTTTTTTTTCACTTTTTCAGCCTTTCTCTCCTAGACAATACAATACACGCAAGACTTCATCGTTCCATGAGCCCTCCATCATAATCTTGACAAAAGTGCCGTGATTCAAGGTTGCTTGCCCCAAGGTGCCAGCGTGCCAACCGCGGAAGTGGAACACCCGCAGTTGCCTGAGAGGGCCCACTCACCGTACAATGGCTACAAGTCCACGGACGCTCCCAGGAGATTCCGCCGGAACTCGCGAGGTGCACGCACCCTCACAACGATCACCTACGGACAGGAAAAACCTGGCAAAATGTACGCCGCCATGATCTATATAGGTCGAATGCGAGTAGGTTAAACAAAAAAAAAAAATCACAACGATCACAGCCTCTCACGTCGTCCGCCCCCACGCATGCCCACCGAGTGCCTCCTCGTGACAGGCCCGCAGGTGTTGCCATAGCGGGGCAGACCGCCGATCGCTCCGCACAACATCCGGCGTGCTCTATATATCTACCCACGCGGCCTTGCGCGGCTCTCCACGTATATGCACGCGAGGCCAAACGCAACAGCTATATATACAACTACAACTATAAACAACTACAGCAACAACAGAAGTCAACGGAGGATTCGCCGATTCCATGTGTCCATGTAGTGCCGGTGGCGACGGTACCTACCAGGACACAGGGAGAGATCCGCGGTTCATTCACCACGCCCTCCCCGCTTCCACCGCCACTACCAACTACGTACCCGACCTACTCGCCTACATACCACCGGATAGTACGCCTACGGCGCTCTGATATCGCTAACCATCGATCGTTGCTGAGGCACGTACACTACGAAATGGTTTTTTTGTGGTGTGTAGAACTCGACAGAGTTCTCTTTTTTTTTTGTTGCTGTTGCATGCCATCTGTATGCTTTGCCAGTGCACGTGACTAAGTACCTCTCCCCATATCTATGGCATCATAGCCGCGTAATGATAACCATCTTTTTTGTTTCTTCATTACTCGCATGCGACCAATTTCGATCATGGCGAGCATGCCTAGGTAGGATTGAAGTAGGGAAAGAAGAAACCACCACCTGGGCTGGGACGTCCTCAACCCCGCTTCATCGGGGGTCACTTTCTGTAGCTCCCTAGGCTCTCCCAGCCTCTGTATAACTCAGAGCAGACACAATTCTCTCGGCTTGGTTTAATTTCACCCCCCGGATCCGTACGCGGAGGCATCGTCCCTCAAAACCCTGAGTTTTGCATGTCTCCCCAGGACACAGGTGAGTTTTCATCTGACATCCGAGGACACTTGAAATTAACGACGTTCTATTGTCGGGCGAGTACTTCTCCAGGGGATGTGTTCAGGTTCCACCACTAAATCCCAGAAACGGGGTTCAGCTCAGAGGTATCACGCATCTTCCCTCGCCGAGAGGTACTCAAAGGTTCTGTCCTTGCCTTAACGCAACATTTTCCGCGAGAAGTCGTGGCTTCACGCGTCCACATGACGGGGATTCAGGTTTGTAGATACACCAAGCAAGAGGCTCTCTCGTCGGCACACGTCTCACTTGGCCACCGCTGGTCCTGGAAGTTTACCGCTGAGGCGAGTTTAGGGACGTCCCGGGTCCGTAATGATAACCATCACCTAGAGTATAACGACAGTTGCCTGGGATAGAGGTAGTCCACGCGGGTGACAGCACGCCACGCAATGCCCCACACGAGCACACAAAAGAATTACGTGTCGCCACAGTGGCAACGGTCCCTGTAGCGTACCAATTACGAATTATTCAGGAGAGCCTGCTGTTACTTATAGTACTAGGTATGTGCCTTTGCGACAGCTATATATGAGCGTAAGGTCCTATCTATTTGCATGTCAGGCAGCGCGGTGGGGCACAATCAGCAATCCGCCGTGGTGGTACCTACCCATTCTTCTCTCAAACGTGTGAGTGGGTGTGTCTCACAGTGCTTCGTCTGCTCCCCTGCCGCCGCGCGTCCCCGGCAGGCGTCTGAACAAGTCATGATCAAGCTTGGGGGGTTGCGTCCGGTGGCTCGTTGTTGCTCCCCTTTGCCCTCCGATCCCAAAAACTGCCGCTTGATGGACAACGCAGGGGAAGAACGTTTGGTGGTTCTGCGGCTCTCGCTTCTTTGCCACCGTTCCCATGCATAGATAGCTACTTGTTTATGGTTAGGATTGGCAATGGGAATCTCCACGCTCTCGACCGCTTTCTTCCAGTGCGCGCGCGCCTCGAAGCTCCAAGCCTTTTTGGCACAACAGCGATGTTGATTTGACCCGTTAGACCTCAGACAGTGGGTTGGATCTTTCTTTCACCCCCCCCAACGAAGGGCCTGTGTCTTTGAAGTCTTGAAAGGTGGAATCGCTGTCCCACAGCTATCGCGACGGAACCGTGATGACGGTTTCCGGCGCCATGTAGAGTACATATTTGGGCCTGCCTGTCACTGGTGGAAGGGTCCGCCGACAGCTAACACGGGTTGCTGGTAACTACAGTACGGGGGCGCCACTGGTAGGCGATATGCTGCAGCGGATCCCAAATTTGCTGGGTGGGGAGCGATGGAGGATGGCTGACATACATTGTTTTGGGCCGGAGGTTCCTTTTGGAGGAAGTTTTTACGTTTGGCATTGCGCGGCGCGCTGTCACTTGCGTGGACTGCCAAAAGTGGATCATGCTATCGGTTGCGGCCGAAAAGTGGCAAATGCCAAAAAAAAAAGAAATCATCACAAGAAAAAAATGCCCAACCCAAGAGATGCGCCGGAAACCGAACCCTGCTACTACCATGTATCTACCATCCACCAAGAGTCCTGTCCGCCAGAGCGAGCGAGAACCCTACACTAGATCCCCCCGTCTCGGCTTTTTTGCCAAAAAAAAACAAACCAATTAGCGTACTTAGTTCCATGCGTTCCTTCTATAGTTACTTTGTAGAGCGAAAAAAATCCGTCTCCAAAAAAAAGAAAAAGAAAATCCCTGTGAAAGATGCACCTCCCTCACCTGGCCCCGCCCCACAGCTCGAGGTATCTGGATAGGTCCATGTAAATACCTATTTCGTATCCGGCAAAAGCCCCTTGAACAACGCCTCGCACCACGTAAAATTATCCGCCGAGTCGTCGACCTTGGTAACGTTGACACTGGGGCCGAGATCCTTCAGCTCGGTCACGTCCGCCGGACTGGCGACATTCACGGTGACCGTCTGGCTCACCATGATTCCGGCGGAGGAGAAGGGGTCGTCGACGACGAGGTTCTTCTCGGACGACATGCTCGGACTCCGTGAGGACGGCGCCCCGGCGCGGAGCCGGTCGAGCGCGGGGAACGAGGAGGACTTCAGTGCCGCTGACTTCCAGATTCTGCCGGACCGGGAGCGGGAGCGCGCCCGAGTGGCGCGCGGCACCGGCTTCTTTCCGGAGAACTCGCGGTGCACCCGCCGCGCGTGCACTTGGTGCTCGGGACAGCCGGGGTAGGAGCGTTGCTGTGTGGAGTAGAACTGGAGGGGAGTAAACATCAGATTTTGGGAGGTGACGGTGAAGTGGGCAGGCGCCACCGTCTTGAAGACGATGAGCTGGGCTGCCGTCCCCGTCCCCGGCCGCGAAGGGTCTTCCTCCGACATGGCTGTTGGGAGGTATTGGGGATTCGCGTCGAGGACTGCATTGTTGAAAATTGGGTCCTTTAGCTGGAGGAGGAGGTGGGCCAGTGCGTCGTTAAACTGTTTTGAGAACGTTTCGGGCAGGCCTGCTCCGGCCGCGGCTTCTCGCAGTTCGTCACGGAGGACGGTGGTGAGATCGCCGGCGGTCTTGCCGTGGTATATCTGCAGGAAGCGGAAATGCGCCGGAGTGATGGCGTTTATCCCGAGAGAATGTGCGGGGAGTTTGCTCGATTCGCTCTGCTGCACCAAAATGTCGTAGCCGCCCATTCCGTCGGATTGCACCGCAAAAGCGCCCAGGTAAACACCAGGCGGGAGCAAGGCCTCCCGCTCCGGGGTGTATGTGGCCATCGTCGAGACGACCTTGACGACATCCTCCTTCGCCACTTGCATGGCCCGGGAGAGCACGTCGTGGACATTCGTCGGGGCGGTAAACCTGAAACCAAAGGTGGCCAACCTTGCGGCCTCAACTTTGTCGACATTATTGACCAGGAACAGAACTTTTCCTCGGCCACGCTGCCGCCTTCCGATCTCGGGGTCAAGCTTTGATATCAAGCTCGCTCCACATGGGCTCTGGCCGGTTATCAACATCTCCTCGTAAAGCACCCCCACGGACTGCAATGGCTGATGTGTGGCATCGGCGAGGTCCTTGGCCGCAACGCAGAACATCTCGCGGAAGAGAACCGAATAGTCTTCGGAATAGTTATGACCCTCCCGCGCTCCTTCCGTGATCGACCTGAGGTGCCGGCGCATGCCGGGGAGAAGGTCGACTACCACCCGCCAGTTTCGTGATGTGCGGTAGATCCAGTGGAATACCTCGTGTCGTTTTCCAAAGTTCTCCTCGAACGACTGCCAAACATCAGCGCCAACACTTGAGCTACGGGACGGACGGTACATACCCGCTCAGAGAAGGTATCTGTGATCGTCTTCGAGGGAAGTGTTCCATCGGGCAGGACCATCAGCTTTCCCTCCGCAAAGACCGCAGAAGCCAGTACGATCTTCTGTGCCCTCTTGCTCTGATTTCTCCTGTTCCTCCCCGCAACCAGCGCGAAACCCAATAGTCCGACGCAGCTGAAGACTGACTAACCGCGACACAGGGAATCAGCAATTGGTGGAGGATGTGCTTCAGAAAGGCCAGGAGGTCTCACCAGCGCAACGACGATTATCACAACCCATTGGCGAGACGATTGCGAAGCGTTATTGGGTCGCTCACGATTAAACACGAAAGTGGTCCCCAAGCTGGCTGTCCAGTGCATCCCCGACACTGCCAGGGCGAGGAGGAAGGCAAGTAGCACCCGCTTCCACCATGAGTTTGTAAAATTCTTACGCACGACGAAGAACAACATCAACGCAACGTTCGTGGCGACGATAGCGATCACCACCGATGCCACGACATTTATGGTGCTGTAGACCGGCTCGAAATTATCGATCGCTTTGTCGCCGAGATAGTGCATTCCGCAGATACTGAAAGCCAATCAACTCTCCGTTAGCACACGTCGTGCTCCACCACCCCGCGGTCGAAAATTCTGCTCACTTACCTGGAGCCTGCAAATAACCCCCCGAGCCCGACACGAAGTTTCTGCACCTCGTCGGCTCCCGAGCCGGCGAGCCAATACGCCCCCAGAAGCACGACGACCGGGACGAAGAACGAAACGATGGTGAATGTGGTGTCGTACGTGAGTTGTAATTCGGGCTCGCCATTGTAGAGCACAGTCGCACGGTTTCCGATCTAGACGACGACCGATTAGAGGGGATCTCCTACCGACGCCGAGGCGAGACGAACAGAACGGAACGGGGCGGGTGCGAGTTGGATCGTGGGACAGGGACAGAAGGGGGAGAAAGGCTGTCATACAAAATGCATCGACCAGATGGCTACATAGCCATACCCAGAGCCAGTCAGTTTCCGACAACCCACAACCACACCGAGCGAAGACACTCACCAATGCCACCCATCGTCACACTGCTGCCAAACAAGAGATACCAGTTGTACAGACCTCGCCCCGACGTTCGCAGCTGCAGCAGCTCGAGCGTCGACAGCGAGCCGATGAGCGACACGAAATACGAGAGCGCAACATAGCCAGCATCGAGGCGACGCGGAGCAAACTTCGCAACGTCCATGATATCGTCCGTAGTCACGACCATTCTGACAGTGGGCGCATGGGCGCTATGTATATGTACCACTTTGCAGTGAGGGAGGGATCTGTTCTCGGATTCCGGCTATCGCAGTGCGTGCGAACAGGAGCTAACCCGCTCGACAGATACCGCACCTTGCCGATGGATATCAGCCAGTAGTGGTGCTCGCCGAGCCTGCTCCACAGGTAGAAAGAAGACTCTGCACACACCGGCGTACGGGGCGATGGATCGGGGGGTCCGGTACGTCACGGCCTAGCGGCAGAACAGAAAGGCAAGCGTGCCAGGACTGGAGGGGCGGTCGGCTGTGGGATCTGGGACCGGAGGCAGGCCCAGTGGAGGTCGAGGGGCGAACTCGTTTTTGTACCGGTCCCTTTCGCCCTTCCTTCGCCTCCCTCCAGTGTTTCTTTTGCGGCCAAGAGATTTTTAATCTGCGCGCATACGCCAATCCGAGATTCCTGCCGGTGCTGCGAAGGCTGAGAGGTATGGGAACGTTTATTGCGCACTTAGCAACCGCTCTATCGATTGGCTGCTGCTCCCGCCGGCGTCGGCATGGATGCACTGCTCCGCGGCAGCGGTACCACCTACCACAAGTCCTGCAGCACACTGCAAGGCCTGGCGGCCGTCGTCTCGCAAACCCCCACCAGGCCACGAGGGGCTCCAAAGCGATGCATGCGGAATCTCGACTACGGCGGTGCACTACGCAACGCTCGCTGGTGGAGTAGACACAGATCTGTAGACTACCTTCCATCCCCGCCAGTACGTTCTGACGTGATTGCTAACCTCCGCAGCACCGTTTGGATCGGTCGACGGCAAAGGAGAATTCAGCAGATGCTCGCTCTCCACCTTCCGCATTCTCCGTGCAAGCAGTAAAATCCATGGGAAGAAAACCTGTGCGGAGGGGGGGGGCCGGGGGGGGGGGGGGGGTGAACGAGCCATGCAGACGACATGGGATACTGAGGAAAACGAGCTGAGGAAATCGAGTTTACCGCCTCGATGCGCGAGGTACATGCTCCATTGGGCGACCAGAAGGGCAGGGATCGATGGAGTTCCTGGTGAACGCAGTGCCCCAACCACTCGCTCCCAGTCCAATAGTCTCGACCGGCTGGGGCTGGGCTGGCTGGGCGGAGGCCGAGACGGGCGCTTTCTTCACGGGATTGGTTCAATGCCCTCGTATCTGGGGAAAAAGCCACTTACGTTAAGGGAGACTCACGTTCAAATCTTTGTCACATAACGTTGCAAGGCAGTGGCAGGGGCGACTAATAATCATGCAGGTACATAGGGTATACCTATGCTCTATATACATACATTCAGTGTCTGTATTCCGTATGCCGGTGGCGGTGGCTTACCGTTACAATTAACTACATGCCAGCTCCACCCCAAAAGGGAGGAGAGATAAACAGGAAGGAAGATGTACTTACTTAGTTTAACTCCCGGCGGGTTTTTATTTTTATTTTTAAATTTATCTACCGCATATGGTTGGGGACACCCTAGCACCATTCATTTGGCGGGTGACTAAGTGACGAGTGATGATTGATGACACCGATTAATTGATGAAACTTCATGTGAGATGTAGCGGATGCGAGGTTCGCGTCCATATCAAGCTGAATTCCGCCGCTAATTCAGCGTGCTTCTACACGTAGAGAATCCAATACCACCACAACCATCGCCGGGACGTACCTTTCAACGGTACCATCGCTTAGCCGATTCAGACAACTTTACGCCATTGCCAAGAAGCACTCCGGTAGGACATTCTATTTTTTTGGTTTATTGACTAGCACTCGTACTGCCCAAACCGGCTTGGCTCTGCTCCGGACATGGCTAGTGCACTTGCTAGTGTGGGCACTAGGGCGACTCTCATCTTTGGCCGCCACACTTTAATTCGCCACGCCTTTTATTTATTTTTGGGCATTGACCGGCCCGGCCTACCCTCGATGCTGCTCTGTTGCCGTCTAATCTTCTTTTTAATTTAGATGTGGCGGAGGAGAAAAGCCGGGTTGAAAATGTGGTCGAAAAGGTGTCGATTAAAGGCGTCCCTATTTTTCTCTTTCCAGGCGACTGCGCGGTGCGGTTGCAGGTACGGAGTCCTCCACCCAAGTGCCTAGAGAGCGACTCCTCCTCCTCCTCATTCACCTCCCCGGGGCATACGGGAAGGGTGGCGATCGAGAGGGAGGTTGCACTGGACAATGTATGGATATCTAGAGTATCTATCTGCAGGAGCGATGGCGGAGAATCAAGACGAAACGCGGCGTCTACCAATCCCCTGCGCAGATCGTGCTTCCTGTTGCCCCCGCCCAGCCTACCCAGATAGGGATCCCCCCACTCGTAGCTGGAAGGCGACCGGCGCCCCGGTAAAGACGATCGGAAAATCGAAGCTCTTGGGGCATCGCGGGCACACCATGGAGGAGGGTGTTTCCAGGAGTTCATTGAACGGGACGATCGGAGGCGCACGTGGATCGGGGTACCCGGACTATTCAAGGTCATGCAAAGTGTAGAGTATCTTCGCTCACATAAAAAACGGACGGAACGGACAGTTCGCATTCGTAACAATCCTCAGGATCTCTGGCGGAAGTATCCGTCACCCACTGCCGAGAAAAAATAAAGGAGAACGACGGAAGCGAGGATTCGCCGGACCCCACGGAGCAGGAGATATGGAGGGTGTTTAAACTGAAAAACCAACGAAAATGCATTGCATGCGATCTCGACTTCGGCATTTACCCAACCAATTATCGCCGCGGATTGGCGAAGCGAACAGGATTACCCTTCGGGAAGCATCATGCCCGCGCTAACTGCAGTCGGTACGGATTTCTAAGTGCCTATCTAGCAGGTGTGTACTCTCTGCATAAGTACTCTACAACATACACATTGGTCGGTGAGTATCCCGGATCACGGCCCGTGGCGGCGGTGGCTCCGGGGGCTGGACCTCACCGGAGAAACCCTCTGGCGTGGGTTCAGCTGCAGAGATACGTATTATTCTGTGCAAGCCTTTTACGCCAAGGTGAAGCTGAAGACCGAGACTCGCACCAGCAGCTAAAAGCACATCCCCATAGGGAGAGTTATCATCTTACTTATCCGCACGCATCTCTCCTGACTGACAACCGTCAAGTGTGTGCGACAATGCCGTCCGAGTTGTCCACGAAATACCTAGCTGAACCTACGTACGGATTCCTGGAGTTATGCATCACCGCCCCTCAATTCTCCGGCCTCGTCAATGTCATGCACATATAGAGGTACATTCCGCCTTGCACACATGCCGAAGCGACGGGTGCTTCTGGAGACCGATATATTTCCCCGATCCGGGCACGCGTTAACTATACAGTGGCAAAAATAATTTAATTCTTTGCGAATAGGTCCGAGTTCCGTCCCTGGGGTGCGTTTCAAGGCAAGTATCTCCCCACGGTTATATCCCGTTCATCTGCCCCTTGTCCTTGGTATGGCATGCAAAGTAGCATTATTGATTGGTGACCGCAGCTCCAGTTCTACGAGTGATGCTGGAGGGATTTCCATTGTCTCACCAGGAGTTCCCACATTCACACACGCTTACATAATCCGGCCCCAAATTGTTCCCGCGATCTCCAACTAGTATTCACCTAACCACACCCAGACACAGTGCCCATACGTGCGGATAGAACCAACCAGAGGTATGTATCCACAGCCGAGCAGCCCGCGCCATGTGTGCCGCGATGGCTCGGTGTCTGTGTCTGTAGGCTGCGATCGCCGAGCTCACCGCCCATGGGCGCGGGAAGATGTGTGGGTTCTTTGGGTCCAGTCCTCACGCGTTCAACACTCCTGCTCACCATCGGCTAGTGCTCAGGATTCTTCACGCTCCAGACTCGATACTCTAGACACTGCAAGCTGGCCCCTCCAGGCTCCTCCCGCCTTGCTCGGTTATTTGGCGTCCCAGGTAGATAGTGCAACCACGTTCAACTATCCATCCCCGCATCCCCATCACTGACGCTGTATATCTATAGGCTGGTGGTTGCATCACCGTCAGAACCCGGAAATCCTACACACAGATAGTTATCTGCCGGCTTCGAAGCTGAGGTCGGAAGCGGTAACCAAGGGAGGAGGGATCTCGAGGCTTGAAGAGCTGCTCCACTCCGCTGCACTCTCGCCATCTACTACCTATCTATGTATGTGCCCTTTGGGCGTTGCCACACAGTATCGCAGGCTTGGGTTCGATTTTTCGTCGATGAAAAACCAAAAACCAGATGAGCTGATGTGGAAATCTGGCCTCGATCGTGTATACCGTTACGACTGCTGCTGTTGCTATTACTACTGCTATCTACTATGTACAGCCGAAGCTCGCTAAGGAATACGTTATATAGGAACAATTACTCTAGAAGAATGGGCCCTGGTCCTGGCGGTTTTTGTATGGGAAACTAATAATATTTCGACTAGAAGAATATTTTTGATGGAGCGAGTGTTAGGAGAAAGAAATCTGTTCGCGCAGAGAAGACTTTCAGGTGTCGTAGAAGCACCGTATCCACCCTCCCCATCCACCAAGATCATGTCGTTTAATAGGGTCCACGGTCCCGGCCAGAAGAGTTGGAATGATGGAGAAAGGAGGGAGATATGTGACTAAGTATGCAGCAGTGTTCGCGAAACTTCTCGGCGTAAAGACAAAGCGGCTTCAGATAAAACTGATGGAATCGGGGCCAGTTATACTGGGATGGGAGGGTGCAGAGTGACTTGTACGGCGGAAGAGCCAAATTCGCAACAGAAGAAATGCGTCCATAGCAGTCACAAGAAATCACAACATACAAGACTACCTCCTCGCGGTCCCATGCTAGTCTCATAGAGAGCTTCGACTGTGTTGCTACTACATGCCAACCACTAGGTAAGCTTCCAATAAACGCTCTAGACGCTCCAGGTAACTGCACTAGCCAGTAACTAGCACTGTACCACAGCGTCGGCGAGCCGGCCGATGGCCCATCAATTTCCATCACTATGTAGCTACACGCTTTTAGATGATGATGGTGATGATTCGTTGATCGCATACGACCCTGTCGGGTCATGGCGATATTATACAGTCCTGTCCCGTTCGCCGTCCGCCACGACCTCTCACAGTCCACTGGCGGCCCGCGGCAATTCCCCTTGCCCCCTCCTGGCCCTTCCCAAGGGAAAAAGGAAAGAGAAGAATAAGAAGTAACGACAGGTAACTCGTATCTCGACCCAAGGAAAGGACAAAGGAAAGGACTTCCTTACTCCCTTCTCCTTCTCCTCCCCCTCGTTCGCGCCCCTCTTGCCTTCCAGTTCCTCATCCTCCTCCTCGTCCTTGCTTCCGTGCTCCTCAGCCCCTCCGTCCCCATCTTCGGTTGGTTCCTCACCCGGTTTCGGAGGCACTGCTCTAGGTCCCACCCTACTCCCCACCCTGGTGGTGCGCGGGAAGTCTAGGTTTGACTGGGTGCACCGCTCGTCCGCGAGGAGGTCTCGGATCTTGAAGCGATTCTTCCCTTTTCCGGTAGCTCTTCGAACCTCTACCCACAGAGTTTTTTTCTGCTCCGATTTCCATTGCTTGCAATCTTTGAATAGGTGGTTCCGTGTCTGTGTCTTGTACTGACACCGCCCACATGCCGCCGTGATCGCGTTCTTCGTCCATTTCAGGTATTGCCCAGTGCGGCAGTGCCCCGCTCTGAGTTGATGGAATCGCTCCGCCAGCCACTGTTGTGTTCTGGCGCATCTCTCCTGGCATTCTGTATCTTTTCCTCCTGATCCTCCCCTCCGATCAGCTCCTCACTTCCTCCCACTTCTTCTCTGCAATCTCGCGTCTAATGTTAGCTAGGGACCTAGGAAGCGGCATCCGTCGTCTCCCATATCGATCCGTGTAGCCCATCCATTCCGCCCCTCGTGCATTCGGTTCCTCTGCTGTTAGTCTCGCCTCCTCGTCTGCCTTACCCCCTCATGTGCCGGGCACCATCGCACTTCGATGCTAATGTCCGGTCTCGCTGCTCTTAGCTGCGCTACCAATTTCCTCGCTTTTAGGGCGTACTGCTGGCCCGGGCCCGGTTCGTCTGACGTGATCCTTGATCTGACACATGGGGGGCGAATCGATAGTACCAACCAGCTCCCGACGAGTGACAAACTGTGGAGAAAGAGAGAGAGATGAAGGATAATCAGGTGAGCGCAGAGGCGACAGGACGGCGCGCCGACCGGGCGGCAGCAGGCGGGAGGGTACATACGTACGTGTGTTAGGCGCACGGCCATCTGCTACGGAAGAGTCGGATCATCCGTGGGATGATGATGATGGTTCATTGATCGCATGCGACCCTATTGGATCATGGCGATATTATGTACAGTTCTTTCCTGTTCACCGTCCGCCGCGACCTTGTACAGTCCGCTGGTGGCCCACGGCAACTCCCCCCGCCCCCGCCTGGCCCTTCCCATAGTAAACGAAAAGAAAGGAAAATAAAAATAAAAAGGGCTAATCGAGTGCCAGTGAGAGTGAACCAATGAAAGCCTCTACCATCCCCTGATCCCTTTCACTCCTCGTCCTCTGCAACCCTCTCTTGGTCCTCGGTTTCTTCCCCACCCTCTTTCCTGTCCTTGTCTTTCTTCCGCGCCCTCCCCTTCTTCGGGCCCACCCTGCTCCCCACCTTCGTGGTACGCAAGAAGGTCAAGATCGCACTGGTGCATCGCTCATGTGCAAACAGGTCCCGGATCGTGAAGCGGTCACTCCCTTTCCCGGTCTCCTTCCGCACCTCCCTCCACAGGGTCTTCTGCTGCGGTTTCCATCGTCTGCATTCCTTGAACAGGTGGTTCCGCGTCTGTCTCTTACACTGGCACCACCCGCATGCCGCAGCCTCTCCGGCATCCCGTACTTCTTCTTCTTGATCCTTTTCTCTGACCAGTCCCGCGCCTCATCCCACTTCTCCTCCGCGACCTCCCTTCTAATGTTGGCAATAGACCTGGGAAGAGGGGATCATCCGTGGGAGCTATGCGTGTACAAGTGGGCAGGGAAGCGGGCGAGTGATGCGGCGCGGCCAAGTGGCGGCTCACGCCGTGAGACCGTCTCGGGGACTCCCAGCCCAGCCACCCCCTATCGCAGCCTCCTCTGCGTGGAAACAGACTACGGACGGGGAAGGCGACATCGCCGGCATCACGGTAGGCACAGACCCTGTGTCCGCATGCGTGTACTGCGTGTGCCTACATCGACAACTAGAGCTTTCCCCACAGCGGTCGACGCCGCCAGAGACCGCAGCGTACGGTGTTCGCCGGAGATTAGGCGTTTGCCTTCTCTATGTAGGAGACTGAATCGCAGTACTCCTCCCTAGTTACTGGCCGCTGGGCGGGCTGCGTGGGTTTTTTTGTGTCTCTACTCTACATACAGATATACTGGCCTCCAAGGTGGCATCGACGCCGCATGGACGGGAGGATTTCAGCTACCTACGTACTTGTACAAGAGCGGATGTCCGCGGGCCGTGGCTCACTGTTTACCATCACGGCTTTACTCCACGCACGACAGAGGATAAGAATATCGTCGTTAGATTCCGTCCGCAATCCAAACAAAAGAAATCTGCCGTCCTCCGCGGTATACTGTTACCTCATTTAACAGCACAGCACAGCACACAACACTCCTACCAAAGCAGCAAAGCAAAAAAATAAATATATATATCGAAAAGTAAACTCATCAGTACCTAGGTCAATCAATACTGCTGCAGCCCGCTCCACCAGAAAACCAAACATAAAAAGAAAAACGTCCACGCATCAAAATAAGACGAGAAAAAAAAACCTACTCGCCCGCACCGAGAATCTCATTATACCACTCTCCATAAACGCCCATATCGATCTGCCTCCAAATAGAGACCCTCTCGACCGCTCCACCGAGCTCGCTGATCCACTCGCCGACGCCCCATCCGGTGAGAACCTCGCCGGCCGAGGCGGCAAGTCTCACTTTGTCCTGGCTGTTGGTGGCGAGGAGCCGTTCCTTGACGAATCCCCTCACTCGGTTGGCGACGACTCGGACTACGGGATCGGCCGTTCCGCGCTCGAGGATCCGGGTGACTGCGCTACGCACCGCGACGAGGGTATGCGCCGGGACAGCGGCGGTTTCGTTGACGAAGTTCCGAACGCCGTCGGCTATCTCGGTAGTGGAGGTGGAGCTCCTGAGGAGAGTTCCCACGAAGGTCGAAATTTCCTTCCAGGAGCTGCGGACGTCACGTCGGAGGAGCGTCTTGACAGTTAGGACTATGGCGCCGCCGAGGATGGCGGCGCGTAGGGTCTCGCGTATGTCGCGGATGCGTGGGTGGTCTAGGTGGAAGGTCTCAGGGATGGAGGAGGTGCTGAGAGTCTCCAGGCCGAAGAGGAGGTTGAGGAATGCGTGGACGTGGATGTCGTTTGCGGGGGTGCCCTCGGGCAGTTGCGACTTGGCGGCCAACAGCCATTGCCTGGTTTTGTCGAGGGTTGTACGCCCAGCTTCCAAGTCGGCGGCAAACAGTCGGCGCTCGTAAGGGATTGCCTCTGGGATTACTTGAGGCGCGGAGATCATGAGAAGGAAATTGGCGTGATCGAGCTGCATGGCCTCTAGAACGTCCAGTAGTTTCTGGAGCCGAGATACGTAGTCGCTGGTGTCTTCGACGAGGGCTTTGACATCCTCGTCACGGGCCGGAGAGCAAATCTTCGGGAGCAGGTTGAGGACATACGAAAGCAGCTTCTCGTGGTCGTAGAAACCATTGTGGCATTGCTGCCGGATGAGTTCAATGTCCATCGACTCCGCTACGGCACGGTGCAGCGAGCCCTTCGAATCCAGTAGACGAAGTAGCTTCCCGCGCACGGTCTCAGCAAGAGAGGGGATCCACTTCTCGAGGCGCCCTTCGGCGATGTCCTGGCGCATGGCAGCCCAGAAGGCAGCCCTGGCCGTTTCCTCGACCATCGACTCCAGCTTGTTTCGTTTCCGAGGCTGTAACCGAAAGTCTTTGTCCAAGGCCAATTCGTGAATGATCTGTCGATTCGACTGCATTCCGTCGTCACCGCTAGCAATGTTGTGAAAGTCGACCCGAGGTTGAGCCCGCCGAACCGGTGCAGGCGGTTCCGGCTTTACGGTAGGCGGTACGACGGCCGGAGCAGGCACTGCTGTCGACACAGTAGTGGCATCGGACGAAGGCACTTCTCGAGGCTTGGTATCCCTTCTCTCTTTCTTGGGCAGTCTGTTCCTTCTGGAGTCTCTGACGGCGGTCCGGATCAGGTCGCGGGTTCTGTCCCCAGCCAACCGGCGGATGCGAACAAGGAGCATGAGTTGGTTCTCACGGATTCCCTCCTTGAAATCCTCCGCGACTCCTCCGGTGGTGTCATCCTTGACCTTTTGCCAGATGAGATCCAGCTCAGCGTACTGTGCGACCATGGTCTCGATGAAGATCTTCGAATCACGGGACTTCCACGTGTCAAACGCTGTGCTGAACTCGCTCCAGGCATTGTAAAGCGCATCGGGCGGCGGAAATGTTTGCGACAACAAGAACGATTCGAAAGTGATCAGGAGATCCCTTGACCTCTCGATCAATTCCTATCCACAAGTTAGCGAGGACATTCTGCAGTTAAGCAGACTCCAAATGCTCACCTTTTCCTTCGCTCCGTCATTGCTCAGTACCTCATTGGGATGGCCGAGGATCAGATAAGAGCTCAGAAACGTCCTGCAGCACTTCTCCAGTGCACCCTCAACGCCCTCGATGCCCTCGAGCAAGCCACACCTCATCAGCAACTTCGATGTAGCCCTGAGCACCTCGTCGTCCTGAAATCTGGTCGAAACGGTGATGAAATCGGCATCCCTCACACTCTCGATTGTCAACCCGAGCGCCACATAATCAGCCACGATCTTCTTATCCCTCGCAATCCTCCACGCCGACTGAATCCTTCTCGCAGCCTGCACTTTCTTAGACTCGGTGACATTCTTCGCTTCCACCTTCACCTCCACCTTCTCGGCGGCATCCTCTCCTTTGCTTCCACGCTCTTTCCTCCTGCGTCCGCGCTCCCTCAACGCCATATCTCGCCGTCGTTGGGCCTCCTTCATCCTCTCCTCGAAGCTCTCCTTGAGGGCCTCGCTCTCCTTCTCCCTCCTCTCCCTCATTTCCGTGGCCATTCTCTTCGCCTTCGCGACCTCACTCGCGCACGCGCCGGCGATCTTGGCGAGTATTGCGTCTCGCGAGTCCTGAGCAGCACGCATACTCGCTTGCAGGGCCATGAGCCGCTCCGACACGGCCTCGTGACTGCCGTCGGCCCGGGACCGCCGCACTTTCTCGACGTGCTGAGCCCGCGCACGCAGGAGGGACTTGCGCGCCTCGAGCAGCGTTTGGCGCCGGGTTGTGGCCAGGTGGGAGGCCGTCAGCTGCGTCTGGTTGTTGACGGCCGGGGATAGCGTCCCGGTGCGTCGGCGGCGCCGCGAGAATCGGGCGGCGATGTGGGGAGGTGGGTTCCATTGCGGGGGAGAGTCGGGCGGGAAATCGGTGTCTTCGGGGAGGGTCATTGTGGTTGTTGTAAGCGATCCTTTTTCTTCGGTGGTTGGAGGAGAGAGCGTGGGGCTGTGGGGTGATCCGGATGGTCTGGGTTTATTTTGCAGTTAGTTGTTATCTTTCCACCGTATTCGACTAGTATGAAGTGGAAGCGAAGAGTTTGGTCTATCGACCTATCGAGGAAGAGCGGGGAGAAGGAACAAGAATGAGAAGTTGAGGGGGAGGGGGGGGAGGGGAGGGGGAGGGGAGGGAAGCAGCTCGAATGAAGGGCCCGAGAGTAGCGAGGTCATGAGTCGAGACGAAACAGTAGACGACGCGACGGGTATCTGTAGCAGCCTATTATCGATCAGGCGCTACGAGCAAAGCGGAATAGATCCGCGCACTCACACACTTCTCGAAGCATCTAGATAGACACACCGTACGGTGCTCATGAGAACATTGTTTCCATCTCTGCGGATGACATGATAGCTCTTTCTTCTGGTCAGAAGCTGTCCTGTCTCTCCGGTGACGAAGCTGCGTGATGAGACCTGGAGCTGCTGCCAATCTGCGCCGTCACGCAGCTGCTTAGGTATGTACTCTACAGTACGTGCTTATGTAGGTACCTTGTACCCAACTAGAACTTTGCCATCTCAGTCACAGTGCGCCACCAACTGCATGTGCGAAACTGCACCTGTTGCATCCGAGCAGGGGATGTATGTATGTATCTGGATAGCCTGCGATCACGCTGCCCCCAACCCGGCTGTTGACAGTTGAGAACTGCCCTCCGCACCGGTCTCTACATACCAAGCGACCAAACCGCTGCCTGCTCCCCCGTCTGCCCCCGCCCCCGCCCCCGCCCCCAGTCTGCTGCCCCGCCCAACCAACCAACCAACCAGAGCATGGACGCAGCACAGCTGGCCACACGCGCGACAACCGCGTTATCGACGCTAACCTCAACGCTATCGGAACTCGAAGCGCAGCAAGCGGCATTGCTGCAGTCGATGACCCTGACGCAGACGACGCTGCAGTCGCTCCCGTGCTACGGCGCCGTCGCGCCGACGCTCGCGCAGATCCCGACGTACTCGGCCAAGCTGGCGAGGCTGAAACGGCTCATGGCACTACAGCAGCAGGAGCTCGAGGCGCTCAAGCGCCGCGCCCTCGAGGTGGGCAAGAGGCGGAGGGAGCATCTCGCCAGGCTCAGGGAGAGGGAGAGGGAGGAGATGGAGATGGACCGCGGAGTGCTCAGGGCTAGGGTCGTCGGTGAGGGGACGCCGAGAGCGGGCACGCCTGTGAGCGCGGATATGCAGGAGGAAAGTGGGAATGCGGGGGCTTCGTCGGCGGCCGGGAGGGCCACACCGATGCCGGTGCAGGCGGTGAGGGTGGTCAAGAAGAAGAAGAAGGCGAGGAAGGTGGATATTCAGTAGATTCGGCTTCGGCAATAAATATACTCTGCGTATTCTTCTGGTGGCGCCCTTTCTTCAGATACAATATCTCGCAAATATCAAATCAACATTTCCTCCGATCTCTCCCATGAAAACTCCCTGTTTCAACCATGGATTGGCTGACTCTCATCCGCATCGTTTGCCCGCATCAGGGCCTCCCGAAACATATCTTCCGCCGCCTTACCCGTCAGCAAACTGTATGGGCCCGCCCCCACCAGCGGGCCTTGTTGCTCTACCTCCGGGGGCGTATCCCACCCCGCTACGTCGTCATCGGTATCCCATAACCGACACACCTCGTCCTCCTCGCCTTCCTTGCTTCCCTCATCGCTGACCCAAAATTGCCAGCTGTAATCACCCGAATCGTCAAGCAACATATCCCCCCCCTCCTCCTCCTCCTGCCACATAGAGGCGCCATCCCAAACCATCATCTCCAACTTCTCACCCGTATGAACATGGTGCAATACGCACGCCCACAACTGTGCTTTCACTCTTTCCTCCACTTCTTTTTTCCCTTCGCTGTTTTCACTGCACGGGGAGCCCGCCAATACGCCTGCAATTACATCCACTTCATCCCCCCTACTTTGCCACTTCTTCACCAGCCCTGGCGTCCCGAGGACTGGAGCGGCCTCCGCCAGGTCCTTCCCCCAAATGCCTCTGAGCCCCTGATCCACTAGTCCGATCACAGTCCTTCTTGTCGGCCGTCCCTCGCCGGAGAAAAGGAAGTTGACGCACAGCCGCGGGATAAACGCGTGCGGCAGTAGGGTCGGGAGGAGGGCCTCAACCGAGTTTCCGATTGCGCGCGAGAGCGCTAGGTGGATTACCGAAGGCGCTGGAGGGGTGCGGCTGTAGATGGAAAGCGCGGGGATCAGGTCGAGCTGTTCCCACATCTGGCGCACGTATTAGCGGAGCGGAAAGGAGGCCGGGAATGGGGATGGGTACGGGTACTTGCGCTAGGATTCGACCTAGGCACTCGAGAGATACGACACTGTTGGATGTGACGTGGCTCAGCGTTGCGGAGATGTGAAATCCATTCCCACGGAGCAGCAGGAGCTGCGCTGTATCGAGCTGCTGGGATGGGGGCTGCCAGACTTCGATTGTCGCCATGACGGATAAACGGAAACCGAGCGTGCTGTCGGTATAGGTGCGGGGTGGGTGGGAGATAAACGATATCGTCGGTGCCATTGGTGCAGCATGGGGAGAGTGTGGCGGACGAGTGGGCCCGAGACCCGAGCTGTCTGGTACCTCCTGCGTCGAGCGGGAGAGCATCTGTCCACCCCCGTAGGCGGTCTCGGTGCCCGTGTGTTCGTGGTTACCGAAGCTGGAAGGAATAGTAGCGGATGTAGATAGCGGAGGTCCGATCGGTTCGTGCTATACAGACAGAGTGTGTTGAAAGCATGGAGGGGACCTAGTGGTAGGAACGGTCCGCCGCAGCGGGACTGCTCTGCGAGTGACGATTTGTGCGCAACACGACTGCGGCCACACCACCTGCACACGACCGCACGGGGACATGGTCCATTTGCACTCTACCGAATCCGGATGCGTGGAGGGAGTGCATCGCCGAAAGCGGACGGGCGAGAAGGGACGACAAGCCGGAGCACCGTTGCACAGAGCGAAGCGGGGCCTCGGGACTGGAGACCGTCCAGCCGCTCCCCATCGAGATCCAGCTCCAGCTCCACAGCCCGTTACCCGCTGCATGCCAGGCTTCGTGCCACATCGCTATCTCGACCAATGGCTTGTGCGCTCCCCTCGTCCGCGCGCAGATACGCACGCAGGCCAGAGCCCCCCTCCGTTGCATCTAGATTCTACGGTTCTTCGCAGCACTTGGGATCCCGATCCAACCGCAACCTGCGGCAAGCGTCCTTACTTCCTGTCACAACAAACCGAGCGTTTCTTCGTTCTGGGGAAGAACTTACATGTCACCCGCGCTTGAGGCAGTGGAGATGCCCGCGTGGACCTGGACAGTACCCACAAGCACTCTGCCTTTCTCAATATTAACACGATACATATTGTAGTATAACGCCTTGCCTAATCGAAAGCTTCAGGTGCGCTTGTAAGAAAGCCTCGGCCGCCCAAGAGTGTAAGCACATACGATCATGATATCGCCGGGATGGGGGTGGGGCTGCCCGTGGTGGGAGGGCAGCGTCCGAATACACGCCCGGTGTCCCCCTCCCCCAGCGGTAGCCGTAGTCTGTCTATCCTCCATCTAAATTAGGTACAGTAACAAAAAAGGGGGGTAATTCGGTCCGGCAGCAGTGCTAGATTAGTGCTACATCGAGTGACAATACGCGTTTTTGTCTAACTGCTGCCTTGCTACTGTCGGCAAAAGCAGTATTACAAGTCATACGTACTAACTGGTCAACACGTATCAAAATCGATATTGGTGTGATCGTGCTCCGACCTCAGCGTCCGATGTGGGTTGGAACGGCACCCACTTCCAATACTAGCATGAAAAAATGGGAAGTTTTTTTTTCTGCCTCCTTTTTTTCTTTTTCTTTTCCCTTTTTGTCCTTTTTGATTTCTTTTTTTAATTCTAACCCTTTAATTTTTTTTTTCTAGGAAAGTCACGATACGAGCGAGATTTGAACACGGATTCTATATAAGAAATCACGATGTTTTGTACCACTAAGCTAAAAAATTCTGTCTACGATGGCCGAACAAAGCTTTGGCAATCGTAGTCTCAGCCGCGACGAGGCTCTTCCCGTTTATCCACAGAGTAAGCGGACGGGTCCTCCTATCCACCGGCATTAATCGCACAGCGCCAAAGCCGTTTCTCGTGGCCTGCGTAGGACATCAATAGTCGTGCTCTCCAGAAGATGCTCCACGTGTTTTTTTTCCAGTAATCTCTGACGTGTGGTAGGGCAGTTTGTCGCGCAGTGCGCTCTGGTATTGGGAGATTAGAGCACCAACGACAAGCAGCTAAGGAATGGTGTTGGAATGGTATCTGGTATACGATCCATGCCATCTGGGTGCCGCGCATCGTTATGGTACTCGGTTCTTGTGGGATACAAAGCAGGTGTTTTCGATACTGCATTCTAAAGGTATGTGCTTGGGTGCTCTAATTAAGGATCCCTCTTCACTGACAATCCATACGCATCGGCTTACAATGACGTACAACCTACGGTATCATTTCCGGTAGGAATTTACCCGGACACAGGAGTCAAGCTCGATGCGAATCCACGCTTGATGATGCACGAATACGTTGCTACATGGAATGCCGAATTGCTGCTTGATTGATAAAACCCCCTTTTTTGTTACATGTACCTACTCGAAGGCCGACTCAATTGATTTCCGTGGGATAAACACTCCAACGTGTGAATGGGGTCCGATATATGGAAGCTCTGCGCATATTATGTACAGCGTCCATTGATTTCCACCGTCCGTTATCGATTCCTGCAATGGAGCCACCATGTCGGGGAGTGAAAAAGGCGTGATGATGGGTGGGAATCGCGCTCTCTTTAGTTTCGTCGGTGGATGGCCCGACATCCAGTCCAACTGTATCGAGCCAATTGCTGTCCATGGCGACTTCGGAGCCAAAATCACATCACCGGTGCCCTCGACCGTAGCTACTCTGCAGACATATGTACACACCCAGCTTACATACACACAAGACCCATTCTCCGCGTGTAGGTAGCGCTGTACGGAGAGCGTTGGCAGACCCGACTTCTGCATCCATACATATATATCTATACCGCCAGCGAGACATACGCGCCGTACATAGATATGCGAGTCCCGGGCCGATCCCAACCCTGACAGCAGGAACACCCCCCCCTCCCCCCCCCCCCCCGGCACCTCGCTCCCAAAGTCACGCCTGACCGCGATCGCCACCCCCACAGGCGGATTGGCGTTGGCTGGCGAGACCGCGCATCCCCCCCCCCACTGTGTGACTTTGCTTTTCCTTCTGACTGTCTCGCGGCACGCCCCGACCACTTCCCGAATTTCCCAACATGCTAGATATGTAAAGGGAAAGCCAAAAAAGGAAAAAAAACCCAATCCCCTCTCACGCTTTGTCTCCCGATATATCACGCACCCCCCTTCCATTCTTCCCATCTACGTATGCCCCGCACTTCTTTTTTCCCCTCAACTGTTCCATCCTCGCTCCACACACCTTGACAACGGAAAATGTCCTCTTCCACGGACTCGGTCCTGACGGATCTTAATCTTCTGCCCCCGTCCGAGCTGGACGATATCGACGCCGCCACCGCGCCGGATAGCACTTTCGATGCCCTCGCCCTGTTCACGGATACGCTGTTTTATGATTGGGACCTGGGCCGCTTCCTGGACGTCGACAGCTCCAACATCGGGGCGCATCCGGAACAGCAGCGGCCACGCGAGAGCAGCAGCAGAAACAGCAATAGGACGGCTGCGGTGGGCCTGGGAATCGATGGCGGCGATGGTACTGGCTTCTATGCGGGTATGTTTGAGTCCCCTTTCTGGCCTCCACTCGATGGGCGCCTCCCCCCTCCCTGTTCTGCAGATGCCGTTCATTCCTCTCCGGCAACGCCAGGGGAGGATGGCTGCCCGCCTGCTTCTCGCCTCGCAGTCACGACATCCGCCCGCGCGAATCATATACCCGATCTGTCCACCTCCCTATGTATATGAATCGTTCGCGTCACTTCACGTGTCTCGCACCCCCGTTTGCCGGAGCCAGCGAAGCCGCCGATAGTGGTAGCTGACCGTCGGACAAGCTACAGAAGATACCACCGCTGCGGCGGCTGCCGCATCTGCCTCGTTACTTACTCAGTCACTCTCCGCTCTGGGGTACGACTTCCTGAACTTTAAATTCCCGGACGACCAGCAGCAAGCAGGAGCAGCGGGAGAGACTCAACATTCTCAGTCAGCATATTCTCGTCTCCAAGCCGCTGCTACCGGAGGTCCTCCCGTCGTCCCAGGCCAGCCGTTGATAGATGCTGCCGTCTCCCCGCAATCGACATCAATGATGCAATCACCTACCAACACCTACGCTCCTTCTTCTTCCTCTTCCCAATCGCCCCCGCCAACGACGCTCTCCAGCTCCGACGCCCACATACTATCCATCCAGGAAGCCGCACGCCTCGCCGCGGAGGAAGACAAGCGGCGCCGCAACACGGCCGCCTCGGCCCGCTTCAGGATCAAGAAGAAGCAGCGCGACCAGGCGATCGAGAAAGCGGCAAAGGAGATGGAGTCCAAAGTCTCGGATCTCGAAAGGAAGATTTCACAATTGGAGCTCGAAAATAGGTGGCTGAGGAATCTGTTGGTTGAGAAGAATTCGGCGGTGGCAGAGGCGGGAGTGAGGAGGGGGGTTTAATGGGATGGCATGTAAAGTTGGTTTACGGGACTCTTGATTTGCTTTTTTTCCGTGGTCGCTTGCTTTTGAACGGACGGACGGGGCAGCACGGAATGGCGTACTGTATTAGCGTTTTGTGGCTTTTTTTCTTCTCTTCCTTTCGCGTATATTCTTTCTGTTTTGTGGGAGGTTTCTACATCTATCATACAGTTTTCTCTTTTTTTCCCTTTGGGCCTATCAAATGATCGACTTCCCCAATTTGTTTCCCCCCCCCCCACACGTCCATCTGTTGGCACACTTCTCAGTTTCTCTTCCCCTCTCCCCCACTCCTGCTTTAGCACACTGGGGGAGGGGTCTCTCTCCAACTCTCGAAAAGAGATACGGAAATGTCATCACCTCGTTGATGGATGGTGCCATGTCACGTTATATGGTGCAATGGGCCTGGTTTTGTATGCATGGGGGAGTGTGCTTTTTATCCGCTTACATACATATTCATTGGCTGTGTTTGGAACTAGTAAGCTGCATGCAGATGCGGGTAGATGAGATTTACATAGATATCTACATATGCCGAATACAATAGATATGCGAAATGCGGTAGATACATATATAGAGTACGTATGCGGATGCATACTGCGAGCCTTGTTTTGGCTAAGGAATGGTGGCGCATGGGGACATGATTTTTCCGGCGCCGATGGTGGTGAGGACGAGTGATAGCAATGGCGATGGTGCGGCACATATTCGCGTCGGACTCGGAAACATACGATGGAGAGCCATGGTGCGACGAGGAAAAACGTCGTCATGAAGGAAGAAAGTAGAGTGGAATTGAAAACTAATAAAAAGGGGAAAATATAGGTATATACATACAATATTTAAAGATGCGTCAGGATCGTCGATACCTAGCTCGGCGACCACATATGAGAAACTGAGGAGAGATGCGGATGGGGTCCGAGGGGTACCCTCTTCGATCTCCACGGTAGCCGGACCATTGTCCGTCCGTAGAACCGATTCATTGTAGTGCATTAACCAGCACAATCCGCACCGCTGCAGGTGGAAGGACTCGAGTGAAAATACTGGGGAGGTTAGTTAACTGTCTATTCCGGCACGGAGGGAACGGAAAGGATATATCTAGATATCCGTGTAGAGGCCTAGTTACCACTCGTAATCAAGTATCACCCTGCCCTGCTAGGCTTACAAGCACATAACCCTGTGTGAAGGGAAACATCTACCTGCTATAACTTCCAATGTAACAGTAACCTGTTGGCTTCGACGTTGCATGTTAATCGGCTCGCACCAACCTTCGATGAACTTACGGCTACTGCTATCCCGCCCTAATTTTTTATTCATCGGCAGTTCGTTCCTATGTTATCGGGGCACACAGATTTCTATAAAAAAAAAAGACTTAGGTACAAAGGCCTCAATTTTTTTTGTTATGGGCAGCCATGGGGCCCACAGGTTTAGGAACCCCGAGGGGGACCGTCTTGATCCTTACAATCCTTCTCGATCTATTTCTCGTATTCACATCCGCCGGCTTGATGCAATCCCACCAATGGGCTTATTCAAGCCATCAAACAAATCCGTGGCCGCTGGCACTGAAGCCAGAATCTCCTTGGGCACATCTGGCGGTACGAAGGTATTGACTGGGTAGCTGGTGAAGACATCCACTAACTTGATACGTCCCCAAAGAAACCTTCACTCCTCCTCTCGAGGGGCTCCAGGGACGCTGGTGAGATCGCGCCTGATCTCTACGTGCGAGCGGTGAGCGATCTTCATCCTCCGCACGAGTTTTGCGGATCAGTGAGGCATCTGCGGGTCGCCGATGACCATGTAGTCAGCACCGTGCTCAGCCAGTGGCCCTCCGCGGGATAGCCAACGCTGATGGGCGTTGAACGTGGTCCGCTCAGTGTACTGATCCCGCTTGTCTTGGATGAGTCTGGCATCTGGGGCTACAACTCCCTGCAAGATGCTGTGGTTGGTCTTGGTGACCCTGACAACCTTAAGGCTCGGCTTTGGGCAATTTAATGGTTCACACCTACCAGTCGGCGTGAATTCCCAGTAGCTTGGTGAACCTGATGGGCGCATGGCGCATGAGAGCTACGCCACCTTGATCTTCTTCACGATGTTAGTGTGGTGTCCTGTCAAAGACATTCGATAGATAGATAGGAATTCCGTTGCTTAATCTTTTCAACGAGACTGGAGGACCACTCTCTCTATATATACATGCATATTCAAGCCGTTATTCGTCGCGGCTTCCGTTATCCGTCACCGACTCGTCTAGATCTCGTCGGTGGCAACTTGCCACTTCCGGGTCCAGATGTCGCCGGGTGGCCATTCACCATTTGCCCATTTCATGGTTTCCGGGCACATCTGCCCGCAATGGCCTAGGCAGGCCTCGTTAGACGATCCATATATCCAACATGTCCGGACGAGTGCTCCTACCTAATGCCATTATTAGGGTTGGCGGATGTAGGTTTGTCCACGCCGTTGGGCCTCGTCGATCCCGGCGCCTGCCCTGCACGAAGTGTAAGCGACAGACTTGACGGAACTTAGAGCACCGGTTACTTACAGTTGCATAGGCGAAGCAGACGAATTTGCCGTGGTGCCGAGTTCGAGAGGGGGTTCAGAAAGGAACGCGGAGCCGGTTTATTCAGGCTGGCGTATTGCAAGACCGTATTCCACGTATTCTCGCTCACTGTAGCCTTGTACTCATCCAGGCTGACTGACTGGATCGTGCCACCGGTATCGACCTTGGGGACAAAAGTCCATGATCGCCTTCCGTACGGCAGAGTCGGCCTGTTCGTCGACTCCAAATTCCATCATCGGCGCCGGTTGTGCGTCGTCGATACCAGCCTCGGAATTATCCTTGCATCATACCATCAATATCAACCCTAATTGAGGGTTGTCTAGCCTGCCCTAAAGCGGGGCCACGGGAGCCACTGCACTCCTCCGATCGCCATTGCCTGCGGCGGAGCCCGGCGTAAACTTAGTGTTAGTTGGCAGGCGGCAGAGCGGCATGGGGGGTTTTACCCGATTGATTGCCGAAGAGCATGTGGTGCCGCTGGAAATAGGGCTGCGCTGGTGGGGCATGGGGGAGGGAAGGGGAGGGAAGTGTCCACGCAGAGGCCGTGTTCCTATCGAGAGAAAACCCGGGTAGGTCCGAGTCTGCGATGCCGGTCGCGGCAACCAGGTCGTCGGCGTGGAGGGCAAGGCCTCCGATTCGCAGAAAGGAATGGGCTATATCCTTATGCCGCCATACCCAGTTGGCTGTAGGGTGTCCGGGCTGAAGTTTTTTGTTTGTTGTCATCGCACTTGCTGTAAAGACGGAGGGAGATGCAGTGGAAGAGATGCAGAGGAGGAGAGGAAAAGAAAGAAAGAGAATTGTGAAGGAGCTAAGTAGTTTGACTGTTAGAAGCTTGTTTGTCAGCGCCGCTCAGCCACTCAAGCGGTGGGGCCTCGGCAGCGAGAGGGGGACTGGTGGAGACCATCATGGGTCCACAAGGACTCGGCGGAGTAGTATATGGAATTTCGGTCTGGCTAGATGGATCCACAATATATCACTCGATATTGATCTAGTGGACAGAAAGTTCGGCTTTTCCGTGCATTTAGGCACATTTTGAGGGTGATATAAGATCGAATACCTGGTTGAATACTGTCTGTCTACTGTATTTGAGGGGATAAGAACAGCATTTAGAGCGGGCGCGGGCGGATGAGGGACACAATGGCTACGGAGGTTTCCAATTGACATTCATGCGAAGATGAACGAACATCGAATTTCTAGTTATTATCAAATTTTAGCAGCGGCAATCGCCATACACGGACGCTGCACGCCGCTCGCTTTATATTGCATCAGTAGGTCAATGCTAATCAGTTATTGGTTCTTTCATTCAATACACTGAATATTTGTATTATCTTGACTCGGGAAGATAGGAAAAATGGCCTCGCTAGCTCAATGGCTAGAGCGTGAGACTTTTAAGACCGACGAGTCCATCTCAAGGTTGCGGGTTCGACCCCCGCGTGAGGCTTTCCTTTTACTCCTAGTTCGGTTGATCGCGGGTGGAATATAATTATTGTTTGCACTTTAGTAGATGCCGCTCCTGGAACGAGCGGCGGAGATGAGATGCAGCGGGATCCTAGGAGCAACCAAAACACTCGCTTTCACAAGACTTCGGATCGATTGTGGATGGTCGAGAGGACTCTTCACCTGCCGCTAGTTACACCGTTAATAGAGTTCCTCCATGATCAATATCGCCGATAGCCTTCATTTGTGCCCTGGACTTATTTATCCATTCAATGTCACTCGACTAGGTATCCACTGAGTTGGTGCCTGGGGTGGTCCCCGACATTGCTCCGCAGCTTGTACTACTAGACACGCAAGCCTAATGCCACGTCAGTTCCTATGCTATGTTGGACGCGAGATTCTGCTGGGTGAAGAAGTCGCGGCGCGTCTGCAACTGCTCAAGACCACGTGTAAATACAATGTTCCGAGACACGATACCCAGTTACGCACCCTGTTTCAAGAGAGCGTGGCCTGGCAAGCTCAATGTATGGCTTGAGAATCATCATACTGTTGATTTCCCATGATGTGGCAAGTGTGATGGGTTGTCATGTTGGGCGAGACGGAGTATTTAGGGTTTAGGGCACCTTGGAGTTGTGAAACATGATGCGGCTGATTCCGCGCCGACGAAACAACGCACCAGATCTCAACAACCAACACCCCCCGGTACCCGACCGGACACAACCACGATACCAACCTCCATTTCGCCGTTCATTCAACGCCGAGCACGGAGCCGAGACTACATCCTCGCGCTGTAGACGCCTGTCCTTATCTATGGCTACCGACATTTCGCGCGTTTCTACGGTGCCCGGATCTTCGGGTTCGCTTCATTGCCAGACTTCCTTATCGGGGTGAGAGCTGATCCTCTTCAATCTGCAGGTTCAAATGGCACTGCTGCAGAGCGAGCGAATCACAAGCCCCGCAAGTTCAGCACCTTCATGAAGCGCCTGGCAAACTTGAAATCGTCCGCGGCCGGCCCTTCTTCCTCCAGAGATGCTACGCGTGCCACGGGACGCAGCGCGTCTTTCTCCTCAGACACACCCTCCTCAAAGCAATGCCTACCGAGCGGGCCCCCCTCATCCCTGTTGCGCGCGTCCTCCAGTGGCCGTCTTGCGTTCGACGTCCATGACAACTATCACTCCATGGGATCGACCGACTCGATAACCTCCACCTCCGATCTCGATGCCGACTGCGATGAGGGCCAACGGACGGCGCAGGGCTCAACGAGATCGCGACCTGCACCTTCGACTACAACCGTGACGACATCCACGTTCTCGTCACCTACTCCGTCGATGCGTAGCCTCACCACAACCCTGACTACTGTCCAATCGACCGCCCCTGGCTCTATGCTAAATGCAAACTACAATCCCCATCCCGCACATCACCACAATCCGAATGCTCCCCCGCAGATGTACTCGGCGCCTTTCGAATCCCAAGGCCACAGCACTATCGTCCCCGGCCTTCTCCACCCTGTGTCGTACAACGCCGCCACTGCCCACGGTGTATGGACTGACAATGCATCGATCATCACGCTCGCTTCGTCGTCAAAGCGCCGAAGGCGTCGTTCCTTCGACACAGATGCATCGGTGCGTGCCCTGGCACCGTCGTCGATCTTTGGCGGATCGCGCGAATCGCTCCCGTTGTCTGTGCTCAGTGGCAATTTCGATTCGGGATTGGGCGGACGTTCCGTGGCTGGGGAACGCGCTTCGCTTCGTGGCTCCACGCTTGGAGGTTCGGCTGATGCCGTTAGTGTGTTCAATGGGACTACCGGATCGATAATGGGAGAGATTTCCGGCGTGGGCAGTTCTCTGATGTCGCCGACTACGATCGGTGCTGGCAATAGCACGAGAGAGAGTCTTCCCACAGGCCGCCATAGCCGCAGAAACAGTGCGTGGAATATGGACGTTTGCGATTGCGACGAGCCCGAGAGGAGAAGTTTGAGTGTGCGGAGTGCCAGCATCAAGGAGGGAGAGGAAGAAGACGCCGAAGTCAGGAGCATTCAAGATGGAAGCTCAAACGTTGGAGTGTGGCACGGCGTTCCAGGAAGAACTGAAGGGCGCATATATGTCCCAATGGAGAGGGATGAAAACCTGAAGGAGTAAAGATTCCATCCCGAGCATGCGATCATTGCGCCGTCAGGGACTGTGTTTCACCGTGGCCCGCTTGCCGGATCAGTGATGTTTCCGCATAATTTTATTACCGTCCCTTTGCGTGATTTGTTTGTGGGGTTTGACTGGGGGCTACATTGTGAATTGGGGCGTGGAATGGGGTTTCTTGGTTCGGGGTTCCTTTTCTTTTTTCTTGTTTTTTGTTCGCTCTTTTGTGACGGGCGCCTTTTGTTCTACCCGATACGATTGCTTCGGCTCGAGCCACCTGCTCGCCGTAAGGCCTTTCTTGTTTTCGGTGATGGTATTACAGCTCTCGTCACCGGGTTACTTTAGGTACCCAACTTCTTGTTTCAAGGCATCATAGTGATAATCCTTGCTTCGGAGCGTTCCGGTCCGAATGCCGGCCTGAGTGAGTGAGGATCTGTGATTCGCCAGTCGATTTTCACGAGTGGATCACCCATGTGCGTAGTACTAGTACTCAGCATTTCCTATGAATGGCCGTTTACCTTACGATACGAGCGGTTGTTTATACCTGCGGACATATCGACCCTGGGGTCTGTGTATTTGTCGAAGATGGAAGTTTGGTGTCATGCCAGTCGATGGCAACTGACGTCATCGGAAGGTAGAAACGACTTCGGATAGCCAACACTTTACCTGCCAGATCATACGTGGTGAGGCATTGTGCGGTGATCTGCGCGTTGGGAATGAGATGGTGAGGGGATAGAAGGAATGCGGTATAATGGGTTAATGGCTGGAAGGGGGTTAGCGCATATGTGAGTCCGATGGAGGGGTTAGTCAGCTTTAGCGACTCGTCGAACGGGTTAGGGTTATTTATATGTACATATCACAACACTCAAACAATGCAATTTCTATTCTAATCCGTCTATTTCCCCTGCAATAGTTCAGTGGTTACTCAGATGATGGATTAATGATGGAGGCCGAGGTATGTACTATGTAGTATAGGTACTCTATGAATAGTACAGAACAGCGACAGCCTTGGAGGACTGATATGCAGCGGCAGCTGGGGCAACTTCCAATGATCTCACCATCTCGCTACAGGCCTCAGGGATTGATCTATGACGCATGTCGGGTCCATGTGGGATCACAAGTTGCGTTGACATTCGACCCGACCCGACAATATCCTTCGCCTTTCCCTCTCCCTCCCCCTTCTTAGCATCTCATCCAGTTCCTGCCACAACTGATCTCTCACATCACCGAGTTAGGGTTCAACGCATCACACGCAAAAACAAATCCGACCAAAACACTCACCTCTTACACCATCCTCCTACACCATCCTCCTACACCATCCTCCTACACCATCCTCCTACACCATCCTCCTACACCATTCTCTATACTCTATCCCACATTAATTCCCTCTTTCCCCTTCAACACAACAACAAACAACTATGACACCACACACTGTTAACGAGCCGCACGGCTTTGGCTCACTTCCGTCCCAAGAGCGCCGGCGCTCGCTGGTAATTCAACCGCCCCTGGACCAATGGGCCGGAATCTCTCTTGCGGTATGATAGACACCTTTCCTCTGCAGCTCATTGCTGCCGTTCGAGCTCAAAGCTGACTTTGTATCTTCAGGACCTCTTCGTTGGGATTTCCATCAAGACAGTCGACAACGGCTGTGTTGAGATAGGACTTTCGATTCATGATGGCACCTACAGCATCGACTTCAGCGTTCAGTGTGTATGTCCTGGTCGTGGGGAGACCATCAATGTCGCGATCAAACAGTCGGTCCGCACCAGCATTGTGAATTACTCCGAAGAGCACCAAGGAAAGTTTGTGGGCGCTGGAATCACATCAGCGGTGCTGAAGCAATGCCCGGATTTTGCGTCATTCTTGTGGAAGGAGTTGGATATTGTCGTCTTGACGTTTGATGTCATCGAGACCCTACATGTCAACATCGCTCCATACAGGAACAATGCCGAGAGCAGTATCGACGACGCACAACTGGCGCCGATGATGGAGTTCGGAGTCGATGAACAGGCCGACTCTGCCGTCCGGAAGGCGATCATGTACTTTGGTCCCCAGAACTTGCCGCCGCCGTCTATTGGGTTCAGGAACAAGGTCGAGGTCGATACCGGTGGCATGATTCAGTTGATCAGCAGCCTGGATGAGTACAAGGCTACAGTGAACGAGAATACGTGGAATACGGTCTTGCATTACGCCAGCGCCATGAAGAAGAAGAAGATCAAGGTTGCGTTCTTCTCGGCGACGCCACAGGGAGGTGGCGTAGCTCTCATGCGCCATGCGCTCATCAGGTTCTTCAAACTACTTGGGATCCATGCCGCCTGGTACGTTTGACCATTAAACCGTTTACATACTGCAATATTTTCTAACAGAATCCTGCAGGTATATCCCAAAGCCGAGTCCCAAGGTTTTCAGGGTCACCAAGACCAACCACAACATCTTGCAGGGGGTCGCGGCCCCTGATGCCCGATTTACCCAAGACAAGCAGGATCAGTACACTGAGTGGATCACGTTCAACGCCTATCGATATTGGCTATCTCGTGGAGGGCCACTGGCTGAACACGGTGCGGACGTCGTAGTCATCGACGACCCGCAGATGCCAGGTCTTATTCCACTGATCCGCCAGACCCGTCCGGAGGTGAGAATCATCTACCGCTCTCACATAGAGATCAGGAGCGATCTTATAAGTGTTCCTGGAAGCCCCCAGGAGGAAGTGTGGAAGTTCCTTTGGGATCGTATCAAGCTGGCGGACGTCTTCATCAGCCACCCAGTCAATAACTTCGTGCCAGCGGACGTGCCAAAGGAGATTCTGGCTTTGATGCCAGCGGCCACGGATTGGCTTGACGGCTTGAATAAGCCGATGCGTGAATGGGATCTTCGATATTACCACCATCAGCTTAGGACAGCTTGTCATGATCGGGGAATGTATGTTTCATAGTATGTTTCCACCTTATACGCAGGTAACTGACCTTTTTCCAGGTCGAAGTTGAAATATCCTGCTCGTGAATATATTACTCAAATCGCTCGTTTCGATCCGAGTAAGGGCATCGACACCGTCCTCGACTCATATCTCAAGCTACGCTTGCTCTACGCCGGGCAGAACCCCGTCTGTATCCCGCCTCAGCTTCTCATATGTGGTCACGGAGCCATCGACGATCCCGACGCATCGATCGTCTTCGACGAAACGATCCAACATCTCGACCAGCCCGAGTTCGATGACATCCGTGACGATATAATCGTGATCCGCCTCGGCCCGTCAGACCAGCTCTTGGATGCCCTCATCACCTCCGCCAAGATCGTCCTGCAGTTGTCGTCGCGCGAAGGATTTGAGGTCAAAGTCTCTGAGGCACTGCGCAAGGGAAGGCCAGTGATCGCTACTCGCGCCGGTGGCATCCCGCTGCAGGTCCAGGATGGAAAGAATGGATACCTGGTTGACGTTGGCGATTCGACAGCGGTGTCTCTGAAGGCGTTTGAACTCATGAACAATAAAGTCAAGTATCGGGAGATGAGTGATTACGCCAAGAACAGTGTCAGCGACGAGGTTGGAACTGTCGGCAACGCTGTTGCGTGGATGTATCTCGCTGCTAAGTTGGGCAGTGGTGAGAAAGTTCAGGGAGGCGAGGAGAAGTGGGTTACCGACATGGCGAGGAAGGAGGCGGGAATCCCATGGGAGGAAGGTGAGAACAGATTGCCGAGAGGGGGTATTAAGGTCACCAACACGGCTTAGAGGCAGATTTCGGATACGCTAGAGGCTGGAATCATAGAGTAGGAGGTAGATGGTTAATTACTTGCTCGCGTTCTCTTTTGTTGGTTTTGTGTGTTGAGTCTCCATTTTTATTTGCAATTTGCAATTTTCTTCACGATATGTAAAGATCTAGAAGACATCAACGACGAGTTATCACTTGACTCAAGATCCGACTACTTATGCCTGGGAAATTGACGCCATATCGATCTCGCAAACTAGTGAAAACGGTATTGTTAATCTATGGCATGTTATTGCAATGGTTTTTCTACTTAGAAACCTCCTGCTTTTCCTGTTTTTGGCTCTGAAGTCTTCGCGCCCAATTCCTAGTAGCCAGTCTCCCTCGCGATCCATTGACGTCCACATCAAGTTAGAGTGATCTACGAGAGGGTCATCCTTAGCTAGCCCATTCGGAGGCAAGGGTGGTCGTTTCCTGTAGACCGCCGATGTCATTGAACAGTGCTCGGCTCGGCGCCAAGCTATTGCTAAGAGGCCACGACGCCCTGCGAGGTGTAGCTGTAGCTTTTCCATACCGCTCGTGTCTACCACCGGCCGCTCAAAAACCTTTCTCCCACCTTTTTTTTGCTCCCCCCCCCCATCTGGCCTGGAGAAGGAGTGGTAGTCATAGTTATCTTGTATTTTCGAATCTTGCGAACGCGACCGGCACACACGTTCCGCCCAACCGCCGAAGGATGCGGTTTTCGATCGCGGGGCCGGCGCTGCTCCTCCTGACGGCCGCCGGAGAGACTGCAATGGCGGTATCACCTACCGCCGCGGACTACTTTGTCAGGAGCCTTCCGGGGAAACCGAAGGACTCGCTCATTAAGATGCATGCCGGGTAGGTTCTCTTTGTTGCGGCCGCGGCGGTTGATGGCGGTGTTCGCGGCGATGGCGGGGAGAAGAAGGGGAAGGGAACTACCTAGCTGACTCGTCGAGTTTGCTGTGTATAGCCATATCGAAGTTGATCCCCAGAACAACGGCCACCTCTTCTTTTGGCATTTCCAGAACAAACACATCGCGCAGCGGCAACGGACGGTGATATGGCTGAACGGAGGGCCAGGGTGCTCCTCGATGGATGGTGCCCTGATGGAGATTGGGCCGTACCGCTTGAAGGATGAGAAAACACTGGTGGAGAACCCCGGGTCCTGGAATGAGTTTGCCAATGTGTTATTCGTGGATCAACCAGTCGGCACGGGGTTTTCGTACGTCAATACGGACCACTACCTCACTGAGCTCGACCAGATGGCAGATCAGTTTATGATTTTCTTGACGAAGTTCTTTGAGCTGTTTCCCGAGTATGAGGAGGATGATATATACATCGCCGGCGAGTCGTATGCCGGACAGCATATTCCGTACATCGCAGACGCAATCCTGAGGCGCAACGAGAGGATGCCGAGGACTCACTGGAATCTGAAGGGGTTGGCCATCGGGAATGGTTGGGTCGACCCGGAGCCACAGTATCTTGCCTACACGACATTCGCGTACAAGCATGGACTCCTTGTGAAGGACTCGAATAAGGCTAAGCTTATCGAGATGCAGCTATCAATCTGCATGAAGGACCTTGCAGGCGGTGGCGCAGATCACGTCGACACGGTGTCGTGCGAGACCGTGCTCAACGACATCCTCACTAAGACACAGCACAAGAACGACAAGGGCGAAAACGTCTGCTGGAATATGTATGACGTCCGGAAAACCGATAGCTATCCGTCGTGCGGTATGAACTGGCCCCCAGACCTCGCAAAAGTTAAGCCATACCTCCGCCGCAAGGATGTGATCCAAGCCCTCCACATCAACCCCGACAAAAAATCTGGCTGGGTCGAATGCGCCGGAGCTGTCTCCTCCTCCTTCAAAGCCCGCCACTCGAAGCCCTCCGTCCAGCTCCTTCCTGGCCTACTCGAGAAGATTCCAATAATCCTCTTCTCCGGCGACCAAGACCTTATCTGCAACCACGTGGGTACCGAGGAGCTAATCAATAACCTCAAATGGAATGGTGGCAAAGGCTTCGAGCTCTCTCCCGGCAACTGGGCACCTCGGGAGAACTGGATGTTCGAAGGCAAACCTGCCGGTATATACCAGAGCGCGAGGAACCTCACCTACGTCCTATTCTACAACTCATCACACATGGTGCCATTCGACGTTCCCCACGCCAGCAGAGACATGCTGGATCGGTTCATGGAGGTCGATATTGCCACAATTGGTGGCGACCCCAAGGACTCACGGATCAACGGCCAAAAGGGCCCCTTGATCGCTGTTGGTAACCACCCAAACTCTACCGCTGCCAAGGAGGTCGAGAAGGCGCGCATCCAGGCGGCACGGTGGGATGCATACTACCGCTCGGGCGAAGTGGCGCTGATACTCGTTGCCTCTGCCGCCGTCATCTGGGGCGTCTTTATCTGGCGGCAGCGACAGAAGCGGAACCGGCTGGGGTACAGGGGTGTTCGCAGTGATGTGGGGCTTGAGGACGGCCGCGAGTGGGATGAAGGCCAGCTGGACGACTTAGCGCCGAGAGGGCGGGAAAGACGGAAGTCACTGGACGACGAGGAGAGGTACTCGCTGGGCGGTGAGAGCAGTGATGAGGATGACAGTGTTGGCAAGGGAAAGAGGAGGGCGTAGGGGGCAGTTTATGTGTAGGCGAGTGGTTCGGCTGTGACTACACTTTTATGCATCGCTCCGCGTGTTGGAATTTGTTTTTGTTTCCGTTTCTTCGACTTTGAGTTTCCCACGTATTACATCTCGCGACCGATGCAATGCTCCCCACCACGGTAAATCTCTTTAGAATCAGCACAGTACAATGTAGGTAGGTAAGCGATATCTGCTCTATCTAGTTGGCACCGGTAATATCCTTGCGTTGGTACGCAGGCGCTCTTTTCGTTCGTCGCCCATGGGCGTTATGTAGTTCAGCTTGCGGAGATATCCCATAGATCTATGTAACCAAGGATCCCGTAAGGATTCTGTAAGGTTCCTTTTTTTTTGATTTATTCATTACTCGCATCCGACCTTGGCAGATCATGGCGAGGCCGGATGCCTGACCTCCGCCGCCCGCCGCGAGCGGGGCAGGCGGAGGTTGTACCCTCGACCGCCCTGGCAGGGTATAATCATCGCGACACAACTCCGAGGAGCCCTCTCTCATTAAAAAAAAATTGGGCATTGGTAGTGAGCGCACGCACTGAGGTCTGCTACCTACGTAAGGAGGGAGGCAAAAGCACAGATTAACATCCGCCACACGATGGTCTAAGCCGTACTAAGAGATCCTCCTACTGGGACCCTAGATACTACCCCACCTTCCCCAGCAGTTTCAGCATGCTTTCCGAGGCACGATGGCAGCATTTCCGTGGGAAATCTCAACCCCTGGACAAGTTGATAATCTGTTGATGTTGAATCTTCCGAGACTTGCCTGCCCTCCCCTGGTTCGAGAATCTCCCACGTTCAAATGGTAACTATCTACGCAATCTCTCCTTACCGAGGGCGGAGCCACTTTCAGGGAGGGTGCTCCTAGGCACGGAAGGAGGGGCGAGTTTCGGTCATCCCGAGACCGCTCGGTTTTCATGTACCCCGTACAAGTCGTCAGTTGTGCCTCGGCCACTACAGGCATTCCCCGTGCCCTCCCATTCGGCAACGCGCGGCTTCCCCACACTCCGGAGTCCAGCTTCCGCTGGTTTATCAAGCTAGCCTCCTCTCATCTTTGTTCCCACTTCCATCTGTAACCTCACCTAGCTACATACATACCTTGCACATTCATACGCCCAAGCCATGTCTACAATAGGATCGCCAACCTACGTTCTTGGGGTCGGCATGACGAAGTTCATCAAGCCGCGGGGGAAAGTGGACTATCCGGAGATGGGTTTTGAGGCTGGCGTCAAGGCGCTCGTCGACGCGGAGCTGAACTACGACGACGTAGATCAGGGAGTGGCGTGCTACGCATATGGAGACTCGACGTGCGGGCAGCGTGTGTTCTACCAATTCGGTATGTCCCTGATAAATTTTTCTCTCACGATAGCTAGGGGGTTGGGGAGCTGATATAACATGTATAGGAATGACTGGGATCCCCATCTACAACGTAAACAACAACTGCAGCACTGGCAGCACGGGTCTCTTCATGGCACGCCAATTCTGTGCTTCAGGGCTGGCCAACGTCGTACTCGTCATCGGGTTCGAAAAGATGTTCCCCGGACCATTGCAGACTTTCTACAAGGACCGCACAAATCCGCTGGATAAAACATACAAGATCATGCACTCCACTCGCGGAATCGACCCCAAGGCTCCCGGGGCGGCGCAGCTGTTCGGAAACGCTGGGAGAGAGTATATGGAGAAACATGGCGCGACGGAAGCGGACTTGGCGGAGATTGCCAAGGTTAATCACGAACATTCGCAACGGAATCCATATTCCCAGTTTAGAGATGTGTACACGAAGGAGCAGATCATGGAAAGCCCGATGATCCATAGTCCGTTGACGAAATTACAATGGTAAGTAGTCATCCTCACAACCCCACGCATGCGTATGGCTGACTCCGGGTGTTGCCCTTCCAGCTGTCCAACCTCCGATGGCGCCGCTGCAGCTGTGGTGGTCTCACAAGCCTTCCTCGACGCGCACCCACACCTCAACTCCCGCGCCATCCTAATTGCCGGTCAAGCTATGGCCTCAGATACTCCCGTCCTCTACAACGAATCCGCCATCGAGCTCGTCGGCGCAGACATGACCCGGCGTGCCGCCGCGACCGCGCTGTCCCAAGCCTCGGTCTCTCCGACCTCCATAAAACTGGTCGAACTCCACGACTGCTTCTCTTCCAACGAGATGATTACCATTGACGCGCTCGGGTTGTGCCTACCTGGCAAGGCACACGAGATGGTGCGCGCTGGTGATATCACTTACGGTGGAAGGTGTGTGATAAACCCGAGTGGCGGCCTGATCTCGAAAGGACATCCGCTGGGCGCCACGGGATTGGCGCAGTGCGCTGAGTTGGTTTGGCAGTTGAGAGGCTGGGCTGACGAGAGGAACGTTGAGGGTGTCGAGGCGGCATTGCAGCATAATCTGGGATTAGGAGGCGCCGCCGTGGTTACGGTGTACAAACGCTCCGATGGAAAGGGGAGTAAAAGGGTCCAGGGCGAGGCGGAAAGGGTGGGCGGGAGGGGCTATAATCCAGCCACTGAGGCAAGGCCACTGATGAAGGGGGAGGCCGAGAAGGCCGTGAGTAGGACGATGGGTAGCAAGGCCATGCTAGAGGATAAGGCCGCGAAGGGGGAGGAGAGTAAGTTATAAACTAGGATACCGTGAAAAAAGTTATGTATGACATGATCGATGAATTTGAATGACCAAGTCAATTCTGTCCAGTCATCAATACTCACTCGCCATGTACATCATTGACCAATGTTGTAGCGCGTCCTCTGTATGCTTAGTCAGTCTTCGTGACTACCACTGCTATATGTAGGCAGCGGCGTCATACCGTCACAAGACAACCATCACATCTTCACATCACTCCCATTGACAACCAAATCCGGGTGCCCTTCACAATGGTGCCCCCTGAAGTACAGGATGCCGGACAAGCACCGCCTGGTCAGAGCGGTGGCTGGAAGTCGCAGCAGAAGACCCTGTGGTTGGAGGTACCGAAGGAGACTGGAAGGGGGAAGGGCTACTTCAAAATCCGGGATTTGTTTGCGGATTAGCGGTGCACCCAGCCGATCTTGGGCTTCCTTCGCAGGGCGAAGGGTGGAACCGAACAAGACAAGAGAGGTCCAGAGTGTGGGATCGGATCGAGAAGTGGAAGAGGGTGAGAAGTCGGGGGGGGGGGAGGGGAATCGGAGCAGGAAGAGGAAGAAGAGGGTGAGGACTTGGGGCGGGAGGAGGACGAGGAATAGGGATGTAGGGGCGAGTTTCTTTTCCTGTTGTCCGTCCTTTCAGTCCTTCTTTTGTCTTCCCTTTGTCTTTTCTTATGTCTTTTGAAGCGGGGATAGGCCAGGTGGGTGCAGGGAGGGTTACCGCGTGCCACCTGCGGACTGCAGTGTTCTCCATAGTCCGGTCCGGACGGGATATTGGCAGTCTCATCCAAGCTCATGATGTGTGGAGGACGGTACTGAGATAGCCCGTCCAGTCTGTGATTGGGGGAGGACGGGGACCGTCCTCGTCCACGCTATGGGACGGACGGCAGTAGTATTGTTGTGTGATATTTCGCATAATTGCATCCGGTGAGTGGGGATTTCCCTGAATCTTGCTCCGACGGAGTCTCGCACCCCCACTGCAACCAGATAGTGCAGCTTCTGCCGAACTCCCGCTAGAAATGGTGGCTTTATTGATGAGATAACTCAAATCTAGCTGGGTTCTGGAAATATCACCATTTTTGCGGTGTCTTGGAGGTCGACCGCCGTCGGTCCCAGTCCAGAGGTTGGACGGACGGTGTAAATCGCATCTAGTCCCGTCCGAGGCCAAGGACGGACGGAATGGAATAGTCCGTCCCGCCCCAGCCATGAACAGACTGGAGACATACAGTTCAGTCCCGTCCGAGGGCCCAGGACGGACGGACTGGACTATGGAGAACACTGGCGTACTGTCTGAAGTCGAGGCGGACGGTGAACGGGAACGACCTGTAAATTATATCGCCATGTCCCGGTAGGGTCGTATGAATTAATGAACCGCCATCGCCACCACCACAACGGCGCCCCCGGCAGTGCCCGCACCGAACCCAGACACGGTGCACCTCTTCGAGGATTGCCCTCACTGGAAGCGCCGGCAGAAGATCCTGTGGGAGGAGGTGCGAAGGGACACCGAGAGGGGCAAGGATCGTTTCAAAATTCGGGACCTCTTCGCGAACGAGAAGTGCAGCCAGGCGGCCCTGGACTTCCTCTCCACCATGGATGTGGGGAGGCCAGTACCGGACCCGGCTGAGGAAGACCCCCAGAGCGACGCGTCGCAGCGGAAGGTCTGGGAGCGAGAAGAGAGGGAAGAGGAGAGCAAGCAGGAGGCCGAGGAGGTAGGGGGTTGGGGTTGAGGAACAGCAGTTCTTCCCCACATTCTCCTCCATGGCATCGGTTGAAGAGGATCGAGGATGCAGTTTTCTTGTCTTTCCTTTCGTCTTTCCTTTCGTCTCTCCTCTATTGTTTCCTTGGTGTGCTCTACATTCCCGGGACAGAATAGGGCGGAGGGCAGAAGGAGCCACAACGAACCGCAAGGACAGTGGACAGGAAACGGAAAAAGCGTGTACAGCGCCATTATCTATAGGTCGCATGCGATTCATGAGTAAACAAAAAAAAATCACAATGGTGCCCCAAGAATAAAATTGATGAACTGCGCAGCGCCAGTCATCGTGCTCCTACCAAAAGCTCAGCCAATGGCTATCGAAAAATCTGCCCCCAAAAGGCAAAGAAGCCATCCAGCTTGCAGGATGGCCTTCCCAAACTCAATTCGTATCCAGTCAATCCCGCCAGACAAAGGTGGGTGTCGCCGCAAGAATGAGGCAGTAGATTGTTATTGATTTCTATGTACGCAGTAACTGGCTGGGTATGTATACGCATAGGTGGGCTCGCCAATCCACTGTCTTTGCACCTGGCACAACTAAGACTAGAGGAGTGAATAGCTCTTCGCCGGCCATTCGTCTTTGTGCGGAAATTATGTGCATGTGGATCGTACATCAGAAAGCTCTATGAACCAAGCACACACGCAGATCGCATCACACGGGAAATGCAGCGTATGAGAAACCAGTACGTCATTGCCAAAATTAACGCCATCCGATAATTGAGCCATTACATGCACGTCCGTTGTCCTCGTATGAATTCCTTGATGCTCCCATGGCCCAATTCAATGCAATGCTCCCACCAACAAAAGAAAGATGTACCCCTCCTCTGCCGCCCCTCTCTCTCCGTCGTCGTCATGACGTTGTCTGCAGCAGACCTCGCGGCTAATACGAGGAGCACCCGGCATTCGCGGGGTAGTCGCAGACCCAGGTGCGTGGGGAGAAGTGCAACCCCTGGGGACAGTGGAACTTGACGGGGCCGGAGTGGTCGCAGATGTAGAAGACGTTGCAGTCGGCAGTGTCAGACAAGAACGTGGTTGGGCTGTGGTCGGTGACGTACGGGCACGATCCCGAGGGTCCGCCGGAGCGAGCTTCGACAGGCTTCTCCGGGACAGCGCCGGCGGCAGCCGTGGCGGCGAGGGAGACGATGATCGGGAGGATGGACATGAACTGCATCTTGCTGGTTGGGTGGAAGGAGATGGGAAGAAGATTGTTTGGGTGTTGGATGTTTGGATGTGAATTGGATGTGGATGCAGATGGGGATGAGGATGAGGACGACAGACGAGAGAGGAAAGACCGCCTTTATATCACGGTCCTGCGCCGTCGCCGTGGGGGCTGAAGCCTCGCATCCCAGCTCCAAGAAACCAGACTCCCGCGGGAGCAGAAGTCCGCAGACCTGACCTAGTGTGGGCTGTGATACTCTATGCCATGTACTTTACACAGCCTCGATGCTGACGTTGAATTGGCCCATTAACGCTGCAGTACCACAACACCTGGTAGACGATAATAGTTCGCTCGGATTAGTAGCAGTTGGCCTAAGCACTAAATACATCACTTACTACTAATAAGTAGCAGGGATGACATGATGGCAAGACTGCAGCCAGGACTGAGTGTGGGGCAACTTACTCGCCGCGCTGGAGCTCCGAGCCAAAAGGCAGCAGATGCTACTTTAACAAGATGTGCTGCGATGCTAGAAACATCCCAGCATGTACCCACAGAATATCACTCATCCGAGTGATTAGTAATGAACGGAAAATATCACCCAAGTGGAGGGTTTTTTTTTTGTTTAATCATACTCGCATTCGACCTATATAGATCATGGCGGCGTACATTTTTGCCCAGTTTTCTTGTCCGCAGTCCGTACGGTGACGGCTCGTTGCAGGCTCCCCCTTTGCCCTCCGCCCAGGCCTGTCCCAAGAAAGAGTAGATGCGCCCAAGGAAATTAACAAAGGGAAGAACAAAGAAAAACGCCATCCGTCCCCTACTCCTCGCCTTCAGATGCCATGAATGAGGGGTGGGAAGGAACAGCGGGAGTTCCTCCCCCTCCTCCTCCACAGCCCCCGGCGTCTCCGCCTCTTCCCCCCGGGCCTCCAGCCGTTCCCGCCGCTCCCGGAGCTCCCACTCGGACACCTCACTCCCGGCGTCGCCTCCTCCTTCCAGCGGCACCCAAGTGGGGTTTGAGTCTTCATAGGGATGGATCTGGCCAAGAACGCACGATGCCGGTTCCCTGTCGCCACCGCGCGCTTGTCTCCCTGCGCATCTTGAGCCGGTAAAGCATACCTATATACGTACTTGGTCATAGCTTTCTCGTCTAGACTCCCTGCAGTCAACTCACATGGGGCTACGTCGATGCAGATTTGCACGCAGGACGATTACATTTAAGAGAGATTCGGTAATATCAGATTTGTAAAGCAGTCCCTTACTCGACTACGAATATCCTCTCCTCCTCTTCCTCCTCTCTTTCCAATGAAGGATCTGGTCAACGAGATACAATTTGGTACATATTCTGTCTGCCCTGAAATCAAAAAAAAAAAAAATGAAAAAAAAAGGTACCAAAAGAGAGGAATCCCTCAGTGCAGCCATAACTACCGGGGCGATATTAAAAGTCCGTATTTCCAACCACAAAACGAGCGCTGGTACGTAGAATACAAGAAAAAAAAACTACAGGGAGCGTCCCCTAAAGCCTCGACCGCGACTTCCCAGCAGGCACCGCTGCGGTGCCTGCCGTCGTCGTCGCCGTCGTCGCCGCTGTCATTCCGGTCCTCCTCTTGATCTCCTTCCCCTCCTCGGCTAGCCGTCGACACTCCGCCTCGACGGCAAACACAGCACTCTGGAGTTCCAATATATAATCCCTCGTCTTCTTCAGTATATTAGCCTTACTCTCCTGCTGATCTCTGCAAGCCGGGACCAGCTGAAAGAGCGCGTCCATACCGCTCTTGATATTTTCCCGACGCTTTTTTTCGGACTCTAGGTGGTTCCGTCGGCGTTTCTCGTGCTTGGACAGCTTCTCGTCGTGATGGTTCTGCATATGGTGGTGGCGGCCGTGGTCGTGGTGGTGGTGGTGCGATGCGTGCGAAGGTGCGTGAATGTTGCCTGGATACACGCTCGGCAGGAGTGGCGCGTAGCCGGGCTTGCCGATACGGTCGTGTGTGTATCGGAGAACATCGCGGTTACCGTTGGCAATGCTGAAGCTGCCCCTGTTGCCGTTGCTGGGGCTGCTCTTGCGGGCCGGTAGCGGCGGTGTGATGGCGGACGAGGCGGAGTAGTAGATCCGGTTGGTGAGGGAGGGGCACCTCGTCGTCCGGGGCGAGATGGGACTCGGCATCGAGTAGCTGCTACTTGTGGGGGTGCCGGAGTCGGCTTCGAGGGCTTCGAAGCTTGGTGGGGCACTGTGGGCAGGTGCCCGCTTAGGCATGAAGAGGTGGTGGCCTTGGTGGTTATGGTGATGCTGGTAGGATTCGAAGGGACTGGACATGTCCGCTGAGGGCTTTTGAGGATGTGTGGGCGCCTCCTGTGACGGCATGCCTTGAATAAGGATGGACAGCGACCTAGTGAGACACGAGTTAGCTACTGCTGGGTGGGTGCTAGATATGGTAAGAGGCTTACGGAAGAGCTGCGTGTGCTGTCTGTGGTGCTGAAGCCATTGCGATGTCTAGTATGTATGGTAGGTAGTCTAGTGGTGCGGTGGTATGGTGTGAAGTATGTGACGATAACTAACGAGGGAAAGGCGGAGAATAATATATGTATGAACGGCGAAAGCTTGCTAAAGCAACAAGTAATGACTGCACTGGTTGCTGGAGAGGAAGCAGGATCAAAGGAGGGAACGAGCGGGGCACCCAGGCACTGCAGAATAAAGGAACTGACCGACTACAGACGGGGGGTATAGGGTATACTGCTGGGGTATCCCACCCTTTATACTGATTTATAATTGTCGATTCCTTCAGCAGCCCGGTACCACCGCCATTCTGGTGGTCATCCAGGTGTTTGGAGGCTTCTCTTCCACCCGCCCCCCAAGGAGCTTATTGTAGCCCGGAAAAGAAGTGCGTGGGTCGGAGTCCGGGAGATACCTGCTTCGAGGTGAATTGGAGCTGCTGTGTTTCATTGCACGATCCAAACAGGCAACAGACACCCCGATCCGAACATCTGCACCCGCCATGCCTTCACCATCCCCATCCCATCATGCCGCTGTCAGGAGGGAACACTCTTCCCATCGGCAACAACAACAGCGGCAACAAATCAGCACCAGAAAAAAACAGCCCCATATCCACCGGTCATCAACCCGTCTTGACAGAAAACTGCGCTGAGCTCGTGAAACAAGCAGCCGGCCAAGCTAATTTCCTCCCTGATCTCCTCTCGTGGGTGAGACCCACGCCATCAACACTTCATTTGTGCTATTGTCGTGCTGTGATGTCTCGGGAGCAGCGGTTGCCAATTACATGAGCATAACGGATCTAGATTCCAGGCCGGGAAAGGAAACCGCCTCCCACTCGCCGGATCAGTGCTGGGCCAGCCGCCACGGCCAGACTTCATCGTGACCACCTCCCCCACCCAACCCTACCCGTCACCACCACCGCTACCGCCACCACCCACCTGCTCCCCCCTATGGAGGAGGAACGGAGAGGAAGAGCAGCGGCTGCTAAGCACTTGAGTCCCATCGCTTGCAACATTTTGGTTCGCATTGGCAGGCGGGACACTACTCTTGCGGCTGTACGAGAAAACCAGCTCCTGTCACATCTCACCAGCTCCATCAGCCAGTCTCCAGCGGCGCCGACAAGGCAATTAAAGTCGGATTTTGCCTCTTTATCCTCCAGCTCACTCGCCAACCGGGATAGACGATGCAAATTGCAATGCCCGCCTACTGAGCGTACAGCCCACCTGCCCATATACAGGGAAGTGCTATCCACCGGGGGGAAATGAGCGAGCCAACCACAGATAATGAGCATGCGGTAGGAACGAGATGCACAGCAGCTCGTTTAATCCCCAGAATCCCTCTCCGCGGTTGCATTCGCATCGTGCAGATGACGATGTGTGATGTACGATGTGGTTACGATGTGTGTATCGTGCAAAAGCCTATCTACCTTACCGTCCACAACTGGGGGCTTTACAGGTATTTCAAATCATGCTTCGCCCCGATGGCAACTAACTACTTGCGTGCGCTGGACGTTTGCGTACTCTCCAACCCCACTCTGAATCCCCAGCTGCAAATAGCAACCGTACAGCTGATTCCCTCTAACCTGTATTGACACCTTTAGCTATCGGCCAGAACAAGCAGAGCACTACATGAGTGGGTGATTGGCTGGAGGCGAACCTGCGTCCCCCCTCTCTTTTCTCTATTCGGCTCACGATCCACAGCAGCAGCCGTCTCACTCAAGGCGACCAAGCCCACTACCGATTCACAGCCGTAATCGGATCTCTCGTGGGGCGGGAGGGAGCATGCATACAAAACCTCACTGAATTACAATTACAATTAGCCTTTTATCTCTGTTGTTGCACTCATCACATGGGTGGGGCGGGCTGGTCGAGACCGAAGTGTCCTCCTAATCCCCCATATGCGGGATGCCGTGCCCGAAGTCTCGGGAGGGATGGTGGGTGCTTCACGGGTATGCGCAGCTATATTGGGCGTCTTAGACGGTTTGAGGAACCGTTGGATTTAGATTTGGAATTGTAGGTGTGCTGCGCTGAAATTAGATGGTCCAAAGAGTCGTCATAGATCGTCATTCGTTGGTTGGGAGTTCAAGGTTCGCAATGGAGGGCATACGAGGGCTTCACCTTGTTTTGATACATGCCAGAGGTTGGGGACTTGTCCTACTTACTCTGGCTGGAGACGGAAACCCGGCCCTCATGGAATCCAGCCGCTCGATCGACTGACCACGCGTGACCGATCAGCAAAAGCTAGTGTATGTATTTGGACATGTTTCTTTAGTGATGCCGCCAACCCCATGTCGTTCTTTGCGAGCGGAACCTCCTCATCCTCCCCGAGACACTAAAACTCACATGGGCTACAGCCAGGAGCCCTACGATGCGGAGTGCACCGCCCTCGCCCGCGCACTGGAATCTGCTTCGAGGAGATACATGACCCCGGAACGGGTCACAATCTTCACGGACGCGCAGGCAGCCATCAGACGGATGGCATCAGACGAACCAGGCCCTGGGCAACAGTACGCCCTCCAGGCGCGGAAGCACATCGCCACGCTGCGCCAGGCACCACCATAGAGACCCGGTGGCGCCCAGCCCACAAGGGAATCGCCAGCAACGAAAAAGCCGACGAATGGGCGAAGATTGCGGCGGAGGAGCCAGACACCCGCGGAGTGGAATGGCAGAGCTACTCGGACCAGGCGGAGGCGCGCGCAATGCCTGTCCCTAGGTCTCTCGCAAACATCAAGCGGGAGATCTCCAAGAAGAAGTGGGTGGAGGCGCGCCAGTGGGCTGGGGGCAGGACCTCCAGGACGAAATGCCGTATGCCGAAAAGCCAAAGCCGGACGGCGCGGTGGCCGGGAGCACCAAGAGGCTTGCCTCGCGGCTCTCCCAGCTGAAGACGGGGCACTGCCTACCCGGGAAGTACCTTCATTGGACAAAGAACCGGGCCACTCCGCAATGCTGGTGGTGCCGGTATCAGAACCAGACTCGGGCGCACCTCTTCAAGGTGTGTCCGGAGTGGAAGGCCTAGCAGAAGATCCCGTGGGCGGAGGTGCGGAAGGAGACCGGGAGGTGGAAGGATAGGTGGAAGATCCGGGACCTCCTGGTGGGTGAGAGGTGCAGCCGGGCGGCGCTGGACTTTCTCACTTCTACGGACTTGGGAAGGCAGGTGCCGGCCGAGGAGGAGGACACCGTGAGCGAGGTTCCAGAGGTGGAGGTCCGGGAGTGGGAGGAGGAGCAGGGGGAGGGGGCCGAGGAACCAGGTGATGGGGAGCCACCGCTGTTTCTCCCCACGCCTGACTTCATGGCGTCCGCAGGAGAGGGCTAGGGAGTCGCACTTTCACTTGTCTCTTTCCTTTGTCTTTCTTTTGTGATTTCCTTGGTGCGCTTCACTTCTTGGGACAGGCCTGGGCGGAGGGCAATGGGGAGCTTGCAACATACCGCCACCGCGCGGACAGCGGGCGGGAAAAGCGGATAAAATGTACGCCACCATAGTCTAGATAGGCTGAATGCGAGTATGATTAAACAAAAAAAATCCTCCCTGAGACAGGCGTACAACGTACCCACACCCACAGCATCTCAGCTCCACTCACGCGCCCGAGAGGCCATCAAGCATCCCACTTTATTCCGCCACCGCACCATACCTTGCTCTGTACGCCACCATCCCCTCCCTCTGCTCCCCTACGACGCCCTCGATCAGGTCCTCCAAGGTCAGTACGGGCAATACGGGCACGCCGAGCTCGCGTCTGACACTCATGATTGCACTCTCGCCACCCTCCTCCTTGAGTCTCTCCTGCCTATCCAGGGCCACCACGATACCCACCACCTTCCCGCCCGCAGCCTCGATGATCCCGACCGCCTCACGGATTGCCGTACCCGCCGTAATCACATCATCGACGACGAGCACTTTCTTCCCTTTGAGGTCAGCGCCCACAATGGTGCCCCCCTCACCATGGTCCTTCGCCTCTTTGCGGTTGAACGCGTACCCGACACTTCCGTACTTCTTCACATCGAGGGCGAATAGTGCCGTAGCAGTGGTGGCCGCAAGAGGAATTCCCTTGTACGCCGGACCGAAAACGACGTCGAAGTCGAGCGAAGCAGTCTGTGCGATCGTGCTGGCGTAGGCACCGCTGAGTGTCGATAGCAGGGACGCAGTATTGAAGCCTCCGGCTTGGAAAAAGTACGGTGACGTGCGCCCGGACTTGAGGGTGAATGAGCCGAACTTGAGGATTTGACGGTCTATGCAGGTGCTGATCAGGGCAGCTTTGCCGATGGGAAGAGCCATGATGGGTATAGGTAGAGGCGGAACGGATATCGTGGGTGGAAGATATAATGGGGAGTAAGTTTAAGGTATTTCCCTTCGGTGCGGGGTGGAGGGAAACGTTGGGAAGACAAGATGTGTGAGGATTGGTGAAGAGCACTGTAACTGCAGTATAAACGATGGAAGTTGTTGTGCTTCTGGTCGTTTTTCGCTGTTGTATGGCTCTTCAGTACCCGGTGCAGACAGCTTTTATATTGTTCTCAAAAAGTGTACCCTTGGGTCTGACTTGCTACCCTAAAATCCCCTGTGGGTTTGTGGGTAGCATGTGAGTAGATACAAATACTGAGAACCACTAGGCTGAACCTGCTCGCTAGGCCGCGTAGATCTCGGGGGAATAATTGTAACTTTAGGGCATACTAAATGAAAATTTTATAATTGTATGTATACCGTATTATCTCACTTATATGTAAGGTACACCCTATAAATGCCACTGTTATAGGTACTAGTAGCGCAGTATTAAATCGCGCTTGGCAAAAGGACCGAACTTTCGCAAGCATAGCGCTCAGTCCATAGAATCTACATACTCAATACATACACACATACAGTAAAGGTCCTCAAAGTTGCAGGAGGAGCAGTTGGTTGGGAATTAGCGTGCATTAGCGGTGGCTGAAGTGTGGTGGGAATGCAGTGTGAATGGCTGACGAATTGGGTTAGCGGCCAACCACTTTCCAACTGCCAACCAGCCAAATCGTCGGTTGGATGGATGGAAAACGAGTGTAAGCTAACCTCGTATGCCGTGATAGGGATACATAGGGCAAAAATGAAGGAAACTCGAAGATAGCTAACTTGAGAAGCTAGTGAAGTTCAAAAACTATACCAAACCACCGACACCATGCCCCGCGTATGACGGAAAAAACGCGTGCTTCAAACGATCAACACGACTGTGCGCGGATTTCAAATTCTCAACCTCATTTTCGACAGAAACGTTATTGGACACTACGGTAGAACCCCGAGACCCCCTTGAATGCTCCACATTGGTGGTTTGATTCCCTCTACCATTGCAACAACAGTCGCAAATTCCGATCTCTATTTCGTATGGTGCCCGAGCATTTTAGAAGTCTATGTTGTCTTATCGAAAATCACACGGTGTTCCAGAACAAGTCCCAAAATCTACAAAATCTACAACAAACACCCCGTTACCAACTGGCAATCTTTCTTTACCGGCTGTTGTTATTGTAGTTAGCTCCGTGGGGGCGGACCATCTCTCCTCAGAGTTGACCGCTGGTTATGAGCTTTTGATTGGTTCTACTATCCTGCCCACTACATGACGCTAATTCCCAACCAACCACTCCTCCAGCAACTTTGAGGACCCTTTATCTACACATCTGACTAAAACTCATCTGCGCGCCAACGAAAGTCGTACTCAAGACCATCCTCATCTTCACCCTCATCACCCTCAGTGTCGGTAATTGCGGGAAAGAAATAACATGACTGCGTTGAGGTTTTCCTACCAGCCTAGCACTTCGTGATCATCTCACAGTGCTGTACCGGTGTCTCCTGAGCTTGGTTTGTAATGACACGAAGTGCGATATCATTGCGGTGAAGGAACCGAGAGAACCAGCCATCCGAAAAGCAGAATTCAATAGTAGAATAAGGATAGATCGCTGAATAACCGCTTCGAGGTACGCTCGAACCACTTGCGACGTACAACACGCCCCAGTTTTCGCCGCTCCTCAAATGCGGCGCATAGTGTTTCTCAGGTTCCTTCCACCGTGGGTGCTGCGCCGTATGCATACAGTGCGTTGATTCGCTTGAAGCAGCAATGCCTCGTTCTTTGAAGACTTCCATCAGCAACTTACCGAATAGCCTGATAATCTTACAGCGTACCTTTTTCCATTTCAAGACCTGGTTCCTTTGCTTGAGCCCGAATCGTACTCGTACCTCCTGAGATGTAGGTTTCCGTTGCCCACCGTTTCCGTCGTCCACCCGCCCGTGTTCTGCCCAGGACAACACTCTGAGCTTGAACTCAACTGCTCTGCATTTCCTGGCCCTGAAAGGAGTAGCCGCTGCCAGAGGAACCCAGCGAGGGCCCACAGCAATTGGGTGTTTGCGAGGTCCTGGCCGTTGTTTGAACTTAACCAGAGAACGCTTGTTAGGGGTTCGAGGCGTGCCGGCAGTCGGCTGTAAGGAAGCTTGCGAGAAGATATCTGTGAGGACTTCTACCGGCTGCGTAGAGCTTGATGCTTGGTCGTCGATGATTGATAGCCGCATTTTTCTTTCTACCGTGTAGTTGCGGATACCCAGGTGCCCTATTCGCTCGCTGGGCCGATCACCTGACGTCGCAAAAAACTCGGCGCGCTAGATAACCCTAAGAGGTCTAGCGCGCCACGACCTACATAATGTATGTAGTACTGGCGTTTATAAGGTGTACCTTAAGTGAGATAATACGGTATACAATTATAAAATTTTCATTTAGGGCCTGTTCTTTTCGAGCGTATGTAGTCTATTCACAACACACGCTCCCTAGCGCGTAACTATTATTTCCGCACCCAGACCTCTGAACTACTCTACTAATCGCGACGCCATACCTACTACTACTACTACGAGAAGTTCCAGCCGGTAAGAGTAGTTGGAGGGGAGCAAGCGCAGGTGACCCATTACTGATGAAGACAGATCCATCATGTAGCGGGAAGTTTCCTTATCCACATATCCACAATTCTCAGCGGGCAGCTCCCTAGGTGGACTTTCAATTGGGTGAGCAGAGTGCTGATTCAGAGTAGGGGGGTGTCTATTTCCATCTTCTCTTAGAAGATAGATGTTCCTCGACATACTGGCTGCCGATCAAAACTGATGAATGGGATGGAATCCTATCATGCCAAAGAGAAACATCGTGTTGGGCAACAAGTACAGCAATGTTGAGTAATATTTGCAGGCCAACGTAGAAAAAGTTTGGCGGATTACAACTGATAGTCTAGAGAGACGGCCCCCCTTTTTTTTGTGGCTCAGTGGATAACCGAACATACTTGTATGTGGCTCAGCCCAGCTTTGCGTATTTTTAAAATACGCGTTAAGCCGAACGCTTACCGAGCCACCGTATGTCTAATATACGGTACGTCAGATTTATGTGGCAGAGAAAAAATATACGCTGAAAGAGCAGGCCCTTAGTATGCCCTGGGTTAACATCTTGTCTTCCCAACGTTTCCCTCAAGCTCAGCTCCACTCACACGCCCGAGAGGCCATCAAGCATCCCACTTTATTCCGCCACCGCACCATACCTTGCTCTGTACGCCACCATCCCCTCCCTCTGCTCCCCCACGACGCCCTCGATCAGGTCCTCCAAGGTCAGTATGGGCAATACGGGCACGCCGAGCTCGCGTCTGACACTCATGATTGCGCTCTCGCCACCCTCCTCCTTGAGCCTCTCCTGCCTATCCAGGGCCACCACGATACCCACCACCTTCCCGCCCGCAGCCTCGATGATCCCGACCGCCTCACGGATTGCCGTACCCGCCGTAATCACATCATCGACGACGAGCACTTTCTTCCCTTTGAGGTCGGCTCCCACAATGGTGCCCCCTTCGCCATGGTCCTTCGCCTCTTTGCGGTTGAACGCGTACCCGACGCCTCCGTACTTCTCCACATCGAGGGAGAACAGTGCCGTTGCGGTGGTGGCCGCAAGAGGAATTCCCTTGTACGCCGGACCGAAAACGACGTCGAAGTCGAGCGAGGCGGTCTGTGCGATCGTGCTGGCGTAGGCACCGCTGAGTGTTGATAGCAGGGACGCAGTATTGAAGCCTCCGGCTTGGAAAAAGTACGGTGACGTGCGCCCGGACTTGAGGGTGAATGAGCCGAACTTGAGGATTTGGTGGTCTATGCAAGTGCTAATCAGGGCAGCTTTGTCGGTGGGAAGAGCCATGATGGGTATAGGTAGAGGCGGAACGGATATCGTGGGTGGAAGATACAATGACGGTGAGTAAGTTTAAGGTATTTCCCTTCGGCGGGGTGTATGGTGGGGTCGTCGTTTACTCTAGCTCCATCTGATAACTCCACGGTCATGGGTAATGGTTCGTCTATATATCTATCACTCGGTATGTTTAGTCGTTGGATTAGTTACCACGACCCGGTGAGGCTGGATCCTTCTGTCACTATTTCCAATACAGCCAGGTAACCCTACAAATTCATATAGTGAATCACCAGTGCACGGAATGGTCTAACCGAATAGCTACACCCGGGTTCTTAGCCACCTAAGTGAGGCGGCCCACAGATGTTTGTCTATTTAACTATCTACCAGCGATCTCGAGTCGACAGCCCAGCGAATCCGCCCAATGTTCTCGATTCTCTAGTTAGTCACTCTAACAGATCGCCACACCAGATTAGGACTAATGGTTTGCTCGCATCGGTGTTGTTAACATAAATAGTAGCCAGTCTCACTGGTGTAATGAGCCATGGTGCAGCAGTGAAGTCCCAGGAAACCAGGGTCGTGGCGCTGCGATACCGGGTGATACTCAGGCCCACTCTCTGGGACAATCGGAGCTGTGAGTTCGGTTTCCGAAGGGGGGGGATGATCGATGTAAGGGGTGTATTATTCGGTGTGTTCGCCGACTCGTCGCGTCGTACATGATATCTATGAGGAGTGACCGATGAGTCCATGGTTGTGGGTCGTCCACGATCGGATAGCAATCATGACGCTGAAAGGCTGACGCCGAATACCTGTAAAAATGAAGCTGCCGTACGGATCCATAGATTCTCGGATGAATACTACGCTTGGGCCGTGATTGACCCGGAAGTATAGCGACCTTCGTGCGAGTGATTTTTCATGCAGACCTCGGGAATTGCTCTTTTTCTTGCGATGGAATTTCCGTTTCCTTACCAGATCGGCTTTTGGCTAGTTTGAATTTCTATTCAATCCTCCACTTCTGACGCAACATCCGGGAGTTTCTTGTGCTTCCCATGATAACCTTCTAGGTACTAGTTAATCCCCGCCAAGCCACCGCCAAAATCCTTCCCCCAAATTAATCACCGCCTGCCACACTTGCATCCACCCCACCTTGCAGTTCGCAGCTCACCCTCACCACCATAGCGATGGAGAAACTCCTCTCGCGGGCCCTCCGAGCCAAAACGCAAGCCGCGCAGCGCCTAAAAAAGGGCAATGATTTGAACAACCGCCGCCGCCTCAAAGACGCACGGAAGGAGCACATCGCTTTCCACAAGTCACTCAATGTGGAACGGCGCACCTCGCGGTTCGAAGAGAAGGAGGACCACCGGCTCGGACCGCTCGCACCACGTCGTGCTGTCGGGAAGGAAGAAATTGAACTTTTTGGTGCGTTCGAGCAGCACCGGATCGTCTCCCCGCCGTTGCCAAGGGAGAACAGGATCAAGCACTGGAATATCGTTGAGAAGGACCGTGTTGTTGTCCTCAAGGGCCCCGATAGACATAAGATCGGCGTCGTCAAGAGCTTGGATAAAGCGAGTAATTCATTGATTGTTGAGGGCATGAACATGGTATGCTACCTACCTTCGAGGACGCCGGCGGAGGAGTGGGAGTGCTGATTCCCTTCCAGGTTCCCATGAGAGTCCCCGATTTCTTCAGGACGCTCGATGCGAACCAACCCACCGTTCTGTTCCGAGAGATGCCCATCCACTACGATGACGTACGCCTTGTGGTATCGCTTCTCAACCCGGAAACGAACAAGCTACAAGACACGGTCGTGGCCAATATTGCCATGTCGAATGTGTACTTCGACAAGACTGAGGGCGTTGCGGAATGGTCGCGTTATATTGCCGGCACCACCACTGAGATCCCCTGGCCCGAGAAGGAACCTGAAAAGGAGTACTTCGACCTGCCCGGCGATACTCGTATCATGCACGTCGAGACCAGTACCTACGTTCCGAAACTGCTCGAGCCGCCGTTCCCCGTGTCCGTAATGGATGAGCTGAGGAACAAGTACTCAAAGTTCAGGATGAGGCATGAGCCCGAGTATATTGCCGATATCGAGCGTAGGGAGAGAAGGAAGCTTGCGAAAACTGCTATGAAGATCTCCACCCCAGTGCAAGAGCTCAACAAGTCGCTCAGGCAGGAGAAGAAGGCGCGGGGACCTCCAGTGATGACGGAGAGCATCATGGAACAGATTGGAAGGGTGATGGCGCAGAACAAGCCAGAATTATTGGAGAAGGTGCAGGGCCAGGATGTGGGTGTGGACTAGAGGGAAGAGGGCTACGTTGGGTGTATAGTACTGTCCGTGTATGTATAGATAGGAAAAGGATGGCCAAAAGCGCTGCCCGTCTGCCTCTTTGTCCCTCGCAAAAGGACCGGTATCAACAAGTTGAATCTTCTCATACGAACACAACGCCAGCCAGCCAATGGTACTAAACAAGGATCCCTCTATACTCCGCCCTAGGGTACCGCTCCTTCAATTTTGGCCATTGCACAAAAAACCGGTCAACGAGAGGATACAGCAGTTTCCCACTCAGGCTCAGCGAGCGAGTCCTAGCAAAACTCTCCACATACAACGTCCTCGTCTTCGCCAACCCCAAGAACCGGCCCCCAAGCGCAACAAGCACCATCAGCACCGCACTTCCGGGACCATTACACACGAGCACATCCGGAACACCACCGTCGACGAACGCACGGAAGCATCCGGCCAAGCACAGCAGACAATCCCACGGCGTCGACAGCCAGCTCTGTCCCACACGGCGCGCACGCGGCACAATCCGGATCGAGCAGTTCCTGGATGTGCAGAGCACGTTTTCGTAGGCCGCGGCTTTCTGGATGGACAGTGTGTCGCCGGATGTCACGATGTAGGTGCGCCTGACATGCTGTGAGGGCGAGGACGAGAGCGAAGCGAGGAGGAGAAGCATTTCGGCAGTGTGACCGCCAGATCCGAGGAGAAGCATCAGGTGCTTTGCAGCATGATGCTTTTGCGGGGGTGGTGGACGGGTGCTGTGCACCACCGGGAGAATGTAGAGAAGGCGGAGCTGCAGCGGTTAGCTGACTTTGTTGTGAGACTTTCTTTAGGACGAGAGAGGTACTGTCGGAAGTGCCAAGAGGATGAACGTTATCAACAAGATCGCGGGGAGCATTGCGATGTTTCTGAGTCAGTTGTCGCTTGCTGTGTCATGACGAATGATGCGCTCCGGCCTGGTGTAGGCGTTGCTAAATCTCTGCCTGACAGCCTTGTCACGTGTTTGGCTTTTAATAGTTACGTTGAGCCGCAAGCACGCTACCTGCATCGCTCTTCTCATCTCAACCTCGGAAGCTCTAAGGACCACCGGCTTTCTTCTTGACGACACTACAACTCCGGGAGCCCCGTTTGCTCTCCACACTCAACACGGACGATAGAAAACGGTCGCTTATAACAAATATACCCCCCGTTCTCTACGACCCCCGCCAGCAAATGTTGTAACATGTCCTCCATGTTCCGCCGCCGAAAAGTCTCCTGTTTCTATTGCGGCCAATACAGTCTCCCCGGTGAAGAGGCCAGATACCACCCGAACCGCCGAGTCAGCGTCTTCACCTGTCCCCACTGCAATGCCGACAACCACCTCGACAAGGTAGGTCGCATTATGCCCCAGCTACACTCCTAGAATGATGTTAACGTAACTCCCAAGAACGGCGAAATCGTCGACTACGTTCCGGAAACACCTCCGGCGCCTGTGAACTTCGGACATCGGCGCAGATCCGGCCGGGCGCCCAGTGGCACATCTCCCGATCCTTCATCACCGACCTTCTGCACTCAATGCCAACACAACCAACTGATCCTGCAGAACGCCAGGCTGCAATACGAGAGCGACATGCCACCGGAGGACCATCCTGACTACAACTCGTTCGCAAACACAAGATATCCGAATTACGTCAAGGAACTGGAAGCGAAATACCCGCCAGTGTGTGCCGAGTGCATTCCGCGCGTCAAGCAGAGGTTGAAACAGGTCAATTACGATGCGAAGGTCGCCACCTTGGGGCACATGCTTGCTAGGAGCGAGAAAACATCAGCTCGGGTTGAGCTTAAACCTATGGAGCTGTTGAAATGGTGCTTCTGGGGATTGAGGGGAGCTGTCTGGTGGTGGGGGAATGCGCTTTTCCTGGTATGGCATCTCAGCTCGATCTTTCACCCCGCTGCCTCCGCCGCCGAAAGTGCTGTGAACCCGAGCTGGATACGATGCGTCCTCGGCAGCTTCAGTAAGTCGGAAGTTGATGTCGCATGTCACGATGTTTCGTACCGCCAGGCATCGCAGTACTTTCCTTGGACTCTCCTGGGCTTCTGGTGGCTCTACCGGCAGTTGGGCGTGGAGATGCATCCAGAGAAGAAGCTCGTTGGCGGCAGGGAGTACCTGAATATCGAAATTGCGGTCGCCGTCATACGGACGGTGGCATGGCTGTTGCTTCGTCAGGGCGGCTTGATACGAGGCCTTGATGAGGAGACTCGTTTACACGCACATGCTCTGTTCTTCTTTACCGGTTTAATGGTACGCAGTTCCCCAGCCAAGTGCAGATCGGTTCGATTCTAACCTTATGTAGTGCTTCATGTTCTCGGTCACCTGCCTGAAGCTGGAAGACCCCCCGGCGTTCTCCCTCCGCGAGACCGGTCCTCCTTCACCGCAAAAGACTCAGCTACTGTCGCCCAATTCATTCGCGGCGAAAGTTTCCCCCAAGAAGCAGGCGCAGCAACAACAGCAACAACAGCAGGCGCCACACTTGTCGCTCACTAGAACTCCACCTTTGCGCCCAGTATATCTCAATCAAGCCATTCCACCCATCACTCCTTCTTACCGTAACAGCAACGCCGAAATCGTCCCGTCTCCTTCGCCAACCCCAAAGAGGCGCCTCGACGACGACGAAATGGATTGGGACCCAGTTACTCCTGTACCCTCGGTGCGCGGCTTCAGTCCTTGGGCAATTCGCCAACCGTCCGAATCACCCACCCGAAGCTCCGGCATGTCCTCCCGTCCAGTCAGTGGCCGCCTCTGCCTTGATTCCAATGACATCCGTTTTGGCCAACCACAAACCCCTGTCTCCATTTTTAACCGGCCACCCATGACCGCCGACTCCTCCGATCCTGTCAAGAAGAACCCCACTCCAGCCATGGCCGAAGCGCGCTTCCGCCGCATCCTCCCGCAAACTGTCGACGACACTGGCCTGGAGGGAATCTTCGATGGCGGTCTCAAGCTCTCGGACGAGCCCGAGGAAGTCGCCCAGGACGGAGCGGCACAAGAGCGTGAAGGACTAACCGAGGTTCTTGGCCGCCTCGGTCTCCTCATCGTCGCGGCGAGCACTGCCGGTCTCGCTCCCACTGCATCCAAGTCCATCGCCCTTCCCATCGTCGTCACCGCGGCGCTATGGCGCATGGCCCGCAACGACACGATCGCGCGTATCTTCTCCGGCGTCGAAGTCCTCGCGGCCCTCGCTATCGGAACGATGAACGCACTCAACGCAGCGCACGAACGCACCCTCGCTAATTCCGGCATGCTCATCGTCGCCGTCGCCACCGTCATGGAGGTCTGGAGACTATTGCTTAGGATGCAGCGGCAACGCAAGCGTGCGTTCTGGCGCCAGGAGCGGGCGGAGATGCGGCGACGGCAGACGGAAGCTGCGAATGCTGGTGCTGACAATGCCGCTGCCGCTGCGCGCGACAACTATGGGTTCCGACGCGCGACGACACCGACGGAGCAGAGAGGCCGGGGGAGGCCGGGGCCGGCCATGGGCAGGAGCGGGTTGTTCGATGGCTTCTCTTCACAGTGATCGGTTGTATAGTATCTTTTTCTTCTAACTTTGTACCTACTTCTCTTTCTCTTATTTTTTTTCTCTTGATTTTGGGAGTTTGCTTTTTATTTCATTTTGGGTCCTCAATGATCAGTGAACGGTGGGATGGAATCGATGATCTATCTCCTACTGCCAATCGACAGCACCGTGAAGGGATTGCCATGTCCGCAGAAATGCTCGTGAATGGCGTCCATCGCGGCCGTCGCACCGGCCAAACACGACACGACGCCGGTACCAACCGATCGGCCAAACATGGAACACGGATACAGACAAACGCAGCCCCCCGCCGCCCGCATGGTCCACTTTTGTATAGGTATATATGTTGTCTCACTCGACGGAAGAAGGCGGGAAGGTGTCGAGTCATATTTCGTGTTGCTACCCACCCTGTGGCTCGACTCTGCTCTACGCTAGTTACTAACCTGCCTGCAACTCCACCCCGCCACAGCACCACCCTCCATTACCACGACGACGACGACGAACAACAACAACAACGACGACGACGAACAACAACAACAACGACGACGACGACAGATGAAGATAACGGGCCGCACGATCGCGGCGCCCGCCGCCGCAGCGACGATGGCGCTGCTGCTGCTCGCGTACACGCGCAGCTCGATCGCGGCGGCGCGTGCGTCTCCCGGCAGAAGCCTCAAGTCGCCAGGAGCCGGTGTTCACGGGACGAAGGCAAAAGTGGAGGGTGAGAGGGGAGAGGGAGTTTGATGTGATGTGATGTGATGTGACGGGAAGGGAAGGGAGGGAAACTGGGGAGGAAGGGGAGGAGGGGGGGGTTTCTTTCTTTGGTCGAACAACGAGCGAAGTGAGATGCGTGATGAGATGGTTTGATTTTTATGGTTTTTTATGTACTATACTTTGACTTTCGCCGAGACCGACGTGTCCCCCATCGCGTCGATATCGGTCCCCTCGCAGCGCCACATGTACCAGCAGAACAATGCTGGATAATCCCCCCCCGACTCGCCGTTAGCTCAGCACTCCGCCCAGTAAGCAGGTTGGGTATGGACATACTCCGATAGGGCTTGAACGGTTCCGCGAGCTGGAGCATTTCCTTCTCGGTCATGTACTTCCACTTCTTCGGTCTCGCACCGTCGCCGGCCTTCTTCAGGGCCTTGACGTTGCGGCCCTGCCAGGCGGCCATGCCGCGCTGGATGCCGAGGTCGCCGACGGAGAAGACGTCGATGCGCTTGAGGCCGAACATGAGGAACATCTCGGCGCTCCAGCGGCCGATGCCGTGGATCTTGGTGAGCGCGGCGACGAGCTCGTCGTCCGACGCCGCGGCGAGGAACGACGGCGCGAGTTCGCCGGACGCGAAGGCGCGTGCGAGCGAGTGCAGGTAGTCCGCCTTGCGCGACGAGACGCCCGCGCTCTGCAGCGTCGCCGGCGTGCGCGCCAGGACCATCTCCGCCGTCGGAAAGCGCAGCGACCCTGCCGTTAGCTCGGATTCGAACAGGGCGACGAACTTGGCCTGATGTAACCGGTCAACTCAAGGGGTGCTCGGAGAGAGAGAGAGAGGGGCGGAGGGAGGGACGGACCTTGATCGACCGCGCGGCCGCGCCCGACACCTGTTGCGATATGACGCCGCTCGCCAGCGACGCGAACGGATCCACGGCCTCGGCGAGCCCGGCGGGAGCGAACAGCGGACACGGGTTGGCAGCGATTAGCGGCGCGAGCGCGGGCGATACCGAGATCAGGTGCGCCTCGGCCCGCTGGAGGAGGATGTCGCCGGTGCTGCTCGGCGGCGGCGGCAGCGCGTCGAGGGCGCCCGGGAGGGAGAGCGCGGCGGCATCGATGCAGGGGGCATCGGCGGCGCCGCTTCCAACGGCCGAAGGCGCAGGTTCTTCCGCGGCTTTTGGCTTTCTGCCGGTCGTTTTCGCCGCCGCCTTGCTCTTGGCCACGCCGGCCGGTTTCGCCGACTTGAAAGCCTCGAGGAGAGTCCCGTTCGCCTTCGCGTTGCCCTTGCCCTTGCCCCTCGCCTGCCACCGCCCCTGTCCCTGCGCCTGCCCTTGCTTCGCCGCCGCAGTGGTTCGTCGCGTGGTTGGCGCCATGGGGCTCTCGTTCCCGCTGCTCCTAATTGCGGTGGTGGGGGTGGTGGTTGCGGTGGAGGTGGAGGTGGAGGTGGAGGTGGTGATGTACCTGGCGTCCGCGGTCAGGGGAGACGCGAGCGAAGAATGGCGTCGCGGCGCAGCTGGTGGCGATGGTGGGGCAGCGAGAGGAGGCGGTGCCGCGCGCGCGGAGGGGACAGCGTCGAAACGGAAACGAAACATTGCGCGCTCGACGAATCCGAATCGACGGTGCATAGCAGCCCTGGCTGACGGCGTGCATCAGGAGTGTGTCATGGCATGCCCTCCGTGGGCGTGCGTAAGCGTGCGACCGCCATGCTGCCCTCCTGCGTGCGCGGTTGCTCGTTATCTAGTGCACATCTGCTCTCGATACATAGAGTACATCATACATGGATTCGTGCAGCTTCACGAGTCACGGCCGTCCGCAGACTGCGGGAGCGTTCTTCGTGGCGAAAACCGCTGCTCTGGAGCGCCCGTCCATCTCGATGCCGGCCTCTGCGGCGCGTGGGGTAGATGGAGAGTACAGACTGCATACATACAGCTCGGCGGCGAGTATGTAAGCACTCTGTCCATCCCTATCCGGTTGGGCATTTCACGCCGGAAGTGGCCGCTCGGGATCCGGCAGCGGAGTGGAAATTCGTCATCACGTACGTACGATGCGTGTGTCCGGCTCCTTTCCTCTCTCGTTCTCTGTTGCCCCCCCCACACACCACGAGAGTCGAAAAGTGCCGTGGCGGAACCGTGAATGTGTCTCGACGTCTCGGTGCTTGTGTCTGGTGTCTGAAGTGTTGTCACCACCCAGCGACCGGCGGTCGCGATGACGACTGCCCAGCTGCAATTGCAGTGCGCGGTGGAGAAGAGTGCCCGGTTCGTCCGTGCTGGGCCGGAGGGATCGTCGGCACACGATGGATGCATCCGATCTGGAACGCGCAACTTGCAGTAGTGGAGGACGATGATTCGTTCCACTCGTGGCTGCATCTGCACGGCGGCCAAGCATATTGCTCTCGATGCTTCGCCGTCTGCATTACGCTCCGCGGCGACGCAAGAGCAGCTCGGACTTCCGCACGTGAACGGGCGGATGACTGGCCCGGCTTTTTTTCCCTTCAAAATCCTGAGTTCGAATTGAATTGAGACGGTGGCTGCCCGGGGGGGGGGCGGGGCTGTGCTCCGGTAGGTAGAACATCCTCTCTCCCCGTCTCTCCATAACCAAACGAACGAGGTGCGAACGCAGGACGGTGTCCAGTCAACGGAATTGCGATCCGTGGACGGTAGCCATATACACACGCATATTTGCAAAGTGCAGATGATGGTACTATGCAGTAGAGAATGTGTATGTGGGCACGGGGTAGGTATATCATTACGCAGCTGGAAAGTGGGGTTCGTCAGTGTCTCGCTCTGTGTCGCAAGGAGGTTTCGCTTTGGGAAGCCACTCGCGCTATTTTTTTCTTTTGAAGGTGCACTTCGGAATTTTGGCGGCCAGGGACGGGGTCAAGTTTTATTGGCGAGCCAAGGGGTTAGATATGTTTTGTTTTATTTTTTGACGCAGCAGATCGAATCCACACGGGGGGGAAGGGAAAAATAAATAAATAAACAGATTCAAGTCACGGAAATAAAAAAAAAAGGTACAGGCTCAACGATTGGACCGGGCGCGATCGAAGGGAATCGAATTGGGATGGCAAGCAGCCCGTTGCAGCGTGGAAGCGTGGGTTTCTCGAGTTGAAACGGGTCTGGCCGTCCGGTGAGGCCCGCGAGAGCGGTGGATAGCTCTCTAGCAATGGCTGGCTGGCTCCGTCCACGGACGGCGAGCGAGGCCCGCATTGCGCTCGATCGCGAACAACAACGTTGGTTTGAGCGCCGCCGTGCCAGCAGCCGCCTGTCCGGCAGGTGTGCTGGCGGGTACGCGGCGCTGCGTTCCGCCCGTACTGCCCGCCGGATGGCGTGCAATGGCGACGTTTCTTCGCGATGGCAACTGCTCGAGCCCTGCCGGGGGGCGCATGTCTTCCCTTCCTCCCGGTCGTTGTGCGTCGCCGGCGGATGGCGATGCTGCTGCTGATGACGCTGACGATCGCGACGGCTATCGTCGTGATATGTAGATAGCCCGGACGGCCATCGACGTTGTCCGTCGTCCGTCGTCCGGGGGGATCCGTCCGCATCGTGCTCCTGTTCTGGCCGCCTCCTTTCCGCGGCCCAAGGCAGGCTCGATCCGGAACGCCAGACCGCCGCGACGCAGGCGTTGTCCGTCCCGCCGTGCTCCGACCCAGTAGTCGCTCTCGCGCGGATGCTTCCTGTGCGCGTAATGGGCGTTGGTGGGTGATAAGGCCCGAGCCACCTCCCTTGGTCTCCGCTGCAGCGACAAAAAAGAAAGGAAAAGAAAGGGAAAAAGAACGGAAGAAAAGGAAAAAGAAACCACGGCGTGGAGCATCACCGAATCGCAGCGCATCGCAGCGTGTCGCGTATGACGTCCCCTGCTCAGCAAATCTAACGGGCAGAGAGTGCTCTGCTGCAGTCGGGGCGGGTGTATCTTTCTCTGAAACCTTTCCGTCACTCGCCCACTTAGCAACAAGAGCCCGGCCCCCCCCCCCTTCCCACCACCTCCAGGTAAACAACGCCGCCCGGAAAAGTCTCGCTGACCCAGAACTGCCACTTGACCTCCAAACCAGAATATCCCCCCCCCTTCACTTTCTCTTTCTGTTCCCGCTTAACCCTTCCAAGCCCAATCGCCACACTCTCACCCGTCCCACCCTAGCGCCCCCGCTAGCTCCCAATCCGATCAGGCACATCTCCCCGGCCCGCCCTTTGAACCTCCTCTTCTTCTCTTCCTCTTCTTCTTCCCTCTCTCCTCCTCTTCTTCTCTCTCCAGTCTCTCGTTGATCATCTCACCCGCTTAACTTGCCACACCTTCTTCTTCTTTCACCACCTCCCCCTTCTCCTGCACTATCTCCATCCTCCGACTTCTCTCCCCGTCATCAATCCACATCCCAACGACCACACTTCGAAGAGTGGAGAGAGAACCTTCGTCGGCTTCACCTTACCCACACTCCTCTACACTCCTTGTAGTTGATCCGGCTCGAGCACTACACATACCATCACAATGCTTTCCCTCCGGAAACTGTTGTTCGCTGCCCTGGCTGTCGGCATGGCTGCAGGTATGTTGATTGTTTATTCTTTGTTTGCTCCGTTTTCTCTGCACACGTGCTGCTATTATCCCGCTGCTGCTGCTGCTGCTTCTATCTCTGCCCTCCTGCCGACCCCAATTGCCGTCTCTGACATTCGATGTTTTCGCGGTTGTCATCGGTCGAATGATATTCTTCCCCCCTTTCTCGCCTAAACACTACGAACCCTCTTTTCGCGTGGGATCAGGAACAGGAAAAGCTAATACCACCGCAACAGCCCAGTGTGACGTGGATGTGACCATCGAGAGCGACGGAGACGTTAGCCAGCTGAACAGCTGCTCCAAGCTGGACGGTACAATCAACATCAAGAAGGGTGTCTCGCAGATCCTCTTCCCGACTGGCTTGTCGAGCATCAGCGGTGACTTGGTCATCGACGGTGCTACCGGTCTTACCAGCTTCACCGCTCCCGGCCTTAAGACGATCAGCGGATCCTTCAAGCTCAACGGATTGACCGTCCTCTCTACCCTGGCTTGTCCCGAGCTGGTTTCCGTCGGTGACATCTCGTGGAGCACCCTCCCTGCCCTGCAGACCTTGTCCTTCACCAAGAAAGTTAGCAAGGCTAACACTGTCCTGATCACGGACACGCTGTTGACGTCGCTCGAGGGCATCAACTTGGTAACTGCCGAGCGCTTTAACATCAACAACAACCGCTACCTGAGGTCCGTTGATGTAGCCATCGGAAACGTTACGGACGTTTTGATCATTGAGGCCAATGGAAAGGGCGTCAACGCTTCGTTCCCCAACCTGAAGTGGGCCAACAACATCACTATCCGCGATGCCGGCGATGTGTACTTCCCCGTCCTCGAGGAGGTCAGGAGCTCCGCTGCGTTCGTCAACAACACCTTCACTACCGTCGAGTTTCCCGAACTCACGGAAGTCGGCGAGTCGCTTGCTTTCGTCTCCTGCTCGCGTCTGACCACGATCAAGGCCAACTCCCTCGAGGAGGTTGGTGGCACTTTCCAGCTTGCCAACAACACCAAGCTCGCTGTCATCGATGGTTTCGAGAAGCTCGCCGTCGTCGGTGGTGCTGTTGACTTGTCCGGTGTCTTCACCAAGTGAGTAGTTTCTGATGCCCGAGTATATATACGTGTGTACTGACACTCCATCCCAGCGTCACCTTGGATTCGCTCGACGATGTCCGCGGTGGCTTCAACCTCCAGTCCACCGAGGATATCTCTTGCAGCGAATTCACGGATCTTAAGAGCTCCGGTGTGATCAAGGGAGACGACTTCACCTGTGCTGGAAAGAAGGAGACCGCTGAGTCCAAGACCAGTGGCCTCGGAACCGCTGGAAACGGTGGCGGTGATGATGACAAGTCCAGCGCTACTACTTTCGGTGTGAGCGTGTTCGTTGCCACCTTTGCTGGTGTTGCCGCGATGATTGCTTTGTAAATGTAATCCACCTGGGTTTTCCTTGCTTCTTTCCGGTTTTCTTTTTCTTTTTTCTTTTTCTTTTTTTTTTTTACCGGGAGCTATCTTGTGCATTGTTCAATTCATTGTTTGGCCCTTCGTTTGTTTTTTCTCGGGAGTTCTCACTCTGGGTTGGTCTTCGCAAAAGGAAAGAAAGAAGACCTCTTGGTACTTGATCTTTACGTTGTCGGGTGAAGAACGAACGATGTGGAACTCGGTCAAACGCGCATGGGAAAGTGACTGACACTTAGACGGAGAAACGTTTGTTTTTTTTGTTTTGTTTTTTTCTCGGACGAAGCGAATAATTACGGGTTAATGGGGTGTTTGTGTGTGTCTTTTCTTCTCTTTTTTTTTTACTTTACCCTCTTGTATGCTTTTTTAGTCTCCCCCACCTGTGTATTCTTTTCCTTTCTGGCACGCCAGATTGTTTTGTTCGATTTGTGTTGGGGGTGGAGGATGGGACGATAAGAGGATGTTAGATGTGTCGGTTGGGGGAATTGAGCGTGGTGGCGATGGAGAGAGGCAATGAGAGACTGAGAGTGTTTGTAAGTAATGTTTTTGTTCGAATTGGCATGCAAAAGCATAGGTATTGATTTTTTTTTAAAAAAAAAAAATCACGCCGCGGTGGTTTCGATCTTTTTGTTTCAAAAGGGTTTCCTTTTCCTCCACCTCGCACGTAAATAGGACATCCGGCCGAACGATGGGAGGTGATATATATCAGAGAGTATCTACGTGCAGTTTGTAGATGTAGATGTCAGTTGCAGAGGGCGAGGCGGCTATCTAGATACATACATACATACCTAGGTATCATGTACCTACTCGGGTGTTCGGAAGGGGTTTGCATATGTATGCACATATGTACAATGTACATACCTATTTCACTCGTTGTATGTACTTCGTACAGGGTACTCGGCGAATGAACGCCCAGGATTATCTAAGGCTATGGGGTAGGGTTGTGGAAGAGCAGATTTGAATTATGTATCTAGATAGGGCCTGCGTTAGCGTCATGAACCAACAACACCAACACCACAACACCAACGCCCCGCTGCCACCGCCACTACCACCAGCACTACTTCGGCCCGACACAACAGAGAGACAGAGGACAAGAAGAGAGTGAGCTGTGCGAACACAGCTACCCCGTTGTCGACGGGTTGAATACAGATAGCTAACTGGCGGTAGACATTCACTGTGCGGCTCAACTAACTACGCGCTAGCCAACAATGGTGGTAGAGATATCACTGCACTCGAGTACGGAGGCCAGTGCAAGCGGCACAGAGGCTCGCGATGCTTCCACCGTCTTCTCATCGGACGCAATTTAGGGGATCAATGACCGCATAGAAGGAGAAGGAGAGAGAAGCAGAACGGTGTTCTCGAAAATTCCAGAATGATGTCTTTGCGATCCGCCGCCTTCGACCTCCGCCCCCCTTGTCAGACAGAACCCCCCCCAACAGCATCTCCAACGGCCCGTCAAACTCCAAGAAAAACGACGGCGAAGAGAACGTGAATTCATCCAGTTGTTCTCACGCAAGTCGCGTTATCTATCGGTGTGTTACCGATGAGATCCGCCACAAGGTTTGCGCTTCTACGGAGTATAGCCGGCTGGTCGTATGTACATATTGAAAAATCCGGCCCGAGACAGGGTTGCCTCTGGCTACCATTCACTATCATACATGGCCGCCGACCGCAAGAGCCGAATGAAGTCAAGGATCGTTTGATCGCCCTAGCTACCTCCGACGCTGCTCACCGCCGAATGCCGTACATGGAAATCGCGAAAGAACTTAACATCGAAATCAGCGCACGAACTCTCCAGCGGTACTTCACGGCTGCCGGCTATCACAGACGCGTTGCACGCACGCAAAAATGTCCTCGTCAGTGGCCGCAACAAGGAGAAGAGGTACGAGTGGGCATCGCGTTGGGAGAATTGGAGTTTTGAAGACCGGCAGGAGGTTATCTTTCTCGGATGAGAGTTCATTCTGTTGTGGGCAAATGTCAGGCCGTGTTGTTCGTCACACGCCGCGCCGGTGAAGAGTTTTTGGAGGACTGTATTGTCCCGAAGTTCAAGAAGCAGACGTCAGTCATGGTTTGGGGAGCAGTCAGTGGTACTGGCCACAAAAGCGAATTGATTTTCTGGGACCGGAAACGGAAATATCACTTATCCTAATTACTGCGAGAAGGTGGTTGACGGTTCTCTCCGCAGTTTTTGGCGTGCTGTGAGCCAGCTCCAGGAAGCAACATTCAACAAGCAATCATCTCCGCATGTCGCCAAATTTACTCGTACAGGGCTACATACCGGCGATTGAACGCTTTAGTATGACAATTAGTTTCAGACAAATATCGAGATTGAACGCTGGTCAGTGCACCAAAAAATGGCGCTAGTACAATATAATTAAACGGAAGGGTGACCAAAGCGATCCCCAGAAATCAGGCCGAGATGCACGAGATAAAGGAAAAGCACAAAGGAGACAAGAACACAAAAAGCGAACTTAATACGGGACAAGATGTAATAATAATCGAAAAATATCAGAATCTGGTATGTCCTCCGTTAGTTCAAGGAGGGGTGGTAATGCGCTGTGGCAAGGTTGAAACCAAGGCTTGGATTTCGTCTTGAGTAATCGCATCCCACTCTTCCTGAATAGCATCCCGGAGTTCGACTACCCGGGTAGGACGAGGATTGCGGCGAGAGACTCTGCTTTTCATTCGTCTCTAGATTTCCTCGATAGGATTCATATCCGGCAAGGATGCTGGTCAGGGAAAAAGGAAATTGTGAAGACCAAGCTGTGCCATATGGGTTTTTCGTAAATTTGGCGACATGCGGAGATGATTGCTTGTTGAATGTTGCTTCCTGGAGCTGGCTCATAGCATGCCAAAAACTGCGGAGAGAACCGCCTTCTCGCAGTAATTAGGATAAGTGATATTTCCCCGTTTCCGGTCCCAGAAAACCAATTCGCTTTTGTGGCCAGTACCACTGATTGCTCCCCAAACCATGACTGACGTCTGCTTCTTGAATTTCGGGACAATACAGCCCTCCAAAAACTCTTCACCGGCGCGGCGTGTGACGAACAACACGGCCTGACATTTGCCTACAACAGGATGAACTCTCATCCGAGAAGATAACCTTCTGCCGGTCTTCAAAACTCCAATTCTCCCAACGCGATGCCCACTCGTACCTCTTCTCCTTGTTGCGGCCACTGACGAGGACCTTTTTGCGTGCGTGCAACGCGTCTGTGATAGCCGGCAGCCGTGAAGTATCGCTGGAGAGTTCGTGCACTGATTTCGATATCAAGTTCTTTCGCGATTTCCATATACGGCATTCGGCGGTGAGCAGCATCGGAGGCAGCTAGGGCGATCAAACGATGTGAATAACTGGATGAATCCACGTTCTCTTCGCCATCGTTTTTCTCGGAGTTTGACCGGCCGTTGGAGACGCTGTTGGGGGGTTCTGTCTGACAAGGGGGCGGCGGTGCCGGAGGATCGCCACAGCGGGGGCCGGAGTTTTTGTGGGCGAGGAGGGGGGGGGGGGGTTGGAGGTTTTCTTGATCTGAGTCAGGCTCAGTATCAGAATGTCAGGAAAGGCTTGGTAGCGAGATGTAGGGTTGGTGGAGGTGGCAGCGTATTGTGAAGTCTGAACGAGTTGGTGGACATCCACTCAATGGAGGAATCACTCCAACCCTCTTCTCACCTCTCGCTTCTCTCTTCTCTCTAGTCAAGGCTTAAGACACCGTTCTAGAATCCTCGAGAATACTGTTCCGCTCCTCTCTCTCTCTCCTTCTATGCGGCCATTAATCTCCTACATTGCGCCCGGCGAGAAGACGGTGGAAGCATCGTGAACCTCTGTGCCGCTTGCACAGACCTCTGTATTATACCCGAGTATAATCCCCGCCACTGTTGCTGGCTAGCGTGTAGTTGAGCCGCACAGTGAATGTCTGCCACCAGTTAGCTAACTACTTGTATTCAATGGGGTAACTGTATTCGCACAGCTCCCTCCCTCTTCTCGGCTGCCTCTCTCCTTTCTCTGTTGTGCCGGGCCGAAGTAGTATACAGTGTACCCTGTACGAGTACATATGCACGTACGTACGCATAGATCGGTATCGCCGGAATGAGATGGTGGGCTTATGGAATGGCCGGGGGTTGTAGATTTATTACCGAGGTAGGTAGAGTACATACATCGGGATCATAGCGGATCTACTCTAGAGTGGCTGCGTAGGTACTAGTTACTGTATAGGGGTATGTACCTAGTACTTCATCCAGGGTCGCCTGCACGTACGTATCCCATGTCCGCTTTTGCCAGACGAGTGTTTCGGGCAATGTACTTACATACCCAAGTAGAGTACCTACTTTTACGCACAGACGGCGGTTGGCGGATGACGGACCGTCGTCATCGGCACGCACTCGGTGATTGGAACTGCACCCTGAAAAAGAGAAGAAAAGAATACAATGACGCACGGTGCAGAACAAACGTATGCGCGACCGTTATTACGACGCTTGACCACCCTATTCACGGTAAACAATCGAGAGATTCGCTACAAACCAACAGCAGCAGCAGCACACATTCCCTCCGCCTATTCAAAGATCAGTGCCTCGAACTTATCCTTAGGATAGAACGCCGCCTCCGTTTTATTTCCCTCAAAGATTTCCCTCCTCTGTAATCCATTGACGGCCTGCGCACGCCCCACATCAGTATCCCATCCTCCGACTGGAGAGAGGGAAGGGGGAAAATACCATCTGAGCACTGCCTGCATCCGCAAACAGGACATATACCCGAGCACTCTCCGCAACCGCCTCATCCTCGTCCTCTTCCTCCTCCGGCTCCTCCTCCCAGCAGATCTTGATCTGCACGACCCGTCCGTAGCGTTTGTACTCGTCTCCGATCTTCTGCAGGAGCTCGGCCTCGTCGAGATGTCGCTTGCCGTCGACGATGCCGCGCATCACCACGACCTCGGACCCATCCGCGTCGGCAGTGGTCCGTTTCTTGTTTTTATCGACGATCCGGCCGCGGCCGGGCTGGCCCTTCTTGCCGGAGGAGACCATCTGGATCGCCTTGGTGATGCCCGTGCCGTCGCGACCGAGGCCCTGGCCGGCTTTCCAGCCTTGGCGCTCCATCAGTCGCTTTGCGAAGCCAGCCTGGCCAGGGCGAGAGGAGGCTTCTGGGGAGGGCTCGCGCTCGGTGTAGGGGCTTATTGCTGGGTCGGACGGGGGCGAGTTGGTGGTGGCGGAGGCCTCGGGTTGCGCGTAGAAGACCGGCGGGCGGGAGATGGTAGAGTCGACAGCGAGGGGAGGAATGGCAGCCGAGGGAGGTGGTGGAGGCGGCGGCGGTGGAAGTGGTTCGGAGGTGGGTGCCGCTGCGTAGCCGACTTGACCTTGTTGGGACATTCGCATCCGGCGGGCAAACGCGTCTTCTCCCGAGACATCGTCGGGGATCTCGACGGCTGGAGGAGGAGGAGGAGGAGCAAACTGCGGTGGCGGAGCGAACGAGTAATTGGCCGGGGGTGCGAAGCGACCTAGAATCCAAGTCGATCAGAGCTCAAACCGACACAAGCAGCAGAGACACCGTACCTCTCATAGCGGGACGCCTTTCGTCCTCGGAGTCACTGCTATCACTGTACCGGCTCCTCCGCTTCTTGCCGTACAACCTCTCCCGCCAATCCTCCATTTCGTGGATCTTCTCGTCCCCTTCTTTGTACTCCTCGTAGTTGTTGGGTCTGAGCGGGTCATAGATATCGTCCCAGTTCGTCGGCGGCGGCGGAGTGGCCTTGTTCTTCTTCCTCTTCTTTCTTCCAGCACGCTGCCGCTCTTTATTGGCACTGTTGTAGAACCCATTGACATCTTCGCCATCGCCGACCCAATCTTCGAGGGTGGTCTTCACCGCCGGTTTCGGCGCCTCTGGCTTCACCGGCGCCGTGACAGAATCCTCGCCGCTGCCGCTCTTGGGTGCCGCGCCGCCAATCGGTTTAAAGCCCATTCCCTTCTTCTGCGGCGGAGGCGCAGGGCGTTTCGTGACGGTAGGTTGAAATCGTAGCGCAGCTGTAGAATATCCCTTGCAAGAAACATCTCGCACATCCCGTGAGCAAAGCTTCATTCAGACAACAAATGCATAGCCCCAACCAGGCAGGGAAAGTGGCATGCGCGTGACTACCGGCATTGATTTTTTTCTGTGCGTTTGTGTTTCCGCTTGCGGTATCCTCCGCCGTGTGCGGTCCGGAGGCTCCTGCGGACGGCTTTGCGAACACCACCGGCGCTTTCGAGACCGTCGCGGATGAGCTCTTGGGCGTTGTCGTGTCGCCGAGAAGGTTAGCGTACAGTCCGGACATGCCGCCGCCGGGACGCGCGGGGGGCTGCGACATTGTTGCTCCCGTATATGGTGATGGTTATCGTGCGATGTGGAGCGGTGAAGATTGAGATCGAAGATGGGGCGGTGGTCGTGAACATTCGTGGTGACACCCCAAGCAAACAAAGTTAGATACACAGTTAACCGCGTCGGAGCAAGCGAGCTAAGCCGAAAACGTTGATCGTTACCCGCCCCTCTGGGACCTGCCGTTCCCCACCTCCGAACTCTTGATGACGTCTCCTGGCGTCCCTGCTACCGTCCTTCCAGAATACGAGGAACTAACTCTAGCAAGGAGGAGTGCTTGTATGCAGAGCAGCATGGACCATCTGGAGCGTGTTGGGAGCAATTACCGCACCGGTCCCCACCTCCAGCACAATCATCAGTGGTCCATACTTAACTAGTGCAATGACCTCTCTGTGCAAATACCTCAGCCCCGTTTCTCACCGCCAGCTCTCCAAGTCCCTCCTACTCTACCTCGACCCCATCCACCGCTCAACAATGTCTACCGCCACTCCCAAGCACGAATGGCTCTGTATCCTCCCCGACGTCGAGGGAGCGCGCGAAAAGCGGCTCGCCGTCCGCCCGCTCCATTTCGCCGGCGTAGAAGCTCTCGTTGCTGACGGATTCCTGACTTGGGGCGGTACATACTGAACCCCTTATCCGTCCTTCAAATTTACACACACTAATCCTATGTACCTAGGCGCTGTCCTGAATGGCGTCCCGACGGACAACGCGGATGCGAAGACGTACGACTTCCACGGGAGCATGTTGACCGCGGTGGCGGCTACGAGGGAGGAGGTCATTGCCAGGCTCAAGGAGGATCCATACACGAAGCATGGTGTGTGGGATTGGGACAAGGCACAGATCTTCCTGGTGAGTGCTCTGGTTTCGCTTAGGGACTCGGTATGGCCAGGTGACTAACTGGCATGCTCGGGTGAAGTTCAAGTGCGCGGTTAGGGAGCCATTGAAGAAATAGACGGAAGAGCCGGATGTAGATACATGCACATAACGTGTTTCCCACCAGACAGAAACCTGATACAAAGACGCAAGGCGCTAACAATGAATGCGATATCATCAACTCAATCCAGTGTAACTGCCCAAGGATGAGTGATTCCACAAATTCTACCTAGTTAAGCGCAGCACGGAAAGGCATGTGAACAAAAGGTTACAATTGTGGCGTGGTTGCATACATTATCACTCGGACGCTGAGATGGTATCTATCGCGAAGTTGCGGCGGCCCCTATCCGCACCATGATCGCTGTTTCCCCTCTATGTAGTATACAGTCCGTCTATTTGGATCCGACGGAGCAACGAACTCCCTCTATCTCCAATTTTCTCCATCTCCATCGACGCGAATCATCCTCTCGTCGGATTCCGAGTCTGAAAATGAAGGAAGAGGGAAACCCAGACAGACATCCATCCACCCACCCAATTCAATCCGAATCAAATCCATCGGCCATCAATGCAACGGAGTTTCTCTCTCCCCAACATATCCGCCATTCCATCTCATGTACGCATTTCATCAAGAAAAAGGGCAAAAAAAAGAACAAAGGGAAAAGACAAAGGGAAAATGCAACCGTAATAGAAGGGAAATCAAACCCTCAAGGAGACAAACCCCAGTGGTAAAAATTAAACCGGTAAGCAAGGAAAAGAAACCCGTGCGAGCAAAAGCAGAGCGCCACCCCCCACCCACCAAATGATGAAAACCAGTAGAAGAAAAAGAAAGGAAAGGAAAGGAAAATGATGAAGCAGGAAGAAAAAGTATGGTTGTAACGAAGTTCAAGCAAAGGTATCCTCGCAATGACAATGCAAAACGTGACTGCTGTACGAAACAAGAACAAAACACCCCCCCCATTACGCCTCTAAGTAAAAGTTGTAACAGTTCTAGTATTCTGTCGAGAGATGGGACGAAAAAAAAAAAAAAAAAAGAGATCCGCCGTCCTCGTCATCTTGGTTGTCGTCGTGATGTGGTCATCTAGAACTTTCCTCCATCGCCGTAGTGCTGGATGCTCTCGTCGCGAAGTTGTTTCATAAAGCCGTTGAAGACTAGTATCCCAGTTTCATTAGTACGGCTGCGGTCAAACGGGAAGTGGGAGGGCACATACACTCGTAGGTCAGAAGAGTAATAGCACTACTAGGAACTGCACGGACCAAATTGGTTCCCATCCCGTTATACAAGGCACGTCCGCCCTCCTCCTTGATAATAGTGGAGACGGTGTGGGCGATGCCGCGGTACTTGGGGTACAGGCTCTCCCGTTTGTATCCTCCCTTCTCGGCCATGGCGTTTAGAATCCTCTGCCGCTGGAGACGAGTCCGGAGGACCTCGTGAGGGTAGGTCGCACAGGAGGCGCAAATTTTACTGAGGCAACTAGCCAACAGTATACCGCCGAAATGGTTCACACCATCTGCATCCTGCTGTCCCAACTCGACACCACCGGTGAGGCGCGTCTTGAGATACTCGTACACCGGGAATTGAACGCAAACATGGGAGAGACCGAGTAGGGCAGGAGAGATTCCGGAGTAGAAAGAACGGAGTCCCTCGTAACGGTACATCTTCTTAGCCGCGTCCAAGGTATTGTGGTAGAAATACGGAGACGACCTGACAGACGCTGAGCTGCTAGCGGCCGGCTGCGACATCAGACGCGTCTTGATGACCCAGATAGGATTGGTGCACAAAGTGCTCGAGCCGCCAGCAAGCACCGACGACCATACGTTCAACCACATTCCAGGCTCCAGTACTGCAGGGCACACACGCGCATGATTAGAACACGACATCACATACATGACCTCGCACGCAGGATTCCCAAGAGATACTAACCCTCCCTCAAATCGATCTTCGCTTTTTCGTAGACGGTGAAGTATACCATCCAGGTAGGAAAGTAGCCAAGAACCAAAGGCCCAAGGCCCTTATACATCCCGCGCAAACCATCCTCCCTGAGAATGGTTTTGGCCGTCCCCACCAGCCCGTTGTACTTCAGCTCGCCCCCCGCCGAACCACGCGGACGTGACCATCCAGCCTGGGCTTGGAGCTTGGTCTTCATGACATCTAAGGGGCAGGTGAACACCCCTGAGACGAACCCCGCAATACCACCAGCGATTGAAGGGATAAACCTTGGGTTGATCGACGAAGCGTTCCAGTAAAGGGCGATCGTCTTAGCCAGGCCCTTTTTCTGACCTTCACCACCATCACCACTCGGCACTCCCGGTAGGCGGGCATGAGCATGAGGATACAGCTGAGTCTGTTCTATCGGAGTTGTAGGCGGGGTGCCGGACTCCTCGGATGATGAAGGAGATATTGAACGAGACATCGTTGGTGGTTTTGTGTTTCGTTCTGCCTTTTCGGGGGTGCTGTCGGAGCTTTTGGTGGTGGTTTCTAGGTGTCCTTCGACAGAAACACCGGGAAACAACAATTGGAAATTATACCCGGTTGACGATCTGAGGGAGAAGCCGAGTCGGCGTCGAGTGTATTGTAGTTTACGGCGGTGGGAATGCACGAAGGGGGAGTGAGCAAACGGTGGTGGTGGGGGTGTCGTATAGTTGAAGGGGTGGTGGGAGTGGTGGTTGGTTTTGGTGGGGGAATTCTGGTCTGGTTGGAGGAAAAGATGCGAAAGAAAGGCGGGAGAAACAACGCACAACAACTGGAGGGGGGTTGGCTTCTCGGGTTCAAGCCTCCTCAGTGTTGTGGTTGGGTGGGAAGGAGAGAGGATGAAGGTAGGAAAGGTGGTCGAGGAGATAGAAGTGGGAAAGAAGAGAAGGTACGTCGAAGCTGATGCACCAGTACCGTTCCGCTCCCTCACCTCCCCCACACTATCGGCTGCCACTTGATCCACCCATGCGGCTCATACCTATCAAAAGACCGAATGAGTTTAATTGCGGGAGAGGGACGAAAAGTACCGGAAGCTGACTAGTTGAAAATTCGGAAGAAATAGCCACAGAAAAAGGTTCAGGGAGCAGAGAATTTAACATAAACTTCCTTTTCGCTGTCGATCCCTCTGGTCCAATCGTCATCCGTCAAAGAATTAGGGTTATTGCTTTCCAGAAGAACTTTACTTTTTCAGCAAAGAGCCTAACATCATCGGCTCCATCATGATGATCGGCCAAGAGATAACCTCCATATTCGCCTTGGAGCCGCTTCTGAGGCTTTCAGTTACCAGTTACCACTCACCACTTCGTGCAGTCCGCTATTTGACAGCCTTATCGGTGCCGCCGCACCCCCCGCCATGTACAACGGCATTCTTGGGCTATCTACTATGTACTTCATCCCACTTCAGGCTTGCCTGCTTCTCCAGGTGATCTTTTTTTGGGACATAACTCCCATGCTTCTCCACAGTGAAAATACCGCGATGTATCCCCTGCCTTCCACCACTCTACGGGTCTCCGGGATCAGTTCGTTCCCCAGCACGACCGGACGCCTGCCCTCCGTGAATCGCTTGGCAGGGCGATATGTAAGGCTCACCCCACGTGGGTGTAGACGGGTTGGCTATCGATATCTATCTAGTGGAGCTATGTATGTATCGCTCGCGCAGAAAGTCGCCTACATATTCTCGCGGACCCCTACTTCCTGGCCGCATCGCACATCCCGCTCGCCCAATCCACAGACATCCGACGATCGATCTTGTGGCCCATCCTACTCGACGCAGTACTGCCTCAACGACGAGCGCGACCACGGGTTCTCCGACTTCACCGCAATGCGGACATTCCACATCGAAATCCGAAACTGCCGCACAGATCATTGCGACAGAACAGTCTTCCATCCGTCCAGCCAACCACTCTGATCGCGCGGTCCACCAGTTCGGTATATGGACCGATGCACTGAGCCAGCGTGCCCCCGCATTTTGGCGGGCTCAATGGTTCACGGTTGGGAATTTGCTTATCCTTGTCGGCCGCATACGATGGAGTTGCCGAGGATGTGATGCAATGCGACTTGACACTTGCAAAAATGCGCCTTGCACCCCGACGTCATCGGTTTTCATATGGTTGGAAGTCCGTCATCATCTTCGGATGGACCGCGTTTCCACATTCAGAGGTTACTGAGTGGTTGGAACCCCGGGACTGAGGGTGATACATTTCTTGGGTTTGGTAAGGACTTTATCTCCTTTCTTCATCGATCCAGCCAAGCTAACTCCTCTTTAGTGACTGCTCCGCCCGAACAGATGCGGTCTCCGAGATCGAGTAACCAAATGCTCGGCATGGCTGCGCTGCTCGTCACTTCAGTTTAACCCTTACTTACGTAGAAATAGCTTCCCCGGCCGGTGGGTTAACTCCAGATCCCAGACTGGGCATTGACGGCTTAGGCTGGTACTTTTTTGAGATATTTCTTAAGAAAGTTCTGGGTGTTGATGGATTGGCTCAGGCAAGTCGTTGACGTTATCATTGCCGTTGCCGCCGAGATCGCCGCCGCAAACCAGCCGCTCCGGGCGTTTCAACGTCACCGCGAATGGCCCCAATGGTTGTCGGTGATGAGACTCTTGTGTATGACATAAAACAAGGATCCACCCAATGGCCAACATCTGTGCTGTGAAGAGCGCGGATAAGGTTGGGTTTAGACAGTAGAAATGCCATTTCCCTGCATGTGCCCTGAAGTAATAGTGGATCGTGAACATGAACCTCTCTAACGTTAAAATCTCGATTGCGCCCATTCTAGAAGCTCACTGCGGGTCACGTGCATTTTTGATCAAGAATCAAACTTTGTGTGCTCTGTTCGTGGACAAAAATCCTTGTTCCACCAAATACACTGTTTGGCCGTTACCAATGAGAGGGTAACTACTTGAGAGGAGCAATTCCCAATAATTCATCCTAGATACAACTCGTTTCGTTCAATTCTCAACACCATCACTACCATCACCACCACAAAACATCCCACGCACTCAACCCAGTTTACTTGTCGTCGTCCCCACCACCATTACGCAATAATGGCTGCTATCGTAAAGCGCATGACCAAATTCGTTCAGAGCCGCCCGGCTCTCAACAACATGGTCAAGCCGATCGCCGACAAGTACATTGACCTTGCGGGATACCGCAAGCTCGGACTTCTGTATGGTCTTCTTTCCCTATCGCATCAGTCCTTTTCTGTCCTGTCTCTCTCTACTTGTGGACCCTTTGGATACAGCCGCCACGCCGCCCGCCCCTCTATCGGGTAATCCCGGAAGTATACTAACTTTTGCTGGTGGGGGGAAAACAGGTACGACGACATCATCGCTGAGGAGAATCCGGTCGTTCAGAAGGCCCTGAAGCGTCTGCCGCCCCGTCTCGCTTACGACCGCATGTTCCGGCACCGCCGTGCCATGCAGTGCTCGCTCGCACACCAACTCCTTCCGGCACACGAGCACACTAAGCCTGAGGAAGTGAGCTTTTATTACGTCCAATGTGAGGATGGGTTGTGGACTGATATCGCGGTGGGAAACAGGACATCCCCTACCTCCGGCCGTACATTGAGGAGATTGAACGTGAGATCGCTGAGCGCAAGGAGTTGGACTCTTTGACCAAGAGCAAATAAGCCAGGACGAGGCCGATACTTTTGAATTGGGAGAAGGAATGCCGAGGGAAGTGATGTGCAGTCATTGCTGAAGATATTGCGACACACCCACCGCCGTATCTTGGTGCAAACTGCTGCCCACGGTCTTGCTGATACTGTTGCTTCTGCTACTGTCGTTGCGAAATCTTAATGATGGGTGTGCGTGTGCTTTCTTCCTTCTCCCCGCGGTTTGGAGAGTCCTCCTCCTGTCCAATTCACATAGAGTACATATTTCTTTCGCGGTCATGATGGAGTAAAAAAAAGAGTGGGGATTGTAAATGACCGATGGCCATGGAAGATCTCAATTCATCTTTTTGGGTCACAAATTGATAGGTAGAGTCCCGTGTATAAACTGAGGTATGGCTTACGCTATGAGACGAGACCTGAGACGTCCACAAGCTCGCATTCATTGACCTATTAAAACACTTTACTGAGCAAGTTCTTGACCTTGTCGCTCTGGTCCTTGCCTTCTGTCTTCTCAGCCGCCCGGCCTTTGACCTTATGCTGTCTGAACTGCCTCCGCACCTCAACCTTTGCAGGTTCCGCCGACTCCCCATCATTATTACCGCCATCCTCGGCTTTTCGCTTGCTCTTCTTTGCTTCTTGCATGGTCTCCACCATCTTCGCCCTCTCGACGTTCCGTAGATACGTCTTGTTGACCCTCGTCTCGTGTGCAATCTCTGCCCTGAGCTTTGCCTGTCGCGAGGCATTCTCATACGCTGCGACCCTATCAGCTTTCATCCACCAGAGGGAAAGAGGATAATAAACCCACCAATCTGCGCCTGCAAGTGATGCCACTTGAACTTCCTCAGATACTTGATATTCCACACGTCGTCATGGTAGTAGCTTCCCTTTTTCCCACCCACGGTCTGGGTATTCAGCGTCTCGGCGCACAACTTCGCCAGCTTCTTGTCCACAAACTCGACCCAGCCCTCCACAAAGTTCCTTTTCTTGTTGCCTCCGAACTTGACCCGCTTCGCGTGCGCCTTTGGGTCCTCCGGCGCAAGGAAAATCCTGTTGATGGCGCCGAACCGGCTCAAAAGGTCTCGCACCTTCTGTGGCTTCATGAACGGTGGGATCCGGGAGAGGTAGACGACGCCGGTCTTATGTGTAGCCTCTTTTGACTGAGCGAGTTGCGCAGGTGTGAGGGGTTTTAAGGCCGATGGATTTGTGATCAACTTCGAGGACTCTGGGTCGCCTTCTTCTTCTACTTCTTTCTGTGCACCCTCGTCCTCGTCATCTTTGTCTGGTGCGGGTATGGGACCGTCGAATTTGCCCGCAAACCGTGGGTCTACTACAGCCCCACCCTCCTCCTCGTCGTGGTCGCCAGCATCGTCACTCTCGTCTTTGTCGTCGTCTGCGCGAATACGCTCAACTCTCCTTCGTTTTGCGCGGTGTTGCGTAAGTTTTTTCGAGCGCTCGTCGTCGTCGTCGCTGTCACTCGTTTGCTCCACCTCACTGTCTTGCGCAAGACCTAGTAAATCGTCGGGCTTTTTCAATTCCTTTTTGGCTAGCATTTTTTGGGCCGTTCGTGTAAGATGGTTGGGTATGTGGTAGACGTATACAAAGGGTATGTATGGAATAACTAACTTCGATCCAACTTGAATTTTGCCTGTTTGCCAAGACATCACTATGTAGTGTATGGTGGGCTCGGCTCGCGCATGTCTGGTCTTAGATCCCTTTTGGAAAGGACACCAGAACAACATCGCGAAGAAACAGCCAGCCAGACAACTTCCTAGCGTCACCACAAATATATAACACCGCAACAACTTCCGCCAGCTATTCTAACCGACTATACAAACGAGACCTCAACCCGAAGCTTAGCTTCAACTCCCTTCCCCGTCCGAGTTTCACCCACGAGTTTGCCCGATCCGATCGATGTCATCGAGTTCCGGTGCAAACCCTATAGGCACGGGGGGTGCAGCAAAGTACCGAGAACACAGTCATGGCCGGCAAGATCGCGAGTACACGCCCGAGCAGAAAGCGGCAGTGGAAAGGATCCGACGATGCGGCGCGACAAAGTTCTACGAGATTCTAGCGGTTGAGAAGGTTGCTAGCGATGCGCAGATCAAGAAGGCGTACCATAAATTGTCACTAGCTACACACCCAGATAAGAATGGTGCCCCAGGGGCGGACGAAGCTTTTAAATGTATGTACTTTCTGTGTGGGGAGGGGTAGAGTGAGTTGTGTAAGTAAGGAGAGAAGACAGCTGATGCGGATGATGATTAGTGGTTGCGAAAGCATTTCAGGTTCTCTCCGACCCACAGAAACGACAGATCTTCGACCAAACCGGATCGGACCCAGACTCACGAGGCGGTGGGATCGGTGGTGGCGGTGGTGGAGGTATGGGCGGCTTCCCCGCCGGATTCGCTGGTGCACGGGGAACCCCATTCGGTGGCTTCCAAGGTGCCGAGATCTCACCTGAGGATCTGTTCAACATGTTCTTCAGCGGGGGTGGAATGGGGGGGGGCGGCGGTGGGATCTTCGGCGACGGTGCGGGCTTCGCTTTCGGCGGCCCAGGGATTCGAGTACACCAGTTCGGTGGAGGACCAAGGGTGCGGCGGCGAACTCCCCAGGAACCCGTTGCTGATGAGGAGGTGCAGCCCGCCAGTTTTACGCGCATGTTTTGGCAGCTGCTGCCGCTGATACTGTTCTTCCTCTTGCCCCTCCTAAATGGGTTGTTCGGCGGCGATGGCGGCGAGTCCCTCCGCGGCCCGAAGTTCTCGCTGGAGAGAACTCCGCCGTACACAGCTATGCGGAGCACACCCAATCACAACATCCCGTTCTGGGTCAACCCCTCGGATATTGAGGGGATGGCTATGCGAGACGTGACGAAGTTAGGAATGCGAGCAGAGGCAGCTATTATCAACAAGTACAATGCCGGCTGCAACCGAGAGGAGCTCCTACGACAGCAGGAGATACAGGACGCTCATGGTTTCTTCACAACCGACCGCCAGGCTGTCAAGAGGGCAAAGGAGAAGGTACTTCCGAATTGCAGGAAATTGGAGCAGTTGGGGTTGCCCAGGAAACGGCAATTTTAGATAGCGGAAGGAGTGTAGTAATGTTGCATGTGTTGATTGGTTGATTGATGGGTGGCGTTGTATGTCTGTTTTCCCCTATCTTACTTATTGCTGTTTTGTTTTATTCTCTCGTGAGCGTCGTAGCTGTTGGTTGTGGCGATTTTTCTTAGAAGCGCTGTAGCTTGTTTGAATGGAAACACCAGTGTATCTTTCCTTTCCAATCAAAACCCCCTCCAATACATTCTACGTCTATTTTATCATTCGTTTTTTTTTCTTCTTTTCTCCTCTGATGGTTTGTGACCGTTCTGCGATGTTTTTTTTTAGATACGACGATAGGAACTGATCTGATCTGATCTGATTTGATCTGATGTGGAGATGCTTGCACGAGAAGAGATGAGGAGCCCATCACTGCTGCCATCGTATACATACGCTACGCACCCCCTCCCCTTCCCCACTCGTCCTTCCTCATCCATTTTTACGGCTGTGTAGTATCCACTTTTCTGTGTCTCCGCGAGCTCAGCCGATGTCAAAAAATAAACACCGATACCAAAAAGTAAATACTTAAGTTATATAAGATATATAATCCAAAAGAAAAGGAATCCGTCTTGCCATCCACTCTCCCATCCCCCTTCACATCCCAAATCCTAGCCTATCCTGCGCCTGCAATAATGAACAAAAAGGAAGTAATATGATAGAAGAAGAAACAGACAAACGTTCTAAAAGGTTGCTGTGGAGGTTGTCGAGTCGGGAGGTTTATAGTAGTGTCATTAGCTTTATCTCTTCCTTTCCATCCGTCCATCCAATTTTTACCCATGAAGTGGAAACGGAACTACGCAGGCCTGCCCTTGAGGTTACCGGGCTTCTCGTCCGTGTCGATATGCCACACGACGTAGTTCGGCAGTCCGACGACCTTGTAGCCTGCACGCTTCGCCATCTTTGCGAAGCCTTCGGTTTCGGCTTGGTTCTCAAAGGCGTAGCAAGGGAAGTTGATGCCTGCGGGGCACGCGTCAGTTGCTTAGCGGCATTAATTGGGTAGGGGTGGCAGTACCGGCACGGTGAACATCCGCTTTGACGAGAATATTGACACCACCGATACCATCAAGCTCGATCTCCTCATCTGGGTTCTCGTTGCGGTTTCCCATCATAGCCATGTGCTTGCGCTTGGTGTCGTACTGTGCATAGCCTTCGGCGAGAACAGTGTCCTTGGGAAGGCTGGCCGCAAGCTTCAATCCCTCTGGCGACTCCTGCCATGAATTGTAGTCGAAGCGACCCTCGATGTCGTGGTTGCCCTCGTAGCGGTGGAACCAAATGTCTTCATCCAGTCAGCGGGGGGCGAAGAGGGTAGACATGCGGGGGAAGGGATGGGGGCTCACTCGGCACGAGTATATCCTTGTCATGCTTTACGAAGTCTTCGATGATGCTCTTGGGGTTCTCGACGATATCAACATCTCTCCAGTAGACCCACGAGTGCTCCGGCTTCAACGTGGCGCTGAGCAGGAAGTTCCTGGCCTTGCCCATAGCCTTCCTCCGGGGGCCCTGGAATTCGAACGAGTGCCGCACAGTAACATCCTGACTCTCGAACACACCGTAGTCCTTCTTCACGACAGTGACACTGTGGAACGGACCGCCCAGCTTCGGGTCGGGCTGGTTCTGGACACGGTCCAACTCGGCAGCGAGGACAGCCAGGGTATCATCGGTAGAGTCGGAGACCAAGAACGCGAGATCGATGAGTTCGTGGGGATACGTCAGCTGCGCAACGAGCTCAAAGTGCTTGGACAGGTAGTACGCGGCGTCTCGGAGGGGAGTGAGCATCAGTATCCGCTCCTTGTTCTTGGCGGCGTCGCTGGTCGCTGAGACTTTATTAAGGTCGACGTACTGAATCGTGCTCGCATTGACCTCGATCGGCTTGTGGTGGTTAAACAGTACAGGTGTCTGGAGGTGCATGTGCCATTTTGCGTGCTCGTTCTGTGAGATCTCTAGTGGTGACTTCGCGGGCCCGAAGCAGTAGTATCTGGTCGGCGGGACAGATCATTAGCATTTCGCTTCTTGGGTGTTGAAAGCTGTCTTCGTGTACTTTGCTCCCGCATTCCACCGCCTCCACACATGCCCCGTAGATCGAAATCGTCCGCCCTCCACCACTAGGCACGATGCGGACAACCCACGCAAGGGGAGTAGGGGGGCATATGCTCACTTTTGCATATTCGCGGCCGAGGAATTCACACCTCGCCATAATATGACGATGAACGCTGACAGAAACAACAAAAACCAGAATCTCGTCCTCGAAAAAATGCTCGCTACGACCCGCAGTGGCGGCAGTCTATTCCGAACCGTCTTGACTGACATCCCCTTGAACGTCAACATCGCTGCCAGTAATTGGTATGACCGAAATGCGATCCTCTAGTAGACGCAAGAGAAGATATCCAAAAAGGAGGGGAGGATAGGTGACGCGTTTTCCCCCGTACGCGAGGTTTATTTCGTGCCACTTGTCGCCCGGTTCGTTCGTTTCGCTTTTGCCCGGATTAACTGGGCGGAATGAGGAAGGAAAGTGAGGAACGAAGATAATATGGTGCGTGGTGAAGAGGATCGAAATTTGGGATGGAAGGTCGACAGACGGGTCGAGTCGGGACAGCGTCGATGATGTTCCTCTTCTCACCCCTGACTGCCGAAGACAGTAGGATTACGACAACGGAGCTAACTTAGAAGATTGGGATTGTTGCTGGAATCGGGGGTGCTAGGCCGGAATAAAAATGAAAAACGAACGGCAGGTAGCAATTCCGATAAGGTGGCTACACACTAAAGGGACGGCGGATCTGCAATTTTCTTGGGGGTGGAGGGAGTATGGAAGTACAAGGAGAGCTGGGGGCAGCGAGAAGCGGGCGGGGCGGCGATGTCAGGAGCGGGCCAGGTCGTGTGCGGCGGAGCACTGGATAAGGGAGCCAAAGGGTTTAATGAACGGGGACACTAGCGGGCCTGAGGTTGAATCTCGACAGATGAAGGATTGCGTGATATCTAGGAGACTCAGTAATGGGCCTTTCGTTTTGGTGGCTAGTCGCCTCGATATCCCCTAAAGCCGCCGCTGCGCGGGTGCTTAGTGGTAAAGCTTCACCCGGGGGTAGTAGTCCGTGTAACCACCAAGACAACGAGGATGGGCTTTTGCCGGTAGAAGACCTCCCTGGTACCTCTATCTGTCTACGCCTGACGATAAGCACTTATTCACCTAAATTTGTCGCGAAGAAATCACATTTCCTTTCGGTCCTCTTATGCCCTTTTTAGTTCCCGGAGCCGCCATACAGTAGATCTCGTGCACTTCCCGGTTAACTAGCTCTGTAAGCTGGTGAGCGTTAATGCCGCTCAATCTTCTCCTTCAAAAACTGCACTCCATGTTTATTATCCGCCCCGGAAATCGCCGTCCGAAAGATCCGCAAACTTCGGATACCCCCACCCTGACTGCGTTCAATGTCCTGCGGAATTCCTATGGCCATTGGCCCTCGTGTCCAATTCATCCGCGACTCCTAGGGTGTTGCCGGACAGGCCAGTAACGACAGCAGAGGTCCACAGCATACAACACCGATCAAACAACTCAAAAGCCAAGTGCTCAATAGTCTATATATCAAGGAGGTTCTGCTGGAATTCCCGGCCAAAAGGCTCCTTTGTGTGTCGATATCTTCCGAATTTCATTCTCGCTCTTATGGGCGCTCCCTGCCAGCAGCATACTGGATAGGCGAGAGCATAGATTATATACCCGCCATCGACGAACTCATCGGCTGGTGCACTCAATCCGCGGTGGGAAAGAGCGGTCACATCCTGAAGCCAAATCGAGCGCGGCATTTGGCACTTTCCGCAGGTTGGTGTTCAGTTGCTCCATCCTGCCCACATACCGGGTCCCTTCGTAGTGCATGATTCTGGGTTTAATCCACAGTTTTTTCCCCAGGGTTTCCGGGTCACCCGCCGGGGGTGGTGAAGGTTTTACTTTCTTTCTTTTCTCTTATTTCACATAAACACAAACTATCACTCACGGACACTACGACAAGTGCTATGTGAATACCATAGCATTATCGATTGATTACGGCTTGATAATGCACTTATAACCTTGTCTCCGGTCGCCGATTGCTGCCATGCGTGTTGCCTTGGTGACACCAATAATGTGGCGGATGTCGAGACACATAAGATCGCTCTCTGAAATAGTTATCCGTAACTTAATCCAGGTTTCCCATAACATAACCCCCCCCCCATCTGGTCAATAACATCGTCGCACGCTCAATTTAGGTCATAGGATTTAACAGCAAGCATTCCGCAACCACCGTAAACATTCACTGAGTTTATATTGCTAATGCTGCGAGAGTGGGTGATGCCGGGCAAGAGATCAATGCTCACAGCAAATCACCCGGCCGCCGCCGTGCATCTCTCAGTCCCGTCAGTCCCGTGTCCTTCCACCAGAAACCTCACCCGAAGCCTTCGTTTGGTCACTGCAGCCCCGGGAAAGAGGTCTGTTATCGGTTGTATCGTTGGGAGAATCCGGAGGACAAAATGAATTCCTAAAACACCTCAACCCTGGGACCAGTGTGATCTGCTCTTATATCTAACGGAGAACTGGAACTGCTTTGGCGAAGATACTTAGCTGTAACTAAGTATCGTTTGTTATTAGGTAGAGAGGGTAATCTTTCGAGCGCTGTTCAAGCCGCCCCAGTCCTTCCCCGCCTCTTCCCTCTCCCCAGTCCAAGTCCGCCGCTCCAGTATGTCGTCTTCTGCCTCTCCCACCTTGGGAGGGGAGACACCCACGTCTTCGCCTTTACCCGAGGAACTGGTCTCTGCTGCTGCCGCTGGGTGGAAAGGCGCGGCACTGGCTCCAACTTCTGATGGCTCGCTGGTTTCATCATCCTCCTCGCCCACTTCCTCCGCTGCTGGGGCTAGCCGGCCCACGCAGTTGTTGTGCAGGTAGGCCAAGACGGTAAGGCCTCATTGGGGATCGGCGAGCAGGGTGCTCATTCGTGTCTGGCGTCTGTGCCGTGGCCGTTCCTCATCCATTGCCCGCTCCACCTCCTGCCACAGGGTATCCTGCTGCATTCTCCACCTGCTACAGTGCTTGAAGAGGTGCTTCCGGGTCTGGGCGCCTTGGTAGGAGCAAGTAGAGATGATGGACTCGAGAGGCGGAGGGAGTCCTCGGTCTGGGTGTGGGTGTTTGCAGGGGAGGTTCGCTGGTTGGCCGGTTGACTGGATAATCGATTAAATCCTCCGCTGCAGAACTCCACCCTACGCTTATGGACTGCGTAGCCGCACTGTTTCACTGGTGGACGGCATCGTCTGAAGTTGAAGGTGGAGGCAAAGAAAACCATATGGATTGACCGTAGATATCACTCGCCACTGGTAGGGCTTGATAGCTGTTCGGGATTAGGGCTTTAGGTTTAATACTGCATTGTTACAGTCTTCTGTTCAACTGCTGTGTCACGGCCTCTTCGGATCGCCTTACCTACTGCCGTGTGCTACCAGTCCACTCCAACTCTAGAGTGTCCCCAGTCGAAACAACTCAATACGTTCAACTCTCAATTCTGGAATCTAACCTTGTCCCCCACTCCTCACTCTTCTCGCTCTTCTAAAAGCAGCCATGACGCATCGCCCTTGGTTTACAGTCAGTGACCGGGACCAGCCTGTTACCTATAATCCATCCCCATCATCCCCATCACCCCCATGGTCCCCTAACGCGAACTCCTCTCGACCTCCGTTCTCATCCCCTTGCCCCGTCCGACGGCAGTCACCGCCATTCAGTGGCCGCAGGCATGCAACCGTGCACCGTGCTCATCACGATGGGCTGGTGTATCAATAACTTTTGTTGCTGTCTGTCTGGATCCTATACCTTACAGTTCGGCGGCGGTCTACCCTTGTAATGCTGCGATAAGTGCGACCATCTGATGACAGCTCATGAAGATTATGGTAGCAAAGACCAGCACAACGTTAATATGTACATGCTTATTGAACGAGGACCAGTTACTCCCACTGTTGGTGTTTCCATCCAGCATCCAACGGCTACAGCTCAATACAGAACCCCTCTGTTCCCGTTACCAACGCCGGCAACACTCTGGCATCACGTCTCCGTTTTGATATCGTTCCCCGTGATCAAACCTGCAAGGGACTTTACGAAACCATGATCAATTACAGGGTCGTGCATATCCGTGGACCTCCAGCAAGCGGGAAAACCACCCTGATGCTTTCGTTTCAGCAATACCTGAAAACACACCACCCGTAACTGAAGGTGTGTCCGGTGCTGTCGTGGAGGGCTGGGGAATCTTCCGGTGCTCCGACATTGGGCGTTATGAACTTGCAAAGCTATTCGAGGAGAACGACTATCCCAGATTTAGAGTTGGGGCTCTTCTCGCTTTTGGTCCCAGAATGGCATAGTGTTTCTGCTCGACGAAGCGCAGACTAATTATTGCGATCGCGAGCTCTGGGGCATTCTGAAACATCAATCTGGTGCGGTCGGTAGTGGTCCACGCTTTTCCTCTTCACTAGCTATGGATGCCCCACGGTAAATCCAGTCATCTTCAGCGGCGAGTTCGCCCCGGCAGCCTTCGCTCCTCCCCAACGTGCCCCCTTACGTTGCTCTCCGACTTTGTCCCAGACAGTCTCTCTATTTTTGAGCCCTGACGAATTTTTGGAGATGGAAGAGTGCATCCGCCAGAATCCTCTCAGCTCATTTCCCTTGGATAGGGAGGTGATTGAGCACATATAGTCATTGAAATCTGGCCACGCTGGGCTCGTGCGGTGTCTTTTGGAGTTCCTGGGGCAATGTGAGGTACGTGCTTATAACGCTGGCTCGGATCTGGGCAATTGCTGAGCACATACAATCTAGGTGACTCCCCGCATAGTCAAGCAACGTGGAAAACTCAAGGCTGTTTTTCGAGGATGCCCAGTATCCCCTAGGGTGTTAAGGGCGAGCGGTGTGCCTCGATCTTTCGTTGGACAGAATCCAGAGAACTTGACAACTTGTCGGCCGCCCATACTCTACAGATGGCAGTTGTGGCTGGCCGGGCGAAGGGAGGAGTTTGAGGAAGGCCACGAACTAGCCAAGTGTTATATTAGAATGGGACACTTGCAAGCGGAACTCGATCAGGACGGATCCGTTTCGCATGTGGTGCCGGCCCCATTACATAAAAAGTACTACGAGCATGCCCTACGTCGGAAGGCCGTTGAATTCTCGTCCAAGATGTACTCCAGCCTGAACACTCTATGCCGGGTGTATAGCAATCAGGTTTTTTAGTCGCCGGTCACTGTTTGGGGAGAAACTCGGCCCGGGACTCGTACACCGACCACTCGAGGCGACTTGAGCCCAACAGAAGTATTTACGAAGCCCTGAGCGGGAGGATCTTCACTACCAATGACTAGAACTAGGAAAGAGCGGGAGGAAGGATCGGTTTCCTCATCACGGCCAGAGACAAGCGTTGGGGGCATCGATTGTATCCGTAATGGAGAGCGTATGGACGATCACATTCGACGTTTGCCCCCCAGTAGTACTTGCCATCCGTTCATCTCGAGCGGGTTGCTAATACCGTACGCTCTGTTGGACTTCTGCCTTGAGGAACCAGAGGAATACCGTTCGTCACCGTGCCAAACCTTGTTTTGATCCTGATGAGCTGACCGTAAATAGATGACTATCCCTGGCTCTTTTATGCCGTCTTCAGCCCGGACCCGCACCAGTGCGAAGATACTCGACCGAAAGCATTGGAGGTCCTCGGAGGAATTTAGACTCCTGGATTGATGTGATGGTATTGTTCTGTCGGTTGGGTTCTGCGGTGTTGCATAGTGTGACACATGGAGGATTGATTCATCGTTCCGTGATGTCCCGTTTTCTTGTAGTGCCGTTGGAAAGTTCGCTCCACACACTCGTTCGGTTGCCGAAACCCACCCGTGACCCGTTTCGACACCAAGACCTTCAGTTCTTGCTTCCCGTATGTAGACTGGGGGATTACCGATGCAGCGGTGCCCCGGTGGTGCCTATTGTCATGCACGCACGCACGCACCGGCGAAAGACGGCTGCTGTTTTTCCACGTGGAGAGTCGATATGATCGGCATTGGGTGCCATGGGTCTTTGAAGTTGGCCCCTATCGAGTTCTGCCCAGGTATTTGGCACTTAAGGTAGAGTGGATCCTCCTGTCTTTAAATAACTACCTGAGAAGTGCGGGCCGCGTCCCCGCATTCGCCCTGGGTAAACGTCGGTGGCACGAGTTGACGTGGTAACTATGTATGTAATCACAACTTTGACCGCAGGTGCAGGTGCGTGCAAATGCAGAGTTGACGGCTTTGATCGCAGATGTAGGTGCATGCAGATGCAGAGTTGTCTGATTCACCTGGGCACCTGGGACAGGAACGTTCCTCAATTCATAACCTAATTTATTATAAGTCTTACCATATGTACGATATGCATGCGATTTTGTGCATACTTCCTTTTAAATACCCAGCAACGCAATTACAACACAGCATAACCACATGCCACAGAGAAAAAGAGAGCCAGTGCACCCCTAAGCGTATGTTTTTGACTAGTCAATTTAACCTATTGACTAGGCATTCGAAGTGAATGACCCCCCATCTCCTCCTCGTGCGTGTTCGCCTTGAAGCACAGCCTTTTCTTCTTTTTTTTTTGGATGTAAGACACAATGTCGCCGTGTCGCAACAGAAGTGAATTGCTCCGCCGTATTTTTCTTTATTTTCTTTACTGGAAGCGACACCGATTGATTCTGCGCCCGTTCTCCTCTATCAAATTATGCCTGCTCTCTTTATATCTAAATAAGTAGAATAAATAGCATACCTACATACATAAACGCTCATCTCGTGTTCACGAGCGCATTGGCTTTGTCTCGCTGTTGTGGCTTATGGTTGTGTTAATTATGTTGCCCGGGTATTTAAAAGGTACTTAGTTATGCACAAAATCGCAGGGTATTAAAAAGGGTTTCTCGTAGTTCTTCGCGCCTACTATTGTCTCGCCATACCATATATCGTACAATGCCTACCTCTCCCAGCTCACCTCTTAGTTCACTCCGCCGTGTCCCGCCCTAGCTTCGGCCTCCTTGACAGCCTCGACACTCAGTTCCCACAGCCTCGCCGCGGTCTCGTCATCCTTCGCGATGGCCAGTGTCTCGCCGACTTTCGAGTGGTGATAACCGCCGGACCAGCTCGAGGAGGGCATTATGTATTGTCCCCGGATATCGTCGTCGACGATGGCCCTCGCTGTGGCCGCCCACACCTGCGTCATCGCCCCGCCCTGGAGATCGAAGCCGACGAACAGCCCTGTCACCTTCTTCAGCGCCGCCGGCAGGAACTTCGGCAGCCCGAAATGCGACCCGTCGCCTCCGATTCCGGTGCCAGCAACCCCGCCTACGATTGTCGTCAGAACGAATGGTTGAAAAATGACCCGGGGTGTAGGAGGGCTCACCGGGATGCACAGCATTGACATAGACATTCCGGACGCCCTTCTCCAGCAGTCTCCGTTGGAGCTCCCTCGCGTACAGGGCGTTTGCCAGCTTACTCCGGCCGTACCTCTTCATCGAGCCGACGAACCCCAGCAGGGTCGGGTCGACGTTCTTCCGCAGCGAGTCGAAATCGATGCCCTTGGCGAGCCTGTAGGCCTCGGAGCTAGTGACGACGATGCGGGCCTCGGGGCTATCGACGAGCAGCGGCAGCAGTGCCTCGATGAAGGCGAAATGGCCCAGGTGGTTGGTTTGGAAGTGGTTCTCCCATCCCTCCGGGCTGGGGGTCGGCGAGGTGTCGAGGGAGATGGCCGCGTTCGCGACGACGATGTCGAGGCGCTCCCCCGGGAACCGGTGCGCGCCCACCGCCGCAGACGTCATCGAGGACAGGTCCAGCTCGAGCGCGTGCAGCTCGCCGTTGGCAACGTCGGGACGCGACTTCTTGAGCTCCGAGATCGTGGCCGCGATGTCGCCCCGTCCGGCCAGGTAGACGGTGCACCCCTTGCGCGCGAGAAGGTGCACCGTTTCGAGGCCGAGCCCGCGTTTGGGACTGATCCGAGCCGCATCAGACGGATGTCACATATGTAACATGCGGATTGAGAGGGAGGGGATGTGTAAAACGCACCCTGTCACTATTGCCACTTTGCCCGTGAGGTCGGGAACATCGTCGGGGAGGAATCGGGGAGCCATTGAGTGCCCGTAAGGTGGTTTGCTGTCGTTGTTTCTCCACTCTATTTCCTGTTGCTTAGGTAGGTGGGTAGGTATGCAAGTAAACGAAAGCTCGAGCTTCAGCTATAGAGGGTGGTGGTATCAACGTCGGGACGGAGAGTACAGCACTTGATATTGCCCCTTCTGCTGCGCACAGCAAGGGGGGGCTGGTGTCTCACGACTATGATATGTGCTCTACCGCATCGCTCGGTTCCTTGCTACACACGGGCCCGGGCCCCCCGCGGGTGACTTGGTCGAAATTCAACTTGTGGTCAGGTCGGGGCAAGCTCGAGGTCGGGTTCGGGCTCGGTCGGTGGCGTTGCGCACGGCAGATACCTAACGTAGGTAGCACATGCTTATGTAAATATGAGCTTTACTCTGTCTGCAAGGTCGTTTGCTTGTACTCTACCAGAGCATGTTCGTGTTTGTTGTTTCGCATGCGGATTTCGGGGACGGTCGATTTCTGAGGGCGGGATTCGGCATTGGCGTTGTCACTGCGTTGTGGACGCTTTGGGACAAAAAGGCCACGGTTCCCGCTACTGGCGACCTCAGTACTCGAGACAACAACAGAGAGAGAGAGAAAAAGCCCGTCATAAAGCTTTCGACGACGTCTATCTTTCTTTTCTTCCGCGAGTTGAACCGCAGATTGCAACCACCTCCGGCTCGAACAGTTGATGGCATTCCCGGCATATTGACAGTGGTTGTACCAATTGGCCCCACCGTCACGAAGCGAGTGCTCGCGGGAGATCCTGCTTCGGCTTGGTGCCGTGCATATCATACACGCGTAGAGTATAGATATGCACATGTATGTAACTCCCGTCGCGCCTGATGGACTTGTCCGGTTAGCTCTTCCGATGGCGCGAGGGGAGGGATGGGATTAGTGCGTGGGTGGGGGCGGTTTGGGAGGCCCCCTCGCAAGTCTGACCGTGGGCAGACAGGGTCGTGTTATAGCCTCGTGCTCTTCATGAGCTATGGCTCGCTCCCATGGTCGGTTTGCGGCCGTTATACATATAGCAGAGCACAGCTCGGTATCCAAAGATCGCGGCGGCGCGGACACGAAGAAGCGGCCAATTCAATTGCCGGCCGTAAGTAGCCAGGCTTTGGAGGGTGGGCGCATCCCGCCTTGGCACAGCATTTCGACGGGCCTCCGATTCTCATCCATTCTCAGACACCTGTGATACATACCTATGTACGTACCTGTGTGCGCACACAATACCGCCGCTACTTCTCCTCGACCAGCGCACACTGTCCGCACCCGACCTTTTCGTGCGAGCAGCTGCGGCACTGCTCGGACCTGTCCACGTAGTCGCAGATGCAGCAGGTGGTCTTGGGCGGCTTCTGCGGCTTCTGCTTCGGTTTGCCCTTGCTCTTGCCGCTTTTACCGCGTCAGCTGTGAGGTGGGAAGAGGGGGAGAGGGGGG